>Ga0137403_10005516_pt1 | contig 14660 bp, 12 predicted proteins | sample CZOMad2_1_16fung_FD_122057 | JGI IMG/M metagenome (GOLD analysis project Ga0137403, IMG submission 122057) | Vadose zone soil fungal communities from Angelo Coast Range Reserve, California, USA - CZOMad2_1_16fungal (Hybrid Assembly) | ecosystem: Environmental > Terrestrial > Soil > Vadose zone... | reverse complement strand
CCGATCGAACTAATCGCCTACAGCATCGGCGGGGTGGCCGGTGAGGCGACCCGGCGGGCGATGGGACGTCGGCCTGTTTCAAAACCGGCGGCCGGCGCATGACGCTTGAGACGGCGGCAGCCAATCCGGGTTACGGAACATCGGCGTCCGGCAGTTCGTTTTACGCGGCGATGCGCATTCTCCCGCACGCGCAGCGCGAGGCGATGTTTCAGATCTACAGTTTTTGCCGGCAAGTCGACGACATCGCCGATTCCGACGGCCCGCGCGAGGAACGGCTGGCCGCGTTGCAGCGATGGCGTGAGGACATCGACGCCCTGTATCAGGGCGATCCGCCGCCGCGGTTACGGGACTACGCTGCGTCGGTGCAGCGCTTCGGCCTGCTGCGCGAGGATTTTCTAGCCATTGTCGACGGCATGGAAATGGACGTGCCGCAGGACATCCGCGCACCCGACCTTGCGACGCTCGACCTTTACTGCGATCGCGTAGCGAGCGCCGTCGGACGGCTGTCGGTGCGGGTGTTCGGCCTCGCACAGGACGATGGGATCCTGCTGGCGCATCATCTTGGCCGTGCCCTGCAATTGACGAATATCCTGCGCGATATCGATGAAGACGCTGCCATCGGCCGGCTTTACTTGCCGCGCGAGGGATTGCTGCATGCCGGCATCATCTCGACCGATCCGCTCGAGGTCATCGCTGACCCGGCTCTGCCGGGAGTGTGCGCGCCTCTGATAGAGCGGGCACGCGCGCATTTCGAGAAAGCCGACGAGGTCATGAACCGCAATCCGCGGCGGGTCGTGCGCGCGCCGAGGATCATGTCGAAATATTATCGCGCCATTCTGGAATTGCTTGTCGCCAGGGGTTTTGATAGCCCCCGCATGCCGGTTCGCCTCGACAAGATGGCCCGCATCGCCATTCTGCTTCGCTACGCATTTATCTGATGCAACAAACCGTCCACATCATCGGCGCAGGAATTTCAGGCCTCTCCGCAGCCGTCCGGCTGGCGAACGCGAATTTCAAGGTGCACCTCCACGAGGCCACACAGCAGGCGGGCGGCCGCTGCCGCTCCTATTTCGACGCGGCGACCAACCTGACCATCGATAACGGCAATCATCTGCTGCTCTCCGGCAACCGTCATGCGATTGCTTACGCAAGGTCGATCGGTACCGAGGCCGGGCTGGTCGGACCTAAGCGCGCCCAGTTTCCCTTTGTCGATCTGACGACTGGCCAGCACTGGCAGCTCGACCTTGGCGACAACCGGCTGCCGCTGTGGGTCTTCGATACAGCGCGTCGCGTCCCCGACACTGGCTTACGCGACTATCTGGCGTTGATGCCTCTGATCTGGGCGTCACCGGGAAGACTGGTTGGCGACGCCATTCCGTGCGAGGGGCGGCTTTACCAGCGGCTGGTGCAACCCTTGCTGCTTGCAGCGCTCAACGTCGATCCCCCCGAGGGGTCCGCAGGGCTTGCCGGCGCGGTTGTGCGGGAAACGCTACTGGCGGGAGGAATGGCTTGTCGGCCGCTGATCGCGCGCGAGGGTTTGAGCGCGGTTTTGGTCGAACCAGCGATCAGGTTGCTGCAGGGCAAGGGCGCCAGCGTCCAGTTCGGGCATGAACTGCGCGGCTTTGGCATGTCGGCAGGCAGCGTCGGCGAATTAAGGTTTGGCGAGGAGACCATCGCGCTTGGGCCCGATGATGCTGTACTGCTGGCTGTCCCGCCGCGGCCGGCGGCGGCGCTGCTTCCCGGCCTGAAGACGCCCTCCAAATTCCGGGCGATTGTGAATGCGCATTTCCGCTTTGACCCTCCGACTGACATGGCTCCGATTCTCGGGGTCGTGGGTGGGCTGGTAGAGTGGTTGTTCGCATTTCCTCAGCGCCTGTCCGTGACCATCAGCAACGCCGACCGCCTGGTGGACGTGCCGCGCGAAGAACTCGCGCAGGCGATCTGGCGGGATATCTGCAAGGCCTCGGGCGTCCAAGGTGAAATGCCGCCGTGGCAGATCGTGCGCGAACGCCGGGCGACGTTTGAGGCCACACCGGAGCAAAATGCCCTCCGGCCGGGGGCGTCGACCGCCCTTAAAAATCTGTTTCTCGCCGGCGACTGGACTGATACGGGGTTGCCGGCGACCATCGAAGGATCGGTGCGGTCCGGTAACCGCGCCGCCGATCTCGTCCTTGCCATGCGACGGGCTTGATTGGATGACAAGCAAGACTCAGGCTTACGGTGAGACCGCACGGACGATGGCAGGGATGTTGGGCGAGATGCATTCCGGAAATAAGACAGTTGGGATAGGGGCCGGTGGCGCTCTGGAGGCGAGTATCGACGCGGCAACGCGGGCGCTGCTCGATTACCGCCAGGCTGATGGGCATTGGGTATTCGAGCTGGAGGCCGATTGCACCATTCCGGCTGAATATGTGTTGCTTCGTCACTATTTGGGCGAGCCGGTAGACAGCGTATTGGAAGCAAAGATCGCAAATTACCTGCGGCGGGTTCAGGGCGCCCATGGCGGCTGGCCACTCGTGCATGACGGCGATTTTGACATGAGCGCCAGCGTGAAAGCCTATTTCGCCCTGAAGATGATGGGCGAGCCTGTGGATGCACCACACATGGTCCGCGCGCGCGAGGCGATCCGCTCGCGCGGCGGCGCCATCCACAGCAATGTCTTCACACGCTTCATGCTGGCGATCTTCGAGGTGACGACCTGGCGCAGCGTGCCGGTGTTGCCGGTCGAAATCATGTTGTTGCCGATGTGGTCGCCATTTCACCTCAACAAGATTTCCTACTGGGCGCGCACCACCATCGTGCCGCTCCTGGTGTTGGCAGCGTTGAAACCGCGCGCGAAAAATGTGAGCGGGGTCGCGATCGATGAGCTGTTCCTGCAGGATCCGCGTTCGATCGGAATGACGGCCAAGGCGCCGCATCAGAGCTCGGGCTGGTTTTTGCTGTTTCGCGCGCTGGACAGCGTGTTGCGGACGATCGAGCCGCTGTTTCCGAAGAAGTTGCGCGCGCGCGCCATCGAGGCTGCGGTCGCCTTCATCGAAGAGCGGTTGAACGGCGAAGACGGGCTGGGCGCGATCTATCCGCCGATGGCCAACGTCGTGATGATGTACGAAGTTCTCGGCAAGGGCCCGGATTATCCGCCCCGCGCCATGACGCGAAAGGCGCTCGACAGGCTTTTGGTGATCGGCGAGCAGGAGGCCTATTGCCAGCCCTGCGTTTCGCCGGTCTGGGACACTTCGCTGACCTGTCATGCCCTGATCGAAGCCGGCGCGGACGCTTTGCCGCCGGCCAAGCAGGGTCTGGACTGGCTGGTGCCCAAGCAGGAGCTGGTCGTCAAGGGCGACTGGGCCGCCAAGCGCCCCGACGTTCGCCCTGGCGGCTGGGCGTTCCAGTACAACAACGCCTATTATCCCGACCTCGACGATACCGCGGTCGTCGTGATGGCAATGGATCGTGTTCGTCGCGCCGAGCCAAACCCCGCCTACGATGCCGCGATCGCCCGCGGCCGCGAATGGATCGAGGGCATGCAGAGCCGCGATGGTGGGTGGGCCGCCTTCGACGTCAATAATCTCGAATATTACCTCAACAACATTCCGTTCTCCGATCATGGCGCGCTGCTCGACCCGCCGACCGAGGACGTCACGGCCCGCTGCATCTCGATGCTGGCCCAACTCGGGGAGACCGCGGCAAGCAGCAAGGCGGTTGCTGCCGGGGTAGATTTTCTGCGCCGAACCCAGCTGGCGGAGGGGTCGTGGTACGGCCGCTGGGGACTTAACTATATTTACGGCACCTGGTCCGCGTTGTGCGCCCTCAATGCCGTCGGTGTGGATCACCAGGACGCTGTTATCCGCAAGGCCGTCGCCTGGCTGGTGTCGATCCAGAATGCCGACGGGGGTTGGGGGGAGGACGCGACCAGTTACCGGCTCGATTATAAGGGATTTGAGGGAGCCCCGACGACCGCCTCGCAAACGGCATGGGCTTTGCTTGGATTGATGGCGGCGGGCGAGGTCAAGCATCCGGCGGTCGCCCGCGGCGTGGAGTACCTAGTAGCCACACAGACCGAAAAAGGGCTATGGGATGAGCAGCGCTATACGGCGACGGGCTTCCCTAGGGTATTTTATCTGCGCTATCATGGGTATCCGAAGTTCTTTCCGCTCTGGGCGTTGGCGCGGTTTCGGAATTTGAGGAATACCAACAGCAGGGTGGTAGGGGTCGGAATGTGAAGTTGGGGGCGGGGATTGGCAAAGCCGCGGGCATCGACCCGCGGCCCGTGTTGATTGTGACTGGTTTGGTGCAGGAGGCCCGTATCGCGGCTGGGCCCGGCATGACTGTCATTTGCAGCTCCAGCGATCCGCAGCAACTGCGGGCGCTTCTGACGGTCTTTGACCCCACCACGATCCGGGGTGTGATCAGCTTCGGCGTTGCCGGAGGACTGGATCCCAGCTTGAAATCCGGCGATGTCGTGGTGGCGACCGAGGTGATGGCGGGCGACGCCCGCTGGATGGCCGGTCTGGCGTTCAATGAAGACGTAATCGCCAGCGTCGCCCTCGGGGGCCGGCGCATCGTCAGAGGTCGTCTCGCGGGCGCCGAGCAGGTTGTCGCCGCCCGGCACGTCAAGGCCGCGCTGCACTCGGAGACGGGGGCCGCCGCCGTCGACATGGAAAGCCATATCGCCGCCGCCTATGCCGCCAAAGCCGGGCTTCCATTTGCCGCCTTGCGCGTCATCAGCGACCCCGCCAGCCGAGCCCTGCCGTCGTTGGCGATGTCGGCGATCAAGCCGAACGGCGACATCGACCTGCGCAAGGTGCTGCGCGGGATCGCGCGCAACCCACTGACGCTAAGCGCGCTGGTCTCGACCGGAATCGATTTCAATCGCGCGCTGCGCAGCCTACGCGGCTGTCGAGGCTTTCTGCTGGGCGGCGAGGGCCTCGTCGCGGCGGATCTCTGACAGGCGCTTCTGCACTTCCGCGGAGAAGATGTACTGCGCCGGCCGCTGGTTTTCGAGGCTGATCTCGGGCGCCATCGGGCCCGTTGTCCGGACGCCGCGCAGTGCCACCCACGCAGCCTTGAACGGATTGCTCAGCGCGGCGCTCGCCGCGGTCGGCTCGTAGCCGCAATGCGCCATGCAGTCGGCGCACTTCTCGTACTTGCCGGTGCCGTAAGTCTCCCAGTCCGTCGTCTCCATCAGCTCCTTGAAGGTCTTGGTATAGCCTTCACCGAGCAGGTAGCAGGGCTTCTGCCATCCGAAGATGTTGCGTGCCGGCATGCCCCAGGGTGTGCATTCATAGCTCTGGTTGCCCGCAAGGAAATCCAGGAACAGGCCCGAATGCATGAAATTCCACTTCTTGCCCTTGCCGAGTGCGAATACGTCGCGGAACAGCTTCTTCGTCTTGGTGCGATTGAGGAAGTGTTCCTGGTCGGGCGCGCGTTCATAGGCATAGCCCGGCGACATTGAAACCCCGACCCCGAGTTCTGTCGTGAAGTCGAGGAACTTGGCGATGTCCTCGGCCTCATGTCCGTCGAAGATCGTGGCGTTGACGTTGACCGTGAAACCCTTCGCCTTGGCAGCCTTGATCGCGGAAACCGCGCGATCGAACACGCCCTCTTGCGAAACCGCCTTGTCGTGATGCTCCTTCAGGCCATCGAGATGCACCGAGAAAAACAGATAAGGCGATGGCTCGAACAAATGGAGCTTCTTCTCCAGCAACAGCGCGTTGGTGCATAGCGACACGAACTTCTTTCGCGCCACCAGACCCCGCACGATCTCGCCGATGTCCTTGTGGATCAGGGGCTCGCCGCCGGGTATGGCGACCATCGGCGCGCCGCATTCGTCGGCGGCGTCCCAGCATTCCTGCGCCGACATCCGCCGATTGAGGATCGCGTCGGGATAGTCGATCTTGCCGCAACCCACGCAAGCGAGGTTGCAGCGAAACAACGGCTCGAGCATCAGCACCAGCGGATAACGCTTCCGGCCGAGCAGCTTCTGCTTCATCAGATAGCCGCCGATACGGATTTCCTTGAAGAACGGTATTGCCATTGCAAGTTTCTTTCTGGACTAAAGTAGAGGAGTGGATCAGCCCGCCGCTAACTCAGCCGGAAGCCGAAATTCGATATTTTCCTCGCGGCCCGGAAGCACCGATACCGCGACCGGTCCGATGCGCCTCAAGGCCTCGATAACGTCGTCAACCAGCACTTCAGGGGCCGAGGCGCCGGCGGTGATGCCGACGGCCTTGGCATCCTTGAGCCAGTCCGGATTCAACTCGCTGCCATCGGCGATCAGGTAACTCGCAACCCCGGCTTCGGTGCCGATTTCCCGCAGCCGGTTCGAATTGGAACTGTTGTTGGCCCCGACCACCAGGATAACGTCCACGAGCTTGCTTAGGTCCCTTACCGCAGATTGCCGGTTCTGTGTCGCATAGCAGATATCCCGGATGTCCGGGCCTTGAATGTCCGTAAAGCGCTGCTGGAGGGCCGCAATGATGTCCTTGGTGTCGTCCACGCTGAGGGTGGTCTGGGTGATATACGCAACCGGCGTGTCGGCGGGTATCGTCAGGGCCGCTACATCGTCGACGTTCTGGACCAGGAGCACGGGGCCTGGAACCTGGCCCATGGTTCCCTCGACCTCGGGGTGTCCGGCGTGGCCAATCAGGATCAGCGCCCGGCCTTTCGACATATAGCGCTTGCCCTGGTTGTGCACCTTGGTCACAAGCGGGCAGGTGGCATTGAGAACCGGCAGGCCGCGCGCGGCGGCTTCCTCCTCCACGCTCCGTGCCACGCCGTGGGCGCTGAACACGGTGACCGCATGCGGGGGCACTTCCGAGAGATCCTCAACGAAGATCGCGCCTTTGTTCTTCAGGCTCTCGACCACGTATTTGTTGTGAACGATCTCGTGCCGGACATAGACCGGCGGGCCATATTTTTCGAGGGCCCGCTCGACGATCTCGATCGCACGCACGACGCCCGCGCAAAACCCGCGGGGCTGCGCAAGAAACACTTCCATGGGACGCCCGTTACGCAAGTTGCACCACTCTCATTCTGTGTCTCCGTCAGGTCCGGATATCTGCAATATCCGCACCAACCCCCTGAAGATGGAGGTGCAGCGCTTTGTGTCAAAATATGATGGGATCGAAAAGGCGGATCGCAATACGAGTTCTTTCCTGAGCGCAGCTGTCAGCTGGCTCAAGCGCTCAGATTCGGTAACATAATACAGTTAGCTCACAAACTGTAGTCGGCGAAGCCTCCCTCACTTGTTCGTCAGCTCTGCGGGACCAGCACCTCAAAGCGCCATTCGGGGATGTTTCGGCATGTTTTGAGCTTATTTTCCGTGCCCCTAAACAAGAAAACCTCAAAAACAACATTAGATTGGCTCAGGGAACTCCGCTAGACAGCGGACGTTTCCGGCAGGCTGTTAACATTAGAAAGAAAAAATGTGCTGACAAGCATTGTTGTTTGGATTGTCAAAGCCTGCACGCGGTTTGCCGTCACGACTGTCCTGATCGCACTCATCCTTGCAGTTGCGGCGGGCTTCTATACGGCCCGAAAGTTCGAAATCAACACCGATATCAACACGTTGATTTCGCCGGATCTCGATTGGCGCAAGCGGGACATTCAATTCGACGAGGCTTTCGACCGGGAAAAGACGATCCTGGCCGTGGTGGAGGGGCCGACACCGGAACTCACGAATTCCGCGACCGCCGCGCTCAACCAGAAATTGGCCGGCGATACCAAGCACTTCGAGTCGGTTCAGCCGCTTGGCTCAGGCGAGTTCTTTGAGAAGAACGGGCTCCTGTTCCCTCCGGTAGCCCAGGTTGCCCGTTTCACCAGCCAGTTTGAATCCGCGGCCCCGCTGATCGAAATCATGGCCGGCGATCCCTCTTTGCGCGGATTGACCGGCGCACTGGAAACCGGATTGGTCGGCGTCAAGCGTGGGCAGGTCAAGCTTGATAGCACCGAGCGGCCGTTCAACCAGATCGCCCAGACGGTCGAGAACGTGCTGAACAGCGGCTCCGGGACATTCTCCTGGCGCGAACTCGTCAGCGAGAAACCTTTGACCGACGCCGACCGGCGCGCCTTCATCGAATTCAAGCCGATCCTTGATTTTAACGCGCTGGAGCCGGGGAAAGCGGCAACCGACGCGATCAGGCAAGCCGCCAGCGACCTTGACCTCATGGGCGTATATGGCGCGCGCATCAGGCTGACCGGTCCGGTTCCGATCGCCAACGAGGAATTCGCAACCGTGGCGGACGGCGCCGTCGTCAACGGGATCGGCACCGTCCTCGTCGTGCTGTTCATTCTCTGGATGGCGCTGCATTCGGTGAAGATCATCTCCGCGGTCTTCGCCAATCTCTTCATCGGCCTGTCGATCACCACTGCGATCGGGCTGATGATGGTGGGGTCGCTGAACCTGCTCTCGATCGCGTTCGCCGTGTTGTTCGTTGGACTGGGCGTGGATTTCGGCATTCAGTTCAGCGTCCGCTACCGCTCGGAGCGTTTCAAGAGCAACGAACTGCAGACCGCACTCGAAAAGGCTGCGGAATATTCGGCGATCCCGTTATCGCTCGCCGCGATGGCCACCGCAGCGGGCTTCCTTTCGTTCCTGCCCACCGACTACAAGGGCGTATCAGAACTCGGCAAGATCGCGGGCGTCGGCATGCTGGTGGCTTTTTTCTCCAGCATCACCGTGCTGCCGGCGTTGCTCAGCTTGCTCAATCCGCCCGGGGAAAAAGAGCCGGTCGGCTACGCGTTCCTGGCGCCGGTCGATAATTTCCTTGAAAGACACCGTGTCATCATCATCGTCGGCACCCTCGTGGTTGCGGTTGCCGGGCTGCCGCTGCTCTATTTCCTCCGATTCGATTTCAATCCGATCAACCTGCGCAATCCAAAAGTCGAGTCGATTGCCACCTTTCTCGATTTGAGAAAAGATCAGAACACCGGTGCCAACGCCATCAATGTGATGGCGAACTCGGAAGCCGCTGCGAAGAAGATCGAAGCCCGGCTGGCCCAGATACCGGAAGTCCTCCGTGTGATGTCCCTGGACAGTTTTGTCCCCGAGGACCAGCCGGAAAAACTGAAGCTCATTGCCCAGGGTGCCAAGGTTCTAAATCCGGCGCTCAACCCTGAATCCATCGATGCGCCGCCCTCAGACGCTGAAAATGTCGACGCCTTGAAGGGAACCGTGGAAAGTCTTCGCAGGACCGCCGGCGACGCAAAAGGGCCGGGGGCTCTGGCGTCGCGGCGGCTTGCGGACGCCTTGTCGAGGCTTGCCGATTCGAACGAGGCTGTGCGGGACAAGACTCAGGCGATCTTCGTCACCCCGTTGAAGGTGGTACTCAATCAACTCAAGAACGCGCTGCAGGCCAAGCCGGTTACCATGAAGACGTTGCCGCCCGACCTGGTGCGGGGCTGGAAAACCAAGGACGGCTTGATGCGCGTCGAGGCGCAGCCGCGCGGCGACCCCAACGACAATGAAACGCTGCGCAAGTTCGCGGCTGCCGTTCTGGCCGCCGAGCCGAACGCGGTCGGCGGGCCGGTATCGATCCTCAAATCCGGCGATACCGTTGTGAAGGCCTTCATCCATGCCGGCCTGTGGGCGCTGGTCGTGATCAGTTTTCTGCTCTGGCTGACCTTGCGGCGGGTCACCGACGTGCTGTTGACGTTGGTCCCGCTGCTCGTGGCGGGGGCGGTGACCCTGGAAATTTGCGTGTTGATCGGGCTGCCGCTCAACTTCGCCAATATTGTCGCGCTGCCGTTGCTGCTCGGTGTCGGCGTTGCCTTCAAGATTTATTACGTCACGGCCTGGCGCGCCGGCAAAACGAATTTGCTGCAGTCGAGCCTGACGCGAGCGATATTTTTCAGCGCCATGACGACGGCTACCGCGTTCGGCAGCCTGTGGCTGTCGAGCCATCCCGGGACGGCGAGCATGGGCAAGCTTTTGGCGCTCTCGCTCGTCACAACGCTTGCCGCCGTATTGCTATTTCAGCCTGCGCTAATGGGCAAACCGCGCGATATCGGGGAGTAGGCAGATATCGCCAACCGGATCAGTCGCAGCCGCCATCGCCTGCCTTTTTGCAGCAGGGTTGAGGGCCCCTGTGGTCTTCGGCGCGGGGGGCGCCTTCGGTGTCCCCTTGGCCATGCCGATCGAGGCGCTCGAGGGAATGGGACCCGCGACGCGGGTCCAGGTTTCTCCGCCGCAGAGGAAGCCCAGCATGCAGCCTTGAATTTCGAGCTGGTCGGATCCGACAGGCTTGATCGTCGAGCTGTAGGATTGTCCGTCCTTGGCGTTATAGACTTGGCCTTCCCATTGATCGACCCCGGCTTTTTTCTTCATGTCGATCAGGATCGGCATCCCCAAGGTGGGCCTGTTCCTTTTTGAGACATCCGGATTGTTGATGTCGCGCCCGCCCGGAGTCTTCTCCCACACCACCGCGCCCCACATGCTGCCGTTGCAGTCTGCGACGCGGATGTTGGCCACACCGTCGGCCACGCGCCAGTCGCCGGTCGGATCCGCCGCCAAGGCGGACGCAAGGCCGGTGGCGAAAAATATTCCGGAAAATATTACTTTGCGCATGGTATTTGATGGGCGGTGCAACATGGCGTAGACCTATGCTTAAAAGGATGTCCCGAAGGAGGGCAAAACGCCGCATTGAGCGTTTTCAGTTGACGGAACGGCCGACAATCGAAGTATGTAGCTGATGTCATATTCAAATCTAGACGTCTCCGAGATGTTTGTGGATCGGCAGTCGCAGCGCAGTTCCATGCATGCACGCCATTTGAACGAACAGCTGGTACGGGTACTGAAAACGATTGGTTATGATGTCGGCTTTCAGAAGGGCCAAGGCCAGTACCTGTTCGATCGCGACGGCGCTCGCTATCTCGATCTACTGAGCGGATTTGGCGTTTTTGCGATCGGACGGAACCATCCTGCGCTGCGCCAGGCATTAAAGAGCGTGCTGGACAGCGATCTGCCGAACCTCGTTCAGCTCGATGTTTCGACCCTGGCCGGCGTACTTGCCGAGCGTCTGCTCAAATATGTGCCATACCTGGACAAGGTGTTTTTTGCCAATTCCGGCGCGGAATGTGTCGAAGCTGCGATCAAATTCGCGCGCGGTGCAACCGGCCGGCCCGGCATCGTCTATTGCGCGCACGCCTATCACGGATTGACCTACGGCGCGCTTTCGCTCACCGACGATCCCAATTTCCGCGGCGGGTTCCAGCCGCTGCTGCCCGGATGCACCTCGGTTCCTTTCAATGATCTTGCCGCCCTCGAGCAGGCATTGTCCTCGCGCGAGGTCGCCGCCTTCATTGTCGAGCCGATCCAGGGCAAGGGCGTCAACATGCCCACCGACGAATATCTTCCCGGCGCCGCCGCGCTCTGCCGCAAGTATGGCACCTTGATGGTGGCGGACGAAATCCAGACCGGGATGGGACGAACCGGTCGGTTCCTCGCCGTCGAGCACTGGAATGTCGAACCCGATATAGTTTTGATCTCCAAGGCGCTGTCGGGCGGTCATGTGCCGGTCGGCGCATTGCTGACCCGCAAGGCGGTGTTCGACAAGATTTTCAACCAAATGGACCGCGCGGTCGTGCACGGATCGACCTTTGCGAAAAACGATCTGGCCATGGCGGCCGGTATAGCCACGCTTGAAGTTTTGAAGTCGGAAAAATTGATCGAAGCCGCTGCCAAGCGTGGAGCTGAACTTCGGCTCGCGTTGAACCGAATGGTTCCAGGCTACGAGCTCTTGAAGGAGGTTCGCGGCAAGGGCCTCATGATCGGCCTGGAGTTTGGCTCGCCGAAATCGTTGCGGCTGAAAGCTTCATGGAATGTGCTCGAAACCGCCAACAAGGGCTTGTTCTGCCAGCTCATCACGGTGCCGCTGTTCAAGGATCACAAGATCCTGACCCAGGTCTCCGGCCACGGCAGCCACACGATAAAACTGTTGCCGCCACTGACCATCACCGAAGAGGACTGCAACTGGATCGTGACGGCGTTCGATGCGGTGATCGCCTCCAGCCACAAGGTTCCCGGCGCGATCTGGTCGCTCGGCAAAACGCTGGTCGACAACGCCGTGCGCAGGTCGGCCTGAGGGCGGTATCTTCTTCATCGCAGCGGTGGATTTTGATTCCACCATTCGGAGGTTCGATCCCTCCCGCCCCAGCCAAAAATTCCCGCGGCAAAACAACGGACCAGCGCGAGAATTACAACCCATTCTCACGGATTCCATATCGCGTCGCAAAAATTTCCGTTGGGTTTCAATACTTCCCAAATTTTGCCGGCGGCTCCACGCGACATGGACGCAACATGGAATTTGGCTTCCTTGAAACCGAATCCTAATTTACCCACGTCTGGCTTTGTGTGCTTCATGTGACGACATGGTGTTTTCCTTCAAAGGGCCTCGGCGGCGGCGCCTTTCGCGAGGGTGAGCAACTCATCGACGGACCACTGGTCGTAGGCGTCGGTGCCGTACTTCACCGCGTTGATCAGCCCCGACGGCGCGATCAGGAAGTCGGCCGGCAACCCCAAGGGACCGCCCCCGACCATTCGCAGGCCGAAATGACCGTGCGCCATCCCACGCATCCCGGCCCCCAGGGACTTGAGGTTGATGAAGCCGAGCGAGGTTTCGGCACCAAATCTCTTGTAAAAAACTTTCTTCGGATCGCCGACCATCAGGAAAGGGACATCCTTCTGGTACGAGCGAATTGATTTCGGCGAAGAATGAAACACGATCACTTCCTTGATGCCGGCAGCTTCGATCTCTCGTGCGCGCCGCCTGAATTCGGCGATATGCGTGTTGCAAATCGGGCAATCTACGAAGCGCCGGAATTGCAGATGGACGAGGCGCTTTGCATCGGGGAGGTTTATGGCCTCTCCGGTCACGGCTTCCATCGCCATCGGCGGCAGCATGTCTTCTGGCTTGAATTTCATGGCTGTTGCCTCATCGGCATGACAAGCGGAAAGTCAACTTCCGTTCCGATTACCAGGTTTGTGTAATTGGCGAAGGTGAACAAAGCAACGTTCGCGACGATCTCCTGGATTTCCTCATCCGAGCAGCCTGCGGATTTCACCTTTTGGAAGTCTTCAGGCGTAACAGCGCCGCGCTCCCGCACGATAGCCGCGGCAAACTTCAGCATCGCGTCGATTTTCGGATCGGTCGATCCGGCCATCCGGCACATCGTGAGCGTTTCATCCTTCATGCCGGCGCCCTTGCCTATCGCTGTAAAAGCGGAAAGGCAGTACGGGCAGCCATTGATCTCCGAGACCGCTATCGCAATTTGATATCGAGTCTCGAACGGCAATACGCCGCCTTCAAGCGTTCCGGAAAGATCGAGAAAGCCCTGAAATGTGGCGGGCGAATTGGCCATCGTTTTGAAAGAGTTCGGAGCGCCGCCGTATTTTTTCTCCACTGCATCGAGCAGTTCTTTCGCTTTTCCCTTTGCCATTCCCGGATCGATGGCCTTTATTCTTTGCGTGTTGCCGATCTGATTGTTACTCATATTTTGTGCTCCTTACCGTGAACTCCATAAACTGGACTGATTGGTTCACTCTATGCGCCGACTATCTGGACTGTCAAGTCCATTTGAGGTATCGTGTTCCCATGCCCGCAAATCAGAAATCCGAACCTCGTTCCTTGACCGCCCGAGGCGCGGCGACCCGGGCGCGCATCGTCGAGGCCGCAGCAGATTTGATCTACGCGCATGGCGTGGAGCGGACGAGCTTGGACGAAGTGATGGCGGCAAGCGGTGTGAGCAAATCGCAGCTCTACCACTACTTCGCGGATAAAGACGCGCTGGTGCTCGAGGTGATCGCCAGGCAGACCGAACGCGTTCTCGACGCGCAGCAGCCCCATCTAGAGGCGCTTGATTCGCTGTCTGCCCTCAAGGCTTGGCGCGACGCCTTCGTTCGGCTCAACAAGGCCGCACAGTACAGAGGATGTCCATTGGGATCGCTCGCAAGTGAACTCGCCAACGATTCGGAGCCGGCGCGAGAGCGCCTTGCCGACAGTTTTTCCGTGTGGCGCGACCGCATCGAAAATGGGCTCGCCAAGATGCAGGAGCGCGGTGAACTTAGTGCCTCAGCCGATCCGCACGACCTGGCTCTCGCACTCCTCGGCGCGGTCGAGGGCGGGCTCCTTCTGTCCAAGACGACCCATTCAAGTCGTCCGCTGGAAATCGCCATGGACATGGCCATCGACCATGTCGCCCGAAACGTAAAGGCGCCGTAGGAGCCTCGACCGCTCGGGCGAACGGCGACATCGGATCGTTACGAGCGGAGCCGCCTAAGGTTCTGGCGCGGCATACCACCAAACGGCCTTGCAATAAGCGGGGTCAGCGCAGCCCGACCAACTACGCCGCCCCGCGGCGGGGCTGACATGGAGCTACGTGCTACCAGCTGTCACAATAACACTACGGATTTCGCTTCGCTTATCCGGGCTACGTTTGCTCAATCGGCCAACTCGCGATGCTTGAGTCCGAGGGCCTTCGCGAGCCCGGCACCGTAGGCCGGATCCGCACGCATACAATTGGCGACGTGCCGCTGCTTGATGTGCAGCCTGGCGTCGCCCATCGCCCGCGCCGTGTTCTCGAACAGCAGCTGCTGCTGTGCCGGCGTCATTTTTCGGAACAGGTTGCCGGGCTGCTCCCAATGGTCATCGTCGACGCGGTGGTCC
>Ga0137403_10005515_pt1 | contig 14664 bp, 13 predicted proteins | sample CZOMad2_1_16fung_FD_122057 | JGI IMG/M metagenome (GOLD analysis project Ga0137403, IMG submission 122057) | Vadose zone soil fungal communities from Angelo Coast Range Reserve, California, USA - CZOMad2_1_16fungal (Hybrid Assembly) | ecosystem: Environmental > Terrestrial > Soil > Vadose zone... | reverse complement strand
TTATGCGCGCTTGCGCGAACATGAATGGCAGCGAGGATTACGCGTCAAACGCGAGAATTGTTAAAGCACTTCGGAGGTAGGCTGGATCTGAAACATCCCCCAACTGCGGTTGGGGGGATTTAAGGTTTCCACATGGTCGCTAACGCTTGCGGCTCTGTATTGAGTGGCGGCGTCCCTTTAAGAACGCGCAAGACGGCAGATGCAATTGTTTGTAGAAAGGCCACCGCCCGTGGGTGGAATTCACTATTGTGCAAGGCCGTTAAGCACAGTCAAATCGATACGATAGAATACTGTGCTATGTACCAATTTCATCCTGTGAGCCATTATCCACGCCTTAACGCTTTTTAGAGGAATCCAAACGACGCGTTGTCTGTTCTGTCACACTTGACGGCGGAATATGTTGCGAAGTGTTCGTTGACAGTTCCTGCTGTTCGGTAATTCCAGTTAATTCTTTATCATGCCCTTTACGAGCCTGGGTACGTTTATAAGCGATGAAATCCCAGGCGCTCACTAAAAACAGTATCGCTGCTCCCACCAACATGAATACAGTGGGCCAACCTGCCATGTGAGTCCACTGCCATATGCCGCTCAGCAAAAGAAATGAAGCTGACAACCCGGTAACTATGCTGTCCCTCTTGAGTCGCTCATGCTTACGCCCCAAATAGTTATCTAATTTGCCAACCAACATCACAGGCAAATGCTTTGACATAGCCTGGCCTACGACCGTCAAATTCTCCCCGCACTGGCGGCAGAACTTTACTTCTTCGACATCATTTGGAGCTGCACAATTAGGGCAATACATATGCGACACCTACAACAAACGTCTGCGATTATGGAATAGTTTCTGAGAATGAGCGAACATGGCACAGAACTACAGTGTTCGACCAAGTCTCGCGGTATAATCGATTGGAAACTTCTGACTTTTAATAAGCGGTAACCCCGGCGCCCGATAAATTGATAAGAGGAGGAGCCTTTGGATGGCCAATCAGCCAACTGTCAAACGGAAAACAACTTTGGCGCCGATGCTTTCTGTTCGCAGGGGAGTAGGTGCAATTGAGTTTTACAGAAGGGCATTTGGAGCAGAAGAGTTATTTCGGATTGAAAGCGACAGCGGTGAGGTCGTGGCTCGTTTGTCCGTCGATGGAGCCGAATTTTGGCTTGCTGACGAGTCCTCCGAACACTTCAATTTTAGCCCTGAATCGTTGGGCGGCGGTTCGGTGAGGATCGTGCTGGTTGTCGAGGATCCTGACGGCTTCTTTGAACGGGCCGTGTCCTCGGGCGCCACGGCAGTATCGTCGGTAAGCGACCAACCTTATGGTTGGCGCGTCGGGCGAATTGCCGACCCTTTTGGACATCATTGGGAGATCGGCAAACCGATCTCCGAAGCTCAGTAAGTTGAAGCTCAGTGAGTCTCTGAGCGAAAATTTTGCTACTCAATCACCTTGAACAAACGTCCGCTCTCAATCACCATTATCAGTTTCATTTTCATCATTGCCGGGGCTGTCGGACTCGTATACCACGGCAACGAGTTCTTTACTCATCGTCCATTTGAGTACGACCTGGTTTGGGTTAGCTTGCTCCGGCTGCTAGCGATTGTAGCCGGAGCATTCATGCTCCGCGGCAGCAACTGGGCGCGCTGGCTTCTCCTCTTCTGGATTGCATACCACGTCATCCTCAGCGCGTTCCACACTCCATCTGAGTTGGTGATTCACAGTTTACTCCTCGTGGTAGTTGCATATTTTCTATTTCGCGCACCAGCATCTTTGTATTTTCGCCCCAGATTGCAAACGCCCGAAAATTGATCCACCCAAACTGACTTCGCCACCATGGCCCTTGCCGCCGGGATACGACTCGGCCGCTATGAAATCCGTTCACAACTCAGCGCGGGCGGAATGGGTGAAGTCTATCTGGCGCGCGACACAAAACTCGGCAATCACAGACCAGATTTGTGTATCCTTAATTTTCATTTTTAAACGTCCGGTAAAATCTCCTTCAAATGTATCTTCGACGCCGCTCGTCTCAACTATTGGCCTCTGTAGCGTCTGTAGTGTCTGCGATTCCGGAGACTTGTCACGGGAATTGTGGGCGTCCTTCTCATGATTGGAGTCCGAGGCAATGTTCGCGTACCAGGAATCGAAAGCACACGTCTATGGATCAGGCCTCTCCTACGTCCGTTCAATCCCACGGAATCTCCGATGAGTGCTCCGTTGGCTCTCTTATGCTCACGACGCGACTGAGCAGCCACACTAACGCCGCTGAATGTCTGTCCTAACATCACGATGCTAAGCAGCAACGTTGCGATGATGCATTTTCGAATACCTTCCGTCACTCTACTGACCTCCAGGTTTGCTCTGCCATTGAATCGCTCCTTTTACCATTTCGCTTTTACGGTCCGTCTTAAGGTCATTCAAACTTCCGGATCACTTGAATGCTCTTCCGACCTTCTTGGCGGAGCTTGCCGTAGCCTTTCCTATTTTCCTCGCGCCTCTCGCGGTGGCTTTGCTCGTGTCCTTCGCGCCGGCAGCGGTCGCCTTCGCCGTTTTCTTAGACCCTTCGGCTACCCCTTCTCCTGCCTTCTCGCCGCCCTTGCCAACCTTCCTGGCGGAGCTTGCCGTAGCTCTTCCTGTTTTCTTTGCGCCTTTCGCCGAGGCTTTGCTGGCGTCCTTCGCGCCGACAGCGGTTTCCCTGGCCGCTTTTTTTGACCCTTTGGCTACTGCTTGTCCCGCCGCTGGCGTCGCCATTGAAACGGTTGCACCAACAAGCAGCGTAACGATCATAAGGGTTGCGAAAAACAATCTACTTTTCATCTGACTTCTCCTATTCGATTCTTTCTAATCAGGCCCACTGCCTGGCTCTGCGACTTCGATGTCGCGTCTCTGTGATCTCTGTCAACTACACTTGTTGACTTCATCCACGACATGATTAACAAAAGGAAGCATGCGGAGTCTTGCTGTTCGTTGTCGAAATATACTGTCGCTTGCTCTAATGCGTGATCGGCCGCGGAACTGCGCTCCCGAGGATGGGAGATAGGTTGGACCAGCAGCACAAGAGACTGAAAGCGCGAGCAAAAAGAGAGAAGAAAGTCACCCGGTCTTCAGACTTAATGCGCTGTCTGAAACCTAGCTGATTGATCCAAGCCTGGCGGATAAGAATGGGAAGTAAGGGCTTAGTCTTGTCGTTATCTGGCAGTCTTCCCGGATGGCAATCCGAGATCTAGGAGGGTCTGGCTGTCCCGCTGTGGTGGGACACTTCTGTTTCAGCTGCTAACGTTCGCTGCCGGTCCACCTCATTGCGTACTGCCCGTGGTAGTAGCTCACTGCTAATCTTGATCCGGCGCTCAGCAAGCAGCTCTATGGCCCGCCTGGCAAACCAACCACCTAGCTCCCAAGCCTTGCCGGACTTTACCAGGCAAGTCCACGCCTCCAGTTGTTCGACGTAAGAACCTCTAATAAACCCATCGGCCAACCCCACCGCTCGATAACCTTCGATACGATCGGGATCGTCGACAAGTTCATCGTGGTCTTGCCCCTCAACGAACCCTTCCTCCATACTTCTTTCTCCTCGTGCAGTTCCCAATTCTGCACCCATCGATCTGCTTCAACGATGTGGCTTGGATCTGGTCGAGGTTTGATCCACCTCTTAACTCAAGGTCTTCTCACCCTGACGCGCAGCCCTCAGACTTAGCCTTCTATATCTAATGAGTGTTTTCTTTATAGCTCGTCTTCTTCTCATGATTCGCACCTCAATTATTCCTACGTCATTCACGCGTGGCTGCTTACTTGGTGGCTTTCACCGGTGACATCAGCTCCAAGGCCCTTTGACCGGTCATTAACAGTTTCCGGTTCGTCATGTGAATCTCGCCGCTCGCTAATAAGCGCGCCGGCTGCCTGCTTTACAAACATGAGCTGACCACTATCGGGATTGATATCAACATGGATCAGATCGCCAAGTTCAACCTGATTTGTGGCCACGAGATTCGATAGCGGATAGACCAGAAGTCGTTCAATGGCGCGCTTCAAATGACGCGCGCCATACCTAAAATCAATTCCCTCTTTGAGAATCATTTCTTTAGCCGCACCGGAACACTGAAAAAGAAATTTCTTGCGCGCTGAAACCACGATGCGATGCTGCAAAGCTTGTAACTCAAGATCCAGGATCCGGCGGAGGTGATCCTCGTTTAACGATCGGAAGACAACGACGGTGTCAATCCGGTTCATAAACTCCGGCGAGAACTTACGTTTGGCCGCTTCAACCGCCGTCCGGCCTATTTTTTCATCTACGCCGATGCTGCCGCGGTTACTCGCGCCCTGTGCCGGGGCAAAACCAATGCCTCCGCAAATCAGTTCCGACATCTCGCGCGCCCCCAAATTGGAGGTCATGATGACGATTGTCTCGGAGAAATCTACGCGCCGATTGTCGCCAAGCGTCAATGTGGCCTTGTCGAGAATCCCGAGCAGGAGTTGCCACAGGCTGTCCGAAGCTTTCTCAATCTCGTCAAACAAGACGAGGGACACCTTGATATCTTCGGTGTGGAAGCGATCAAGGTTTTCTTGCGTCAGCAGGGGAGAGGTTTCGCGGTGACCAAGATAGCCGGGAGGCGAACCGAGCAGCTTCGCGATCTCGTGCGAATGTTGGAATTCCGCGCAGTCAATCTTAATAACCGCGTTAGGGCTGCCGAACAAGACTTCTGCCGCAGCTTCGACGACGCGGGTTTTTCCTGAACCGGTCGGACCCAAAAAGAGCATTGTGCCAATCGGGCGATTGGTTGAATTCATCCCCGCGAGGAAGATCTGATAAAGATCGCTCATCCGGCGTACGGCCTGCTCCTGGCCCACGATGCGGTGCGATAGCTTTTGCTCGAACTCTTTTGCCCGCAGACCCTTTTGCTCCGGATTGAGGAGGACCGTCTCCGTCAGATCCGTCTGTCTTTCCATTTCCATTTCTATAGCAATCATGACTGTCCTCCGTCTTCTTTCATGGTTTCGATCGCACGCGAAGACTATTGGGTTTGCAAGGTGATGTCTATTGGAGTGTGAGGTAATGGTATAGGGAGTTTAGGTCACTGTATTGGAAGTTGACCTAATAGTATTGGCGAACCGGGAATCCTCGTCCCGATCCTGCGGCGTTCGCTGAAGTGGGTCAGCACTAGCCGATTAGATGATAAGTCACTTTCAGACTCTTTCTTGAGTTCAATCACTATTTCGGCGTCCGCCCAGACTCAAGCAAAAAGCAAGTGGTTTCGCGCAACTGCACGAAAGACTGATGAGACGGTCCCACGTTAGTTTTTACTGCAAGAAAGCTAAGCTCAAAGCAACCGGGGTAAACGAACATGAAGTCTTCAGTAAAGATCATAAAGCGTACGCGGGGTGAGCTTTCAAGCGAATTGCCGACAGCCGAAGACGAGAAATCAGTCGAGCAAAGTACGCGCGAAATGGTGAGCACCGTGAAGGGCTGGATCGCTGAATTGCAACAACGAAAGCGTGATCAGGGCCATTCGTATTTTTCAACATTGTAGGGGTGTCACTCCGTGGGCACCCCGGCTTCCGTATTGTTGACGCGGGGTGCCCACGGAGTGACACCCCTACGATGTTTTCCCAGTTCCCTCCCACCCTTTTGACGTCGAACATAGCTTTGCCTCAAAAGCCACAAAGATGCACAAAAAGCACAAAGGTCTTGTATAAATCGTTTGCGCTTTTTGTGCTTCTTTGCGGCCTTGCTAAGTCGAAGCAGACTTTTGAGGCAAGGCTGCCGAACATCTACATTCGTTTTCTGAAAGATCTTGGTGTGACCCGCGCCAAACGATGAAATGAGGTTGTAAAGTGGCTCTGGCTGGAAAATCCAGAACGGAGGGCTATCTCCGAGATCGGCAAATCTGTTTCTTGCATCAATTTTTTTGCGCGTTCAATCCTTCGCTCTGCGATGTAGTTAGTCGGAGTAATTCCCATCGACCGCTTGAACGCACGCGAAAAGTGGCAGTAACTCATCCCAGTCTCTTTGGCTACGAACACGAGGGGAACTCTTCCTTCCCGGGCTAGATAGTGGTCTATCATGCCTGTAGCCTTTCTTAATCTGTGCGGCGCCATTCCTCCATTGCCGATCTGGGTGTCCTTTAAAGAGTTGTTGTTACGCCTTGTCAACTCGATTACTAAAGCAATTGCCAGGGAATCGGCGTAAAACCGCCCTACGAGACTCGCTTCGTTCAACTCGCCCAGGAGAGACATCGCGATGTGGCGGATATGTTTACTCTTGAACCCAATCTCGGGAATGAGAGCAAGTTCTCGGTATGAGAAATCCAATCCCTCTACTGCGCTTCGTACAAAAAGAGGGCGGAGAAACAAAAGCAGCGTATTGCATAAGGGTGAACTAAGAGACTGTAAGGACCAGGTTGTCCCAGCGGGAATAAGGGCCACCTCGCCTGCCTGCACAATTCCTTCGAAGGTACGTTTGCCAACCCGGGCGTTTAGCTGAAGAGATGAGTTAAGGTTCAACACGAGGCAGTGACTTTCGGAAGGCGGTACAACCATCTCGTTCAAACTATGCCGTAGATGTATTAGCCGGACGTTTTGCCACAAGAGAGCATCACTGGACACTACGACAGCTTCTGGATAGAGAAGTGCCACGTCCCTGTCAGACGGTGGCGGCAGAGTAGCTTCTCCCCTACTGCGCTTACTTCGGTTCGGGGTTTTAGGCTCGCTTACAATCGGACCTAAGATTGAAATGGGCCAACTTGCGTGTCCCGCGGTATTGACATTTTGTAACATGGCACTTCCTCTCTATTCATCAACCAAAATTTAATTGGTGGCCTCGTCAGAACCATCAGCGATCTGTTTTATTCATCGCTAAAGACTTACCGATGGCCTTGAGCAATTCCTGCTCTGTAAATGGTTTACTCAAAAAGTCAACTGCCCCGGCTTCCATAGCCGTCGTCCGCGTTTCCTCACCGTAATAGGCGGTCATAAAGACGATGGGAAGAGGGCAGTCGTCAGCGGCCAATCGCCGCTGAAGTTCCAGCCCGCTCAACCCAGGCATTCTGACGTCCAGGATTAAACAGTCGAATAGATGAGACCGGCCCGAATTCAGAAAGGCTTCGGCCGATGAAAACCCCTCAACTCCCAGCCCCATTGAACCGATTAGCACCTTCATCGCTTCGCGCATCGATTCGTTATCATCCACAATTGAAATCCTTGCACCCTCGGCGATCGTGTAGTTCTCTTGCATATATTCTTCTCTCGACCAACCAAGGCTGATTGTCGTTCCTCCACGACTTTCCAAGGCAAGGCTGGCAAATTATTGCTGCAGCCACCTACTCTGTTCTTGCCCGGCCTTGATATGCCTGCAGACTAATGGATATGCGATCGGATAACTATTGGAAGGTGATGTAATGAGCTGGGGATTTAGGGAAACGGTATCGGAGAAAACTCTAATGCGAGTCTGCAGTCGGAGAACTTAGGTCTAACTTTCGGCCATCCGAACCAATACCGCCAGTGAGGTTGCCCGCATTTTTTGCACTTGCGTTACTGGGTGGCAGGGTAAACTGCATAGTTGCTCCTCGGTCTTCGTTTGCTGTAGCCCAAAGCGTTCCCCCATGGTCCTCGATGATCCTTCGACTGATGGAGAGTCCCAGACCCATGCCTTGTGCTTTAGTCGTAAAGAAGGGGTCGAAAATCCGCTCCGCATCCTTTGCGTCCAGCCCCTTGCCAGAATCCCGCACGGCCACCACTACCTCACCAGACTTACTCTTTAGCGTTGTAATTAGCAGCTCACGCGGATGCGTGCGTACCTCGCGCATAGCGTCTCTGGCATTTAGTATCAGATTCAGAATTACCTGCTGCAACTGAATCCGGTCTCCTACGACTGGCGGGAGATCGGCCGCCAGTTCGGCCTGCAACTTGACCTTACTCCTGAGCACGTCGCTGCTGACCAGCTCGATCACCTCTTGAACGGTCTCGTTAATATTCAGCGGCGCCTTTTCGAGAGGAGCCTTATGCAAGAGATCGCGAATCCGCTTAATCACTTCACTCGCCCGCATGCCGTCATTGATCATCCGACCGATAACTTCGCGCGACTTATCCAAATCTGGCGTCTCGCGAGAAAGAAGACGCAGGCAAGCACTGCCGTTGGTGACTATTGCACCGAGGGGTTGATTGACTTCATGAGCTATCGAAGCTACCAACTCGCCCATCGTGGTAACCCGGCTGACGTGAGCCAGATCCGCCTGCGCCTTCCGTAGTGCTTCTTCGGCGTGCTTGGTAGACGTCATGTCCATTACGGCCCCTACAAACTCGAGATTGCCAGATGAATTCTGCAAGAAATGAGCTATGACGTGGAGGTGCTTGACCGCACCTCCCGGCATCTGTAAGCGATGCTCAAAATCAAAATCTGTCCTTTCCTTGGACGCGCGGTCGATAGTCTCCTGCACGAGAGCCCGGTCGTCGGGATGAATGCGTTGCAGTACCAGATCCAATGTGGGCCTTGTCGCTCGATCGTATTCGAAGATTTGGTAGGTTTCCTCTGACCAGTGGATTTCTCCGCTCTTAACGTTCCAGCCGAAGCTTCCGGTCAAGCTGATGCTCTGCCCTTCAGCGAGGAAAGCTTCGCTGCGTTGCAGATCAGAATAGAGGCGGGCATTCTCCAGCGAAATCGCCGCCTGCGAAGCCAGCAACTCCAGCACGGCGACTCGTTCCGACGTGAAGGCGTGGGGCGTCAAATTGTTCTCCAGATAGAGTGCGCCGACGAGTTTCGTTTGTTGGACGATGGGCAGGCATAGGACGGATCTGGGGCGGTTCTGCAGTACATACGCATCCTCCGAATACGAGCTACTGATCGAGGCATCATCAAGGACCACGCGCTCTCGCGTCCGCACCACGTAGTGAAGCGCGGATTGGGGGAGATCAGATGGCGTCACGCCCTCTTGCCGAACGTTGACCTCGACACCGTCGCGGCCGGTGATGGCCTCCGCCTCGATCTGTGGCTTGTCGCCACGAAGAAGGATGAGCAGACCACGCTCGGCCCCGGCATGCTCCACCGTGATTCGCATCAGCCTCTCGATCAGCGTGGGGAGAACAATCTCGCTCGAGAGTGCCTGTGACGCTTTGACCACCGTTTCGACGTCCAAGTACCTGCCTGGCGGGCCGATCGTGGCGGTGGGCGGCGGCGGCGTGGGATCCTCGCGGAGCTGCGCGTGCGACTGCTCGAGCTGCCGGACCTTGCCCTCGGCGCCCCAGCGGAGATAACAGTACCTCGCGTTCCGCAGATAAGCGTGAGCGATCGTTTCAAATCCGCGCGCCGCGTAGAACCGCGCGGCCACTTCATGGGCCAGCGCCTCGTTGTGGACAAAGCCGTTTGCGCGTGCCGAGCGGATCGCCTGTTCGTAAAGGTCCATGGCGTCGAGCGGGCGGCCTTCGATCCGGGCGATCTCCGCCCCAACCAGCGCGGCGCGGTTCTCGAAATTGTCCGGGCAATTCGCCGCCCAGAGCTGGAGTTGCTTGTGATGCGCAGCGACAACGTCCAGGTGCTGCTGCCGCTCGCCTGTTGCCGCGGTGTCGCAGGAGGCGGCTAGAGAGAGCGCGCCGTAGAAGCAATGTTCCGCGATTTCAAAATTTGACGGCGATGCCCACAGCAGCCGTTGCGCCTTCAACGACGCATCGACGGCTGCAGCGTAGTCGCGGGCAAAGAAGCGCGCCTGCGCCTTTCGGATCCAATACCAGCACTCGGCGCGCGCCAGATCCGGGTTGCTGGAGAAACGACGCTCAACCCGCAGCTCTTCGAAGTGCTCATCCTCGAAGGAACCGAATTTCGGGGTCAACCCGCGTAGCGTTCGGACAAGCCCGAGCTGCGTGGCCGTAATATCGATGACAAGGCCGAACCCCATCTTCTCTGCGAACGCGCGAGCATGCTCGGCTTCGCGTTGCACATCGATGAGCGGATCGCCGGCCGCCAGGAGATTTGTAATCATCACGTAAGAGGCGTACGCCGCATCAGTGAGGTCGCCGATCTTGTTTGCGGCATCGAACGCGCGGCGCAGCGGATCGCGGCCGGCCTGGATATGTCTCGTCCACGGCACGAGACTTCCGAAGTTCAGGTAGGTCCTGGCCTGGAAGCGTCTCAACCCTCGTTGTTCCACCAGTTCATAGCCAAGCTGGGCGAATCGAAATCCGGTGTTGTAGTCGCCGAAGCGCGCGCCGGCGACCGAACCGAGCCACTCATAGGCGAAGCACGAACCGTCGCTATTGCCACGTTCGAGACTGAGATTAACCGCCCTGGAGAGAACCAGGAAATAGAGATTCACGTCCGTGAATCCTGCAGGCGCCCCAAGCTTGGTTAGAACATCCATGGTCGCGAGGGATGCCGCGTCGGTCATCACAGGCAAGTGGATCAGATCCTCGATTGCGCGGCCGCCGAGCTGCGACCAGATCCGCTCGTATTCGCCTCGCGCTTCCTCTTCGGTTGGATGCGGGGACCATTCAACTCCTAGGTGCCGGAGATAGTCGAGGCCGACGGCGACGGCGCGGCCGCTCTGATCCAAGGTTGTGTAGAGATCCACGCGCAGGCACGCGACGGTCGCTCGCTCGACCGTATTGACGGCGCGGGCAGACAGCGCCATCAAGCGCTCCTCTGCGGCCGCCAGCGCGCCGGTGAGAAACTCGCATTCTGCCCGGCGCAGCTCTAGCGCAAAGATGAGCTCGTGCCGGCGCTCCCATGCGCTTTCCGGCAACAGTGCCGCACCGGCGGTGAGATAGTTGAGCGCCGAGGCATAAGCGGTAGATGCCTTCGCGCGCTTGCCCGCGATCAGGTTGAGCTCGGCCAGCTGCTCACACTCGTCGCGTGAGGTGATCAAACCGGCGCCGCGATTGAGCTGATTGACGATCTCGAAGATGGCCTCTTCGCGTTTTTCCGCAGGGGTATGCGCGGCGAGCAGCCTGCCAACGCGGAGGTGCGCCTCGGCCCGCAACCTTTCCGGGATGAGCGAATAGGCGGCCTCCTGGACACGGTCGTGGATGAACTTGTATGAGCCTTCCAACTGCTCGACCAGGTCCAGACGAACGGCGTCCCAGAGATCCGAACGGACGTCCTCGTTCGATTTCCCGAGAACGATCGAAAGCATCGTGATCTCGACGACGTTGCCGAGGCAGGCGAGCTGTTGCAACGCAGCCTGGGTCTCGACGGGCAGGCGGGTCAACTTCCCGACCATGAGGTCCACCACATTGTCGGTGTACCCCTTGGCGTGAAGGCGATCGAGCTCCCAGCGCCAGCGCGCTGCGTCATGATCGAAGCGGAGCAGCCCCTCTTCGGCCAGCGCCGAAATGAACTGGATGGCGAAAAACGGATTGCCGCCCGTCTTGTCGTGCACCAATCGCGCCAGCGGAGCGGCATCGGGCGGCGCGCAGCTAAGAGTATCCTCAATGAGCCGGCCCAGGTCTTCTTGGGCGAGCGGCGCAAGGCTGATCTCCCGCACCAGCGCTCCCGCCTTGCGGATGGCATCGAGCTTCCGCATCAGCGGATGGACGGAATTGACTTCGTTGTCCCGATAGGCGCCGATCACCAGCAACCACTGCACGTCCGCCTCGGTCATCAGGTTGGCGAGCACGTCGAGCGTCGCCGCGTCGAGCCATTGCAAATCGTCGAGAAACAGCGTCAGCGGATGCTCAGGCCGCGCGAAGACGCCAAGAAACCGCCGGAACACCAGCTGGAGACGGCTTTGTGCCTGCTGCGGCGGAAGCTCCAGAAAGGGCGGCTGCTCTCCGATGAGGAGCTTCAATTCGGGGACCACGTCGATCATGAGCCGCCCGTTCGGACCCAGCGCCTCGCGCAGCGCGTCGCGCCAGCCGGAGAGCTCGGTGTCGCTCTTGCCCAGAAGCGGGCGGATCAGGCTCTGGAACGCTTGCGCCAGCGTCGCATAGGGGATGTCGCGCTTGTACTGGTCGAACTTGCCGGAGGCGAAGAGCCCGCGCGGCGGGACGAGCACCTTGTGCAGCTCGTGCACCACGGAGGATTTGCCGATGCCGGAATAACCGGAGACGAGCACGAGCTCGGGCGTGCCCAGCGCGACGACGCGGTCGAACGCCGACAGCAGGGTGTCGATCGCTCGCTCGCGTCCGTAGAGCTGTTCCGGGATCAATAGCCGATCCGACGCGTCCTGACTACCCAGGGGGAAGGACTGGATGTGACCGAATGCCTCCCAGTCCGCGAGGCACCGCCGCAGATCGAACGTGAGACCGAGGGAAGTTTGGTAGCGGTCCTCGGCTGTCTTCGCGAGCAACTTCAACACGATCGCCGAGAGCTGGGCCGGCACTGCCGGTAGTCGCTCGCTCGGGGGGACCGGTTGCCGAGCGATGTGGCAGTGCACCCACTCCATGGGATCGCTGGCTGTGAAGGGGAGCGTCCCGGTGAGCATCTCGTAAAAGGTGACTCCAAGCGCATAGAGATCGCTCCGGGAGTCGACCGAACGATTCATCCGCCCAGTTTGCTCGGGCGCCATGTAGGCGAGTGTGCCGGCGATCACCTCGGGCGGCGCCGGCGTTTGGTGCTCGCGGGGCAAGCGCGAGGAGCTGCCGAAGCCGATAAGCCACACGCCGCCCCTCGCCATGTCCACCAAGATGTTGGCCGGCTTGATGTCCTTGTGGATCAGCCCCCGCGCGTGCACCTGGCCGATGGCAGCCGCGAGCGGGACGGCGATGCGCAGGAACGACGCGCCCTCCAGCGGCCGGCGGAGCAGCCGATCAAGCGGTTCGCCGCCGGGATCTTCGAGCACCAGGGTCATGCGACCATCGTGAGGTACGAGAGCCACGGGCCGCGCGGCCCAATCAGGATCGAGCGTGTCCCTAAGCGCGTATTCGTGTTCCAGCCGCTTGAGGGACTCACGCGAGGAGTATTCCCCGACCGGCACGACCAGCAGAATCGGGTCGAGGCCGTCGCCTGAGCCACGGTAGAGGGTGAGCTCGCCTTCCCGCAACTCCAAGAACACGTAGCTGGAAAGTTCGGTCACGAGAGTCTAGCCTCCCGGTCCAAACATGGGGGCTGGAAATTCCAAGGACAAGGTCAGCGAAACTGCTAATCCGTAACGGAAACCAGGAGATCTTGCTGGCCGCATGAACGACCGGGATTTCTACACACTTTTGCCTCCGGATCAACCGAAAGTTCCTTCCAAATCTTGCTCGAAGTAATCGTGCGCGAACCAAAAAACGGATTACTCAAAGCTCTCGGCTTTTCAAAACGAAGTGTGCTGATCATAATCGCAAATGAAGTATCCATCCAGGTTCAGTTGGTGATTCTCACTCTACCCTCTTCCACGTTGCGTCTGGATTGTATTGGGTCAGGGTCTTGGCGCGGATGGCGGTTTGCGGGCCCAGATCTTTTTGATAGACGATGCCGTCTCGATTGACGATGAAAGTCATCACTCCCGACGATCTGTATTCCGCCGGATAAGCCACGAAAGCGAAACCGCCCGTCATCGTACCATCAACTAGATAGTTCTTGGCTCCACCGGAAGCATGTCGTCCTTGCCTGTTAAGGATGCGGTAGTAGTAACCGTGAAACGGCCGCGGTTTTGTTGTTTCTTTTGCGTAGTCTCCAGTGTTCGCCAGTGCCAGCAACTGACCCACCGGACTTTCCGGTTCGCGATTCGAGATCTTCCAGTAGAGCCCGTTGTGTTTGCCATCATCGCTGAGGAACCTCGGCGCGAATTGTTTCACTCCGCCATCGTGTGGCTCTGCGTAGTATTCATTCTGGGCACTCACCAGCTCATGACAAACTTTAATCGCGTCAAGTTCGTTTCTTCCGATGCGCCGGAACGAAATCTCTGCCTTGCTGGCTACGGGATCAAAGTACCATTTGTTCGCCTTGTGCATTAGGACGATCGGCAGAGGCCAATTCTCAGCTCCGACGTACAGAGTGGTGCTTCCATCGGGCTCACGAACCAGCCGATGCATCTGGCGGTATTTCTCCACGAACTGGCGCCGGTTGTTGCGGTCTTCGGCTTGATCACCGCTGGAAATGATCTGTGTGGCTTCCGATCCAAGGATCTCAAGAAGCGCAAGTTGGTCTTCCTGTTGAACGGCACTCAAGAGCGCTGCACAAGCCTCCTGACAAGACGCGAAGGTCTTCTGTCCTGGTTGTTGGGCGCGGGCAAGATCAAAATAGCCGCTCACAAAGATCGCGAATGCGGCCAGAATTACAATCCTGCCAACAATAAAAAGCTCGAGGCGGACCCCTTTTTCCGACATGTCTAAACTCCCTTCCCTCAGTTCCTCATGTGAGTTAAAGATCTATGAACCATGAACCGTGCGGTGCATCGTCAATGACGTCCGCCGCCACGTCCGCCACCCCCTCCGCGCATGCCTCCTCCACCACCAAATCCGCGTCCGCCACCGAAGCCGCCCCCACCGCCGAGGCTGGCCCGACCCCGATCGGCTGAGCCTCGCTCGATTCCCCCTGGACCAATACCGCTGAAGGCACCAGAACGAGTACCAGTGTTGGGACCGGGCTGGCCGAAGCCACGAAAATCGTGACCGTTCTGAAAGGTTCCTGGAGGCAGTGTAGGATCGCGATAGCGAACACCTGGAGGGAGGGTCGGATCGGTTCGGCGAACACCCGGAGGAAGGGTAGGGTCACGGCCAGGGAAAGCTCCGCCACGATTGCGACCATCTCCCACGCCGCTGTTCCCTG
>Ga0137403_10005514_pt1 | contig 14666 bp, 13 predicted proteins | sample CZOMad2_1_16fung_FD_122057 | JGI IMG/M metagenome (GOLD analysis project Ga0137403, IMG submission 122057) | Vadose zone soil fungal communities from Angelo Coast Range Reserve, California, USA - CZOMad2_1_16fungal (Hybrid Assembly) | ecosystem: Environmental > Terrestrial > Soil > Vadose zone... | reverse complement strand
GCCACCGAAGAACATTGAATTCCATTATTTCTGTTTCAATTTATCTCTCTGCTTCCATTCGTGGTGGTTCATGCTGCGGCGCTCGCTTTCTGGTCAAAGTCGGCGAAACCCTTGCCTTCTTCCACCAGACGCTTGAGCAGCGGCGCCGGCTCCCAGAGCTCTCCGTGCTGCTTGTGGAATTCGCAGATGCGATCGTAAACTTTTTTCAAGCCAACCGTGTCCGCATACCACATGGGACCGCCGCGGTGCGTGGGGAAGCCATAGCCGGTGAGATAGATGATGTCGATATCGACGGCGCGCAGCGCGTAGCCTTCTTCCAGAATGCGCGCGCCTTCATTCACCAGCGCGTAGATGAGGCGATCGACAATCTCTTCTTTTGAGATGGCATGCTGCTTCACGCCAGCTTCAGCCGCCCACTTACGCACGTTTTCTTCCACGGTGGGATCAGGTATGGCGCGGCGGTTCTCATCATACTTGTACCAGCCTGCGCCGGTCTTCTGCCCGTAACGACCCATTTCACACAGACGATCTTCGGCCAGCGGCTGGCGAACTCCAGGCTTTTCCAGATGCTTAAATTCTTTGCGAATACGCCAGCCGACATCAAGCCCGGCAAGATCACCGACAGCGAGAGGACCCATTGCCATCCCGTAGTCGTACATCGCTTTGTCGACCGCTTCGATTCCTGCACCCTCTTCCACCAGGAACTGCGCTTCACGGCGGTAAGGGCCAAACATGCGGTTGCCGACGAACCCTCTGCAATTCCCCACCAGCACTCCCACCTTGCCCAATTTCTTGGATAGCTGCATGCATGTGGCAATCACTTCTTTGCTCGTCGCCTTGCCGCGTACGATTTCCAGCAGGCGCATCACGTTGGCGGGCGAAAAGAAATGTGTGCCAATCACCGACTCCGGCCGCGACGTGGCGGACGCAATCTCATCGATGCTCAGCGTTGACGTGTTGCTGGCCAGCACCGCGCCTTTCTTGCAGATTTTGTCCAGGTCGCCGAACACTTGTTTCTTCAGCGCCATGCCTTCAAACACCGCTTCAATCACCATGTCCACTTGCTCAAAGCCGTCATAGGTCAGCGTCGGTTTGATCAGCTTCATGCGATCGTCCATCTGCTGTTGGGTGAGGCGGCCTTTCTTCATGGTGTTCTCATAATTTTTGCGGATCGTATTCAGGCCGCGATCCAGCGCAGCCTGGTCAGCTTCGCGCAGCAGCACCGGGATACCGGCATTAGCAAAGACCATGGCAATGCCGCCGCCCATGGTTCCCGCGCCAATCACAGCCGCCGTGTTCACCGGAATCGTCGGCGTATCTTTCGGGACATCAGGAATCTTCGCTACTTCGCGTTCGCCAAAGAAAACATGAATCATCGCCTTCGACTGATCCGAGAACAGGCATTCGGTAAACAGCTTGCGCTCGGCTTCCACGCCCTGATCAAACGGCAGCTTGGTAGCTGCTTCAACCGCATCAATCGCCGCCATCGGCGCCATCATGCCACGGGCTTTTTTACGGGCAGCGTCGCGCGCTGCGGCAAAGATCGGCGCATTCTGTTCCGCCAACCCCAGCTTTTCATTGCGTTCACGCGTCTTGCGCGCAGGCTTGCCGGCAATTTCGCGGGCAAACGCCACGGCGCCCGCCAGCAGGTCACCATCAATCAGCTTGTCCACAATGCCCAGTGTTAGCGCTTCTTTCGCTTTGATGGGATCGCCGCCGGCGCACATCTCCACCGCTTTCGCCACACCTGCCAGCCGAGGCAGGCGCTGCGTTCCCGCCGCTCCGGGAATGATTCCAAGTTTCACTTCCGGCTGTCCCACCTGCGCGCTCGGCGCCGCCACGCGATAGTGTCCCGCCATCGCCAGCTCCAGCCCGCCGCCAAAAGCTGTGCCATGGATCGCCATCACCACCGGCTTGCTGCAATCTTCAATGCGGTTGAGCAGCGGCACAAACGGAATCCCGCCCCGCGTCTTGCCGGACGTCATCTTGCCAAACTCCTTGATGTCCGCGCCGGCCACAAACGTTTTGCCTGCGCCAATCAGCACCGCCGCTTTCACCGTGGCGTCTTTATTGATCTGCTCAATCGCGTCGGAAATGCCTTCCGGCACTCCCGGGCTCAACGCGTTGACCGGAGGATTGTTGACCGTAATGATGGCAATGTCGTTGTCTTTCGAAAGATGGACCAGATCGCTCATGGGATTTTCTCTCTTTAGAGGACAGGATGGTGACCGGGTAAAGTCTATTGAATGGTTATTCAGTCCGTCAAACGCAAGGAAATCTCACCACTGATTAACACAGATAACACTGATCAGGAGAGCAGCTAAATCTTTACCGCGGTTCTCCCCGGATCAACAACATCGACCACATAATCTCGCCGATTGACGTTTTCAACTTGTTATCAGCCGCTAAATCGCATTGGACTTTTTCCAAAATCCATCACTGCGCGTGCGTCACCGCCATGAAAGCGTGGAGCCCCTGCGCGTCAGAGTACGATCCCACAATCGCGCGAAAGAAATTAATGGAAAAGGCGCATATGGTTTGCTTGCCCGGGAGAATGACAGGAAAGATCGTGGGAAACTTTTCCACCTGCTCGTTCGTGTCGCTGGCTTCCGGGTTGAAAGCGATGTACGCTCCATTCTGGCTGCAGCCAACCACGTCGCCGCGGCCGTTGATGCCTTCAGCCTCAGTAAACGTGCCTTGCGGTGACAGCCAGTCGAAATCACTGCCCCTGACGATGAAGCCGCGGACATCGCCGAAGTTGACAGCGCCTCCGGCGATCCAGCCAGTGTTGGCGATGGCGTTGAACCGCGTAGTCCCCGCCGTACCCGCCGGGTCTTTCACGGCGATCAGGCGAAACGCGCCGTTCTGCCAGGTGAAGGCGCTGTTATCCACCGCGCCCACAACCTTCAATGCATTGTTCACGCCGCTTGGGATCGTACCTTCAAAAGCTCCTGGGACATCCAGCCGCTTAAATGTGCCGTTGCGCAACCGCAGGAAGCCATGCAGCTTGAGGTCACCGGGCAGCGTGAAAAAACCGACAACATCACCGTTGTTGTTGATCCCGTGCACAAAGGTGTTGTTGGATCCAGGGAAGTTGATGGTTAGGAAATGCTGATTGGTCAGCTTGTAGCCGTGGGTGGAATGACCGTCGATAGAGTAGGAGCCGACAATGCTGCCGAAGTTGTTGATGCCCGTGGCGTTCGTGGTCATGGCGCCGGGAAAACGGATTTCCACGAAATCAAAGGTAGGTTGGGTTTGAGCAAAGCTTGCGCTGCCCAGAGCAACGCAGACCATCAGAAGACAAGTAACTTGACGGTGCATGGCAAACCTCATGGGTGCTGCCGCAGGCCAGCAGCTCTGAGGGGAACACTCTGAATAGATGCGGCGAACCGGTTCGGGGAGCGCCTGGGACGCAGGAGGAACTGATCGGAAAGGGCAAAACCTTACCGCGGATGAACGCGGATCCGGAAAAAGCAAAATCCTTAACCACAGAGGAACACAGAGGATCATCGGAAGAGCCAAGGGCTAAAGGCTTACCACTGATTAACACTGATAACACTGATCGGAAAGGCCAAGTGCTAAACGCTTCGGAAAGCCAGGAGCTAAAGGCTAAGAGAGCTAGCAGCTGATAGGGACCTCTCGCTACGCTCGAGGCAGATCACAGCACTATCTCCATCCCCTCAGACGCTGCGCGGACTTTGGGATAGTGCTCGCGGGCCTGCGTGACCACGGCGTCTATGCAGGAGTCTGAATGGTCGGGATCGTGGTGGAAGAGAATAAGTTCTTTGGCGCCGCTTTCCATGACGATGTTGATGGCTTCGCGCCAGTGGCTGTGTCCCCAGCCCTGCTTGCGGGCGGCGTATTCTTCAGGGAGGTATTGGGCGTCGTAAATGAGCAGGTCGGCGCCTTCAGCCAGCTTGCGGACGCTTTTATCGAAGACCGGATCGCCCGGCTCGTTGTCCGTGGCGTAAACAATGACCTTGCCCTGGGTTTCCATGCGGAAGCCCAGGCAGCCCTGAGGATGATTGAGCCACTTGGAGTGTACGGTGCAATGATCGAGCGTGGTGCGGCCTTCGTCGATATTGGAGAACTGGCGGTGCGCGGCCATCTCACTCATGTTCACCGGGAAATAGGGATCGGCCATCTGTTCTTCCAGCGCCTGCTGCAAGCCGCGGGTGCGGCTGGAGGAGTGGAAGACGAAAGAGTTGTCGCGGTCGTTATAGAGCGGCGAGAAAAATGGGATGCCCTGGATGTGGTCCCAGTGGAAGTGGGAAAGAAAAATGTGCGCGTTGATGGGATGGCCGTTCTTCCCGTTTACAGTTTGTTCCAGGGACAGCTGTTTGCCCAGGTTGCGAAATCCAGTGCCGCAGTCAAATACGTAAATGTGCCCGTTGACGCGCACCTCAACACAGGAGGTATTGCCACCGTAACGCAGGTTTTCTGATTGGGGAGTTGGCGTTGAGCCGCGTACACCCCAGAATCTGACTAGCATTCGTCTTCACCTGTGGCGCCTTCGGTTCATCGGCGCCCCTGCTTTGATTCGGTCCCGCGAGATTCAAGGGGGCACAACAGTTCGCGCGGGAAATGGTTCTGCTTTCTTATATTTGAAGCAGAGTATAGTCCAATTTGAATGTCTGGAACCATACTGATTGGCCTTAAGGCGTAATCAAATGTGTACTTTGGACCATATATGAGGTACGTGTACGTTCGTGCCTAAGGCTAATCAGAATTTAAGAATCGATTAAGATAACCGCCAATGCTATTCCCCGATTACCACGAATTTTCCCGGCTGGCCCGCACGGCGACGCTGGTTCCTGTGGCCAAAACGGTAGCCGCCGACTTGCGCACTCCGGTTTCAGCCTTTCTGAGCGTGGCCGCGGACGAGCCAAACGCGTTTCTGCTGGAGTCGGTTGAGGGCGGCGAAAAGATCGGCCGATACACTTTCCTGGGCGCGCGGCCTTACATGATTCTGCGCGCGCGGGGCCGCCAGATCACTATTGAACGCCACGGCAAAAAGACGCAGCAGGAAGGCGACATCTTCAAAATCCTGGACGGCCTGTTGCGCGAGCATACCCCGGCGCATCTTCCCGGACTGCCTCCGTTTACTGCCGGCGCCGTGGGGTTTTTTGCCCACGATGCAGTGCGTCAACTCGAAAAACTGCCGGAGCTCGCCAAAGACGATCTGCAAATGCCCGACTGCAACCTGATGTTCTTTGACCGGCTGCTGGCATTTGATCACGTCCGGCATGAGATTTTCATCATTGCCACCGCTGACGTGCGCCGTCAGTCTCCCAAGCAGGCGTATGCGCAGGCTCTGCGCGATATTGCCAGGATCGAAAAGAAGCTGGCCGCGCCGCTGCCGGCAAAATTTCTGCGCGCACCCAAGCCGAAAGCCGGCAAGGTGAAGGTCGCGGTATCCGTGAGCAAGAAGCATTTCATCCGCACCGTGGAGAAGATCAAGGAATACATCATGGCCGGCGACGTCTTCCAGGCCGTTCCGTCTTTGCGGCTTGAACTGGAGCCCGGCGTGGAGCCGCTCAATGTCTATCGTGCGCTGCGTCGCGTGAATCCGTCGCCGTACATGTATTTTCTCCGCATGGGAGAGATGACGGTGCTGGGGTCGTCGCCAGAGATGCTGGTGCGCGTGACCGGACGCAAACTGGAATACCGGCCGATCGCCGGAACTCGCAAACGCGGCAAGGATGAAGCTGAAGACCTCAAGCTTGAAGACGAATTGCGCCACGACGAAAAAGAACGCGCCGAACACGTCATGCTCGTCGACCTGGGCCGCAACGACGTTGGCCGCGTGAGCGAATTCGGCTCCGTCAAAGTCCGCGACCTGATGTTCGTGGAGCGCTACTCGCACGTGATGCATCTTGTCTCCGCCGTGGAAGGCACTCTTCGCGCCGGCCTCACGCCCATCGACGCACTTTCTTCCTGCTTCCCTGCCGGCACTCTCACTGGCGCGCCAAAAGTCCGCGCCCTGGAGATCATTGAGGAAGTCGAACCGGTGCGCCGCGGCATTTATGGCGGCTCCGTTCTCTACGCCGACTTCGCCGGCAATCTCGATTCCTGCATCGCCATCCGCACCATGCTGGTGAAAGGCAAGAAAGCTTACGTCCAGGCCGGCGCCGGCATCGTGGCCGACTCAGTCCCTGAAAGCGAATATCAGGAATGCCTGAACAAAGCTCAGGCACTGGTCAGGGCCGTAGAGTTGGCGAGGTCAGGGGAGTAACACCCTCCCCCGGGTTCATCCCATATCATCGGCAATAACATCGTTGGCTAACCAGATTCGGGAAAATGAATAATTTCAATGAAAATACATGATTTTGTGCATAATGTGTTCGGTCGAATGAGCAAGGATAGATTTCAGTTTTCATACGATGGCCGTGACATCAAAGAAGGCGCGATGGACGTCTATGAGCTTGCGCCTGCCCTCCTTTCATTAGGCGATCTCGTACGAGACGCAAACCGATTTCTTAATCAAGACAGAGCCAGCGTAGCCGTACAGGTGCAGTCCGACTTTCAGGGTGGATCGTTTGAGATTTCAATTGTAATCGATCAGAACTTAATCGAAGCAGCAAAGGCCATTTTGTTCAGTGGTGCTGTGATAGAAGCGTCTGGCCTTACCAAGCTGATTTTTGGCGACACCGTAACCGGAAAGGTAATCACCGGACTCATCAAGCTGTACAAGGCCCTCAACGGGAAAAAGCCGGATGCGGCCAAACTCACGTTCGATCACGCTGGCAAGGTTACTTACATAGAGAATTTGTACGTGGATGCAGATACCGCAAACCTGTACATGAATGACATCATTCGTAATGATGTTGATAAAGTCATGCGTCCACTAGCTAAACCAGGAATCGACAAAATAGAGGTCAGAAAAGATAAGCAAGTCATAGAACAGCTAAGCAAGGAAAACTTGCCAGCGCGGGTATTGGAATCGGGGGAGCAGGCGAGCGAGAAACAGGACACCTTATCAAATTACCGCGAAGCTCTGTTAAAGGTCGTTACCGCCAATTTCGAAAAGGGGAAGTGGAAGTTTTCGGATGGCGCTGCTAAGTTCAATGCCGAAATCGAAGATCCTGTTTTTCGCGATCAGCTTGACCGTCACGAGGTCGGATTCTATAAAGACGATTCCCTGCGTGTACAGCTGAAAACCGTCCAAACGGAAAACAACGGGAAGATAAAAGCTAAATATTCAATAACCGAAGTCATAGAACACAAGCACTCTCCTAGGCAGTCCGAATTGCTTGGGGAGTAGCTACTTTCGGCCCCCTTTTTCCACGGAATTTTAAAACCCGCATTTCAGAACGCTGCTTCTGTTGGAAGTGAATCCTTGCCAGTAAGAGCGGAGTAAGTGAGTCTCTTCCCGGCAACTTGCGACAACAGCATTTCAAAACGCTCACCATCGTTTACGGGTTTCTCTTTATTGCCGCGATTGTTGAAACGGAAACACTGTTCATCTAAATACCGAAACAGGTGAAACGGTTCGACAGCAACGTATGTTCCTTTGAGTCCGCGCTTCAATAGACTCCAGAAATTTTCCAGACTGTTTGTGTGAACCTGTCCATCCACGTAACGCTCTGCATGATCGACAATCTTGTGAATGTATTCCTTGTCCAGCCCCCAATAAGAGTGGCAATCATCGGTAGACAGGTAAGAGCCAAATTCAACATTATCTTTTACCATCGTGTGAAATGTGCTTTTCTCGCGATCTGGAATTACCTGAGTCCGCACTTTGCGAGTATCACGCTCAAAGAATCCGGCAACGATGGCTTTATTGGACATGCCCTTAGCAAATCCAGGGGCGCTTGCTCTTGCTCTCTTGTGCTTGTGCATGAATCGCGCTTTGCCGCCGATGAAGGTTTCATCCACTTCAACATGGCCGCCACTTCCACCAAATTTCATGATGGAACCGTTCTGCATCGCAAGCCGGATTCTGTGAAGCATGAACCATGCTGATCTTTGAGTAAGGCCGATGGCGCGGTGAATCTCGTAAGAGCTAACACCGTTTTTGCAGTTGGCAATCATCCACATTGCCAGCAGCCACTTATCCAGCCCTAGCGGGGAATCCTCGAAAATGGTTCCCAGCTTGACGGAGAACTGGCGATTGCAGTCTTTGCATTTCCAGCGCTTTTGATTCTTGAGATACCAGTGGTCTTTGCCACTGCAAGCGGGGCAGGTAACTCCCTCAGGCCAGCGGAGAGCGGCTACGGCATCAATGCATGTTTGTTGGTCGCTGTAGAAAAGGATTGCTTGCTGAAGGGTCTTAACGGATAATAATTGTGCGGTCGGCATTCGGGTCACTCCGTTTGCTGATTGGCCCCGCCGTCAGTTGACGCTGGCGACGGGGCGTTAGGTTAAAGTCTAGGGTTTGACAACTAGCGGTTTTGGTTTCAAGGTGGCGGCGGCATTTTGCTTTCCTCCGATCTGAACGCTCACTGTTGACGCAGTGGGCGTTTCGTATTTGACGCCAAAAGTCATTACGCCTCTTCCTCGTCAGTCTCGTCTGCCGGATGCGAATCATCGTAGTTTTGCAACGTGTCAATTAAACCGTAAACAAAATCGCGATCTTCCTTGGAGAGGGAGAAGGGATCATAGTCCACCGTGAGCATCACTGTGCCGCCGCTGACGAGTTCAACGCTCTTTGTTTTTCCTGTGCTCACCCCTGACTCAGTCCTGCTGGGGGTAATTTTGATGGCGGTGGTATCCGTCTTGCGTTGACGGCGACTTCCAGAGGTGTTGCGGATTTTCTCTGTGAGGAAATTACTAAGCGGAATATCCGCGAATTTCGCGGCCTGCAAGAAGAACGTTGTAGCCTTCTTTTTGGTTTCCCCACCCACGTTGTACTTCTCAATCAGCTCATCCAACATCCTCGGCGTCATTGTCGCCAAATCATGGGACGTGATTTCGGGATAGCCGACGTCGAGAAGTTTTTTAATCTGGGCCTTACGCTCTTCGTTCTTCGATTTTACGAGTTGCTGGAATTCGGCCGAGGGCTTACTGTTCACGTCCACCAAATGAAAAAAACGGTAGGCGTTCATAATCAGTCCCTGCATAAAGCCAGACTGGTTCCAGAGGGTGCGGTCGATCTTCGGCGGAATGCCCTGTGAGAAGGGGTCGAGCGAACTCAGGAACGTCTTGAACGGCAGATAGGGTGCCGGAAGTACCGTGTCTCTGATCTCTTGGTTAGCCATTGGAAACTCCGTGCGTTAATGCGTTAGAGTCTAAAGTATATTCGTTAATTCGCTAATTGCAAGAGTTTTTTTGAAACTACTTTAGGAATTCGTTAAGCTCTTAGAGATATGGCTAAAAGATTGGAAATAGGCAAGTTAACAAACGTCAGAGATTGGGAAGGGCAGGTGCTCGAGCGGCGAATCGTTAGCGCCTGTGGAAATCTCGTGTTCGTTTGCACCGATGAGGAATTCAAAAAAGCGAAGGAAGAAAGACGCGATCCGGCCACTGTAGGCTGGCCAGTGGAAGATGCTGGCCTGTGATTTTCGGCTCTGGTTAGCCAACGATATTATTGCCCATATCATCCCACTTTGGCGTTGGTTTGAAGGGATGCCATCCCAACGGGTTCCATCGACGCGCGATTTCCGCGTGGATGGTCAAGATTGGCGTGGACTTCAGCGATCCGGGCCTCGTTTGGCATAGATTTCAGAGGTCCGCTCTTCCCCGATCACCCGATCGCCCGAAAGCCGCGCGGTGCAAATTCGCCGCGCCTCAACCTGTCATTGTGAGTGAGCGGCCATAGCCGGGAATCGAACGATCTAAAATGGCGAAGCCCACCCTCCCCCCGGGTTCATCCCAAGTCATCCCAGATTGGCGTAGGTTTAAGCGGGGTGCATCCCATCTATCACAGATTGGCGTGCATTTCAGCGATTACCCATTGATTGGCGGTAGGGTGCACGCGCGTTGCAGCCTTCTGCTTGTACCCTCAGCCGGACTACCCCGCCCTACCCCAATGTCGACCCAATTCGACCAAGGTGACCCAAGGTTTTCGGTTCTTCTGGCTAAACGCTAATGGCTAGTAGCTAGCAGCTTCTTTTGTCAAAGATCGTTCAACGCACCACTTTTTCGCCCTGGAGCGAATTCCCAACTTTACCATTTGTTCGCCTTAATGTCAGGAGAAAAGCCCTCCGATTTTAGAAAAAATTGTCCGTTCACGCGCGTGGAGCAGAGCCCGGGTCCCCAGCACGCGTGGTTTTGGCGTGGTGGGGTGGAGCAGAGCCGGGCCCGCCGGCACGCGCGAATTTTCGCGCGATGGGGTGGAGAGCCCTGCCCTGAAAGAAGTATCGCCTCAAAGCAGCCTTTTTCTTTGACAAAGTGTTGTCAAATATGACAACATAAAAATATATCAAGTAGCGGACGCACGATGACACAGAAGACGCGGCCCATCTCATGGATCAGGGCCGCACTGAAGGAATTCGAGACCTTCCCGGAAGGGGCCAGGTCAATCTGTCTTGCGGCCTTGACGATCGCCGCCGAAGGCGGCAAGGCGGATATTGTGAAGCCGATGCAAGGCATGGGGTCGGGTGTGCTCGAGATCGCGCTGCCGTTCCGGGAGATGCGTTTCGCGTGGTCTATGCGGTACAACTCGCCGAGGAGATCTGGGTCATCCATGCGTTTCAGAAGAAATCTACCCAGGGTATCAAGACGCCCCAGCGCGAGATTGATCTGATCAAGGACCGTTTGAAGAGGCTGAAGGAGATGTTGCGATGAAAAGCGAAAAGCTAAAAGTAGTGCGCGGAAGCGGGAACGTGTTCCGTGATCTGGGACACAAGAATGCGGATGCCGAGCAGTTCAAAGCGATCCTCGCGGCGGAAATCATCAAGGCACTCGACCGGGAGGGCCTAAGCGTGCGCGCGGCGCACGGGCGCACGGGAGTTGCGGCGGCCGACTTCTCGCGCATCCGCAATGCAGACCTTGGAAGGTTCACCGTTGATCGCCTAATGTCCATCATCAACCGGCTCGGCTCGCGGGTGGAGGTTAAAGTCCGAGTACGGCGCGCAGAAACAGCCAAGCACGAGGCAACGGCTTAAGCTCAGCCATGGCAAGAGAGATCCTCGCGTCGGCGGCCCGCGCGCAGGCCGAAGGCGGCCTTCTAGCTTGAGGCCGCAGGCCGAAACCCTGAGCGGGAGTCGAAGGGGCGCTAGAATTTGAGCTTCATGAAGAAGCGCGCACGATTTCCCACGGCAATTGATCCGGCGCGGGTTGGCAAATACCCCGCATCTTGTTTCGCAGGCGGAGGCTTTGTCTGGGACGCCGTCCTGGAGTATCGTGTGTGGTGGCACCCTGAGCGCGGCGCGCCTGACACGGAGGACGGAAGCGATTATTACCGTGCCTTCGCATCTTATCCAGAAGCCCTCCGTTTTTCCAAGAAATCTCCAGGCGCGGAAGAGCCACTCGCTTTGGTCCTGCAAAAGGAATACATCGCAGAACCAGCCTCAGGCGAGTACGTTCATGTAAAGCAACAACGAATCACGGAGTGGCCCGTCGCTTTTCTCGCGCGTCCGCGACGCACCAGGAACACCATTCCTGATTTCCTGTCGCCCAATGCGCCCCCGAATCGTCTCGACATTCTGCGTGGCCTGGCGAAAAAGCGAGGTTAATACAAATGGCCGGTAGCACTGTTACTCGTGTGGCACAGCCGCCCTAGGCTGTGTGGATTTCAATCCATTTAGGCGCAGAGCGCCCTTACGCAAGGCCCCCCTTGGTTTTTCGTGAAGAAAGTGGGCGCAATGGAGAGCCACCCACCTTCATTTTTCTCCCTAACGTTAAGCTCGAAATAGCAGATAATAATGGCCCAAAAATATGCGAGCTCTGGTCCTTTGCGTGATGGCTATCATGATTCAACCTTCTTTCTGCCTGGGCCAATCGAACGCGAAAGCTGCACGAGTTACAGTCCGACCTGTCAAACCTGAAACTCCGCATCTCGAATTTGTGACTGAATATATCCGCGAGTTGGCGTCTGTAGAACAAATCCGTGCGGAGGGCGAAGAAGAGAATAAACTGGATACGAAAGACGGAAAGCTACCATTCGCAGGTCTTATCCATACCTCTACTATGTTTGAACTCGAACTGAGGTCGCAAATCAAAATGCTGCGTGGCATGCGACTCAATCCGCCATTCGATGATCTCATTCCTAATATCACTACATTCGAAGAACACAAAATCCAACATTGGAGACGGATGAGCGAGATTGGCAGCGAGTTCATGGGCGGCCCAAAGAAAGGCGTTGATTACACTAAGCTGGCGGCGGAAATGCCAAAGATAAGGGGCGAATTAGAATTCATCGACCAATCCCTGTTTGAAGCCACACCGCTTGTTTTTGGGACCCTTATAGATATGAAAGAAGATTCCAAAGGACACGCCAGCCATCTGATTATTACGAAGGAGCAAAGGGCAGCATTAATTGCAAAGCTGGGCGTTTTCGAGTTCCAAAGCCACAGGGCATGAGCGGAGGAGGCGTATGGCGGATTGAGATCGATATTCTCAGAAAGTTTTCAACCACTCCTTCTTTAGTTGGAGTTGGGATCGAATATCACAAGGCAAAGCAAGTTTTTATTGCCACGCGCGTGCAGGCCGCAATACCGCTTGTGAATGATCTGTTCAGACTGGAGCGAGGGCTACCCGTCGAATAGCTGATTAGATCGATGGGTCAACTATGAAGGCAGCAGACAGCTAGGACGTGAGTTCCGCGCGGGCAACTCTGGCCAACCTAGATCGCTCAAATTCATCAAGGAGCTCTCTCCCGCGTGCGAGTTGTTCTTGAGTAAGCTGGAGAATGATTCCCTAAGGTCGACGATAACGGAACAAGTCCGCAAAGATAATCGTTCTAATACAGCGTTGCCGATGAAGGCCACAAGTTGAGACGCTGTGCAGGCGTCAGCCTGCAGCCGAAATCCTGAGCGCAGCAGCGCGAAGGATCTCTCGCAACAAAAATTTGAAAGCCCTCAGATTCTTTCGAATCCAGGGCCGGAGAAGATATCGAACATGTAAGTTGCGGCGCAAGCGGGCGTCTGAGACCGCTGCCGAAATCTTGGGTGGGGTCCCCCGGAATTGGCTGCGCTTCTCAGGCGTGAAGGTTGGCAAGCGAGCGAATCCGGCGAACGTGGATTTTCTTTTCGCGCTTGCGGGTCTGGGCTATATCGTAAGAGGCTTGCATCCGCATGAGCGTGTCCATCTTTACTCCGAATGCTTTTTCGATGCGGAGGGCCATGTCCCCGGAAAGGTCTGCCTTGCCGTTCAACAGGCTGGACAGCGCAGGGCGGGACACCTGAAGCGCCGCAGCCGCTGCCGTTACAGAGAGGCCCGCGGGCTGGATAATCTCGGTTCGGATGAAATCTCCGGGGTGGGGCGGGTTCTTCATGGCCATGTCGTTGACTCCCTCTCTCTAGTGATAGTCTTCCAAATTTACGTCGCAGATTTCCCGTTCCGTGGTGTCAACGCGAAACGTCAAACGGCGGTTGCGGGTAACGCTGAGGCTCCACGTGCCCTTTCGGTCGCCGGTCAGGATGTGTGCCTTCCACACAGGGAGCGAGCGTAATTCCTCGGGGTCCTGCATGTCGTCGAGAAACGCCAGCATCTTGCGGAGTTTGTCCACCGTGTCGGGCGGAACGCCTTTCGCGCTGTCTTCCTCGTAGAGCCTCTTCAAGCCCTTGTGGACGAAGTTCCGTATTTTCACCATGCATAGTGTAGCCTGTAACTTAACACTTGTCAAACAACTTGCCGCCGCTGCTTCTGCCAGCGTTGGGGACTGCAAATATTGAAAGCCCCCACAATCGTTTCCGATCGTAGGGGCCACAAGTTGAGGCGCAGCAAAGATGAAGGCCCTCAGATCCTTTCGAACCTGAGGGCCACAAGTGATGTCGGACCTGTAAGCCGAATTCTGTACGGCATTGCTGCCGTGACGGTCATTCCTCTAGGCCGCTCATTACTGAACGGCTCAAGCGACCTACCCGGAAGTTTGGCGCGCCGAGCAGACACGCGTTGACGACGGCTTGCACCGTCTTCAACTCCTTCCCTATTTGGTCTTGCTCCGTGTGGGGTTTGCCATGCCTCGAGCATTACTGCGCGAGCGGTGCGCTCTTACCGCACCTTTTCACCCTTACCTTAGGCTTCAACCCGAGGGCTCCGCATGGCTTGCGCCTGCTTTGCCCTCGCGTCCGGCTGGAGCGAACCGGCTCTCGCCCGTTCGCTCACCCGGCCTCAGGCGGTATATTCTCTGTGGCACTTTCCGTAAAGTGGCCTTGACGCCACCCTCCCGGACGTTATCCGGCACACTGCTCTGTGGAGTTCGGACTTTCCTCCCTCCTGGCCGTGCAGCCCGGGAATCCCCGGCGTTCACAACCAGGACGGCGACCGTCCGGTCCGACATCAACTACCCATATTATAAGATGAATTCGGGCGGGCAGGGATTTACCCCACAGTTGCGGCGGCATGGTCGTAGCGGCCCGAGAGTCAGATCGCTCCAAGGAGACAGAATCGATGAGGCGTCACATCTGGAAGCTTGCGCTGGTGTGTGCAGTGGTTTCCACGGCAGCTTTCGCGTTCTATGCCAGGCACAATCCCACCCCTGCCGAGCAAAAGGCCATCACGAAATATGCGACGACCATGAACAAGCTGCTCGACCAGTTTCGCGGCCCTGACTGGGACGA
>Ga0137403_10005513_pt1 | contig 14667 bp, 11 predicted proteins | sample CZOMad2_1_16fung_FD_122057 | JGI IMG/M metagenome (GOLD analysis project Ga0137403, IMG submission 122057) | Vadose zone soil fungal communities from Angelo Coast Range Reserve, California, USA - CZOMad2_1_16fungal (Hybrid Assembly) | ecosystem: Environmental > Terrestrial > Soil > Vadose zone... | reverse complement strand
AGGCCGCCGACATTTCCCGCCCCAAAGACCAGGTGCCCGCCGTCGGGCGACAACGCCACGGTCGGCAGCCCATCGGCCGCGAGCTTCAACCCCTGGCTCTCGAGACCCAGATCCCGCATGAGCGCTCGCGGCATGAGGTGCAACAGGTGCGCGCAGGCGGACACCCTGAAGCCGGGAGCGAATTCGCGCGTGACGGCAGCGCCGCCCACGCGCTCGGCAGCCTCGAGCACCAGGACCGAGCGGCCGCCGCGCGCCAGGTAAGCCGCGCAAATGAGTCCGTTGTGCCCGCCGCCGACCACGATGCTGTCGTAACGGGCACGCGGCGCTGAGCTCATGACGCGCGCCCCAGATCACGCAGGATCGCCTGAGCCGCATTGGCTCCCGGGGCGCCCATGACACCCCCGCCCGGATGGGTGCTGGAACCGCACATGTACAGGCCGCGCAGCGGCGAGCGGTATTGCGCGTAGCCGGGGATCGGTCGGTTGAAGAGCAGCTGATCGAAAGTGAGCTCGCCCTGAAAGATATTGCCCTCGGTGAGGCCCACTTCGTTCTCGATGTCGCGCGGGGTGCGGATTTCCGCGTGCAGTATCAGATCCTTGAAGTTCGGGCTGTGGCGCGCGATCGTGTCGATGACCGTGGCACCAAAGGCCTGGCGCTTCTCGGGGGTCCAGTCCCCGTCGGCCAGCTGGTAGGGACAGTACTGCACGAACACCGACATGTAGTGCTTGCCATCCGGAGCCATGGTGGGATCGATCTGTGTCGGGATCAGCATGTCGACGTAAGGAGCGCGCGACCAGCGGCCCTCCTTCCAGTCATCGTAAGCGCGCTCGACCATCTCCAGCGTGTCGGTCACGTGCATGTCCCCGCGCGTGCACGGCGAGCCCTGCGGGATCGCCGGAAAGTGCGGCAGACCATCGAGTGCGATGTTGAGCTTGCCGGAAGAGCCGCGGATCTTGAAGCGGCGCACCTGGGCGAGGAATTCCGGCGGCAGGTGCTGCGGCGCCACGGTCTGGAGGAAAGTGCGGCGCACGTCCAGATTCGATACCACGAGGCGCGCTGCGATCTCCTCCCCGCCCGCCAGTACCACACCGGTGGCGCGCCCGTTGCGCACCAGCACCTGCTCCACCGGCGCGCTGGCGCGCACCGTGCCCCCGCTCGCCTGCAGCGATGCCGCGAGCGCCTGCGTGATCGCGCCCATGCCGCCGCGGGCGAAACCCCAGGCGCCCACCGCGCCGTCGATGCTGCCCATGTAATGGTGCAGCAGCACGTAGGCTGAACCCGGTGAGCGCGGCCCGAGTGCGGTGCCGATGATCGAGCTGCCGGCGAGATGCGCCTTGACGATCTCGCTCTCGAAGTACTCCTCCAGCATGTCCGCGCAGCTCATGGTGAAGAAGCGCAGCGTGTCGTACATGCGCGCCTCACCGAGCTTGTGGAAGTGTCGGCCGAGGAACATGAGCTCGCTCAGGTCGTGTGGCTTGAACGAGGTCGGGTCCGGCGGCTCGCGCAACAGCAGCGGCTTGATGAAGCGGCAGTGGCGCAGCATGTCGCGCACGTAGCGGTCATAGGCCTCGGCGTCGTGGCGCGAATGGCGGGCGATCTCGCGGCGCAGGGCGTCGTGGTTGTCGTAGATCGCCAGATGCTCGCCGCTGCGCATCAGGGTGCAGCCACCCTCGTAGGGGATGATCTGCAGCCCGTGCGCCGGCAGATCGAGCGCGCGGATGATCTCGGTGCGCAGCAGGCTGCACACGTACGAGCAGTTCGAGTACGTGAAACCGTCGTAGAGCCTGCGGCTCACCGCCGCGCCGCCAATGTAGGAGTTGCGCTCGAGCACCAGCACCTTGAGCCCCGCACGGGCGAGGTAACAGGCGCTCACCAGCCCGTTGTGGCCGGCGCCCACGACGATGGCGTCATAGTTCGCCGTGCGCGTACTCATGCCGAAGCCGTGTGCCCGCTGCCGATCAGGCGGGCATCCGTCGCGTGGTGCCGAGGGAGTCGAGCGTGCGATCGATCGCCGTTTCAAAGGCCGTGAGTGTGTCCTTGAGACACGAGTCATCGTGCGCGGCAGACATGAACCAGGGCTCGCGCGAGTCCGGCTCGCACAGGATGCACTCATCGTGCAGCACCCGGGCGACCGCATCGTAGAAGCTGTAGTCGCTGCGCTTCCAGTCGCGATAGGTACGCGGCGGGTCGTGCGCGAAATACAGGCCGCTCATCGACGGGTGCCCGACGAAGCTGTGCGCGATGCCGCGCGCCTTGAGGATGACGCTCTTGCCGCTGCGCAGGCGCGTGCCGAAAGCCGCTACGCGCTCGAGCGCGTCGGTCTCGGCGAGAATCTCCAGGGTCTTCTCCGCCGCCGCCAGTGACACCGGGTGCGCGGTGTAGGTGCCACCGTGCGCCACGCCCTTGCCGAGCTTGCGCATGATCTCCTCGCGCCCCGCGAGGACCGAAATCGGGTAGCCGTTGGCGAGTGCTTTGGCGAAGGTGCACAGGTCGGCGCGCACGCCATAGAGCTCCTGCACCCCGCCGCGCGCCACGCGAAAGCCGGTCTTCACCTCATCGATGATCATCACGACGCCATGGCGGTCGCACAGCTCGCGGGCGGCGCGCACATAGCCGGGCTCGGCGGCGATGCCGAGGCAGTTGCCCATGATCGGCTCGATCAGCAGGCAGGCGATCGAGTGCCCGTGGCGCTTGAGGACGTCCTCCAGTTGGTTGGCATCGTTCGCCTGCACGAAGTGCGCGAAGGCGCGGGTCGCCAGCGGCACGCCCTCGCTGTAGGGCATCACCACCGGGTCGCCGACCTGCGACCACTTCTCCATGGGTGTGTACCACATGGCCGCATCGAACAGCCCGTGATAGCTGCCTTCGAGAATGACGTAGTTGTCCTTGCCGGTGTAGGCGCGCGCCAGGCGCAGGGCGGCCATGACCGCCTCGGTGCCGGAGTTCGAGAAGCGCACCAGTTCCGCCGCCGGCACCATCTGCGCGATGCGCTCGGCGACGCGGTACTCGCGCTCGGTCGACAGCGCGAACACGCCACCCACTTCCATGCCGGCGCGGGCGGCCGCATCCACCCGCGGATCGGCGTAGCCGAGGATTGCCGGCCCGTAGCCCATGCGGTAGTCGACGTAGACGTTGCCGTCGAGGTCGGTGACGCGCGCCCCCCGCCCCTGCTTCACATAAATGGTGCGATCCTCGCCCCAGAAGCGAAAGTTGGAAGCGACGCCCAGCGGCAGACGCGTGAGTGCCCGCCGGAAGTGGTCATGGTTTCTGGTCAGGGTTCTGGCCATGGCTGCACTCGCTAAGTACCGGGATTTCAAGGCGTATGTGCCACCGTAGCACCCGTGACGCGTGGCGTCTATATGATCATATAGTTTTCTACGGTAGAATTATATGCTCGTATACCCAATCGCCCCCTTGCCGGAAATCCCGTCATGAACTCGACCGCCGCCCGCCCGCTCGAGCCCGTTGCCGCACCCCTGGCGCGCGCGCTGCCGGCCTGGGTCTACGATCATCCGGAGATGGCGCGACTGGAGTACGAGCGGCTGCTCAAGCCCAGCTGGCAGATCGTGTGCCACGTCAGCTCCCTCGAGCGCTCCGGGGACTTCGTCACGCTCGATGTCGGCCCCGACAGCGTCGTCGCGCTGCGCACCTCGCAGGGCGAGATTCAGGTATTCCACAACGTCTGCCGCCATCGCGGCGCGCGCATCCTCGAGGGCGCGGGCAACTGCCCGGGCGCCATCACCTGTCCTTATCACGGCTGGTCGTACAAGCTCAGCGGCGAGCTGCTCGGCATGACGGCGCGCGAAACCTTCCCGCCCCTGGACCGTACGCAGCTCGCATTGAAGCCGGTGCGCTCGCAGGTGCTGTTCGGCTTCGTGTTCATGTGTCTCGCCGGCACTCCGCGGCCACTGGAAGAGATCTGGGGGGGCGTCGCCGCCGAGTTCGCCCCGCATCGCTTCGCAGACATGCGCCCGCTCGGGAGCATATACATCGAGCACTGGGACTGCGACTGGAAGATCGCCATGGACAACTACCTCGAGTCCTACCATGTGCCGATCGGACACCCGGGGCTGAATCGCATGTTCACGCCCGACTATGAGGACCAGCTCAATCTTCCCGGGGTGGCGCGCGGCATCGGCTGGCTGCGGGAGCGTCCTTCCCCGCGCTGGAGCGAGCGTATGTATCAGAAGCTCGTCGGCGGGGTGTCGGCGGATCTTCCCGAGCCACATCGCCGGCGCTGGAGCTTCTACAGCATGCTCCCCAACCTCGGCATCGACGTGTTCCCGGATCAGATGGACTTCTTCCAGGTGCTGCCGCGCGGCCCGGGCAAGTGCACGATCCGCGGCGCCTCGTTCGCACATCCCGACGAGCGGCGCGAAATGCGCGTCGTGCGCTACCTGTCGGCGCGCATCAACCGGCAGGTGCAGCGCGAGGACGAATTCCTGTGCCGCCGTGTACAGCGGGGCCTGGCTTCCGGCAGCTACGAGCCCGGTCCCCTGTCGCGGCTGGAGAACTGCATGCTGGAGTTCCACGACCTGCTGCGCGAGCGCATTCCCGAAGCGCGCCAGCCGAGCCCGCCGCTGCGCTTTTCCTAGGCCGCACCGCTGTCAGCTCGCGGGCGGCGCCTGCAGCAATGCGGCTATGCGGGCACGGAACTGCGCGAGCGCGGGTGTGACGGGTCCGGTTTCCACCGCCTCCCCCGCCGCACCGGCGAGCCCGGCCTGAGTCGATTCCGCCAGCTCGATCTGTGCCTTGAGCCACGCGTCGGCCTGCCGTTGCCGGGGATCGCGCGCCGCGCGCCCCGTGCGCGGCTGCCCCGCGCCCGCGGCCGCGAAAGCGAAGCGCCGGATGCGGCTGCGGCCCGGCGCGGTCGGCGCCACCTGCAGGATCAGCGCCCCCTCCCGGCGGATCTCCAGCAGCTGATTCGGCGCGGCGAAATGCTGATGCGGCTGGGGACTCTCGAGCCACTGCTCGACCACCACTTTCCAGTCGGCGGCCACCTCCAGGTCGGTCACGTCTCGCGGCGTGAGCGCCGCGAACGCATCCCACGGCGCGTGCTCGCCGGATACGCCCTCATCAGGCGCCGCGGCGGCGCGCACCAGGATGAGACGCCCCTGACGCCTCATCTCGAGCGCGCTCAGATCCCCGGGCGTGCTGCCTTCGACCAGGTGCCCGCCGAAGGTGTATGTGAGGGCGTGCGTGGCGCAGTGAATGGCGCTCTTCAGGTGTCCCTTGCGCGCCGTCAGCAGCGCATGCGGGCGCCGGCGGCAGGTGTTGCGAAAGGCGTGCAATCGGCCGCGCTCGGCGCGCACCACCAGCGCGCGCTCCCCGGCCACCTCGCCGCTGAGATAATCCCCCGCGAGCCGCAACTCCGCCTCGTGTCCGAGCACCTGCCAGGCCGGCCGCAGCAGCTGCTCGCGCTCGGCGCCGAGCAGCCCCTCGTCCGCATAGGCCCGCGCCGGCAGGCGTGCGCCGCAGGCCGCCGCGCCGCCTTCACTCGCGGGGCCGCTCCTCGCGACCTCACCGAACTCGCCGGGGAAGACCGAGCGCAGATAGCTGAGCGAGCGCGCCACGGCCGCAGCGCGGTCGATGCTCGCCTCGCTTTGAAAGGCGAAACCCTGCCACAACACCTCGAGCACGCCGATGAGTCCCAGCGCCACGCCGTCGGCATCGAGGTGGCGGGCGCCGCTCAGGGCGATCATGCGTTCGATGAGCTCGCGCACCAGGGCGGCGAACTCCTCGTCCTTCTGGCCGCAGATGTCCTGGTACTCCTGGCGGGCACTCGCCTCGCCCCAGAACGCGTACCACACCGACACCTTGCGCGGGCTGGCGATATCGGCATCCAGGTACAGCTCCACCAGCAGGCGCAGCGCCTGCACCGGCGAATCCTTGAGCCGCGCGACCGGCTGCAGCACTCGCTCCTCGAATTCCGCCGCCAGATACGTCAGCGACGCGACCAGCATCGCCGCCTTGGACTCGAAGTAGAAGCGCACGATCCCGGGGGACAGGTCGGCGAGCGCGACCACCTTTTCGACCGTGGTGCGCGAGGGACCGTAGATGTGCAGCGCGGAGATACAGGCGTCGATGAGGCGCTGGCGTTGGCGCTGGCGGATGCGCGATCCGCCGCCGCTGGCGGCAGTCTCGGTGACTGTGGTGGAGGCTCGTTCGCTCGACACGTGGCTTACCGCACCGAAGACCTCAGCGCCCGCGCGCCGCGGGCGGTGGCTGTACTGCGCGCAAGTTTATCCCGCACAATAGCCCGCGGGCACAGCCAAAAACACGCATCATGAAACCGACCTGGCGACCGGGCCGCTGGCTGATCATTCTGCCACCGCTCATTTTCCTGTTCGTATTCTTCCTCATTCCGTTCGCCTTCGCCTTCAAAATCAGCTTCGCCGAGGCCGCGCCGCGCGTGCCGCCGTTCACGGACATCATCTCCTTCACCCGCGATCACCATCTGCAGCTGTCCTTGACCCTCGGCAACTACCGCTACCTGCTGACGGATGAAGTCTACGGCGTCGCCTACCTCTACTCCCTGCGCACCGCCTTTTTCTCCACCCTGATCTGCCTGCTGCTCGGCTATCCGATGGCCTACGCCATCGCGCGCAGTCCGCGCTCGACCCAGGGGCTGCTGCTGCTCATCATCATGCTGCCGTTCTGGACCTCCTTCCTGCTGCGTGTCTATGCCCTCGAGGGAATCATCCGCGACAACGGCTTCCTCAACACCGCGCTCCTGCACCTGGGCCTCATCAGTCATCCGCTGCGCATAATGCGCACCAGTCTCGCCGTATATCTCGGCATCATCTATTCCTACCTGCCCTTCATGGTGCTGCCGCTGTTCGCCACGCTGGAGAAACTCGACCCGACGCTGCTGGAAGCCGCCGCGGACCTCGGCAGCACCCCGCGGCGCGCGTTCCTGGACATCACGCTGCCGCTGTCGCTCCCCGGGGTCATCGCCGGCTCGATGCTGGTGTTCATCCCGGCGGTCGGGGAGTTCGTGATCCCGTCGCTCCTCGGCGGCCCGAACCAACTCATGATTGGCCGCGTGCTGTGGGATGAGTTCTTCGGCAATCACGACTGGCCGGTGGCCTCGGCGGTTGCGATCGCGTTCCTGCTGCTGCTCGTCGGGCCGATCGCCATCTACCAGTACTACAACGTGCGGCAGCTGGAGGCCTGAAGCGCGGCATGGAACGGCGCTCCTCTGCGGCTCTCTTCACCGTGCTGTTCTTCGGCATCGCGCTCCTGTACCTGCCGATCCTGGTGCTCATCGGTTACTCGTTCAACGCCTCGCCGCTGGTGAACGTCTGGGGTGGATTCTCCACCGCCTGGTACGCCCAGCTGCTGCACAACCGCCCGTTGCTGGAGGCCGCGCTGCTGTCGCTGGAGGTGGCGGTCTTCGCCTCCAGCTGTGCCGTCGTGCTCGGTACCCTGGCGGCGGTTGCGCTGGTGCGGTTCGCGCGCTTTCCCGGGCGGCTGCTGCTCACCGGGATGGTGAATGCACCGCTCGTCATGCCGGAGATCATCACCGGCATCACGCAGCTGCTGTTGTTCGTCTCCATGGTACAGCTGTTCTCCTGGCCGCATCGCGGCTTCACCACCATCGTGCTGTCGCACATCACCTTCTGCACCGCCTACGTGACCATCACGGTGCAGTCGCGCCTGGCTGCGGCCGACCGCACACTGGAGGAAGCCGCCCAGGACCTCGGCGCGAGTCCGGCGCGCGCTTTCCTCGAGATCACGCTGCCGATCATCGCGCCGGCGATCATTTCCAGCTGGCTGCTGTGCTTCACGCTGTCGCTCGATGACCTGGTGATCTCCAGCTTCGTCGCCGGCCCGGGCGCGAGCACCCTGCCGATGGTGATCTACTCCAAGGTGAAGCTCGGCGTGAGTCCCGACATCAACGCGCTCGCAAGTCTCATCGTCTGCGCGGTCGGAGTGTGCATCATCGCCGCCGGCTGGCTCGTGACCCGCAGCGACCGGCGCCGCGCCCTCGAGACGCGGCACGCGGCCGCTGAGCACGCCGCGGGGCACGCACCCCGCTCGCTCACAGCGCCGTCTTGATACGCGTCCAGGTGCGCGTGCGCAACCGCTCCAGCGCCGGGCCGGCCTCCCTGGACTGGTACAGGCGGGCTTCCATCGCCGGGGTGGGATAGACGGCCGGATCGTTGAGGATCTGCGGATCGACGTAGGCGTTGGCTGCCAGGTTGTCGTTGGCGTAATGGATGTGGTTGGTGATGGCGGCGATCACCCGCGGCTCGAGGATGTAGTTGAGGAACTTGTGAGCCGCCAGTGGATGCGGCGCATCCGCCGGGATGAGCCACGCGTCGAACGAGGCGTTGGAGCCCTCCTTCGGCGCGCTGAAGGCCAGGTGCACGTCGACCCCGGCGGTCGTGGCGCGGGCGCGTGAGGTCGCGTAGTCCCCGGACCAGGACATGGAAATGCAGAACTCGCCGTTGGCGAGCCCGTTCATGTACTCCGAGGAGTCGAAGGCGCGAATATATGGGCGCACCGCGAGCAGCAGTCGCTCGGCCTGCCGGTAGTCCTCCACCCGCGTGGTGTTCGGATCGAGGTGCAGGTAGTTGAGGGCGAGCTGCAGCACGTCCTCCGGCTGGTCGAGGAAGGTCACGCCGCAATCGGCGAAGCGCCGGACGATCTCGGGCTTGAAGATCATGTCGAGACTGTCCAGCGGCGCATCGGGCATGCGCGCGCGGATCAGGTCGACGTTATAGGCGAAGCCGTTGACGTGCCTCAGATACGGCATGGCATGGCGGTTACCCGGATCCGCCTGCGCTTCGATGGCGAGCACGTGCGGATCCAGGTTGTTCCAGTTCGGCAGCAGCGAGCGATCGAGCGGGCGGTAGATGCCCGCCTTGATCTGCCGGCTGAAGAAGTCGGTGGAGGTGCTCACCACGTCGTAGCCGGAGTCCCCCGCCATCATCTTCGCTTCGAGCGTCTCATCGGCGTCATAGGTGTCGTAGATGACCTTGATGCCGGTGGCAGCCTCGAAGTTGGCGAGGGTGTCCTTGCCGATGTAGTCGGCCCAGTTGTAGACGCGCAGTTCCTTGTCGGCATCCGCCGCGGCGCGCGGACCCTGGGCGCGCGCGCCGCACGCGCCCAGCAGCGCGGCCGCAGCCAGCGCCGCCGCCACCGCGCCCGCCCGGGCGGCGCGCACCGCGATGTGGAGGGGCTCTATAGCTTCACCATGACGTGCCGCACCACCGCCTCGGCCTCGAGCGCCTCCGCGATGCGCGTCAGCAGCGCCCCTCGGACCTTCGGCGCGGTGCGTGACCAGCCGGCCCCCGATCAGCAACTGCGTCTGCATGGCCGTCTCCTTCCCGCGCCGTGCCATGTGCCACGCGGCTTGCCGCATCGCGCCCGCACGTTATATTATTGTCGCCATAATATTACCACGCCGCGCGTGCCTCAAGGCGAGGATCCCATGAACTCCGACGTCATCATCACCTGCGCCATCACCGGCGACGACACCAAGGTTACCAAGAGCCCACATTGCCCCATCACCCCCGAGCAGATCGCCGCCTCCGCAGTCGATGCCGCACGCGCCGGGGCGGCGATCGTGCACATTCACGTGCGGGATCCTGACAGCGGTGCGTTCAGCATGGCCACACGCCATTACCGCGAAGTGGTCAAGCGCATCCGCGAGAGCAAGGTGGACGTTCTCGTCAACCTGACCTGCGGCATGGGGGGCTATATCTGTGTCGGCAACCGGGGGCTTGCGGACACGCCCGCGGCGGGCACCGACTTCGTCAGCCAGGAAGAGCGCATGCGGCACGTGATCGACCTGTGCGGCGAGGGGCTGTACCGTCCGGACATCGCCACGCTCGATTGCGGCACGCTCAACTTCGGCGATGGCAACCGCGCCTACATTTCCACGCCCGACTACTGCCGCCAGGGTGCCGGCATCCTGCGCGAGCTGGGCGTGAAGGTGGAGCTGGAAGTATTTGATACCGGTAACCTCTGGTTCGTGAAGCAGATGCTCAAGGAAGGCCTGATCCCGGGACCTGCGATGATCCAGCTGTGCACCGGCATTCCGTACGGCGTGCCCGCGGACGTCGGCCACCTGCTGGCCATGGTGAACTACCTCCCCGGGGATTGCGTGTGGACCTCGTTCGCAGTGAGCCGCATGCAGATGCCGTGGGTCGCGCAGTCGGTACTCCTCGGCGGCAATGTACGCGTGGGACTGGAAGATAATCTGTATCTGAGCCGCGGCGTGTATGCGAGCAACGCGCAGCTGGTCGAGAAGGCGCGCACCATCATCGAAGCCATGGGCGCGCGGGTTCTGCCTCCGGCCCAGGCGCGGGAGCGGCTGCAGCTGCACTGACGTGGCGGCCGTACCCATCTACCAGACCGCGCTCCTGCCCGAGTGGATCGACTACAACGGCCACCTGCGGGATGCCTACTACGCGCTGATCCTCAGCCTGGCCTCCGACGCGCTCATGGATCGCTTGAGGATGGATGCCGCGTACCGCCAGCGCACCCTGTGCACCCTGTACACCGTGGAGATGCACATCCACTACCTGCACGAGGTCAAGGCAGCCGACACGGCCATCGTGACCGTGCGCGTCGCGGGCGCGGACCACAAGCGCATCCACGCGGCGTTTGAGATCCTGCGCGCGGGCCACACGGACGCGGCGGCGGCCGCCGAAGTGATGCTGCTGCACGTGCGCCAGCAGCAGCCGGCGGCCACCACCACGCCGTTCCCTCCCGAAGTGAGCGCCGCGATCGCGCAGCTGCAGGCGAGCACCGCCGGCACGTCTTCGTCCGTACCCGGATCGCGGCGCATGGAGTTGCGCGGCACGACGCGCGCTCCATGAGCGCGCCCGCGTTGCAGCGCCTGCTCGCGCCACGCAGCGTTGCGCTCATCGGCGGCGCCTGGGCGGATGCGGCGCTGGCGGCGAGCCGCGTCATCGGCTACGCGGGCGACGTGTGGCGCATTCATCCCACCCGTCCCTCCTCGGACGCGCAACGCTACTTCCGTTCTGTCGACGAGCTGCCGGCGGCACCAGACGCCGCCTTCATCGCCGCGCCCAACCGCGAGGTGCCGGCCATTGCCGCGGCGCTCGCGCGCCGTGGAGCCGGCGGCTTCGTGTGCTTCGCGGCCGGCTTTTCCGAAACCGCCACCGACGAGGGCAACCGTCTGACGCGGGAGTTGCTCGTCAGCGCCGGAGAGCTGCCGTTCTTCGGCCCCAATTGCTACGGCTTCATCAACTTCTTCGATGGCGCGGCACTGTGGCCCGATCAGGTGGTCGGCAAGCGGCGCGAACGCGGCGTCGCCCTGATCTGCCAGAGCGGCACGCTGGCGCTCAACCTGCTGTACAACGACCGCTCGCTCCCCATTGGCTGCGCGCTCACCGTGGGCAACCAGACGCGCCTCGCGGCGGAGGATCTGCTGGAGCTCATGTGCGCCGATGAGCGGGTGACGGCGTTCGGCCTGTACCTGGAGGGCATCAAGGATGCCGCGCGCTTTGTCCAGGCGGCGGCACGCGCGCGCGCCGCCGGCAAGCCGATCGCGCTCGTCAAGGCGGGCCGCACCGAGGCCGCCACCCGCACGGTGCGCACGCACACCGGCGCACTCGCCGGGGCGGATGCAGCTTTCGACGCCTTCTGCGCCCAGGCCGGCGTTGCGCGCTGCGAGTCGCTGGCGACGCTGTGCGAAACGCTGAAGATCTTTCACACCGGCGGTCCGCTGCGCGGGCGCCGCGTGCTCGCCATGGGCGCCTCGGGCGGCGACATGGCGATGACCGCCGACGCCGCGCGCCACCTGGGGCTCGACTTCGCGCCGATTCCCGCAGCCGCCGCGGCCAGCCTGCGCGAGATTCTCTCGGATCGCGTTTACATCTCGAACCCGTTCGATTTTCATACCCATGTGTGGTTCGACCGCCCCCGGCAGCACGCCATGTTCAGCGTGGTGCAGCGCGCCGGGTTCGATGTTGTCGGCTTTCTGGTCGACTGCCCGCCCGAGGGCGTGGCCGATGATTCGGCCTACGTCAGCGTGATCGAGCAGTTTGCGGCAGCGCTCCCCGGAGCCACGAGCCGTGGGACAGTGATCGCCTCGCTGCCCGAATCGCTGTCGCGCGCCACGCGGGAAAAGTGTCTCGCGGCCGGCATCGTGCCCCTGCAGGGCCAGCGCGAAGCGCTCGAGGCGCTCGATCTCGCCGGCGCAGTCGGCGAGACCTGGGCACGCGGCGCCGCGGTGCAGCTGCACATACCGCGCGCCGCAGCAAGGTCCGCGCGCACGCTGACGGAGCACGAGGGCAAGCGCGCCCTCGCTGACTTCGGCGTACCGGTGCCGCGCTCGCGGCTCGTCGGCGCCGCGGATGCGGGCGAGGCGGCCGCGGCGCTCGGATTTCCGGTGGTGATCAAGGCCGTAGGCGGCCAGCTGGAACACAAATCCGAGCTCGGCGCAGTGGTGCTCGACGTGCGCAGCGCCGCCGAAGCCGCCGCCGCCGCGCAACGCCTGTCCGCGCTGTCCGCGACGCTGCTCGTCGAGGAGATGGTGAGCGACGGTGTCGCGGAGGTGCTGGTGGGTGTGAGCGTCGATCCGCAGTTCGGACAGCTGCTGGTGCTGGGCGCCGGTGGCGTGCTGACCGAGCTGCTGCGCGACAGCGTGAGCCTGCTGCCGCCGTTCACCGCCGCCTCCATCGAGGCGGCACTCGGCCGACTCAGGGTCGGAAAGCTGCTCGCCGGTTACCGTGGCCGCCCGCCGGCAGACGTCGCGGCGCTGGTGCAGACTGTTCTCGCCTGCGCCCGCTACGCCGCGGCCAACCTCGAGCGCCTGGTGGAACTGGACCTCAATCCCGTCATCGTGCGCCCGGCCGGGCTTGGCGCCGTGGCAGTCGACGCATTGATCCGCCTGGAGGAACACTGACATGTCCGACGGCATCAGCACCGCAACCCGCGGTACGGTTTTCGAGGTGACCATCGACCGTCCGAAGGCGAACGCCATCGACCTCGCGGCCAGCCGCCGCCTGAACGAGGTGTTCACGCAGTTCCGCGACGACCCGGCGCTGCGCGTGGCCATCGTCACCGGCGCGGGCGAGCGCTTTTTCTCTCCCGGCTGGGACCTGAAAGGCGCAGCGAGTGGCGAGGAATCCGACGAGGACTGGGGCGCGGGCGGATTCGGCGGCCTGAACTACCCGCGCAACCTCGACAAGCCCCTCATCGCCGCGGTCAACGGCATCGCCTGCGGCGGGGGCTTCGAGATCGTGCTGGGGACCGACATCATCGTGATGGAGGAGCACGCGAAGTTCGCGCTGCCCGAAATCAACGTCGGCGTGCTCGCGGACGCCGGCACCATCAAACTGCGGCGGCGCATCCCCTACCACGTTGCCGTCGAGTTCCTGATGACGGGCCGCTGGATGGACGCCGGGGAAGCCAAGCACTGGGGCCTGGCGAACCATGTCGTGCCCAAGGGACAGGGTCTCGCCAAGGCACGCGAGATCGCCCAGCAGCTCGCCGAGGGCCCGCCGCTGCTGTTCCCGGCCATCAAGCAGCTGCTGCGCCACACCGAAATGGTGGCCGAGCACGCGGCCTTCGAATTGCACGACAGCCTGGATGCCGTGCAGAAGGTCATCGGCTCCCAGGATCTGAAGGAAGGTACGCGCGCCTTCGCCTTGTGGGTCTCTGATTGCCGCGAGCGATTGTTCTACGAGTTGGCGGCTGGTGATTTTCTGACTGGCAAGCAGACGCGAAAGCTCGACGATGGTCATGGTTACGGCGCACTTTCCGTTTCAGGCGACAGTTCCAAAATCCAGACTTGAACGTCTACGCGGTAGGCGTTCAGGTCTACGGGCTAATGGTGCACGCCTACGGCGTAGGTGTCGACGCCTGCTGGCTAGTCGCGAACGCCTACGACGCAGGCGCCGGCATCTACGGGCTTGGCGCGCAAGCCTACGACGGAGACATCGATTTCAACCGGCTGGTCCTTCGTGCCTACGGCGTAGGCGTCGACCTCTACCGGGTAGTCGTTCACGTTCAGGGTGTCGGTGTCGACATCTACGGGCCAGGGGTTCGAGTCTGCGCGGCAGGCGTGGCTTCGTGCGAGCCTGACTCGTTGATCTGCGAGCTTGCCGAGCCGCCCTACTTCTTCTTCAACTCGGTCAATACCAGCTTGGCGACGGCCTTGAGCGTGTCGAAGACGCCGGTGCCGCTCATGGCCACGCCCTCGAAGGTTGGCTCGCCCTTGAAGTTGAGCTGGCGGTACATCTCGTCGGGGGAGAGAGCGGTGGGGAGATCGCGCTTGTTGAACTGCAGCGCATAGGGCACCGACTTCAGCTCGTAGCCCTGCTCCTTCAGATTCTTTTCCAGGTTCTGCAGCGACTCGATGTTCGCTTCCATGCGCGCTTCCTGCGAGTCGGCCACGAAGACCATGCCGTCGACGCCCTTGAGGATCAGCTTGCGCGAGGCGTTGTAGTACACCTGTCCCGGGACGGTGTAGAGGTGGAACTTGACCTTGAAGCCGCGGATGGTGCCCAGATCGACGGGAAGGAAGTCGAAGAACAGCGTGCGCTCGGTCTCCGTGGCCAGGGAAATCATCTTCCCGCGCGAGCCCGGCGCCACCTTGTTGTACACGAACTCGAGATTGGTCGTCTTGCCGCCGAGCCCGGGTCCGTAGTAGACCAGTTTGCAGTTGATCTCGCGCGAGGCGTA
>Ga0137403_10005510_pt1 | contig 14677 bp, 9 predicted proteins | sample CZOMad2_1_16fung_FD_122057 | JGI IMG/M metagenome (GOLD analysis project Ga0137403, IMG submission 122057) | Vadose zone soil fungal communities from Angelo Coast Range Reserve, California, USA - CZOMad2_1_16fungal (Hybrid Assembly) | ecosystem: Environmental > Terrestrial > Soil > Vadose zone... | reverse complement strand
TTGCCGGCGACCAGGGGGACGGTTTGCAAGGGCTGCCAGGTTGTGAGATTTGTCGAAACCTGGACGGTGGCTTGCGGAACGCCAAGCGCAGTGAGCCGGAATTGGAGAGCGCCGTTGGAAAGGCGCTGGGTGGAGTTGGAAACGATCGCGGGGGAACCGACCAAAGCGAGCGGATAGGCTGCGATGCTGCGGGTGGTTTGGCCCCCTGCATGCAGGAACGGACCGGCCGGATAGACCGTGCTGCCAAAAACGCTGATGGCTTTAGCATAAAATTCGCTATTCGGATTCCAGGGCGTCAGCGTACTGGAATTGACATCGAGTGCGGCCAGAGCATGGCGAGTTTGGCCTGCGACTGCGCCAAAATTGCCAGCGATAAAAACCAGATTGGAGGTCGCGGCCAAGCCATAGACGTATGAGTCGGCGTTGGCGACCAGGGGCAGCACTTCCGCGGTGGAAGCATCGAGGGCGACAAAATTGGTGCGGTTGAATCCATTGATGACGCTAAAAAAGAAGCCTCCCAGATAAACCCGGCCGGCCGATACTGCGATGGCAGCAACGTAAGAACCGTTGGTGATGCCGGGGTTCCAAGCCATCAATGTGTCAGAGTTCAGGTCAAAGGCAGCCACGCGCCGCCTGGTTTGGCCGCTGACGGTGGAAAAATTGCCGCCCACATAGAGGGTATCTCCATCCACAGCCATCGCTTGAACAAACGAGCGGATGGCGGGATCCCAAAACGTGAAGGACAAATCGCTTAAATAAAATTCCGCAAAATTGGTCTGCGACCAGCCGCTGATGTTGGTAAAAGTGCCGCCGACAAAAAGCCGATCATTCCAGGTTGCAAGAGAGTAAACAGTCGCAACCGGGTTAGGCGCCCAGTCCAAAACGGAACCGGTTGACGGATCCAACGCGGCGAGGTTGCTTCGGGTTAGCCCACCAACGTTAGTAAAGTAGCCGGCGATGAAAACCTGGTTGCTGGCGATCAGTAACGCATTTATCGGCGTACCGCTCCGCACACCGACGGCGGGAGCCCAAGACGTAACCTGGTTTGAAATGAGATCGAACGCAGCCAGATTGCTGCGCGCGACGCACCCGACGGCGCCAAAGTTTCCACCGACGTAAATTGTGTTGCCTATGCCGCTGAAGGCATAGGCTTGGAAGTTGCACTTCGGATCCCAGGGGGAGGCATTGCCGCTGGAGAGATCCAAAGCTGCAGCGTAGCCGCGCAGTTGTCCGCCGATAGTTCCCAATACGCCACCGACAAAGAGCGAATTGCTATGGACAGTTAACGCGGTGATGTCCTGAAATCCGCCACTGGAGACCAGTCTCGCGTCCCAGCTTGTTGCCAGGCCGCTTGTGGCATCCACTGCGGCAAGATCGAGCCGGTTACTCGAGCCCGCCAAGCTAAAGCTTCCACCCAAAAAGATCGTACTTTGATACGCGTCCATGGCAAAGACGATGCCATCGAGAGCAGGATTCCAATTGTCGAGCGAGCCGTTGGACAGGTCGAAGGAAGCAGCTCCTGACCGCGACTGGCTACTCATGGTCGCGAAGTATCCGCCGACGTAGAGATGCCCTGTGGAAAAGACCATGGCATAGACCCAATCACTCGCATTCGGATTCCAGGAGGTCACCTGACCGGTTATCGAGTCCACAGAGGCGATTCGATTGCGCGGCTGGCCACCCATATCAGTAAACTCACCGCCGATGTAAACGTTGGTGGTGTAGAGAACCATCGCTCTTACGGTACTGCCGGCGTTTGGATTCCAACTGTTGAGTGCTCCAGAAACCCGGTCCAAAGAGGCCAGGCGATTGCGCACCTGACCATTCACGTTCGTAAACGCGCCACCAACGTAAAGCACGTTGCCGGAAAGAATCAAAGAATCGACCACACCGCCTTTGGCGCCAGGGGACCAATTCGGATCGACCGAACGATCGCTACGGATGTGAACCAGGTTCGTGCGCAGGAATCCGCCGACGACTGAAAAAAAGCCACCGACAAACCAGCCGCCCTGGCCGTCGTTGATGGCGGCATAGACATCGCCGTTGACGCTGGGGAAAACGGGTTCCGCCTGGCCGCTGACGATCGAGACGGGGACGCCACTGCCGGTTCGTAAGCCGACCTGGGCGAATTGGCCGCCGAAGTAGAGAATGTTGTTATTGGTCGCCATGGTGGTCACGAAGCCGTCAGTGACCACAAATCTTTCCAGCGGTTCATTGGCCGGCTGACCGCAAGCGGTCTGGGCGAGCACAAGGGGGATGAGCAGGACTGGAACAACTGGACGGAGCAGGCGAGTCGAAAGTGTTTGGTGAATTAAGAGCATGAGCGGGCTAACAATTCCTAGCAAATCCGTGGGACTCGTCAAGTCTTTTTTCTATGGACATGTATCCGCTGGGCGCATCTCATTTTTTGGTCCTGATCACGGAGAGATGCAATGACAATCGCTCAACTCTTTAACTCGTTTTGGTTTGGGTTTCCAGCCGGTGGCTGATGCCAAAATGGGATTGTACCGGTTGGATTTCCGGCAGAGATTGCGAATTTCAATCCTGGATGGCATCAGTGCGCGCGCCGAGCAGTTGGAAAGGGAGGCGTAAGGCTAAGTTGGATCATTCGGAACCGATCAGGTTGAACAATTGTTGGCCACATTCAGGTTTAATAGGTTGTTGTTTTTTCGGGCATCGCGCCAGGCTCAAGCAGCCTAACCAGGGCCGGGTACGCGGCAATCGAACTTGGGACCGCGCGCGTTACATGATTTTCGGAGGGGGAGCTAAGATGGCTCCCTACCGTGACTCCTTTATCCGGGCACTCGAAGATGTTGGCATCCATTCGCCGCAGATTTTCGATCTGCCCGCTGCAACCGATTTGCAGCGTCCCGCGAATGTCGATTCCGGGCGGTTCGCAGTGGCGTACGGCATTTCCTTCTTCCGCCAAAACCTCGACGTCTGGCGCCCTCCGAATGACATCGTCCCATTCATCGACCTGTACCCGCCGGATAATGGGCCATCGCCGTTTCGCGGCTTCAATTGGGAGGACTGACGCCTTCGAGTTTCAACGTTTGAACCGTTGACTGCGCAATATGTTAGTCACCCAGGTGGAGACTATTGCTCCGATTAGAAATGTGCTAAAAAAGGCGAAACCCGTGGACATGGTGGCTCGTGCGTTTGATTTTGGCTGGAAGCTTGCCGCGGTTAGTAGAGCGATTGATGCGAGGCCCAGGAGCGCAGTGCTGATTGCGATTCCAGCCATAATTCGGCGCGGCCAGCCGGCCTGACATTTGTACACGGCGGCGACGGGGAGCAATAAAAAGCCGAAAACGATCGTGGCTATAAACCAGGGGCTGTTGAAGCCGAACAGAATTGAGCCTGCCAAGGCGATTAGCGCGGCAAACAGGGAAAATCCGAACCAGGTGCTGGCAATGGTTTGCTCTCGCGAGAGTACCAGCCGGCCAAACCGGTTCATGCGCAGCAATAGATTGAAAAAGGGCGATGCCAGCCAGGTCATCAGGGCAAAAGCGACATAGAGAATTCGCAACGGAAGGACCCAGGGAGCGAGCGCGGGGGATGAGGAAGCCAGCACGCCAAGCATTCGATTTCCGACGTAGGCGCCCAAAATGATTAGCCATTGCGAGCGTGTGCTGAAGCGCGACATCCACAAAAAATATTTCAGCATGAGCGCATAAACGACGTTCCTCGCCTTGAGCGCCTCAACGATTCCCTGCCGAGCCCATTCATTTTCCGGGTCGAGCCGCAACGATTCGCGGAAATGTTCCAGCGCCTTTCTCGGTTCACCTTTTTCCAGCAGGGTCCAAGCCTGATTCGCGTGAGTCACGGCGCTGTCGGGATTTCTTGCGAGCGCCGCATCGATGGTTGTGCCCGCTTCGGCTTTGCGGCCAAGCTTGACCATGGCGATTGCGCGCAAATTTGTGCAGCCGACGTGCTCGGAATCGAATTGCAAACCCTGCTCGGCAGCGCTCAAGGCGTCGCGCCAGCGCCGCTCGCTGGAATGAATACTCGCGAGCATGGAATAATAGTCGGCGTCTTCGGGATCGAGCCGGATGGCTTCCTGGATGGCGGGGAGGGCTTCATCAACGCGGTTGCGGTCTAGCAGCACGCTGGCGTGGGCGTAATGGGCAAAGGCAAAGTCGGGTTGGAGGTGGATGGCTTGTTGGGCCTCCGCGGTTGCATCCTGAAATTTCTCGCGGTGGGCGAGACACAAGGCCAGGAGCGCATGGGCGTAGGAATCGTGCGGCTCGGAGGCAAGCGCCTGGCGAAGTTCGGCTTCGGCCATTTCGTGGCGTGATTGCTGATAGAGCAGCAGGCCGCGTTCAAGGTTTGCGTTCATTACAGCTTGAGGTATTGCAAGATGTCGTCGTAGATGCCGCCCTGGTTGGAGTAAAGGGCGTAGTTGCGGGCAGTGGCGAACCATTCTCGGGTGGTTGGTTTCAGCGTGCCGGCGGCGGTCGTGAGATCTTTGGTAGTTAAAGGTTTGGGGAGTCCTGATTTGATCGCCTCTTGAAGCTTGCGTTCAATGGCCACGTCGAGCACGGCTTTGAGATCCGCGCCGGAAAAACTCTCGGTCTTTTTGCCGAGGTGATCGTAATCAATTTCCTCGACCGGTTTACCTTTGCATTGGAGCCGCAAAATGGAAGCACGGGCTGCCGCGTCAGGTGGAGGCACGAACAGAACGCGATCGAAACGGCCCGGGCGGCGGAATGCGGAGTCGAGGTGCCACGGCGCGTTGGTGGCAGCGAGAATAAGAACGCCTTCGTTCGAGGCTTTGACGCCATCCATCTCAGACAGGAATTGATTGATGAGCTGGCGTCCAGCGTGGTGGCGCATATCGCTGCGGCTGGCGCCGAGGGCATCGGCTTCATCAAAGAAGAGGACGCAAGGTTTGTGATCGCGCGCCTGCTCGAAAAGGCTGTGGAGATTGCGTTCGCTGTTGCCGATCCACATGTCGAGCACGTCATTGATGCCGACGGAAATGAAGGCGGCCTTGATCTCGCCGGCGGTGGCGCGGGCCAAATAAGTTTTCCCGCAACCAGGCGGCCCATACATCAATATCCCTCCACCGATCGGCTTGCCGTAAGCTTTGTAGATTTCGGGATGAGTCAATGGATGAATAATCTTGAGGCGGATTTCTTCTTTGAGCTTTTCCATCCCGCCAACATCATTAAAGGTGATTTTCGGCCGTTCGATTTCCTGTCTCGGTTCGTTGTCTTCTTCCTCACCCCAAGAGGCGCGGGCTTTGCCATCGACCACTTCACTTTCGGTCTCAGCCGCTCCGATTCCGAGCCGCCCGGCAAATTCTGGATCGGCGAGCGAACGGTCGAGATCGACAGCGCGCCTGTACTCGGAAACGGCCTGCTCGATTTCCCCCATTCCGGCCAACAGTTTTGCATGAAGCAGGAATGCGCGAGCAGGCGCTTTGGGATTTTTGACCAGATCTTCGAGAAGAACGAGCGCATGACTTTGTTTACCCTGCTGAAAAAAGGCGCGGGCGAGCCCGAGTTTCATCGGCAGACTATTGGGAAATTGCGCGACGCCTTCGCGAAGTTCTTTCTCCGCCTCATCCGCATGGCCGTGAGTCAGGAGCACCTCACCAAAATGCAGGCGCAATGCGGAATTGTTGGGCGAGGCACGGAGAGCTTCTCGCAAGGCATTGATAGCTTCATCCCCCGAGGGGTTAGGATCAGGAGCGTCGTTCATTAGAAAATAATTAAATGGAGATTGTCCGAATATCGCAAGTCAGCAGAGGGAGTCGCCGAACGTCGCCCCGTCGGAAGACCAAAGGATTTATCATCCTGTGACCGCAAGACTCTTGCGTGTTGCTTTTACGAGTTCCCCAATCTGTTTAGCCGTTGTTTTCATCACTGCAGCGTACGTCACCGTACGGGAACATTATCCCCGAAACACTCAAAAGCACGCACAATAATCCCGATCGGGAACTATCAGTTTGACTGGAGCATCCCCAAGGAGGAAGAGTATGGCTCGGGAACAGAGGCCTAACGGCTTTAACCCATGCTAAGGTTTGACCCGCGTTCCACGGGCTTCAGACTTGGCCCGGGCGGTGAAGACCAGGACGTGTTCCGCAACCCGGATCTGCACTCGGCATTGGCTTTGAAACGGCGAAGCGGTGCGGATTCGGGGAGATGAGAACTATCATCCAGGACTGCGTGGTTTTTCAGGTTTTGGGTTTCACTGTAAGGACAGTTCGGACACCTTCCTTCTGAACACATCAAGGAAGAAGACCCTGTCGAATGAGGACGTGTATGTGTGCGAGAGAGTTGCCGGAGACGGATCGAAAAAAGCGGAGGGCCCATGGCCGTCAGCGGCGATCAGCAGCCATTTTTCTGAGCACTTGGCGTCGTAGCCGCCGATTACGTCATCCTTTTTGTCCAAGGCAATCTGTAGTGCGTCGCTGAAATCCTCCTGGAAAAATCCCGCACTCGGTGCATTCCAATGATTTCTGCGGAGCGCCGGGTTCCGCAGGATCAGCACTGACTGAATTTCATAGGGAAATTCTTCGGGGTCGTTCCAATCGTTTTCCACTTCGATCAGTCCATTGGTTGCGGGAACGTTCTTTGCGACAAGTTTGGCGAGAGTCTTTCCAAACTTTTCTCGATTAGCTCTGGTAAACGGCTTGTCCGCCCCAAGATGAACGCTAACGTGCAGGTGCGGCAGGTTTAGGGATTCATACCAACGCCGCGCTTCATCAACGAACGATTGGCATTCAGATTCCGTTCTCCTGAGCTTCGGGTCCATGATCCGCGTGATCTCAATCCCGATCCTCTTCGAGCCTGTATCCAGAATTGCATCGGGGCGCTCTTGTGCGTCATCGGCGAGTATTGTTCCTGTCGGAAAGCCGCAGAACGCCTCTCTAAACGCCTTTATCAGGTTTCGTTCTTGTTGTTTATTCTGCTCTTTTGAACTCATTCATCAAAGACAATCTGTCATCTCAATACCGTGTTAACAAGTGTGCCTTCTTGTTGAGGCCGATGCCAAAATGAAGCACCCATGAAAACGAAGCGCCTGCGAACCCGCGAAGAACTCCTTGCACTGGAGGGCAAATACTTTCCCGGCACATTGGGAAATCTTCTCAGCCTCGGCGCGTCGCACTTCCGGCAATCCAACCGCAAGAATGGCCGACCCGCCCATCGCAACGCCGTTGCTCGCCGCCGCAAAGCCGTCGCCGGCTAGTTCTCCAAAAAGATAGCGCCTGGAACGATTCAACAAAGTGCGTGCGGTTGTGCCGGTTGGGTTTCCGGCAGAGATTGCGGATTCAATCCTTTGATGCCGTCAGTACGCGCGCCGAGCAGTTGAAAATGGAGTTCGAAGCTAAATCGGAGCATTCGTAGCCGATGAAGTTGAACAATTGCCGTCCACATCCAGGTGCCGTCTCCGAGCACTGCGATGTTTACTTGCATGAACGCTAAAACGCCAATATACCTCAAAGGAGGCGTCCAAATGTTCCGCATTCTGATAGATACCTGTGTCTGGCTTGATCTGGTAAAAGATTACAAGCAGAAACCTTTATTGGAGGCTTTGGAACAACTTGTGCGCGAAAGTCAGATTTCTATTATTCTGCCGCGAACTGTTCTTGATGAGTTTGGACGAAACAAGGCACGTGTCATCGAGGAAAGCAGGCAAAGTCTTTCAACGACAATGAAACGGGTCAAGGATGTCGTTGAAAAATTCGGGGACCCCAAACGAAAAAACATCGTACTTGAACATCTGAATGACGTGGACCACAGACTCCCGGCACTGGGAGAAAATGCCATTGAAGCGGTCGGACGTGTGGAAAAGTTATTCAAGGCAGCAACCGTCATTGAGATTCCCGACTCCATTAAAATTCGGGCCGCGCAGCGAGCGATAGATGGGCGGGCACCCTTTCACCGGCAAAAAAACAGCATCAACGATGCTATACTGATTGAATTCTATTCGGATTTGTTGAAATCAGAGAGCGCCAGGGGCGTTCGTTTCGCGTTTGTTACTCACAACGTCAAAGATTTCAGCGCTGTCGGCGGCGACAACCGCCTGCCGCATCCAGACATTGCGCCGATATTTTCAAAGGTTAAATCCCTTTACTTAACCTCCCTCGGCGTCGCCTTGAAACGAATCGAACCGGCGTTGATTACAGATTTAATGATTGAGCAGGAGTGGAAGGAGGAACCTCGGCGGCTGACCGAAATACTCAATGCGATTGATCTGCTTTACCATCAAGTATGGTACAATCGCCACATGCTTTGGAGACAACGGGTCGCGGAGGGAAAAACTAAAATAGTTGAAAAAGAGACTTTTCCGATCAAAGCCCACTCCACGCGTCCAATTCAGCTAGATGTTTGGGAAGGCGCATTGAAAGCATCAGCCCAGGCTGAAAAGAAATACGGTAAGAAGAATTTGGGGCCATGGACCGATTTTGAATGGGGAATGATAAATGGAAAGCTGTCGGCCCTGCGGTGGGTACTTGGCGACGAATGGGACATGCTCGATACATAATACAGCTTTCTTTGCCGCTCGATTCCCACTAAAAGATGGAAAGAATGGCGGTTACCTACGATATCATCAAAGCTGTAGATAACGGTGCGCAGTTTTTCAATTCGGACCTCCATGTGCATTCGTTCGGCGCATCCCACGATGTAAAAGATTCGACGATGACCTCAGAAGCCATCATTGACGCCGCTGTAAAAATGGGCATACGGCTGCTAGCGATCACCGACCACAATTCAGACGTAAATACGCTGAAGAGCATTGCCTACGCCCAGAAATTTACCGGACACATTCTTGTCTTAGCGGGGGTGGAAATTACGACAGCTCACGGTCATTTGCTGGTATACTTCGCGCCGGAGGAGACGGCCCGAGTCCGCAACGTCTTGGCAAAAATTAACCTTCAAGGCGAATTTGGTGAGCAGAACACCCACACTTCTATGTCAATGGCAGACGTTATCAAAGAGGTGGAGGCACAAGGAGGCGTATGTATCGCTGCTCATATTGATCGGGTTAAAACCAGCTTTGAAATGTTGGCGGCAGGCTATCCCAACTGGAAACGGGATGTCATGCTCAGTTCCGGCCTTTATGGGCTTGAATTTGATGACCCAGCCAACCTCAATTGGTATTCGCCATTGGATGATACGACCCAAAACGGAATCGAGCGAAAGAAGATCGCCAAGGCACGAGAGCAGAGTGCGCTGCTAACCGGACGCTGCTGGCTGGCCCATGTGCAGGGCAGCGATGCGCATAGCCTCAAAGATTTTACAGCGGGACGCAGTGGCAAGATTTTGACACGGTTCAAATTAAATGAACTCAGCTTTGATGCTTTCAGGACGGCACTCGCGGATGCGGAAGCGCGAGTCCGAGCTGTCGCTTCGATTCCCCGTGCCATCCCTCGTATTTTGGGAATGCACATCACAGGTGGATTCCTTGACGCCCAGGTCTATCATTTCAGCGACAACTTGAATTGCTTTATTGGAGGCAGGGGGACGGGGAAATCCACTGCACTCAAAAATCTGGCGCATGGACTGGCCGTCAATGAAGAGCTTGAGCCCCAAGACAATTGTCCGAGCAGCGTTGTCATATATTGTGAAGATGCGAACGGAATGCGGTATCGCTACGAAAAACCGCGTGGTTCCGATGTTATCGTGAAGGCCAAAGAGGAAGGCGAAATTGGGGATGTCCCCGCCGACAGTTTTCGCGTCGAATATTATCGCCAGGGCGAACTCGCCGAAGTTGCCAAGGACCCGCTCAAGAACCCTCTGCTACTGCAAAACTTTTTGGATCGACATCTGCTTCTTGCCGACCTCACAGCAAAAGAAGCGCACTTAGTGAGCGCCCTGAAGCAAAACAGTGCGCAGTTGATACCGCTGGAGACCAGCGCCCAACAACTTGGCCCGAAAAAGCAGACGTTGACGGACATCAACAAAAAGCAGAAGTTGGCCGAAGAAGGGAAACTCAGCGAGATCGCTGCCGAACAGGGCCGCATTGCAAACGAGAAAACCTTTGCCACTTCGCTGAACTCTGTGCGCCAAGATTATCTGCTTGGCGCAGATATGTCTGCGTTCCTGCGCGACTTCGACGAACTTAAAGCCAGTGTAGGCATCACGACCGGCAACGCCGACGCTGACGTCGCCTTACTCAAAGTCAGAACAATCATCGATGCCGTTAACGAATATGTGAGAGTGGATGAGCGAAACCTGAAAACTAAGCTGGCCACTGCTGCGCAAGACATCCTAATAGCGCTGGCCGATTTGAAAAAAGTCCACGGCACAATTGACAGCAGTCTGGCCGCTAAAATTGCTGCGCTCAAAGATAAGGGACTGGCGGAAAGCATCACCGAATTACAAAACCTGATTACGCAAAAAACCGCTTTAACGCTTGAAATAAACAGACTAGCCGCTCAGAACACGCAATTAGTTCACGTTCGAAAAACACGCAAAGATCTGTTGGGGGAATTGGAACAAACACGGAACGAGATTGCGGAAAGACGCAAAAGCCAACTGGATTCCATCAATCGTAATCTTTCATCTACGATTGAAGACTACCGCGTTTTTATTCGTTACGAACCGAACGGCGTGATTCATGAATTCAAGGAATTTTTCCTCAAGGAAATGCATGGGTCCTATTTCCAAGACGACGCGGCGGAGCAGTTCTGCCCCAAAATAACCCCCGCCAAACTCGGAGAACTGGTTTTGGCAAACGACTCTGATGCCATCGCTCACGCTACAGGTGTCCACATTGATTGGGCCACACAGATCTGTGACAAGCTGCGTTACTACCGAATTCTTCACGCCCTTGAGATCATGTGGAAGCCCCCATGCCCCGTCATCACGGTGCTTACGAAATCGACCCAGCCGAAACGTATTCCGATCAACCAGTTGTCTGATGGCCAGAAGCACACTATCATGCTTACTATTGCCATGCTGGCGGAGTCAAATATCCCGCTTGTCATTGATCAGCCAGAAGACGATTTGGACAACGCATTTATTTTTAGCGCCGTCGTGCGCGTATTGCGGGCGATAAAGGAACGACGTCAGGTTATCCTGGTTACCCATAATGCCAACATCTCGGTGCTTGGGGATGCCGAGCTTTTGCTCCCCATGAAACGGTCCGAGGACGGCGGAGAGGTTTTTGATTCCGGCTCCATCGACAGGGCGGAGACCAAAAAAGCCGCCATCGATATTCTTGAAGGTGGTGAGATTGCGTTCCAGCGGCGACGGGAAATCTATGGCTATTGAGCAATCTCGATGACCACAAGGGCGATGGCAATGACCGAAGTTTGGCCGCACTGCCGAGGCAAATTGACGCGCACGCATTACGGGATCGGGTCAAGCCGTATGAGGTCCATATTTCCACATCCAAGCTTGTAGTTTCTTCACACGCAAATCAAAGAGTTTGATGAATTAACGTGGTCGAATTGCGCCAAAAGTATTGTTACCCGGGCGGTGCATTTAAAGGGAGGCAAACGATACGTTGCGCCAGAAGTGACCGTTACCGTGGCCGGATGGACCAAACTAAGAAATTGCGGCGGCGCTACCGGAACGCTGGCGCGGACTACGAAGGCAAGGAAATGAAGGAAAAAGGGCAGTGGCCCGATCCCAGAGAAAGATTGGGGGCCGCGGGATGACCCGTCTGGACGCTTGGACGGACGGACGCTTAGAGCCGCTAGGCCATCGCTTTTCGACCTGGTGACACAAACCGAACTTCAAGGCGCTTATTCACCGCGGCCGCAATCCTCTGCAACATTGAGAGCGAGTGCCCTTCGTAGTCAGCATCTTCAAGGCGGGCGATCACCGATTGTGTCGTTCCCACCAGTTCGGCCAACTGTTTCTGTGTCAACTTCGCATTACTCCGAACGTCGTGGATGAGCTGCGCGACCTCCGCATTGACTACCGCCTCGTTGGCCAATTGGCGCAAATGGCTGTCCTCGCCAATCATGCGATCCAGAATCTTGACGGCATCCGTGGTCTTCTGGGCTTTCTGTTCAATCTTCGGCATAGGTATGCTTCTCCGGATTTTGTTCAAACTGACGTTTCCGCTTCAACGCTCTTTCAATCTCGACCGGTGGGATCGAATCCTTTTTCGTGAGGGTGTGCAAAAGCACGGCCACATTTCGGCCGTGAAAAAAATACAGGATGCGGTATTGCACATGCCCCTGCTTGGCGCGGAGTTCATAAATTCCATCCCGCAAAAAATCCGCTGCTGGTCTTCGCAACTCGTGTCCGAACTGAGTCAACAACACGATTCGCGCTCGGCAGTTCACCCAGGCTTTCGCATTCTCCTTTTGGAGATCCTCCAGCCAAACGAGCACCGGCGCACGGCCAGCCTCGTCCTGAAAGAATATGACCTGCGTGGTCGGCATGCATTTCTTTTGTCACAAAGCAATATAGCAAAATTGCGATTCCACGGCAATTGCTATTTTTCATAGGGTTTTTGGGAGGAATGCGGACAATCGACTGTCAGCAAAAACGCCAGCACGACTTTATGAAACAAACCAGTTTGATGATACGCCAAAGTGCCTTTTTTGAAAGCGGTTCAGAGCTGCCACCAACGGCAAAGTGCGGAATGCGGCCACCGCCGTCAGAAGCACTATGGTGGCCAGGGAGTGGGGAATGCGGAGTTTGAGAGAAGTTCTAGACGCGCCCACCTACTTAAGAGGTTTGGCTTTTGGGTTTGAGGCTTTCTGAGGGTATTCCCAGACCCAATCCCGCTCTATGCCGTCGAACAAAGATTTCCTAGCCGACTGGTCGTGGCCCCTTAGGTTCCAACCAACGGAATACAGTGCGAATTGATTGCCCTCGCCGCGACGATAATGAAACGGCTCGCCATTGATCACGTCGTGGGGCAACGGCGATATAAACCGGGGCGTCATGGCTTCGAGCTTGTCCGGAAAGTTCCCATTCGCCAGCCGGTAGCGTTCGAGCGCGCAGGCGACGATCGCCTGACTGACGGTGGTTTGGGCGTTTGCGGTTTTGTGAGTCACGTTGCCGAGCGCAGGCAGGAGCAAGGCGGTAATGATTCGATGCCCGGCGAGCAGATTCCAGTTCCGGTCGAAACGGCCCCCGAAAAGCTGTCGTTCGAATTCGCGCATGTTGGATTCGACGCCGTCCGGCCAAATCCGTTGGGTGGCGGAGTCCATTGTCCCGTTGAGCAGGGTGTCAAAGCTGAGGCAATAATTCAGCCGCTCCAGATAGAACCAACCACTGGGAATGATTTTGCTGACCGGAACCATGAGCGCAGAACCTCTCTCGGGCTGCTGGTTGCTGAAGTCGCCGAGGTCGTTGAGGTTGAATTTGCCGCTCGTCAGCAAATCCACGGTCAGGATTGCAGCGGCCCGCTCGGTGGCCAGGGGCGGTTTGAGGTCTGAAAGCAGATTATAGCCTGCGAGCCGATCTTGAAGGGCTCTTAATTGGCTGTCGGTCCACCGATGTTCCGTCAGGCCTTCCCAAATTGTCCGAGTAGCGATCTTCAAGCACGACAGGCGGACAAGGTAGGAAATCAGAAACGGTTCTCCTTTCACCGAATCGGCGACGTAGAGCATCAAGGTCAAATCGTCGAGGGCTTGCGCGCTCTGCCCCGCCGCCAGTTCGGCGCAGGCTCGCAGTTCGAGCCGCCGGCAAACACCCTTGAGTTGGGCCAGGTGCGGCAAAAGAATTGCCCACGGATTGTCCAGGTCATAGACGACGGGGAAACGCGAGGCTGGCCGTGCCGACGCGGCGCGCAGTTCAGCCAGGACCCCCGCGCTGGACTTCAGGCCTTCCAGCACCGCCGGCGCGGCCTGTGAGCGCGTCTCGAGGTCCTGATCAATCGAAGTGAACTCCTGATGTGCCCCAGGCCGCGTTGGAACGACCTCGCCTTTCTTGAGCCCGAGCCCGTAACGAGCGCCAAAAGCAGCTTTTTCGTCGGCTGGCTCAGATTTAGCGGAGTGAACCGCGTCGAAGGCCGCTGCCCACGCAGTCAGGTCAACGAAATGCCGGCGGCTTTCAGCCAACTTTTGATTCAAAACCAGCTTGTCGGCTTGCGCAAAATCGTCCTTCCACTGGTCGGTGGAGTTGGTTGTCCGCTCAAACCATGATCGGACAAAGGGCGTGGCCGCGAAATTCTGTTCATCGGGAACCGGTTTTGGGATGAAGGCCTTCAAATCGAGTTGCTCGCCACGCCGTTCCAACTCTTGCCGGTATTGGGTCCAGGCCCGGCGCCCCCGCCAATGCTCTTCGCCGTAGAACAGGGCGACGACGGTAGCCGTCCAAGCGAGCAGAATGACCATTCGGCGCAGGTTGCGCCGCGTGAAGAACCATCGCATAAACCGCCCGGGCCACCTGAAGATGCCTGCTTTAGGCAAAATCTCGCGCTTCCAAATACTCTTAGGCTGATCGTTCATTTCGGACTTAGGCCGTATCCATTCAGTAGAAATCCTCAACGCAAAGTCGCAAAGAAGCAACGACGCAAAGTAAAACAAACCGGAGAATAAGTCTCGAATATTTATACGTTTAGTTCCCATAACCCTGGCGTTCGTTGCGGCTTTGCATTAAAACTCTTATTTCTTCTTAAAGATCCGATAACCGAATCCATCCAGGCTTAATGCTGGCAATGCAACGTTTGCTTTCGTTGTCATCTTAGCTTTTTCGTCATCGGGCGGGAGGGGATTGCCGATCTCAGGCGTTATATCCTCAAACATTCCCACTGT
>Ga0137403_10005509_pt1 | contig 14682 bp, 15 predicted proteins | sample CZOMad2_1_16fung_FD_122057 | JGI IMG/M metagenome (GOLD analysis project Ga0137403, IMG submission 122057) | Vadose zone soil fungal communities from Angelo Coast Range Reserve, California, USA - CZOMad2_1_16fungal (Hybrid Assembly) | ecosystem: Environmental > Terrestrial > Soil > Vadose zone... | reverse complement strand
GGCAGCACACTCGCAGAGATGCATTCCCCCCACATTTCATCTCGCAAACAATGTCCGCAATGAGTTTCATACTGACTACTGACTACTGACTACTGACTACTGACTACTGACTACTGACTACACCTCAACATCACAAACATCCTGCGCATTCAAACTCTTCATGAGACCCACGACTGTCTCATGCTCAAACTGAGGGTCGTTTGCTTCCACTACCAAAAAGAACCGATCGCGGGTGGCGAGCGCAAAATTCGGAGCGTTAAAAACCGGATGATAAGGTTGCGGTAACTTGTTCAGAACCAGCATCCCCAAAACAGCTGCGAACGCGGCGCACAGCACGGTGCATTCAAACGTAATCGGAATAAACGCAGGCCAGCTGTTGTAAGGCTTGCCGCCAACGTTCAGCGGGTAGTCGATCACTTCCATCCAATACTGCATGACGAAACCACCCAGTCCGCCCAGTAAGCCCCCAATAAAAACAATCAAAGGCAAACTTGTATGCGTAAAACCAATCGCTTCTGAGAGTTCCTCGATCGGATAAGGCGAGTAGCCGTTGATCCGTCGATAGTCAGCTTCATAGGTGCGCCGGGCAGCTGCTACAAGATCACTCGGGTTCTCAAACTCGGCCATGACACCGTAGAGCGGTGGCGTATGACGGCGGTGGCGAAGAGACACAGGAAGACGGGGAGCCGGGGAGACAGGATCCTCGAATCTCTCGTCATCGATGTTTGTTTTGTCTTGCTCGTCGTCAGCCATTGTCTCTTTGGGAACCCCTCAGATTCGCCCCTGTTACCCCATCGCCCTTTCCCCCGGTTCCCCTTTCTCCAAGTCCCTACTCCTCCACCTCAGCTTCCGGCAGAATCGTCCGCATTTCAAAAATTGAAATCATCGGCAGAAAGCGGATAAACAGAAACAGCAGCGCAAAGAAGAAACCGATCGTGCCGATGAACATCGCCCAGTCCCACTGGCTCGGTGAATAAAAGCCCCACGACGAAGGTAGAAAGTCCCGATGCAAACTGGTGACTACGATCACGAAACGCTCGAGCCACATGCCGATGCTAACGACCAGGGAGATCAGCCACAGCACCAGCAACTTCGAACGAAGCTTCTTGATCCAGAGCAACTGCGGCGTCACTCCGTTGCACAGGATCAAGGCCCAGTAGTACGACGAGTAAGGCCCGTGCATACGGTTCCAGATCATAAACCGTTCGTATTGATTGCCGCTGTACCAGCCAAAGAACGCTTCTATCATGTAGCCGTAAACCACTATCAAACCGGTGGCCAACATGACCTTGGCCATGTTATGCATGTGACGCATCGTGATGAAACTTTCCAGCCCGAAAACTTTGCGCAGAGGGATCGTCAGCAACAGCACCATCGCAAAGCCTGCATAGATCGCACCCGCGACAAAGTAGGGCGGAAAGATCGTCGCGTGCCAGCCGGGAATGATGCCGACCGCGAAATCGAAACTGACAATCGTGTGCACCGACAACACCAGCGGCGTCGCCAATCCGGCCAACAAAAGATAAGCCGTCTCGTAGCGATGCCAGTGTCTCGCCGAACCGCGCCAGCCCATCGCCAGTGCGCCATAAATGACCCGGAACGGTTTGCTGTTGGCGCGATCGCGCAGCGTCGCAAAGTCCGGAATCAAACCCACGAACCAAAACAGGGCCGACACGGTTGCGTAAGTTGAAACCGCGAACACGTCCCACATCAGGGGACTGCGGAACTGCGGCCAGATGCCCATCGTGTTCGGATAAGGAAACAGCCAGTAGCCCAGCCACGGACGGCCCAGATGCATTAGCGGAAAAACTCCGGCCTGGGCGACCGCGAACAGGGTCATGGCTTCCGCGAACCGGTTGATCGAAGTGCGCCATTTCTGTCTTAGCAAGAGCAGGATGGCCGAAATCAAAGTGCCGGCGTGGCCGATACCGATCCACCAGACGAAGTTCAGAATGTCGAGGCCCCAACCGATGGGAATATTCACGCCCCACAACCCAATGCCCTTGAAGAGCATGTTCGTGATCGTGAGCAACATCAGTTGAAAAAGAGCGAACGAGATGGCAAAGCCGATGAACCACCAGATCGGCGTCTTGCGTTTCAAAACGATCGCGCTGATCTTGTCGGTGACCGAGCCAAACGTCAGCTCAGATCCCACGACCGCGTGGGTCGCGTGGATTGAGATGTGCCGATCGTCGCGTTGCTCGTCCATCTGGTCTAAATCAGTCAGCCACAGAGTCGCTGAGGCACAGAGACAATAAGAGAGAAAAACTAGCTAAGTACATACCGTTTTATTCCGTCACGAAGCAGCCGCGAGTTGAAATTCATTAGCAAGCCTATTTCTTTGCCGGTGACACGCAAGTACGTTAAGACCTGAGCCTCAAAGATCGGATCAAAGCGCTCGACGCTCTTTATTTCTACGATGACGGTGTCTTCAACAATTAGGTCGAGCCGATATTCGCCAATGACTTGTCCCTTGTAAACGACTGGGAAGATTGGCTGTCTCACGAAGTTCAGTCCGGCAAGCTGTAGTTCAATGCACAGGGCCGCCTCATACGTTCCTTCCAGAAGCCCCGGTCCAAGCTGGCGATGCACCTCAATAGCACAACCAATAATTCGTTCAGTAAGGCGCTTAAGGGCCTCACTTTCTTTAACTGCTACGGCAGCGGTACCTTGCCTGGATGGCGGAGCGCCGCTGAATGTCGAAGACATCGCTAATTCTTCTCCGTTAGTTATCTCAGTGACTCTGTGCCTCTGTGGCTTGATCTTTTCACGACTTGATCTCCGGATTCGGATTCCGCAGCGCCGATAGGTACGTCGTGCGCGGCCGCGTGTTCAGTTCACCCAGCAATGAATAATCCCGATCCAGAGCCTTCAACTTCGACACCTTGCTGTTGGGATCGTTGATGTTGCCAAACACAATTGCCTCAGTCGGACAGACTGACTGGCAGGCGGTAACGATCTCGCCGTCGTGCACCTGGCGGCCTTCGATCTCTGACTGAATCTTGGCGGACTGGATGCGCTGCACGCAGTAAGTGCATTTCTCCATCACGCCGCGGCTGCGCACAGACACATCAGGATTGCGCATCAACTGATACGTCGGCGTCTCCCAATCCTGGTACAGGAAAAAGTTGAAGCGGCGCACCTTGTACGGACAGTTGTTCGAACAATACTTGGTCCCGACACAACGGTTATAGACCATGTCGTTCAGGCCTTCCGCACTGTGGACCGTGGCATGCACCGGACAGACCGGTTCGCACGGAGCATTTTCGCAATGCATGCAGGGCACTGGCTGGAAGAAAGGTCCCTCAGCTTTGTTAACGTCGTTCCCTTTGTAGTAAGCATCGATGCGAATCCAACTCATCTCGCGACTGCGAACGACCTGTTCTTTGCCGACGATCGGAATATTGTTTTCCGACTGGCAGGCGATCGTGCAGGCGTTGCAGCCGACGCAACTGTTAAGGTCGATCGACATGCCCCAGGCGTAACCGTTGCCCTGGTTTTTGTAGTCGACCTCAGGATAAAGAGAGAGTTCACGGTTTTCCTTCTTTTGCTCTTCTCCCTTTTCGCGCAGGTGGTCTTTGTCTCTGCGATATTCTTCGAGTGAGCTTTCGCGCAGGATGTCCCGGCCTTCCATCAGGAAGTGGGTCTGCGTCGAGGCAATCTGAAATTGTTCGTTGGTTTTAGTCACTGACACGCCGGTGGTGGCCCAGGGCGAATCCGCATAACGAATCTCGTAAGCATTAAAGCCGCCGTTCGGCAAGCGCGTATCAGGCTCGACTATCGTAGTCGTGCCGACGCGCCCGGCCTTGGTGCGGCCAAACCCGAGATGAATCGTGATCACATCGTCAGGCTGCCCAGGCAGCACCCAAACGGGAACCTGTTTGCTGATCGTGTAATCGCGATGCTTTAGCTGAATCGTATCAACCAAAGCTTCACGGCCCTTTTTCTCCTGCTCGTAATTTTGCTCGGCCACACCCAGCTTTTTGGCCGTGTTGGGACTGACAAGCGCCACGTTGTCCCAGGTGATCTTGGTCAAGGGCTTGGGCAATTCCTGCAACCAGCCGTTGTTGGCAAAGCTGCCGTCGTAGATTGTCGGGTCGGTGCGGAAAACTAATTCCAGGGTGTTGGGGTTAGCGGGTTGGGTGTTGGGTGCAGACGAAAGCGAGTTCGCCCAATCTGACTTCAACGAAACTGTTTTCGGCGGCAGCGCGGTGTTGGGCATGAAGCCATCATGCAAGCACTTGCGCCACCATGATTCGAAGTCGGTAGGAGCGCTTGGTGCGGCCGCGTTAGGTTTGCTGGCTTGCTTTTTGAGCGCGTCGAGTTCTGCCACAATTCGTTTAAGCTCTGGCCAATTCGCGTCGTAAACCTGGAGCATAGAGTCTTTTTTGTTCTCTAGCTCACGAATCCTGGACGCCAGGGTCGCGTCTTTCTCGCTGCTCGCAGGCGGATTCGTCCGCCAGTAATCGCGCACAATATCGTAAGGCTTACGATCGTAATTCTCGGAAAACAGCGCGAGCACTTCATACGCCGTCCGGCCTTCGTAAAGTGGCTGAATCAAAGGCTGCACAATCGTGACCGTGCCGTCGTACGAACGCGCGTCGCCCCACGACTCCAGGTAATGCGTCGCCGGGATGTGCCAGTGACAGATGTCGGAAGTTTCGTCGTTGTAGAGACTGAGGTGCGCGCGCAGCTTGACCTTGTTCAGCCGATTCAGATCCAATCTGAGATCAACCGGCGTGTTGTAAGCCGGATTGCCGCCGATAATGATCAGCGTCTCGACTTTGCCGGCATCGATGTCAGAGACGAGTTCGCGCAGTGATTGAGTTTGATCGACTGAGTTTGGTTCGAGTGGATCGGTGTAGAAAACCGTCTTGCCGACGTTACTGAGCGCCGCGTTCATTGCGTGCGCCAGCGCATGAACGATCGGCGGTTGATCATCGCCGACTATTACAATGCTAGTGCCTTGGCCGTATCGGTCGACATCGTTATATATGGACCAGGCGTGCGGAGCATATTTGCTAAGTTTTGCAAATAGCTCGGCTATCTCTTCCCTCACAAACTTGTCGCTGATTCGAAGATCTTCTGGATCTCCGCTGAAAGGACCTTCACGTCTAAGTAAAGGCTCTACTACCCTACGGCTCTCTTCAAATGGCAAAAAGAATCCAGCAAATGCGCGCGCAACTCCTTCCATCTCGGTCGGCTTCACTGTAAATCGGTGATCCGCATTCGCACCCGTGATCGTCGGGGTGCTTTCGATCACATACAGTCGAACCATCTCCGAATGCCACGCGGCAGCTTGCGCTACATCGCGTCGCTTCGCGGCAAAGTTGCGCGCGTACCGAAGCGTTCCGGGCATCGCTGATAAGAAATCTGAACCCAGCGAAAGAATCCGGTCCGCTTTGCTGAAGTCATAGATCGTATTGACTGGTTGGCCGAACGCCATCATTGCGCCGGCGCGCGCGTTGTCGCGGTTGGCGGGTTCGTACTGATGCCACTTCGCTTCGGGGAAATCCGTGAGGATCGATTTCATTTGCGCGGCCAGGCTCGGCGACGTGATTGTTTCAGTTAAGAAGCGCAGGCCTGCGCCTTTCTTCGCCTTCAGTCCATCCCCTTCCTTTTGAATGGCGCTACGAATTTCGGCAACGAACGTGGTCCAGGCCCGCGTCTCGCCGCGATACAGCGGCGTCTGCGAACGATCGGGATCGTAAAGAGTGAGAATTGATGCCTGAGAGAAAATGTCGGTCGCGCTGGAGCCCTTATCATTAGCATCGCTGTTGCGATTGTTCGGATGATCGGGGTTGCCTTCGAGCTTGGTGGGCCGTCCTTCGTTGCTGCGCGCCAGCAGCGGGGTCGCAATGCCGCCGAGTGAAAACGCAGTCGCGAAATAGAGACCCTTGCCCGGTACTTCTTCTTCGGGTTGTTTGACGTAGGGGACGATCTTCTCCGGCGGTTGAATTACGCAGCCGCTCAAGCCCGCCAGCGCCAGCGATGCACCCATCAATTTCAGAAACGTGCGGCGTTCGACGGGATCGTTCCACTCTTCAGCCTGTTGGGGGAACTCGCGCTGGACGAATTCTTCGAAGAGGGGGGAGTCGGCGAGTTCTTCGAGGCTCCGCCAGTATTGTTTGCCGCCCGAGGTTGGCCCGCCCGCTACCCCGGCGTGTCGGGATTCTGACAGGATGCGGTCGCGGAGCAGCTTGAAGTTTATGTGTCGGTCGTTATCCATTTCTCGGTTCCCTCCACCTTTGGGGGAGGGTTAGGGTGGGGGCTTGCAGCGCCGTAAGCCCTCACCCCCAACCCCTCTCCCAGCGGAGAGGGGAGCAAAACTTCAGCCCTCTCCAACGAAGAGGGCGCTCACTCAATCTACCGGTGACAGGTCGAACAACTGGTCAACACGTTCGTTCCCTGGATGTGGTACTGCTTCTTCAAATTCATTCCTTCGGCGATCTCGCCCTTGGTACTATTTCGCGGACGCCACTCCATATCGAAAATCTTCTCTTTCGGTCGCACGTAGTTTTCCGGACTGCGATGACACTCGAGGCACCATTCCATCTGGAGCGAATTCGCCTGCGACACGACCGGCATCTGATCGATCCGGCCATGGCAAGTCGAACAGCCGACGCCTTTGTTAACGTGAATCGCGTGATTGAAATAGGCAAAGTCCGGCAGGTCGTGAACGCGGATCCATTCCAAAGGTTTGCCCGTCTTGTAACTTGCCCGCACAGGTTCCAGATAAGGGCTGTCGGCCCAAATCTGTTTGTGACAATTCATGCAGACGGCCGTGGCCGGAATGCCGGCCGACGCCGCCGTCTCGACGGAGGTGTGGCAATAGCGGCAATCGATGCCGTCATCGCCGACGTGGTGCTTATGACTGAATTGGATTGGTTGTTGGCGCTCGATCCACTGGCCGGTGTTCCATCCCGAGCGGGTAATCTCTGCCGTGACCCAGAGGGCCGCGAACAGAATAAAGATGGCGCCATAAATCGTGGCCCGCGCCAGATAGTTCGTGCTGTGACGGAAAATCTGTGGCATTTGCCGCTGCGAAAAGTTTTCATTGGCGGACATACCTGTCCGCTCATCGCTGCCAACAGACGGAAACAAGTTCCGTCTCTAACGCTTTCGGAAAAACTGTTCTCAGTTATTAAGCTGGTGAGATTACTTTAACGAGATGGGCGGGTTTTTTCAAACCACACGGCGAAAAAGTGAGAGCAATTTGCAATTAGGTGATAGCATGGCGCCTGCACAAAATGTTCATTGGTCACTTTGCAATCGGTCTGGCGTCGAAGAAACTCGCGCCGCGCGCATCACTCGGGGTGCTGATCGCGGCGCCGATCCTGCTCGATCTTCTCTGGCCGATTTTTCTGTTGCTGGGATGGGAACACGTCACGGTCGAGCCAAATGCGAATCCATTTCTGCGCCTGGCTTTCGATTCATATCCAATTTCACATGGCCTGCTGGCGGCGGCGGCATGGGCGACGCTTTTCGCCGCGATCTACTACGGCTTCACTCGTTACGTCGAGGGCGCGATCGTGATCTGGATGGGCGTGGTCAGTCACTGGGTGTTGGACTTTGTCGTGCATCGGCCGGACCTGCCGTTTTACGCCGGGGGCTCGCGTCTGGTTGGACTCGGATTGTGGAACCATCGTTGGGCGGCGATCGCGGTCGAGTTGGTTCTATTCGCAGCCGGCGTTTGGCTTTATCACCGACAGACGCGGCCCAAAGATAAGATTGGTCTGTACGCGTTCTGGGCGTTCGTAGTTTTCCTGCTGCTGGCCTACGCGGCGGCGGCGTTCGGTCCACCGCCCCTTCAGAGCCTTAGGAAACTCGCCATTGCTACACTCTGCGCCGCGTTGCTGATTCCCCTGGCCTGGTGGATCGATCAACACCGGGAAGCACGTGATGCGTCTTACGTCTCTAAGTGAAAGTCAGTACCGCCGGCGACTGATCAGATTTATCAAGGCTACGAACAAGGCCGCGCCAATAATCGACCAGATAACCGGAAAGTGTGTCCCACCAACAGGGATCACGATTAGTTCCGGAAGGTGAAGCTGGCCGGCGAGCCATGAGCCGAGCAACGCGCCAATAAATCCCAGGGCAATCGAAACCAGACACCCACCGTGCGTGTAACCACCGATCGCCTGGCCGACTGCGCCGCAAACACCTGCGATCAAAAGCAACACGATGAGTTGTGTAATTGTTATCCCGAGCATCAGTACTCTCCTTTTAGCTTGCTCAAAAACTGCGGGTTCCGGTTCTTTACCACTGCGTCCCTCGCAAGCCCGCATCCAGATCCGCAAGTCAACTACTTCCGCGACAAAAATCTTCCAAACCTTTAGGCCAATAGCGTATAATTTCGTTGGCCGTTGGGATCCTCCCCCAGGGTTGGTTTAGGTGAAGCCCCGAAACAAAAACCCATCGATTGAAAATCTGAGTCAATCATCCTCGAAACCGCAAGTTGCACCAGCATCACTAGTCAATCAGGAGTCTGGATTATGGCGAAAGTTCTTTCAGTACTTTTTATTATAGTCGCTTCGTTTTCGGTCGCGCGCTCTCAGGAACCATTGCGAAACAATGACACTTTGGCCAGCCTGGGCATCGCACCAAAAGTTCCCAACGGCATCGGCCGGGCGGACGTTCGAGTGTTTGACGAGAAAGGCAATCCTATCAGAAACGCCTACGTCAAACTAGAATCAACCCGTTCGGACGGTTTTTTCTGCGAGAGCTGGGGCGAGACCGACGCGAACGGCGTTATCGCGTTACTGCCGATTCACATGGGCAGTCTTAAGTTCAAGGTTAAAGCCAAAGGTTTTCGACCGCAGGAATTGGATGTGCCGGCCGAAGAGCTCGGTCAGCCTGTGCACGTTACTTTGAAGAAGAAATAATGACTGCTCCGTAGGAGCAGGATGTTTATAGTTCGCAGGCCTTCCCAAAAACTCTTCTGCGAGTAGCGTGACGGTTTCGTCTTGCTACTCGCGGATTCTCATTTTCAATTTGCCCGTTGCTATAAACATCGCGCCCCGATGGGGCGTTTTGTTTGAGGGCTCGTGGCGCTTTAACTTAACCAGCGCCCACGGGTTGTGCCGCGTTGGCGGGCGCGTAGTAAAGAATTCGATTGCAGTTGTCGCAGGTGATCACTTCCGCTCCGCGGCGTACGTCCGCCATGATCTGCGGGCGCAGAGACATGTGGCAGGCGGTGCAGGCGCCGTTGCGAGCTTCGGCCATCGCCACTCCGTCGCGAATCCGCGCCGCAATCCGTTTGTAAAGCGCGCTGGTGGCTTTGGGAAGTTCGTTCGTCAAACGCTCGCGTTCGGCGATGGCCACCGTGACTTGCTGCTGCTGCGTCCGCACCTGTTCGTCGAAGGCTTTGAACCGCGCTTCCATGTCCAGCCGCAGCTTCTCAACTTCCGGCGCGCGTTCGGTCAGATCTTTCTCAGCCTGCTCAGCGATTTCCATTTGCTCGAGGATCTGTGTCTCGAAGGCTGAGATCTGTTTGCGCGCGGCATCTGCTTCACGAATTGCGGCCGTGTATTCGTCCGGCTTCTTGGCGGCCATCAGGTTTCGATCGCCGCGTTCCGCGCGTTGTTTTTGTTCGAAGATTTCAGCTTCCAGGCGGGCACGTTCGTTTCGGGCAGAATCGCGGCGCTCTTCCAGCCCGCGAATTTCAAAGGCGCGCTGATCGAATTCTCTTTCGATCTCGGCGCGCCTCTCAGGGATACTTTCTATGTCTGCCTGTAGTCTTCTTATATTAGTATCAGCGTTCTGCAAAGCTATTAACTGCGCTAACTCCGCTTTCACTCTTTATCTCCTCGCAAGATGATGGTGGTTGTGAATGATCGCATTCATGAACCAATAATCACACAGGGAGAGGCGAGTGCGCAAGTTACAGGACCCCGAGGGGATGTCAAAGCTCAACTCAAGATGTCTCGCCTGGCTCAGAACGGCTCGCGTTCAAATTGGATGCCTGCACTCGGTCGCTACCCCGACGAGTCGGGGTTCGGTAACTCGGCCTTCTAATTCCGGGTTCGCTGAGCTAATCTCGTCGCCATGAAACGTGACTTCATCCGGCTTGTCTATTCGAGTCTCGCGGTTTTCGCTTTCTTCGCAACGGGTTTTTCTCAAACGCCATCACCTTCACCCACGCCGCCGGCGACCGACATTTTTTTGATCGACCTGCGCACCACTCCCGGCGGTCACACGAAACTGGGCCAGCCGGTGAAGATTACCACCTGGCCCGGCTATAACAATCAGCCTTCGTTTTTCCCCGACGGCAAGAGCATTCTCTATACATCTATCAGAGAGAAGCAGGCAGACATCTATCGCTATGACCTGCGCGCGGCCTCTACAACTCAGGTTACCAACACGCCCGAAAGCGAGTACTCGCCAACCTTGATGCCTGACGGTAAATCCATTTCCGTGGTGCGCGTTGAAGCCGATGGGACCCAAAGACTTTGGAAGTTTCCGCTCGGCGGCGGATCGCCCGCACTGATTCTGGAAAAGATTAAGCCCGTCGGTTATCACCTGTGGGTCGATGACAACACCATGGCGCTTTTTATTTTAGGCAAACCAAATACGTTGCAGTTGGTGGATCTGCGGACCGGAAAGGCTGAGGTTATTACCGAGAATCCCGGCCGGATTTTGCGACGCGTGCCGCATGAGAACAAATTCAGTTTCGTGCACAAGGTGTCAGATCAGGAATGGCTGATCAAAACCTTCGACCTGAAAACGCGGGCTATCGCGACCTTCATCAAAACATTTCCCGGCGCCGAAGACTATGCCTGGACGCCCGCGGGCGTGCTCTTGATGGCGAACGGTGCGAAGCTTTTCGAACGGAAGAAATCTGATTATGCCTGGGTAGAACTGGCGGACTTTTCCAACGCCGGTTTGAAGAACATCACGCGCATTGCGGTTAGTCCGAAGGGCGATCGGATTGCCGTAGTGGCACGGCAGTAGCGATTCTTTTCGGACAGATCGTTGCAAATATTGTTACTTGCACACTCGGGTAGAATGTTTGCATGCCGGAGGTTAGTAGATTCCTGGGCATTGTCATTACAATGTTCTACCGAGAGCATGGACCACCGCATTTCCATGCAACCTACGGCGAGTATGATGTGCAAGTGTCGATCAGGGATGGGTTAGTGAATGGGCGGTTTCCCGCGCGAGCTTTGCGTTTGGTGCATGAATGGCAGGTGTTACACAAGAACGAGCTACTTGAAAATTGGGAACTCGCACGCCAACGGAGGCCTCTGAAAAGTATTTCACCACTGGAGTAGACACAAATGGTAAGAGTTGTTGAAGCGAAACACGTCAAGGATTACATCATCTGGCTGAGGTTCCAGGACGGAACTGAGGGCGAAGTTGATCTCAAAGACGAACTGTACGGTGAGATTTTCGAGCCGTTAAAGAGTAGTGATTACTTCAAGTCGTTCATCGTGCATCCGGAATATCACACTGTCGTCTGGCCAAACGGCGCTGATTTCGCTCCAGAGTTTTTGTATTCTACCCTACAGGTTCACGCTTAAGGCTTGCCGACAGTCACTCAGCTCCCACAGCTTTGGCCGCATTGATCCTGCCGCCGCTCGACACTTTCCCCTTCAGAGAATCAATCGGGTCGACCGACTTCAGCAGCTTAGCGCGCAAATCATCGACAGACATCTTCGGATTCTGCGAGAGAATTAAGGCAGCTACGCCGGCTACAAACGGCGTCGCCATCGACGTGCCTTTCTTTTCACTAAAGCCATGATCGAGCCAGGTACTCAAAATCTCTTCGCCGGGAGCGGCGACGTTTACAGACTTGGCGCCGTAGTTTGAGAAGGATGCCAATTGATCGTTGCGATTAAGCGCCGCCACGCTGACCATATTCCCGAGGTTGTAGCTCGACGGATAATGCGGCGTCTGATCATTATCGGTGCTGGCGTTGCCCGCCGCAGCCACGAAAAGAATGCCTTCGTCATAGGCTTTGCGGATCACGTCTTCGAGCGCGCGCGACCTGGCTGTCGATCCCCAACTCGCCGAAATTACCCGCACGTTTACGCCGGCGCGTTTGCGATCGATGACGTAGTTGACAGCTTCAATAGCGTCCCTGGTCGTGCCCGCGCCGTCACTGTCCATGAATCGCAGCGGCATGATCTTTACGCTCCAGTTAACACCGGCGATGCCGAAGCCGTTCCCGCCTTCGGCGCCGATGATGCCTGCGCAATGCGTGCCGTGACCGTTGGTGTCCATCGGGTCGCCGTCGTCATCGACAAGATTTAAGCCATGCACATCGTCGATCCCTTCAGCGGATGTGAGATCGTCGTCACGATAAGCCTTGATAATTTCCGGACGGGTCCAAATGTTTCTGACGAGATCGGGATGCGTATAGTCCACGCCGCTGTCGATCACCGCAACTACAATCTGGTCGCTGCCCTTCGTGACAGCCCAGGCCCACATCGCCCTGATGTCCGCACCCGCTTTGCCGCCGTTCGCGCCGTTGTTCGCCAGTCCCCATTGCCGCGAGAACATTTCGTCGTTGGCATGCACATGCTTGGCGCCGGTATCTTCATGATCAAGCGTGATCTCGCTGTTGGCTTCGGCGTATTCGACTTCAGCGAGAGCACGATACTGCGCGACTACATCAGCAGCGCTCTTGCCGTCTTCGTCTTCGATCACATCCAAACCGTCGACTGATTCAATTCGGTCCTCAACCTGGTCATGGAACTGCGCGACGATGCGATCGATCGCCTCGCGCGTCGTGCCCGGGCGAAAACGCACGAGCACCTCGGCCTTGTCGGCGTCGTCCTGTTCGTCCGCGTCATTCTCCTGACTGTCAGGCGTTGGTTCCGGACGCGACACCGGCTGACTTGAGCGTTGCGGACCTCTGCGCCAATGGCGCACCCCGCCCACGAGCGCCGCGATCAGAACCAGCGTCAAAGCGATCGTTAGATGGACCCAGATGTTATTGCGCGACATAGCTAATTTTTTATTCGGCCGCAAAAAGGCACAAAATGCACAAGAACATGAAACTGCTGGGCGCGTGTCTTAAATCTTATGTGCCTTTTTGCGGCTAATTAAATTCGATAATTCTCGCCGTTAAAACTGAATAGCCTCAATTGTCGATCACTTGCTCGATACTCGTAAGTCTTATCGTTCGCCTTTAAATGAATGCGCCAGCCCGGCGTAATCACTTGCGCGCTCATCTCGTCTTCAACCGGTGCGCCCAGGGCACCGTCCGGAAATTCAGCCGGCTCAACTAACCCCTCAGTGATTTCGTTTTCATCCACGCCGAGGCGGCGGGCGAGATCGCTGCGTGCTTGAATAAGCGCCTGCGCGGTTACCGGTTGTGCATTTGGTCCCATGGCAAAAATAGCAATCGTCTCTGATGAGTGAACGATCAAACCGTCCGGTCTGTTCCCTCGGCTTTACCTGCCGGCAGGATTCTCTCAAACCAGATCGCCAAAGTGATGCTGCAACAGGGCGACGACGGTGATGCCCGCGGTTTCAGCGCGCAGCGTGCGCCCGCCCAGGGTGATGGTTTTCCAGCCGCTTGATCGAGCGAGTTCAATCTCTTCGTCGGTCCAACCGCCCTCAGGACCCACCACCGCGACGATCTCTTTCGGATCGCCGGCGAAGCCATTCGTCGCTTCTGAGAACGACGTGCCCTCCCGTTCGGAAAACATCAAGCGAATAGCGCTGTCAAAAAGTTCCGGCTTGGCGGGCGCGAGCAGAACATTGAACGTAATCGGCGCGGCAATCTCAGGAACATATGCGCGGCCCGCCTGCTTGGAGGCCTCAAGCGCGATTCGCCGCCAGCGAGTGACGCGCTTTTGTGCGTCTTCGTCATTGCGCAGCCGAATGTCGGCGCGATCTGTGATCAGCGGCACAATACGTTTGACGCCCAGCTCAGTTGCCTTCTGAATCACGAGATCAAATTTCTCGCCCTTCAGTAAGGCAATGGCCAGCGTGACACTTAGTTGTGATTCAGGACGAGCAGGTTCGACCTCGGCAAGCACGCTGAGTTCAGTCGAATCTCTTTTGATGGTTTGGACGGTGCAATGGAACTCACGACCGGCGCCATCAAAGACGAAGACTTCATCGCCAGTTTGCAGACGCAGGACATCGCGCGCGTGCCGTGTTTCTTCCGCACTCAGCGTGACGGACTTTTCATCCAGCGCGAAATTCGCGGGTGGTGCATAGAATCTTCTCCGAGTCATGGGTAGTGCTTTCAGTCTTTTTTCGAAAACCATTCATCGAAGAACGGCTTCTTTTCTCCCTCTCCCTCTGGGAGAGGGTTGGGGAGAGGGCTTGACGGTAGAACCTACTTTGAACCGTACATTGTCGTGGGCAAACACTACTGCCATCAAAAATACTCCACGCTAAGCTTCGCACCCTCACCCTGTCCCTCTCCCAAAGGGAGAGGGCAAAGAAAACTCTTTCTTCAAACCACCAACGCGATCCACTCACCGTCCTGATCGAGTTCAAAACTATCGGCGCCGAGTTCCAGCAAGCGTGACTGGACCAACTCGCTCTGTTCAGCCAGGATGCCCGACAGCACCAACCGCCCGCACGTCGCGCCCAAAAGCGACGGCAGCAACTCAACTATTACCGGCGCAGTGAGATTTGCGCAGACCAGATCAGCAGAGGCTGTCTCTTCCGTGACGCTGCCGGCACGGAAGTCAATTTGTCTGCCAACGCCATTCAGCC
>Ga0137403_10005508_pt1 | contig 14684 bp, 12 predicted proteins | sample CZOMad2_1_16fung_FD_122057 | JGI IMG/M metagenome (GOLD analysis project Ga0137403, IMG submission 122057) | Vadose zone soil fungal communities from Angelo Coast Range Reserve, California, USA - CZOMad2_1_16fungal (Hybrid Assembly) | ecosystem: Environmental > Terrestrial > Soil > Vadose zone... | reverse complement strand
GAGGAGGTGGCCCTGGACGGGGGCGCCGGAGCGGACTCATCGTCCGGGTCACCCGCATCATCGGCGAGCAGTTCCGGACCGGGCTTCGCAGCGGCCTCCCCTTCCCCCCCATCTACGGCCAGTGCCAGCTGCGGATTGATCTCGGCCAGGCCGCGCAGCTCCGCCAGCGGCGGCAGTTCATCGACGGTACGCAGGCCGAAGTAGTCGAGAAATTCGCGCGTGGTTCCCAGCAATTCCGGGCGCCCCGGCAATTCCCGGTGGCCCACGACGCGCACCCAGCCACGCTCCAGGAGCGTGCGCACGATGTCTGAATTCACCGCCACGCCGCGCACCGCCTCGATTTCGGCGCGCGTGATGGGCTGGCGGTAGGCGATCAGCGCCAGCGTCTCGAGCAGGGCGCGCGAATAGCGCTGCGGGCGCTCCGGCCACAGGCGCGATACCTCGGTGGCGAATTCCCGCCGCACCTGGATGCGCACGCCGCTGGCCGTCTCCTTGAGTTCGAGCGCGCGCCCGGCATATTCGGCCTCGAGCGCGGCGAGGCTGGCCCGGATCGCCGCGGTGCCAGGCCGTTCGCTCTCGCCGAACAGTGCGGCAAGTTCCTCCAGCCTCAGCGAGCGTCCGGCCGCCAGCAGACCCGCTTCCACCACGTTCTTGATGTATTGCTCGTTCATGATCAACTCTGGGGCTGCGACTGGGCTTCCTCCGCAACGGGCACGAGCTGCAGTGTAGGGGCAGGCGTGGCCCGGCGCACGTGGAGCGGTGCCAGCGCTTCGGTCTGCACGATCTCGATCAGGCCTTCGCGCAGCAGCTCCAGGATCGCCACGAAGCTCACGGTGACGCCCATGCGGCCCTCAGCGGGACTGAACAGGCGCACGAAATCGGTGAAAACGCCAGGCTCCAGGGCCGCCAGGATGCTGCTCATGCGTTCACGCACCGAGAGGGGTTCGCGCTGGATGTGGTGGTGCGCAAACATCTGGGCGCGCGTTGCCACCTCGCGGAAGGCCAGCAGCATCTCGCGCAGCGCGACCTGGGGCAGCACCCGCGCCACCGGCCGCTCGCGCCGCGCCGCACTGGCCTGGAACACGTCCCGTTCCAGCCGCACCAGCTGGTCCACATCGCTCGCCGCGCGCTTGAAGCGTTCGTACTCCTGCAGGCGGCGCACCAGCTCAGCGCGCGGATCCTCCTCCCCGTCCACGCTGTCGGCCGGGCGCGGCAGCAGCATGCGCGATTTGATCTCGGCGAGGGTGGCGGCCATCACCAGGTATTCGCCCGCCAGCTCCAGCTGCAGATCCTGCATCAGCTCGATGTAGCGCATGTACTGGCGCGTGATCTCGGCGATGGGTATGTCCAGGACGTCGAGATTCTGGCGGCGAATCAGGTACAGGAGCAGATCGAGGGGCCCCTCGAAGGCCTCGAGAAACACCTCGAGCGCCTGCGGCGGGATATACAGATCGCGCGGCATCTGCGTCACCGGCTCGCCATTGACGATGGCGAAAGGCATCTCTCCCTGCTCGGGCAGCGCCGGCAGGGGCTGCGCCGGGGGCGGGCTGGAGACGACGACTTTAAGATCGGGTTTCATAGCCGTGATTCTATTCCGCGCGCAGGTGCATCGCCCGGCGCACATCGTCCAGGGTATGCCGCGCCGTTTCGCGCGCCTTCTCGGCGCCCTGGGCCAGCAGATTCTTCACCAGATCGGGGTTGTCCTGGTAGTCCCTGGCGCGCTCGCGCATGCCCGTGACTTCGGCCACCACCTTTTCGATCAGCGGCTGCTTGCACTCCAGGCAGCCGATGCCCGCACTGCGACAGCCCGCGCTGGCCCAGTTGCGCACGGTCTCGTCGGAGTAAATGCGGTGCAGGTCGAATACCGGGCATATGTCCGGATTGCCCGGATCGGTGCGCCGCACGCGCGCCGGATCGGTCTGCATGGCCTTGAGTTTGCGCACCACGCTGTCGGGTTCCTCGCGCAGCCCGATGGTGTTGCCATAGGACTTCGACATCTTGCGTCCATCGAGTCCCGGTACCCTGGGCGTGGCGGTCAGCAGCACGCCAGGCTCGGGCAGGATGCTGACGCTGGTGCCTTCCAGGTAACCGAGCAATCGCTCCCGGTCGGCCACCGTGATCCGAGTATTGCCGCTGACCAGATTGCGCGCCCGCTCCAGGGCGCCGGCGTCGCCCTTCTCCTGGAACTGCTTGCGCAATTGGCGGTACAGCGTGATGTTGCGCCCGCCCAGCTCCTTGACCGCGCGCTCCGCCCGCAGCTCGAAATCCGGTTCCTGGCCATAGAGGTGGTTGAAGCGCCGCGCGATCTCGCGCGTGATCTCGACGTGCGCCACCTGGTCCTCGCCGACCGGTACGAAAGCGGGGCGGTACAGCAGAATGTCGGCGCTCTGCAGCAACGGGTAGCCCAGAAATCCGAAGGTGGCCAGGTCCTTCTCGCGCAACTGCTCCTGCTGATCCTTGTAGCTCGGCACGCGCTCGAGCCAGCCGAGGGGCGTGATCATCGACAGCAGCAGGTTCAGTTCCGCATGCTCGGGGACCTGCGACTGCACGAACAGGGTCGCGACTCCCGGATTCAAGCCGGCGCTCAGCCAGTCGACCACCACTTCGTGAATCATGGACTGCAGGTCCGCGGTGTCGTCATAGCCGGTGGTGAGCGCATGCCAGTCAGCAACGAAGAAATAGCACTCGTACTGGTACTGCAGATCGACCCAGTTGCGCAGGGCCCCGTAGAAGTTACCCAGGTGCAGCGGGCCAGTCGGGCGCATTCCGGACAGCACACGCCTGGCTTGCGGAGCAGAACTCATCAAGGCTGGATCCAGGCACGCCGTCAGTGGCGCGGCCGGCATTATACGGGCCGCGGCCCCGCCCGTCTCAGCCGCCCACGCCGGGCAGGCGCGCGCGGCCCTGGCGCAGGATCACCGGCGGCGACACCGCCAGGTCAACCACGGTCGTGGGCTCCAGGCCGCAATTTCCGGAATCCAGCACCGCGTCGATCTGGTGCTCGAGGCGGGCGCGGATTTCCTGGCCATCCGTGAGCGGCACGAGCTCGCCCGGCAGCAGCAGCGTTGAGCTCATGATCGGCTCACCGAGCTCGGCGAGCAGGAGCCTGGGCACCTGGTGGTCCGGAATCCGGATGCCGATGGTGCGCCGCTGCGCGTGTTGCAATCGCCGCGGCGTTTCGCGCGTCGCGGGCAGCAGGAAGGTAAACGGTCCGGGAGTCGCCGCCTTCAGCAGCCGGAACTGCCAGGTCTCCACGCGCGCATAGCGGGCAATCTCCGCCAGGTCGCGGCACACCAGCGTGAAGTGATGATTTTTGTCCGTCTGACGAATTTCGCGGATGCGTTCGAGCGCGGCCTTGTCGCCGATATGACAGCCGAGCGCATAACAAGAATCGGTGGGGTACACGATGACTGCTCCGCGGCGCAGCGCTTCAACCGCCTGGCGCACATAGCGGCGCTGCGGGGAGACCGGATGCAGTTGCAGGTAGATGCTCATCTCGTCGGCTATGATACGCGGATGAGTCAACTCCTCGAGTGGTCGCCCCTCATCGTATTTTTCGTCGCGTTCAAGGTCCTGGATATCTACCGGGCCACTGCGGCACTGATGATCGCATGCGTGCTGTTGTTGCTGGTGAATGTCACGCTGTTGCCCTCGAACTTGGCATCTTTGAATTGACGCCACAAATCGAGCTTGTCTTTCATGCTCGCCTGGCATTTCTCTTGAGATGGGAGTCCCGGTGCAGGCGCCCAAGTATCGGACGTCGCTGTTTGCGTTCGGGTCCACAAAGTCCAAAGTAGGACGAGGACAAAGCCGCATTTTTTCATAGCGACCCGCTGCTCCTTCCTGTTTCTTTCCGGAGAACTACTCACTTAGACGACCCCCGAGCGAAGATCATTAAATTCATCAACAGAACCCGTTCTCGCCAGGGAAAGCCAAGGGTTAGGACCTCCATCCGGTTTTGCCGTTTGGTCCGGGCGCGCCGGTCAATTCCCCGTCATTGATGCGCGCGGCCCGTCTCGAAGCGCTTTTCGGTCCAGGGCGGCTTGACACGGGAACGGACGTCGCATTGCTTCGTTACCATCTTTCCCTTGAATTTCTCAAGTATTTTTTTGCTAGGTTGGCTCATACACGACGTCATCACCTCCCTTGACACAGCGCTCCCATGAGGCGTACACGAGGATCAAGAGGCGAGCACAGAGGAGGGAAGCAATTATGGCAAACCATTTCGAAGTCATAGACGCTGACGGTCACATCACGGAAGAGGACAGCCAGCTGAAAAAATATATGGACGCCCGCTACCGAGACCGAGCGGCGACGCTCACGCCAAGAGACAGCTGGGACCGATCTTTGAGTGGAACATTAGGCACCCGCGCGCGGGACGCCAAGAGCTGGCTCGATGCGATGGACAAAGGCGGCGTATCGACCGCAGTTCTTTATCCGACCAACGGTTTAAGCGTCGGCTGGATACGCGAGCCCGACGTCGCGGTGGCGTATGCGAAAGCGTGGAATGATTTCTGTGCCGAAGAATTTCAGAAAGTCAGCCCGCGCCTGAAGGCGGTGGCGCTGGTGCCATTCCAAGACGTGCCGGAAGCCGTTAAAGAACTGCGCCGCGCGGTGCAAGAATTGAAGCTCGTCGGTTTGATGCTCCCTGCGGTTGGTTTGCGCCTGCCGTTAGGACACGAGAGCTTCTGGCCGATCTACGAAGAAGCGGAAAAGCTCGACTGCATGGTGGGCGTGCACGCCACGGTGCGCGGGCCGCATTATTTTGCCGGCGATCTGTTCGACCAGTTCATCGAAGTTCACACGCTGTCCCACTCATTTGCCCAGATGATGCAATGTTGCAGCTTCATGTTCCGCGGTGTCTTCGATCGCTTTCCTAAATTGCGCGTTGCGTTCATGGAAGCGGGTTGCAGTTGGGCGCCCTATTGGTTCGGCAGGATGAACGAGGAATGGGAAAAACGCGGCGCGGTGGAAGCGCCCAATTGCAAGAAAAAACCCAGCGACTACCTGAAAGACGGGCGCATCTACTTACACGCCGAAGACTATGAGCCGCTGATCGGCGCCACGGCCGGCCTACTCACGCATAAAGTGATCTATTACGCCTCGGACTATCCGCATTGGGACACCGAATTTCCCGAAAACATCGAGCATCTCGGCCGACGCGAAGATTTAAACGACGAAGCCAAGAAGTGGCTCTTCGCCGAATCGGCCAAGAACCTTTACAATCTGCAGTGAACCGACCTATGGCAACTAAGCGCAAAATTTGTTTTACCGGCCCGATGCGGACCATGGTCGCCGAAGATATCCTGCGCGACGCGGGTTGCGAGCTCGTGTTGGGGAAACCACAAGACGATTTTCGAACGTTTCGCTACGAACGCAAAGAGCTCGTCAATCTGATCGGCGACTGTCCAATCGTGTATCCTTCGGGGCGCGATATCATCGGCGCAGATATTCTCGACTCCTGTCCGGATCTCCAAGCCGTGGTGAAATCGAGCATCGGCATCGAAACCGTCGATGTCGACGCGGCGACGGACTTGGGTATTCTGTGCTGTAACAGCCCAACGCCGGAAAACTACATGGGTGTGGCCGAAGCGACGCTGGGGCTGATGGTAGCGCTGTTCAAGCGTCTCAAGTTCAATGAGGCGTTCATGCGCAACGGCGGCTGGAAAGAGCTGCAAAACCGGGGCACGCTCATGTTGGGGAAAACGGTTGGCATTATCGGCGTTGGCCGCATTGGCCAAAACGTCGCCAAGCGTCTCGGCGCATGGGGTATGAAGATTCTCGGTTACGATCCCTACGTGACGCAGGAAACCGTCATATCCCTGGGTATTAAGATGGTTTCGCTGGATGAGCTCCTGAAGGAGTCGGATCTAGTCACATTGCATGTAGTTTTGACTAGAGAGACGCGCGGCATGATCGGTATGCGCGAGCTCAAGCTCATGAAGCCGACAGCATTTATTGTCAACACTTCCCGCGGACCTGCAATCAAAGAAGTCGATATTGTCCAAGCTTTGAATGAAAAAATCATCGCCGGCGCCGCGCTTGATGTATTCGATGAGGAGCCGATGCCAATGGACAACCCGCTCCGTCAAATCGATCCATATCGGTTGATTCTCACCCCGCATAATATCGGCGCCAACCCCGGGTCGTCGGAGGCAGGTCAAAGAATGGCGGCACAAAGCATGGTCGCGATCCTCGACGGCAAGGTTCCCGATACGATCGTCAATCCCCTGGCCATTCCACGCTGGAAAGAACGATTTTGGGCATAATATCAACTGAACCACCCTCGGCTTCGAGCCGAGAGGGTTCTGAATTGGTCGACTGGAAGTCGACTCTTGTTCCCGTCATTCCGGCGGAATCCAGGCGGTTCTTGATCGTGAAATGAAAACGAACCTGGATGCCGGCGTTCGCCGACATGACGAACTTTCACTTCGCCCGAAGGCGAGCGATTTAGACGATCCCCGAGAGGGACATTAAGGCGTCTGACAAGTTAACCAAATGTCCCAAGTCAATCCGGCGAAGTAGGGGCGGGTTTCAAACCCGCCCCTACCATATGATGATACACAGTGCGATGAAGCGCATATTGAAGGTCCTTTGTTTTTTCGTTGTTGAATTGGGATTTTTCTATTCCGTGTTTGGCGCGGCGGCACCGGTCGGTGTGCGCATGGGTTATCCGCAGCCGAGCGGCGCGATGCTGCCGATCTGGGTCATGACCGAGGCTCGGCTCGACCACAAATATGGTTTTGAGCTGCAGAATATTTATATCTCCGGCGGTGCCAGATTGACGCAGACGCTGGTTTCCGGCGACATCGATATGGCAAGCTCCGGCGGAGCCGTCGTGAATGCGGTCCTTAGTGGCGCTGACATCGTCGGCATCGCCGCCAGTGTTCCGACCTACGGCTTTTCGCTTTATGCCCGTCCCGAGATTAAAGACGTTTCGGGCCTCAAAGGAAAAATGCTAGGAGTCATGACGAAGGGCGCTTCGTCCGATCACGCCGCCGTGGCGCTTCTCAGGCGAAACAACTTGCAGCCTGGACAGGACGTAAAATTTCTTTATCTCGGCGGCGTGCGCGAAGTTTTGGCCGCGCTCGAACGCGGCATCGTGTCCGCCGGCGTGCTATCGGCGCCGACGACACTGCTGGCGCGCCGGCTCGGCCTCAAAGAAATTATCAATATCGCCGATTTAAAATTGCCCTATGTTCATAGCGGCGTGGTCACGCGCCGCGCTCTCATACGCCAGAGTCCCGATCGCGTGCGCGCCTTTCTCAAGGCCTACGTGGCGAGTATCAAGATTACCAACGAGAATCCGGAAATCAGTAAGCGCGCCTTGGCGCGCTATCTGGCGACCAACGATGGTCCGGTTATCGATGAAGCCTATAACTCTTTTCGCGGCGTGTTTCCCAAGCTGCCCTATTTTACCGAAGAGCATATCAAGTCGGTCCTCCTGGTTACGGATCATCCCAAGGCCGCTGCCGCCGACCCCAAGGACTTCTTTGACAATCGTTTCTTAAAGGAGTTAGAAGATAGTGGATTTGTCAGAGAACTTTATGGACAACATTGAGGCGGGTAACTGCGATGCCACAGGGTGTTAAAGGAAAATGCGGATTTTGGCTGGCGCTGGTGATCGCTTCGGTTATCTCCCGAACCGACGGCGCCGCGGCGCCCGACAAATTAGTCGGCATTCATTCCGCCCGCGTCATGTCGCAGTCGATGCCGTGGATGGCGACGGAAGCGGGACTATTCAAAAAATACAATATCGATTTTAATCTGGTCTTTATCTCATCGTCGGGTATCGTGACCGCGGCGTTACTGGGCGGTGATGCGGAGATGACCGTCACCGGCGGCATCGGCAACGTCGCCGCGTATCTGCGCGGCTCCACCGACGTGGTATTTATCGGCGGCGTTAAGAACACCATGACCCAGACCCTGGTTGCCGGCGGCAACATAAAGAAGCCGGAAGATTTGAAAGGCAAGAAGATCGGCGTGAGCCGGATCGGCGGCAACTCACACTATTTCACCATCCAGGCGCTGCGCCGTTACGGCATGGACGCTAATAAGGACGTTCAATTCATTCAAACCGGCGGGGATCCCGAGACCTTTGCCGCCTTCGTCAGCGGCCAGATTGACGTCGCCAACCTCACTCCGCCGACGGACGCCCAAGCGATCGCCAAGGGTTATCACTATGTAATTTACGGCCCCGATTTGAAAATCCCCTACGCCGCAACCGCGTTCGTGACCAAGCGCTCGGTGATGGCAAAGCGCCCGCAAGTCATGGCTAATTTCATGCGCGCGATGGCCGAGACCGCCAAGCTCATGCACACTGATCGCGAATTTGTTTACAAAGTGCTGGGGAAATATCTTCGCGTCACCGACCGTAGCGTGCTCGACTCGGCGTACAATTCTGAAATCAAAGTCTTGGAACCGCGCCTGGTCATCAAGCCGGAATCTCTACAAGCTATCTTGGACGAGCTCTCAGCAACCGATCCCCGCGCCAAAAAGGTCAAACCGCAGGAAATGATCGATACTCGTTACTTGGATGAAATGGAAAAGAGTGGATTTTTCGATCAACTTTGGGCTAAAAAGTAGCTTGGGAGGAGAACTCTATGGAACAAACCATTATCTCGTCGGATTCTCACGTGATCGAAGTGCCGGATCTATGGGAGAAGGGGATGCCGCAGTCGTTCAAGGAGCGCGCGCCAAAGATGTTCTTCGACGACAAGCGCGACGCCTGGATGTTTGGTTCGCCCGAAGTTCAAATCCAAGCCGTGGGCGGATTGTTCATGGCCGGGCAGCAACCGGAGAATTTGGAAAAGTTTCGGAGAGCGGGCTTCGCCGTAGCACGCCCCGGCGGCTGGGACCCGATCGTGCGCCAGGACGACATGGTCGTCGACGGCGTGGCGGCGGAAGTGCTTTATCCGAGCCTCGGTCTCGGCTTGTATTGCGTCAAAGACGCGGCGTTCCAAGAAAGTCTGTTCCGAACTTACAACGACTGGATCATCGAGTATTGCAATAAGGTTCCGGATCGCCTCTACGGCATCGCGTTGCTTTCCATGTACGACATTGACCATGCCATCGCTGAAATGGAGCGCTGCAAAAACGCGGGAGGAATCGTCGGCACGATGATCTGGCAAGTGCCGGACCCGAAACTTCCTTTTACCTCGGATCATTATGAGCGATTTTGGGCGGCGTCGCAGGACCTCGGTTTGCCGGTTCACCTGCACATCCTGACCGGCTTCGGCGACAGCATGAACCGTCAATCCAGTCACGGTATCAACCGCTACCGCATCGGCGTGCAGCAGACCAGAGAAATCGAGGACGCGCTGTTTGACATGATTTTCTCCGGAGTGCTGGAGCGTTATCCGAAATTAAAGATCGTCTCCGTGGAAAACGAAATCGGTTGGATGCCGTTCTGGTTGGAGAAGTGCGATAAAGGCTACAAACGGCACCGCCACTCGGAAAAGGTGCCGATGACCAAGTTGCCGAGTGAGTACTTTGCCGAGCAAATTTACGCGACGTTTTTTAATGACCGGGTCGGCGGCCAGCTCTTCTCTTGGTGGGGCGTGGACAACTGCATGTGGTCCAATGACTATCCGCATCAGAATTCTACCTGGCCAAACTCGCGTGCCGTTATCGAGCGCGACATGGCCCATCTTTCGGCGGCGGACCGGGAAAAGCTGCTTAATACCAACGTGCGCAAGCTTTACAACCTGAAAGCGCCGGCGTCATTGCCGAAAGCGGCCTGACGCTAGGGAGCAAAGACGCAAAGTACGCCAACGGAGGAACGTTGTCATTTCGACCGAAGGGAGAAATCTGTCTTAGATCCCTCACATTCGTTCGGGATGACGGGCTTTTCCGGGTCACTTGGCGTCTTGGCGCGAGAATCCTTGTTGAAGTTGTTTCGTCGAACATTTAAGAGGTGATAATTTAACTCATACTCGAGGAGAGATTTATGCAATTACGTGATGCCATAAAAGTTCTGGATTCCGACGCCCACGCGCGCGATCTCGACAATGAAATCAGACCCTATTTGCCGGAGCCGTATCGCAATCAAAAAGCGGCATTCATCCCGGGCGAGCACTATGACCGAAATCTCGGCGGCACGCTCGGCCGTCCTGCTTCGAATGTCGAAGAGCGGCTGGCAGCGATGGACACCCAGGAAATCGATACTGCGGTCATGTTTCCGACTACCGGATTAGGTATCGGCCGGGTGCGCGATCCGCAATATCAAACCGCGCTCTGCCGGGCCTACAACGATTACATCTCGGATTACTGCAAGGCGTCGCCGCGTTTGAAAGCCGTGGCGAATTTGCCGGTGAACAATCCGGCGGAATGCGCCAAAGAGCTTAACCGCGCAGTCACCAAGTTCGGGCTTTGCGGCGGCATGCTGGCGGCGCAAGCGCATCGAAAGAACCTCGGCAGCCCGGAGTTCTATCCGCTCTACGAAGAAGCGCAACGCTTGAACACGCCGGTGACGATCCACGCCTTCGGCGGCGATGAGCCGGGCAGCGAAGTGTTCGATCAGTTTATCTGCCTGCATACAACCGGCCATCCGTTCCCGGTATTGCGCCAGCTTACCGCGATGGTGTTTGGCGGTATTCCGGAAATGTTTCCAAAATTGAGAGTCGGCTATTTGGAAGTCGGCTGTGGCTGGCTGCCGTATTGGGCCGAGCGCATGGATGAGGAATGGGAAAAGCGCGGCAAGGTCGAGGCGCCGCTTTGCAAGAAAAAACCAAGCGAATATCTGTACAGCGAAAACAGCTATTACGGCTGCGAGCCGGAAGAAAAAATGATCAGCTTCGTGGTTAACGAGATCGGCTCCAAGACGCTGATGTACGCCTCGGATTATCCGCACTGGGACATGAGCTGGCCGGAATCAGGCAGCATTCTTTGGGCGCGGGAAGATATCTCCCTCGAAGCGAAAAAAGACATTCTGCAGAATAACGCCAAACGCTTTTACAATTTGTCATAGCGCTCAGAACCGGCCGCCAGCATTCGCCAATCCGTTTCAATGCGCGAAGCTGGCGGCTGTTCATTTTAAACAATACCGAAAGGACAAAACATGATTCAAACCAAAGGATTAACCGGCGCACAAACGATGTTGCGCGTGCTCGCTAAAATGGGCGTGGAAAAGATTTTCGCCTCGCCGGGATCGGAATGGTCACCGGTGTGGGAAGCTTTGGCGGAGCCGGGCGTGGAAGGCATGCCGCAGTATTTGAGCACGCGCCACGAGGAAGTTGCCGTCGGTATGGCCAGCGGCTATGCCAAGGCGACCGGCAAGCTGCCCGCTGTTATGATCCATACGACCGTCGGCTCGCTGCACGCGACGATGGGCATGCGCGCGGCGGTGCGCGAGCAGGTGCCCATGGTGGTTTTAACCGGTGAGTCTGTAGGTTTCGGCGAAGATGAAGGGCCCGACCCAGGCGGCCAGTGGCTGGGTCATCTCTCCAACATCGGCGGCCCGGCGAAGTTGGTTGACCAAACCGTAAAATGGAGTTTCGGTATCAACAACAAAGCGATTTTACCGGCGACCATTCAGCGCGCTTGCCAGCTTGCCATGGCCGCGCCTAAAGGGCCGACTTTTGTTTCACTCCCGATGGAATATCTGTTCGCCAAAATGATCAGAGACGTTCCAGGGGATCACGGTTTTGCGCCGGGCGCGACCGCCGATGCGAAGGGCATCGAGGAACTCGCCAACTTGTTGGCCGGTGCGAAAAGCCCCGTGATCGTCGCCGAAGACTCGGGCCGCACGGAGAAATCGGTACACTGTCTCATCGAAATCGCCGAGCTCTTGGGCTGCGCGGTTTGCGAGACTCGGAGCACGGGGGCGCTCAACTTCCCGCGCACGCATCCTCTGCACAGTGGTTACGACGCCAAAAGGGCCTCTGCCGGCGCGGACGTCATCGTTTTATTAGCGGTTATTGCACCGTGGCATCCGGCGTCGGTCACGCCCGCGCCAGGAGCAACGGTAGCGATACTCGATGAAAATCCATTGCGCCATGATATGCCGTACTACGGCTACCAGGCGGACCTGTGTTTAACCGGTGAGATCGAAAGCTCGTTGGAGAGTTTACTGGCGGCGCTTAAGAAAAAAGTCTCTGCTAATGACGCCTCGCGCAGGCAGCGGGCGGAGGAACTCGGCAAGAAAAATAACGCCCAGAGAAAGGCGTGGCGCGACGAGGCGATCGGCCTTGCGAATCAAAAACCCATGGATACTCGCTGGGTCGCTCATGAGATCAGTCAGGTTCTGCCGGCCGACGTCATGATTGTCGAAGAAACAATCACTCACCGTTTGGCCATCCATCGTTACTTGGACGGAGTTAAGCCCGGATCTTACTTCGCCGGCTGCATCGGCGGGTTGGGTACTGGTCTATCGACGGCGTTAGGAGTTAAAGCCGCTAACCCGAAACGACCCGTCGTTTGCATGATCGGTGACGGCTCGTTTAATTATGATCCCGTCCCTGGTGTTTACGGGGCTGCGCAGGAGCATAATCTGCCGTTTTTAACGATCATGTTTAATAACCAGGGTTACCTGTCACAAAAATCGGGTATTCCCAGATACTATCCGGACGGGTGGGCGGTTCAGTCCAAGAATTTTTCCGGATTACACATCGCGCCGTGTCCTGAATACTCGCAGCTGCTGAAGGCGTTCGACGGCTACGGCGAAAAGGTTGAAGAACCGGGCGAAGTGCGTAAAGCGGTGGAGCGCGGCCTGCGCGCCGTCGCCGGCGGACAATCGGCATTGCTCGACGTGCGTCTCAAACCGGTCGAGCAAATCGTCGATCGGGGCGAGGGATAGGTGCGCGTTCGTCACAATGACCAGTCCCTAATCTGTAAGTAAACTTAAATCGCTCCAACGCCGGCCCGGAATCCCTGGATCCTGGACCGGCGTTGTTGTCTCACAACCCAAATCGCGGAGAGAAAGCTATGGACAGTAATTTTCACGATCTGCTGGTCGCCACTCGCGATAAGAATCACAGCAAGAACCATCCCTTTTTCGAGCTCTGGGTGAAGGGCAAACTCACCAAGGAGCAAACCGCTTTCTACTGCACGCAGCACTTTCACTACGTCGTGGAGTATCTGAATTGGCTAGCCTATGAGGCCTCACAGATTCCACAGCGCGACGTGAAGGAGTATTTATTTGAAAATCTGGGCGACGAGGAGAACCCCGACGATCGCCATCTCGATATGTTGAAGGATTACGTCGCCGCCAGCGGCGTAGATCGCAACAGCGTCGAGGCGTCGATTGTCCTGCCGGGCACGGATCAGCTGCAAAACTGGGGTTGGCGGATGGTCTACCAAAAACCGTGGCAGGCGGTGGTGGCGGGCATGTTCATCGGCCTGGAATCGCAGTTCTTGGACATCTGCAAGAAAGTCGTTCCAGCGTTGCACAAACACTACGGTTACGAGCCGCATGCCCGCGAAATCCGCTTCTTCGAAGAGCATGTCTACGCAGACGAAATCCACGGCGCCAAGGGATTCGCGATCGTCGAGAAATACTGTCGTACGCCGGAGCTACAAGCGCTCGCGGTAAAGCAGGTCGAAGAAGCAACGGTCAGGCGCTGGCGCTACATGAACAGCATTTATTGGTACGTCCTGCACGGCAAGATAGACGACACGCCGGTGCTGAACACGTAACCATCATTTTCTTTAAGACCCTCTCCCACTTGCGGGATGGGTGAGGGTACAAACGCTTTTAGTCATCAAACAGTGCGTAAGGAAAATATGCAATGAGCATTCGTATTGACGGAGGCACTGTCGTCGGCTGGTCCGGCTCAAGTCACGAAATCATTCCGAACGGTTCCGTCCTGATCGACGGCGATACCATCAAATCCGTCGGCACCGACAAGTCTCAATTCGCCGACAAGGTGATCAACGCCGCTGGCAAAATTGTCTGTCCCGGATTCATCAATCTCCACGTTCACTCGCAGTTAAACATCGGCGACTATCTGCTCTCTGACGTGACCAAGAAAGACTATCTTGCCGCTAACTGGTTCGTCTTCGGCGCGCCCCTCAAGGAAAAGGTCGAGGCTCCGCCGGCGCCCGCGGTTTCGATTGGAAGAAAATACGCGCTCTATAGCGCGCTGCGAAACGGTGCGACGACTGTCTTGGATCCTGGCGGCGGACCTGGTGCCTTGGATGATTACGTCGCCATTGTTGGGCAAACGGGCGGGCGGGTTTTCTTTAGCCCACCGTTTCGTAGCCACGACATCTTTACTGATGCGCAAGGCCGCCACTATTACGAGGAGCGAGCGGACAAAGGCCGGCCGGGCCTGTATCCTAGCCCACCAATCGGCGACGCGAGGATGGTGCTTTTCGGATACCTGATCCGGCGCGATCTCCTCGTCGATCCGCTTGACGAACGGAACGGCGGCGATATCCGCGATCGAATAGGCCTTGCCGACCAGCCAGCCGGAGGAGGCGAGCGCCTCGTCCATCTTGCCGAGAAGCTGCACCAGCTTGGCGCGGGCCGCGTCGCGCTCTTCCTCGGTATAGGGTTTGCGCGCGACCCGGAGCCAGGCTTCCTGGCGTTCCTTGCTCGGGATGTTCTTCAGCTTCTCGGCCAGTTCCGCATCGGTCCATTGCGACGCCGTCTTCTGCAGATGGTGACGCCAGTTGAAGATGATGAGATTGCCGATCAGGGCGTCGATATGCCGGATCCAGTTGCGCATCTCGGCGCGCTGGTA
>Ga0137403_10005507_pt1 | contig 14684 bp, 8 predicted proteins | sample CZOMad2_1_16fung_FD_122057 | JGI IMG/M metagenome (GOLD analysis project Ga0137403, IMG submission 122057) | Vadose zone soil fungal communities from Angelo Coast Range Reserve, California, USA - CZOMad2_1_16fungal (Hybrid Assembly) | ecosystem: Environmental > Terrestrial > Soil > Vadose zone... | reverse complement strand
TGCTCGCTGAGGGTGTCACTGGTCAGTCCTATCTGTAGGACTGGAACCGTGGACGCCGAATAAATGATGACCAGCGGCGGCGTCGTGCCGGGCGGCAGAAAACGCAGAAACGTTTGCGAAATCGCCGCGGTCTGAGCCAGTGCAGTTTGGATGTTCGCCCCAGGCTGGAAAAACACCTTGATCACAGCGATGCCCGGCAAGGATTGTGACTCCACGTGCTCGACGTCGCTTACCAGCGTCGAAATACCGCGCTCCACGTTCGAGGTAATCCGCAGTTCCATTTCCTGCGGCTGCAATCCGCCATAAGTCCACACCAAGCTGATGACCGGGATATTGATATCCGGAAAAATGTCAGTAGGAGTGCGCAGCAAGGCCACAGGAGTCAGAAGTACGATCACGAGCGCCATCACGATAAACGTGTAGGGCCTCGCGAGAGCTAAGCGAACAATCCACATAAGTCTCTGTACTTTCCCCTAGGAGAGCAACCTGCCGCGTGTTCCGCATAGCCGGCCGTCTCGGCCGTGCGTTCGCGCTCGACCTGTACTTTGGTTAGATTCGCGAAGCGAAATCTTCGGGTACGCGCCCTCGCCAGGCGGGCAGTTACTTTCTGTTCCCCCTGCTAAATCCATGATTCTAGGCGAAATATCGTACGCGGAGAAGCCCGCCGCAATCTTTTAACGCTAAGTTTGATGCCGGTCTCTCGGGGCTTGGCACATTTGTCTGATTGGGAGTGTTGAACACAATCATTCCGCAACCTGAGAACTCCTCGAGCGGGGACATCAGGCGGCGCTACTTGTGTGTCATGGTGAAAACGCCATCCCAGCCGGATGGCGGTTCGTCGAATAAGTATTCCTGGCAGCGCTTCCAATAGGCGCGGGAAGGACCGTCTTCGCGCCACTTGTCCAGAATCTCCAGGAATTTCCTCTGGGCTTCCTCCCAGCGGCGATGCCGGTATAGATCGCGCGCACCGTTGAAGAGTTCGATGCGGGCCTGTACATCTTCTGGCAGGCCGTAGACCGAAGCTTCTCCCACACGGCCGACCAACTCGTAGATGGTGACGGGCTGCAGCTTCCCCTTGACGCGAATAAGGTCCAACTCGCGGAAAACGAAGCCGTCCCCTTTGGCGTATTGGAACGTGGTTTCGTTCGCCAGAATGTGCGTGCCGTAATCCTTGTTGAGCCCTTCGAGGCGCGATGAGAGATTCACGGAATCGCCCAGCGCCGTATAACCATAGCGCAGCGCGGATCCCATGTTGCCTACGCTGGCCACTCCGGTATTTAGCCCGATTCCAATGTCAAGGTGCGGTTTGCCCTCGGCTTCCCATTTCGTCTGCATTTCGCGGACGCGTTCCATCATTTTCAATGCGGTGTTGCAGGCACGCGTGGCATGGCCGGCCTCTTCAAACGGAGCGCCCCAGAAAGCCATCACGGCGTCGCCGATGTATTTGTCCAGCGTGCCTTGATGCTCGAAGACGAGCCGGGTCATGTCCGAGAGATACTGATTCAGGAAAACCGCGAGGTCCTGCGCGTCCAGCTTTTCGGAAATGGTCGTGAATCCCCGGATGTCGCTGAACATCACCGAGATTTCGGTCTTCCTGGGCTCGACCAGCCTTGGATTCAGCAGCAACCGGCGAATCACTTCCGGGCTGAGATATTGCCCAAACGCCGTGCGCACCCGCCGCTTCTCTTTCTCCTCAATCAGCGCGCGGTACAGCGATACGAGCAGCACGTTCGAGGTCAGCGCCAGCGCCGGTACGCTAAAATTCAGCCACCAGCCCTGTACAAACGCCATATAGTCAAAGAGCCCCAACGGAAGCAGAAGGCCCAGGCCAAACCACATCCAGCGGGGTGTGATCAGCGCCATCCACATGCCGACGGGAACACCAAAAAAAAGAATCAGTCCCAGATCCAGGAGCTCTTGCTTCGCGCCGCGGACCAATGCATCGTGATTCAACATGTTATCGATAACGTTGGCGTGCACTTCTACTCCGGGATAGGTGATCCCGCCGTATGGTGGCGTCCGCAAGTCCGCGATTCCCGTCGCCGATGGTCCGACGAGAACGATCTTGTCTCGAAAAACGCCGTGAGCCACTCTGTGTTGCACCACGTCCGCAATCGAGTAATAGGGATACGTGTGATCACGTCCGTGGTAGTTGATCGCCAAGCGGCCGATTGGGTCAGGCTTCACCTGCAGTTTGTCACCGAACTGCAAGCTGACGATCCCGGTCTGGTTGTAGTTAATCGTCAACTGCTCCGACGGCACTCCGTAGTACAAGCGAATTGCCTGCACTTCCAGTGATCCATAGAGCTCCGCATCGTCCAGATTCCCGCTGCGGCTGAACGGCAAGGCCAACAGGCCGTGCCGCAGGACCCCGTCTGTGTCCGGCACCACGTTGAAGAAGCCCATAGTACTCGGGCCATTGTTGTCGGGATTGATCAATTCGGGAATGTTGGCGACGGTCGCCGTGTAGCCTGCGTCATTCGCATAGTAGCGGTTCACCACGGCCTTGAAGTCTTGCTTGCCGGTTGCTGGATTCAGTGAATTCTGGTTTAGCGAATACCATTGAACCAGATCTGCGTAGGCGTTCAGTGAAGCCTCATCCGTGTCATGCAGTTCGTTCTTCGAAAAGAAGAAATTGCCGAGCACCACCCTGCCGAATCGCTGAATGGCTGCGCCGAACCGCTTGTCTGCGTCGAATTCGCCTGCCAGTTTTAGGACTTCCTGCTCAAGCTTGGGATCAACGGGGCTGCCGCTCTTTTTTCGCTTCTCCAGGTCAGCCCACAGCGCTCGAATTGGCGCTGCGGTCTGGTCTGGCTTGTCGAATGTAATGTCAAACGCGACGACCTTCGCGCCGTCCTCGCGCAACACATCGAGCATTTCCCCAAAGTTGGTCCGCGAAAAGGGCCACTTCCCCAGAACTTCCTGCGAGTGTTGATCGATATCGACAATCACGATCCTCGGATCGGGCGGTGTGAGACTCCGCGGTCTAACGCGGAATCGCGTGTCCAGCGCATTCAGTTCCAGCCGCTCGATAAACACCAGCAACGAACTCGAATGCTCGCCGATGTAGGTGTAAACGTAGATGGATAGGGCGCCGATTGTAATCACGACACTGATGAAAAACGAAACACGATGCCGCCACCACGAAAGGAAGATCTCGTAAAGGCTGAAACCGAACTGGCGAAGCCACCGCCTTCCGCCCGAAGGTGGATTCGCTGCGGGCACGCTAGTCGCGGAAAATGAAATTCAGGCGTATGCCGGAAACTTCGATCACATCGCCGTCGTTCAACCGCAACGGACCGGGAATGGGTGTGCCGTTGACCGTGGGAACCTTGTCACCAGGCCCGATGTAGTAGCCGTCATCGCGCTGATTGATTTGCGCAGCCATCGACGGCTTGAACCAGCCTTTGAGCCGAACGGTCGCCAGTTTGGACTTGCCGATGGTCGTCAGCTTGTTCGTTAGCATGTATTCTTTGTGCTGGGATTTCCCGCCCATCACAATCAGCGTAGGCACCTTGATGCGCCCCGCCGCGAATTGCGTGCGCTCACCCATGGCCGCAGCTTGCTGCAGCATGTCACGGCGCACCTTCGTATCCAGCACCATGGTCTCATTGATCCGCGGCGCGCTCGCTTTGCGCCCGGAATCCCACGGCACTGGCGCATCGCCAGTCGCGTCCACCTTGATGTGGTGCTTGCCGATGTGAATGGAGTCGCCGTCGTGCAGCGTCGCCCGCTCGATACGCATATCGTTCACAAAGGTACCGTTCAGACTGGCGAGATCCTCCACCACCAGCCGACCCGCCTCAAAGTAAACGCGCGCGTGGTAGTTAGATACCGCCAGATTGTCCACCGGCAAATCGTTGTCTGGAGATCGCCCAATTCCTACCGGCCGGCTTCCGACAGGCACTTCTTTCACCAGCTTCTGTTCAAACATCAGGCTAAGCTTCGCCATCTCAATTGCCTCCAGCGGAACCATTAGTGTTTGCGGTTTTGTGCCCCCGGCGCAGCCACGAAAACCAACCCTTCGCTTCGGAATCCACGCGGACTACCAATACCGTGATGTTGTCAACACCGCCTGCGTCGTTCGCTAACTCCACAAGCTTGGTGGCGGCTCGGACGGGATCGGGTTCGGACTGCAGCGCCCCCGCGATTTCCGGCTCGGTCACCATGCGCGTCAGCCCGTCCGAGCACAAAAGAAGAACGTCCCGCGCGAAAAGCTCCTGCTCTTCGGTGTCGACTTCCACTTGTTGCTGTGAACCAAGAGCCCGCAGCAAAACTGATTGAATCTCACTGGTCTCGGCTTCCACAGCGGTCAAGATCCCGCGCCGCACCTGCTCAGCCACCAGAGAGTGATCGCTGGTGAGTTGCTGCAGCCCGCCGGCGCGCAGCAAATACGCCCGGCTATCACCCACGTGCGCGATGCTCAGCCTCGGTCCATCGACCCAGGCTGCGGTCAGCGTCGCGCCCATGCCTTTTTGTTCCGGGTGTTGCTCGGCGGACTCGAAGATTTTCCTGTTCGCAAGATAGACGGCACTGAACAACCGCTTCGTCCGATCGTTCCAGCCAGCTTGGGTTTCGCCGAACATCGGAGCGGCGAGATTGTTCTCAGCTTCCTGGCAATGCTTGACAACCGTCTCGACCGCCAACTCGCTCGCAACTTCCCCATGCGCCGCACCACCCATGCCGTCCGAAAGCACGAACAGGTTCATGGGCGCAACGATCCGGAAACAATCTTCGTTGTTGGTTCGAACGCGACCTACATCCGTCGCGCCGGCACTTGCGATGCGCACACCGGCTCCTCGGGCGATTAGGAGACACTTCGCCCACGTAGACCAGGTAAACTCTAGTTTCAACGCTAACAAAGGCCCAAGCATCGGAAAAGGCGGTGCCGCCAACTGATTACCAGCAGATTAGAAACAAGCCGGAGTCAGGCTGTACGAGGTGGCCTTGGTACTTTCTTCACGTTTCGCAACCGCCTGAAAACAATGCACTTCAAGAGACCTAGGGCCAGTGCGGACACCAGTATCTCCGCTCAGCGTCTGGAGTAACATTTCGGCTATGGGATCCCGCCCCATGGCGCCCAAGAACATACTCACTCTCCTGGAGGGAGGTGACCGCCGCACGATCGGGCGGGCCGACGAGGTAGCTGCCTTGGTCAGCAAGAACCTAAGATTGTTTGGCGGATTGATAAGAGGATTGTGGTCCGACAATCCTCTTGTGCGAATGCGGGCGGTGGACGCGGCGGAAAAGGTTACGCGGAACAATCGGACGCTGGTACAGCCGTATAAGAAACAATTGCTGGGATTGCTCGCCGAAGCTGAGGACCAGGAATTGCGCTGGCATCTGGCGGTGATGATCCCGCGTCTTGCGCTGGATGTGACGGAACGGCAGCGCGCGGCGTCCTTGTTGGAGGGCTACTTGGAAGATCGCAGCTCTATTGTTAAGACTTTCGCGCTGCAGGGATTGGCGGACTTGGCTGAGGATGAACCGCATATACGACCCAGAGTGCTTGAGACGTTGCGCGAGGCTGCGAGGAGTGGTACGGCCGCGATGAGCGCGCGCAGCCGTAAGCTGCTGGTTCGTCTAGAACGCATGGAGATGCAATGACATTGTCGATGTTTGGCAGATTCTTTATTGGGGTTGGGTGGCCTCTGAAGTGGTTGTTGAAGTGACAACGCGTACGAAGCAGAGCAGCGGGAATGTACGCGATCGGGGCTCACTACTGATCTTGTGAATTGTGATTGTAAGCGCGATGATCGTGTCGCAATGGATTGGTGAGACTGGTCCCTGGACCATGTTTGGCGGAGCGCATTGGCTGAAGACGACAAGTGTGATCGTGATTGTGACGGGGCTGGTTATCCGGTGCACGGCGATTGTAACCCTGGGAAAATCGTTCAGCTCGAATGTGGCCATCCAGGAATCGCAGAACATTAACCGGAGCGGGTTGTACAGCATGGTGCGGCATCCATCGTATTTGGGATTGCTGCTGATCTTTTTGGCGGCGGGGTTGCATACGCGGAGTTGGATCGGATTCGCCTTAGCAGTGGTGCCGACTGGCGCGGCCATGCTTTACCGGATTCGCGTCGAAGAAGCAGCATTGAGCGCGGCCTTTGGCGAAGAATATGTGGCATATATGCGCCAGACGAGGCGGCTTGTGCCAGGGATTTATTGAGAGAGACGTGGAGTGAAACAGTGTTGGCCAGCGAAAAAATAAGCTTCAAGGTTCCTGAGATTGGTAAAATATCTGGCCTGCTGATGCGACCCACGGATTCGAAATGGATACTGGCGCTGGCCCATGGAGCCGGAGCCGGAATGTCGCATCCTTTTATGAGCGCTTTAGCGGACGAACTGGCGCGAGTCGGAATGGCGACGCTGCGGTATCAGTTTCCCTATATGGAAGCGCGCACTGGGCGACCGGATTCGCCGGTCGTGGCTACTGCAACAGTAGCAGCAGCGGCGCGTGCAGCGCGGGAGGCCGCGTCAGACTTGCCTCTACTCGCTGGCGGGAAGTCGTTCGGCGGGCGGATGAGTTCGACGGCGGCTGCCGAGGGATTGCTGGACGGAGTGCGGGGGTTGGTGTTCTTTGGTTTTCCACTGCATCCGCCGAAGCGGCCCGGGACGAAACGGGCGGAACATCTGCACAAAGTAAAGATGCCTATGCTGTTTCTGCAGGGAACACGCGATGATCTGGCGGATTTGAGTTTACTGCGGCCGATCTGCAAAAAACTGGGATCGCTGGCGACAGTGCATGTGATCGAAGGCGCAGACCATTCCTTTCATGTGCTGAAAAAATCGGGCAAGACTGATGAAAGTGTGCTGCGCGAATTGGCGGACACCACGGAGACGTGGGCCACGAACGTCGGGGCTGAAGAAGTGCAGGCCATTTAGGCTAGAGCATTCACAGAAGTTCGTTGCTTGGTGAACAACGAGCCGATGCTACCCGCTGTGATTCGGCTACTGGCCTTACCGAGACTGATTCCCTTCGATCGTGTCCGGCATGGTCGCGACCACTGTGGTTCCGCGGCCTTCATGGGATGAGATATCGAGGTGGCCGCGCAGTTGTCGGACTCGCTCTCGCATACCTGCCAATCCCACTCCAGGACTGCCTTCTCCATTCCTATGGTGGGGGTTCATACCTTTACCTTGGTCACACACCTCGAGTGTGATGAGGCCAGAACTGCGCGTCAGTTGAATACTGGCCTTCGTGCTTCCCGAGTGCCTGTGAACATTCGTAAGACACTCCTGAACAATTCTGAATATCGCCGTCTCCGCTTCAACTCCTAGGCGTCCTATATCAGGTGCGACGCTAACCTCCACGTCAACTCCACTTCGCCTCCCAAAACCCTGTGCGTACCAATTTAGTGCTGATTCAAGCCCCATTTCATCCAAGAGAGGTGGATGCAAAAGATGGGACATGGTCCGAGTCTCGACAAGCGCTCTCTCGACGAGATCGGTCGCATCCGCCAAACGCTCCCGGAACCTGGCATCTTCAGCATGCGCCAAACCGTCCATGCACATCTTCGCAGCGACCAGGTATTGGCCCAAACCGTCGTGCAGTTCGCGAGCGACACGGCGTCGTTCCGAGTCTTGAATCTGCATGAGCTGGATAGACAGGCACCGCAGGTTTTCTTCGACAGCCTTTAGTTCAAAATTTGTCTTCTCCAACTGAAGAGCTTTGCGATGCAGTTCGGCAAACACGCTAACTTTAGCCAGCAGAAGTTCGGGAACGACGGGGACTGATATGTAGTCCACGGCACCGCGCTTATAGCCTTTGAGCTTGTCGAGATCGGTGAGATGGACCGCGGAAATAAAGATGATGGCCGTTCGCTGGAAACGCGGATGTTGACGAATCAGGTCCGCCAGCTCAAAACCATCGAGATCCGGCATGCTCACGTCGAGAAGAACAACGGCGACGTCTGTTTTCAGCAAGTGCTCGAGGGCTTCGCGTCCAGAGCTGGCTTTGATCAGGTTGTCGCCGAGCTCGCCAAGGATAGCTTCATACGTGAGCAGCTTGGCCGGCTGGTCATCGACCATGAGAATGTTGACTCTATTCATCGGCGCCACGGTTGATCACCTTTAGCTATCTATGCAGCCACATACGCAGGGCGGATAACAACTGCTCGGTGTTAACTGGCTTTGCCAAGTATTCGGAGGCACCAGCTTCCAGACATTTTTCGCGGTCGCCTTTCATAGCCTTGGCGGTGAGCGCGACAATCGGAAGACGCCGGAACGAAGAATTTTGGCGGATGACCTGCATCGTTTCGTAACCATCCATTTCCGGCATCATGATGTCCATCAGCACGATCGCGGCATCAGGGGTGGATTCCAGAGTGGCGATGGCTTCGCGACCGGTTCCCGCAGTCAACACGGTCATGCCGCGGCGTTCGAGCACGCTGCTGAGCGCAAAAATATTTCTGACGTCGTCGTCCACAACAAGAACCTTCTTCCCGACCAAGGCTTCATCGGAACGATGCAAACGCTCGAGCATCTTCTGTTTTTCCGGCGGGAGATCGGCCACTACCCGGTGGAGAAAGAGCGCCGTCTCGTCCAGGAGGCGTTCGGGCGATTCCACGCCTTTGACCACGACGCTTCTGGCCAACATATGCAGTTGCGCATCTTCTTCGGCTGTGAGCTCCTTCCCCGTGAAAACGACAACGGGGAGCTCACTTAGAACCGGATCCGAGCCCAGTTCTTCAAGAACTTGGAATCCGGTCATATCCGGCAATCGGAGATCGAGAACCATGCAATCGAAGGGGGTTTCGCGGGCCGCGGAGAGCGCTTCCACTCCGGTTGCGGCCACGGTGACGTCGATGTCATCGTGGCCGAGCAACTCTCGAATGGCTAGTTGCTCTGCCTTGTTATCCTCGACGATCAGCAAATGTTTGCGGCGTGGCGCTGAATAGTCCTTGATCCGGCCCAATGCGATATCAATGGCTTCCGCAGTAGTCGGTTTGTTTACGAAGGCAAAAGCGCCTCGTGTCAGGCCGTGCTGGCGATCTTCATCCACAGTCAGCATTTGTACGGGAATATGGCGAGTATCGGGGTCCTGTTTCAAGTGATTGAGAACCGTCCAGCCGAGCATGTCCGGAAGAAAAACATCGAGGGAAATCGCCGTAGGACGATATTCGCGGGCTAGTGTAAGGGCATCCGCACCGCGGGCGACGACCAAGACTTTGAAGCCTTTGTCGCGCGCCAAATCGCATAACAGGCGAGCATAGTGTGGATCGTCTTCGACAATCAGCAGGATGGAATCAGATGGAAGCAGGTCTTCGCGGTCGTCGGGAATTTGTCTTGGAAGCTCTGCCACGCTCGGGCTTGCCAATTGCAGAGCTGTTGCTGCCATCGAGGCGGATTGGGTATCCGTGCGAGGGGCGGTTCCAATGGAGGGACCGGCGTAAGTCTTCGGGAGGTAGAGCGTGAAAATACTTCCCGAACCCGGCGTGCTGCGCAACTGAATCTCGCCACCGAGGAGGCTGGCCAGCTCGCGGCTGATTGCCAAGCCAAGTCCGGTACCTCCATACTTGCGGCTAGTGCCCGCATCTGCCTGCTGAAATGCTTCAAAGACAATACGTTGCTTCTCAGACGGGATGCCGATACCAGTATCTTGCACGCAGAAGGCAATCACGGAGGCAGCGCCACTGAGAATTGGGTGATCGTCGCTCCAACCGCCAGTAGCTGCGGAAACGGAGAGCTTGACGCTCCCCTGTTCGGTGAACTTGAAAGCGTTAGATAGTAAGTTCTTTAGCACCTGCTGTAATCGCTTCGAGTCGGTAACCAAACTGCGAGGAAGTTGTGTATCCGAATGTATATCGAAACTGAGGCGCCGGTTTTCGGCTTCGTGACGGAAAGGGCGAACGACCATTTCGAGCAAACTGGCGAAAAAGACTTCTTGGGCGTCGACCGAAACGGTTCCCGATTCAATCTTGGAAAGGTCGAGAATGTCGCTAATCAAGTTGAGCAGATCGGTGCCAGCGCCGTGAATGGTTCTTGAGAATTCCATCTGCCGGGGCGTCAAATTGCCATCGGGGTTGTCCGCCAGCTGTTGACCTAGAACGAGAATGCTATTGAGCGGGGTGCGCAGTTCGTGAGACATGTTCGCCAGGAACTCGGATTTGTACTTGGAGGTCAAAGCCAGCTCCTTGGCTTTTTCTTCCAACGCGCGACGGGCCTGTTCAATCTCCTGGTTCTTCCGCTCGACTTCAACGTTTTGCTCCGCAAGCTGTTGAGCTTTCTGCGCTAACTGCTCGTTCGTCTGCTGCAATTCTTTTTGCTGGGTCTGGAGTTCAGTAGCTAACTGCTGCGACTGCTTCAATAAGCCTTCCGTCTGCATGGTCGCCTCAATGCTGTTGAGAACGATACCGATGCTGGATGTGAGTTGCTCCAAGAAGGAAAGATGAGACGCGGTAAAAGAACTTAGGGAGGCTAGCTCGATTACTGCCTTCACCTGGTCTTCGAACAAAACGGGGAGAACGATAACGTTACGAGGAACCGCTTGGAATAAGCCCGAGCGGATGGGGACGGCATTCAGAGGAATTTCCGTAATCAAGAGACGCCGTTTTGCGGCGGCGCACTGCCCTACCAAACCTTCTCCGATCTGAAGTTGCTGTCGATGTCCTTCCTCGCCGTCATCGGCAAACGCGGCGAGCAAAGCCAGTCTGCCGCCGCCTTCTCCCAGCATCTGGTAGATAACACCCTGTTGTGCACTCACGAGCGGTGCTAATTCAAGGAGGAGCATGCGGCCGACCGTCGCGAGGTCGCGCTGCCCCTGCAACATGCCCGTGAGCCGCGCCAGGTTGGTCTTCAGCCAATCCTGTTCGGTATTGCGGTCGGTGGTGAGCCGCAAGTTATCAATCATCGTGTTGATGTTGTCTTTCAACTCGGCGACTTCTCCGCTGGCTTCCACTTGAATGGATCGGGTCAGGTCGCCCTTTGTAACGGCAGTCGCGACCTCTGCGATTGCCCGAACTTGGTTGGTGAGGTTGTCTGCGAGGAGATTCACATTGCCCGTCAGATCCTTCCAAGTGCCGTCAGCACCCGGAACGTTGGCCTGCCCGCCCAGTCGGCCTTCGACGCCCACTTCGCGAGCAACCGTGGTCACCTGATCAGCAAAGGTCGCCAGGGTGTTGGTCATGTTGTTGATCGTCTCAGCCAGGGCAGCGACTTCGCCCTTGGCATTAACGGTAAGTTTCTGCGTCAGTTCGCCGTTTGCTACCGCCGTCACGACTTTGACGATGCCGCGCACCTGCTCGGTCAGGTTCGCCGCCATGACGTTGACGTTGTCAGTCAGGTCTTTCCAAGTTCCGGCGACGCCGGGCACTTGCGCCTGACCGCCGAGCTTGCCTTCGGTACCCACCTCGCGAGCTACACGGGTGACTTCAGCCGCGAACGCGTTTAGTTGGTCGACCATCGTGTTGATGGTGTTTTTCAGCTCGAGAATTTCGCCTTTTACGTCGACGGTGATTTTGCGCGATAGATCTCCACGCGCTACCGCCGTGGTCACTCCCGCAATGTTGCGAACCTGAGCAGTAAGATTTCCTGCCATCGCGTTCACAGAATCCGTGAGATCTTTCCAAGTGCCCGCAACGCCGGGTACGTTCGCCTGGCCGCCGAGCTTGCCTTCGCTGCCTACCTCGCGAGCCACGCGCGTGACTTCCGCCGCAAACGACCGCAACTGTTCGACCATCGTGTTCAGCGTTTCTTTGAGTTGCAAAATTTCGCCGCGAACGTCGACGGTAATCTTGCGAGACAAGTCGCCGCTGGCGATTGCTGTTGCCACTTCGGCGATATTGCGAACCTGGCCAGTCAAGTTGCTGGCCATGAAGTTTACGTTATCGGTTAGGTCTTTCCAGGTTCCGCCAACGCCCGGAACCTGTGCTTGACCACCGAGTTTGCCTTCGGTACCGACCTCGCGAGCGACACGGGTGACTTCTCCGGCGAACGCATTCAACTGATCGACCATGGTGTTGATGGTGTTTTTCAGCTCGAGAATTTCGCCCTTCACGTCAACCGTGATCTTGCGAGACAAATCGCCGCGGGCTACTGCCGTCGTGACCTCCGCTATGTTGCGGACCTGGGCCGTCAGGTTGCCAGCCATCGAGTTGACCGAATCCGTCAAATCTTTCCAGGTACCCGCCACACCTCGCACATCCGCCTGGCCGCCAAGTTTTCCATCGGTTCCGACTTCTCTCGCAACACGCGTGACTTCGGAAGCAAAGGAACGAAGCTGGTCGACCATGGTGTTCAGCGTGTCTTTAAGCTCGAGGATTTCGCCCTTCACGTCGACCGTAATTTTGCGCGACAGGTCACCGCGAGCCACGGCGGTGGCCACTTCGGCGATGTTACGCACTTGGCCGGTTAAGTTGCTGGCCATAAAGTTGACGTTGTCGGTGAGATCTTTCCAGGTTCCGGCCACACCGGGAACCTGAGCCTGACCGCCGAGTTTGCCCTCGGTGCCGACTTCGCGAGCGACACGCGTGACTTCGCCGGCGAAGCCATTCAGCTGGTCCACCATAGTGTTGATGGTATTTTTCAGCTCCAGAATCTCGCCTTTTACGTCGACCGTAATTTTGCGCGACAGGTCACCACGCGCCACAGCTGTCGTTACCTCAGCGATGTTGCGAACCTGCGCCGTGAGATTGCCGGCCATCGAGTTGACCGAGTCCGTCAGGTCCTTCCACGTGCCCGCGACGCCGGGAACAACTCCCTGGCCGCCGAGCTTGCCGTCGGTGCCCACTTCGCGGGCCACGCGCGTGACTTCGCCTGCGAACCGGTTGAGCTGATCCACCATCGTGTTGAGAGTTTCCTTCAGCTGGAGGATTTCGCCGCGCACGTCCACAGTGATTTTGCGAGACAAGTCTCCAGTGGCGATAGCCGTTGCAACTTCGGCGATGTTGCGCACCTGACCGGTCAGGTTGCTGGCCATGAAATTCACGTTGTCGGTAAGATCTTTCCAGGTTCCGGCAACACCCGGAACCTGAGCCTGGCCGCCGAGTTTGCCCTCGGTGCCGACTTCGCGAGCGACGCGCGTCACTTCTCCGGCAAATGCGTTGAGCTGGTCCACCATCGTGTTGATGGTTTCCTTGAGCTCGAGGATTTCCCCCTTCACATCGACGGTGATTTTGCGAGAGAGATCGCCGCGCGCCACGGCGGTTGTGACTTCGGCAATGTTGCGTACTTGTGCCGTCAAGTTGCCAGCCATCGCGTTTACGGAGTCTGTCAGGTCCTTCCAGGTTCCAGCAACGCCCGGGACAACCGCCTGACCGCCTAACTTTCCATCGGTGCCGACTTCGCGCGCGACGCGGGTGACTTCAGATGCGAATGAGCGCAACTGATCGACCATCGAATTGATGGCCTCTTTCAGTTGAAGAATCTCGCCGCGTACATCGACTGTAATTTTGCGCGAAAGGTCGCCGCTCGCGACGGCTGCCGCAACTTCGGCCATGTTGCGCACCTGCCCAGTAAGATTACTGGCCATGAGGTTGACGGAGTCGGTGAGGTCTTTCCAGGTTCCGGCAACACCGGGCACAACGGCCTGGCCGCCCAACTTTCCATCGGTGCCAACTTCGCGAGCGACGCGGGTAACCTCAGAAGTGAAAATCCCCAACTGCTGAATCATGGTGTTGACGATATTTGCCGCGCGAAGGAATTCTCCTTCTAAGGGGCGGCCGTCCACATCCAGTCGCACGGTCTGCGTGAGATTACCCTGAGCCACGGCAGCGATGGCTCGCGTTACTTCGGTCGTGGGTCTGAGCAAATCCTCGACTAACGTATTTACCGAGACCTCGATTTCACTCCACTCGCCGCGTGATCCGTGGAATCGCGTGCGTTCGCGAATTCTGCCTTCCTTGCCGACAGCCTGACCGACGCGCTTGAGTTCGCGCGCCATTTGCTGATTGGCGGCCACGATTTCGTTAAGTGTGTCGGCAATCTTTCCCGCGAGGCCGGGCCAGGTCCGTGGCAACCGTACAGAAAAATCGCCATCACGCATGGTTTGTAATGTAGTGAGGATCAAACCGAGGTCGGCCACTTCGGTGTTAGCGGAGAGGATGCCGCCTGCATCGTTCTGGGAGTCTTTGAGCAAACTCGTGCCGACCGATCCAGACGCCTTTTTCATGCATGTGTCTCCAGCAGACCGTGCTCGTGGCGCGACGGTCCGTCAATCCCTCGGCGTTCAGCAATAGTCTTTGAGAACCTAAAATCAAACTTTGTATCACCCGAGGGCCAATTTAGGCTCTACAGCGTTTCCTGTATAGAGTCAAACGGGGCACGATCGGCAAAGCGCTTCCGGTATGCCATGCCTGAGACGGCTGCGCGCTCGACACGCCTGCAAGCTCAGTGCGCTTCAGCACTACCCACTAGTTGAAGTGGGCGTAACCCTTGGCCGCGAATCCTCGCATGTTAGCCATTTGTCGGCTCACATGGGCAACGGTATCCAGAAACAGCTCAATTGCTCGTCAATAATTTTCGTGACGGAGTGACCTCTACCACCTCCAGTGTATGGACAGCCTTGTGGTGTACTGGAAGAATTGTGACGTTTTGGGACGGGGCATCCTCAATTCTCTGAATCAAAGGATTCGTCAATGTCATCACATGGTTGCTGGTTCAGCCGAACCGTCATAGGGGTGGTGTGTTTGTCGATTTCACTTGTGGCCCTCGGGCAAAACCGCAATCTGATCGGTAGAGAA
>Ga0137403_10005506_pt1 | contig 14687 bp, 10 predicted proteins | sample CZOMad2_1_16fung_FD_122057 | JGI IMG/M metagenome (GOLD analysis project Ga0137403, IMG submission 122057) | Vadose zone soil fungal communities from Angelo Coast Range Reserve, California, USA - CZOMad2_1_16fungal (Hybrid Assembly) | ecosystem: Environmental > Terrestrial > Soil > Vadose zone... | reverse complement strand
GGTTCACAAGAAGATCGTTCTCTTCGCCGGCGGAAGCGGAATCACACCCATGATGTCTATGCTTCGATATATAGACCACCTTGCTCTCGACACTCAGGTGACCCTCTTCTACAGCGTACGCACGCGCGCCGCCATTATCTTCGCGGAGGAGTTGGGAAACCTGGAAGAGCGCGTTCCGGGCTTTCGCCGCGTGATCGTACTGACCAGGCCGGATGACGGCTGGTTCGGCGCCAGTGGCCGGATCAGCCGTGAATTGATTGCCGAACATCTGAGCGAAATCATTGGACATACGTTTTTCCTGTGCGGTCCGCAAAGCTTTATGGATCACGTCGACGGAATTCTGCGAGCTTTGGGCGTTCCTTTGGAAAGGATCATGCGGGAGAGCTTCGGAGGAGTCAAGACGAATGCCTCCGGAAAGGATGCAGAAGAGTCTGTTGGCGCAGTCGACTTCGTCGGGTCGGGCAGAACCTCCAGTCTGTCGCCGGGACAGACGCTGCTTGACGCGGCCGACGCGGCCGGCGTCCCTATCCCCTCCGCCTGCCGGCAAGGCCGGTGCGGAACCTGTGCGACAAGGCTCTTGGAAGGTGAGGTCCGGATGGCTTCCGAGGAAGGCCTCGACCCTGCCTTGAAAGCACAGGGCTACATACTTACATGTGTGGCACGGGCGCAAGGCAAAGTCTGTCTGGACGCATGACCTGCGCGGGCGCTTTGTAATGAGTGTAAGAACTGTTAGTCCAGGCACACACGATTCCTTCAGATGAGGAATTTTCTGCGGCCCATCGAGGTACTTCAAAGTGCGGCTCGTCATTCATGACACCGCTACGGAGGATGTCTATGGACAGATTGAAGTGGTTGATCATGGTGCTGACGACGGCGACTAATCTATTGGCCCAGGTGGAACCGCATGCGGGGCAGTGGAAGACCTGGGTAATTCCGTCGGGCAGCGTATTTCGTTTGCCGGCTCCGCCGGCTGCTGCTGTTACGGCTATCGAGAGCCAGTGGATCAAGGAATGCGCGGCAGCTCGGAATCAGGTGGTACTGGCTCAGATCCATTTCTGGGATTCTGGCGCTCCAGGCTATCGCTGGATGCAACTCGCGCAGCAGTTGGCAGTGAGCGAAGGCCTTCCCGCGCCATTGCAAACACGCGCGCTCTCTCTGGTCGCAGCAGCGATTTATGATTCCGCGGTCGCAGCCTGGGATTCGAAATACACATATATGCGGCAGCACCCTAGTGAGATCGATTCTGGCGTTACCACGGTGGTGAAACCGACCGCGAGCCCGTCGTATCCTTCGGAGCACGCTGTGACTGCAGGAGCAGCAGCCGCAGTGCTTGCTTACCTTTTCCCGAATCATGCATCGACCTTCACTGATATGGCCGATCAAGCGGGGCAGTCACGCATTTTCGCCGGCGTGGCATTCCCAAGCGATGTGATCAGTGGCATGGATCTGGGAACTCAGGTAGGGCAAGCCGCGATCGCGTATGCAAAGTCAGACGGCTCTAACCAGGTGTTCAACGGCTCGTTTCCAGGGGCGCCCGGTGTCTGGGGCAGTCCCAAACCCGTTGCCCCACTGGCGGGCACGTGGCATCCGTGGGTACTCACGTCGGGCAGCCAATTCCGCCCAAGCGCGCCGCCCCAAATCGGCTCCAGCGACGCCAACGCAGAATACGCGGCCGATAAGAATCTGCAACGCACGAACGCGACTAACCACTTGGCCTGGTTCTGGCAGCCAGGATTCTTCCAGCCCTGGCTACAACAGGTGGAAACTGAGATCTTCCAGAATCATCTGGATGCGAATGCACCACGGGCTGCGCGCATCTACGCGTTGGAGACGATCGCGCAGCATGACGCGACCGTCGCGTGCTGGGACTCGAAGTACACTTATCTGGAGTTGCGGCCGCCTCAGGCAGATCCCACGATTACTCCCCTGTTCGCCCTTCCGCAGCATCCTGGCTACCCATCGGGACACGCCTGCGCATCCGGTGCCTCCGCGGCGGTGATGACGTACTTATTTCCAAGTGACGCACAAGCCCTCAACAACATGGCTAACGACGCCGGCAATTCGACATTCGATGCACTCATTCACACCCAGCTCGATGTCAAAACCGGCCTCACGTTGGGCGGCCAGGTGGGCCAGCAGGTTGTCGCGAAGGCGCAAGCCGACGGCGCGAACTGAGCTTATTCAGGTCGAAGCTTGGCACTGATTCCGTTTGAAGTGGGACAGCGTTCCGATAAGGTATGTGAACGCCTCACGCGACGTTGCCCCTGATATGCGAAGTCCCTGCAATTCGAAACACACCATTTGGCCGCGACGCACGGAGTTAAATACACAGTTCAAAACATGCTCAATAGTTCAACAAGCGTCTGGCTCGGCATTATCTTCGTGCTCATAGGCGCCATTAATGTCTGGCTCATCCTGCAGGCGTCCGCCAGGGTCAGAGAAGCAAAAGCAAGCGCCCGGCTAATCGCCGCCCACAGGATCGGGGGCTACCTCTTCATCTCACTTTTCTGCGTGATGGGCTATTTCATGGTCGCCCGGCTGGGGGATGTCGGGGGCGGCACTTCGCCGGGCACCATGATTCACCTGACCTTGGCGATGGTCCTAAGTCCTCTTCTGTTCGTCAAAGTTCTGGTCGCTCGTTATTACAAGAGTCACCACTCTCTTCTGATGCCGATCGGACTGGTGATATTCGTCCTGTCATTCGTGCTCATCGGTATCACGGCGGGTCCGTATCTTGCCCATCAAACCCGAATTCAAACAGTCTCGCTTGCGGCCATCGATCTACCGCCAGCCGTGATCGATATCAACTTCGCTGCGGCAACGATGGAGAAGCGATGCTCCAAGTGCCACAACCTGGACCGCATCGCTGGGGCTCGTAAAGATGCCCGGGGTTGGGTGGCGACGGTAAACCGCATGCGCGCGCTGCCGGATTCAGGAATATCGGAAGCGGATTCCCGGATCATCGTTTCGTACCTGGCTTCTCAGATGGCGCCAAAGGGGGTGGAAGGCTCAGCGGGCCTCGAAGTCGCAAGGGCGCTCGTGGATCAACGGTGCGGGCGTTGCCATACCCTGGATCGCGTCTATAAGACCGCGCAAACGCCGGAGGAGTGGAGCGCTACGGTCACTCGCATGGTCAGTTATGCTGCGGGCAGCGCGGGAGCATTCCAGCCCGGCGAAGACCAACAAATCATCGCTTACCTGTCAGCTACTCAAACCCCTGATGCTGTCAATCAGAGGAAGGCTCAAGCGGCGGCTGCTTCCTCAGCCGGGCGGAGCATGGTGACGCGAAAAGTCTCTGCTGCGCCAAGTCAACCGGCACCGCGCAGCGGGTATGACAGCAAGATGATCGGCTTCATCTCCTTGGTGTGTTTGGGAATGCTCACGCTTATCGTCCGCCGGCCAGCGAGAGTGGCGGCTACCAGTGCGAAATCAGACAGAACTGCAGGTGCATCGCAAGAACCGGTGGGAGCTGCCCGCGTCACGGCTCCATCCTTAAGCGGGCCGCTGCTCCTAAGGTTGGCGAGCATCACAGCGCAAACTTCGGATTCAAAGACCCTGCGGTTCATTGTCCCCAATGACCGGATGCTCAGCACGCGCCCCGGCCAATTTCTCACTTTTTCCTTCCTGTTCGACGGGAAAAAAGTGATCCGGTCATATTCGATCTGTTCCTCACCTGCCCGATCGGGTTACATCGAGATTACGCCAAAACGTGTAAGCCAGGGGTGCGCCTCGGTATTTCTGAACGACCGTGCGTCCGTCGGATTAACGGTCGAAGCCAACGGCCCCTTTGGCCACTTCTGCTTCGACGAGAGCAAGCACCGGAGCGTTGTTTTGCTTGCGGCTGGAAGCGGGATTACACCTATGATGGCGATGCTCCGCTATATGGACGACCTTTGCCTGGAAACAACTGCAACCCTGCTGTACTGCGTTCGCACCAGCCGCGACATCATGTTCGAGCGCGAGTTGGACCAATTACGATCCCGGCTAAAGAATTTTCAGTACCATGTTCTGCTGTCGCAGCCTCAGGCGGAGTGGTCTGGTCCACGCGGGCATGTCAGCCGTGAATTCATCGAGGATACAGTCAAGGACCTCGCATCACCTGACTTCTTTCTTTGCGGCCCACCTCAATTTATGGACGCCGCCCGCACTATGCTCACAGGCCTTGGAGTGAACCCGGAACGAATCACGCAGGAAAGTTTCGGCAATACGGTTCCGAAAAACCCTCACCAGGGGTTGGTCGCGCAAACGGGCGCGGTGGTCGAGTTCGTTCGATCAGGTAAGACATGTATGGTCCGCACCGGCCAGACACTCTTGGAGGCAGCCGAGGAACAGGGAATCGCCATCCCCTCGTCCTGCAGGCAGGGGCAGTGTGGAACATGCAAAACGAAGCTCTTGGAAGGGGATGTGCGAATGGACGCCGAAGCGGGGCTCGATTCGGAGTCTCGAGCGCAAGGATTTGTGCTGACATGCGTGGGGCGGGCGCATGGCACGGTGAAGCTCGATGCCTGAAGATCCCGGAACGATGTGAATCGTCCAGCTAAAGGTAACCAGGCTTTAGGAGGTCGACTCATTCATTTCTTCGGCACCGTGTTTCTCGTACTGTTCCTGCTCGTCCACATCGTCATGGTTTATCGTGCTGGATTCAGGGACCGCCCGCGAGCCATGATCACGGGCCGAGCCGGAGCACACAAGGAGCATCCATGAGCAACGTCTCACGCCGCAAACTGATCACGACCGGGCTTGCAGCAACAGCGGGCGCATCCGGTCTGGCGGTGGCCGCCCGTTTTGCGGACCGCTACGGCCTGATCCCACCCGATCACGGCGGCATCTACGGCCCCGGCGAAACGCTGACCTATGCATCCCAGCGGCTGCTGACGCGCCACTCGCTGGCCCGGGAGTTTCCTCGCAGCCAGATTTCAACAAGGCCGTTCGCGAACGGCAAGCCTCCCCAGGACGAGGATTTCAAGCGCCTGCAGGCCGGAGGGCTCGCTGACTGGCGGCCCGCCGTCGACGGCATGGTCGCCCGCCCCGCATCGTTGTCGCTTGCCGAACTCAGGAGTTATCCTTCCCGCAGCCAAATCACGCACTTGGCCTGCGAAGAGGGCTGGTCCTTTATTGCGAGTCGATCGGGGAGCGCTATTCTACGTCTTGAACGTCGTGGGGATACTCCCGCAAGCGAGGTATGTTGTCTACTTCCGCATAGATTGCCCCGCCAGCTCGGCTACAAGAGCGCGAAATATATCACCCGCCTGACGGTCACCGATAGTCTGAAAGCGTTCTCGCCGGAAGGTAGTTACGCCTGGTATGCCGTATCTGAAAGGGCACGAAGCGCGAATTAGTGCTCCTCACGCGAGGATCTCGCTGACCACGTGGCCGTGTATGTCGGTGAGACTAACGTCGCGGCCTCCAAAACGATAAGTGAGTTTCTTATGATCGAGCCCTAGAAGTTGGAGGATCGTGGCATGAAGATCGTAAACCTCGGTGACGTTCTCCACCGACCGCATGCCAACCTCGTCGGTTGCACCGTACACGTAGCCGCCCTTAACACCTCCGCCGGCCAGCCACACCGTGAAAGCTGTCTCGTGATGATCGCGGCCGTCGGGCTTGGGGGCATGCGGTGTGCGGCCAAACTCCGTGGCCCAAACCACCAGAGTCTCCTTCAACATCCCTCGGCTCTTTAGGTCTTTCAACAACGCCGCGATACCTTGATCGGTGATGAGGGCGTTGCCCTCATGCCCTTTCTTGAGTTCGGAATGCTGGTCCCAGGTGCCGTTGTTCATGCCATGGACTTCGGGGCAAGTGATCTCCACGAAGCGAACGCCGGATTCTATGAGGCGGCGAGCGCGCAGGCATTGCAGACCGTACGCCCGTTTGTTTTTATCGCCGGCGTCCAGGCCGTAGAGACGCTTGGTAGCCTCGCTCTCTTTCTCTAAATTGAGAACGTCGGGCACCACCGACTGCATCTGATACGCCAGCTCATAATTCCGAATGGCCGAATCGATAGCATCGTCGAAACCGACCGTGTCCAAAAATTGGCGATCCTGCTGGACCACGACGTCCAGTTTTGCACGCTGAATCCTGGGGTCCTTGTCGGCGGGGTCGATGTTGACGACCGGCTTGCCTTCGGCCTGCATCGCCGTAGCCTGGTAGGTTGCGGGGAGAAAGCCGTTCGAGAAATTCTCCAGGCCGCCGGGGGGCACTGCGCCGGCGTGCAGCAGCACATATCCGGGCAGATTTTTATTTTCACTGCCGAGCGCATAGTTGACCCACGAGCCGAGACTCGGGTATCCGCCAATATTTCGTCCCGTATGCATCAAAAGATTCGCGCGGGGATGCAACGGAAAGCCCGAGACCATGGACCGGATAAAGGTGATGTCGTCGACGCAGGTGGCGATGTTAGGAAACAATTCGCTCACAGACATCCCGGACTTTCCATGTTGCGCAAATTTCCATGGACTCTTCACCCATTTGCGATCGGTTTCTTTCTTGGCGCCTACCTGATAGAACCCGTCAAACGATTTTCCATCAAGGTCGGCAAGTTTCGGCTTCGGATCGAAAGTATCGATGTGCGAGACCCCGCCGGGCATGTAACAGAAGATTATGTTCTTTGCTTTCGGTGCGAAATGCGGCACCGGGCCTGAGAGACCCGCGTATGACCGATCGGCCATAAGCGCGGACAGCGCGATCAGACCGAAGCCGTTGGAGGTTCGCCGGAGAACATCACGGCGCGACAGCCCCGCCGACTGACAACCGGGGCAATCTCGATCTGAAGCAGTGCGGCTGGTGCTCATCGAAGATATATAAACTCCTTCAGGTTGAAAATGGAGTGGGCGATGTCTTTCCAGACATCGCGGCTCTCGAGCAATTTATCGGGAGCAACTTTATGAAGGCTCGCTATTTCCTTAGCCAGCCCGATGAATCGGGCGCGCTCGGCATCCTTGGGAAATCGCCCCAGTGCGACGCGAAACATCGAATCGATTCGCGATTCCAGTGTCGGCGCCTTCTCCGCGATGAGGGCATCAGCCCAGAATCCCGCTTGTCCAAGGACGAAAGGATCATTCAATAGCGCGAGCGCCTGCGGTGGCACGTTGGTCGTGTCGCGATTTCCACGCGTCACCGTGGGATTGGGGAAATCGAAGGTCTCGAGGAAACGCGAGCCCTCATGACGCGTCACTTTGAGATAAATGCTTCTGCGCCCGTCGCCATCAAGGGGACCTTGATGGAGTTTGCGGTAATCTTTCGGTTCTTCGCGATAGGGGTTGATGCTTTCGCCGTACATGGTTTTATCCAGGCGTCCGGAGACGGCCAGAATGGCGTCACGAATCGATTCGCCTTCGAGACGGTGAACCGAATAATGAGAGAGCAGCCGATTCTGTGGATCGCTGGTCAACGCTTCCGGAGACGCAGCGCTTGATTGTTGGAAGGCCCGCGACAGCAGCAGAAAGCGAATCTGCTTCTTGATGGACCAGCCATCACGCACGAACCGCGATGCCAGGTAGTCGAGCAGTTCGGGATTAGACGGACGCTCGCCGTACACGCCAAAATTGTCGGCCGTGGGTACGATGCCGCGCCCAAATACGTGAAGCCAGATGCGGTTGGCCATTACGCGCGCGCTCAAGGGATTCTCCGGACTTGCGATCAGTTCCGCAACCTCCCGCCGTCCGCTGCCAAAAACCTGAACTCCATTCGCGGTTCCCGTAATGAGCTGGAGGAAGCCGCGCGGGACTGTCTTGCCTGGATGCTCTGCGTCTCCAGCGGGCAGCACAGGAAAATCGTAGCCGGAATCGAGATCCGCGACCCCCTCGATAACCCTCGGAGCCGCAATCCGCGCTTCGGTGAAGCGATACTCCTCGACGAGCGCGCGCAGTCGCGGCGTGAGATCGTTGGCATTCGAGAGCAGCCGGTTCTCCACAAGCCAGCCGATCCAACGCGCGTCGTCATCGCCAGCCTTTCCATCAGCCCAGCGATTCAGGGCCCGTGCCGCGACACCCGCGTAGCGCCCGGCCAGGGCTTCGAGACTGTCGGGTGCCGCGCCGGCGAATAACCGGAGCATGTGGGAGAGTTCGTCTCTCGGAGACTCGTCGATATCATGCAGCACGGCTCGTGTCACGCCGAAATAGGAGTCTGGCGAGTTGATCTCCGCCTGCGTGACTTTCAGGCGCTCAGGGCGATCAGGGATTCGAGGGTTGTCTTGCTTGGTGACCAGTTCCAAGTAGAACGGGAACGCCGGCTGATCATCCCGATTCGGGATCTTCAACCAACGTGGCGAGTCGTGCTCGATCAATTGGTAATCCTCGCTGAGCATGCAATTATCGAGTATGGTCCGCCAAGCGCCCATTTTTCCGCCCAGCACCTGCAGGCTCACAAATTTTTGGTCCTTGGGAACCAGCGGCGAGCGCAGCGCAGCATTGAACCGTTGCGATAGCGCGTGGGTATAGAGGCCAGCCGGAAAAACACCGGTGATCGCGCGTGGACCGGTGCTTGCCACAGCAAACTCACCGCTTGGAGACGGGCCATCGCTCAGGGCGTCTCCGTCCGCGTGCCACCCGCCGAAACCATCCCGGGCGAGGTCTCCAAATGACCGGAAATGTTCTCGATTAAAAGCGGTCCTGCGCTGCGCCTCTTCCGTATAACGAGAGTTCAGCTTGGACCACGCGCCAGCGAAATCGGCGCTCGAGGATTCAATCCACGGATACAGCCCGTCTTCCAGGACAGGCTCTCGTTTTTCAAGAACTGTTACCCACGCTTGAATACGGTCAAGAGAAAGGCTCGTCAAATCAGATTCCTTCGGTGGGAGCCCCTTCCAGGCACGATGCGCCGCCATCAGGTATTCGGAAATCAATCCTGCTTCCTGAATCCAATTCTTCGCCAACTCCGAGCGGACGAGCGGTTTCAGTTCCCGCAAGCGCTGCTTGGGAGCATCATTCACGGCCGGAAGGCCGGCATTGCGCATCACCATTCGCGAACTCGTTAGCACGCCGTAGAGGGCGTAATAGTCGCTGGTCGGAATGGGGTCGAGCTTATGATCATGGCAGCGGGCGCAGGCAATGGTAAGGCCTTGAAATGCCTTGCCGACGGTATCGATCTGGTTGTCGACAACATCCGTGCGAATCTGCCGGAAGCGAATACAATCGTCATGGCCGAGTTCGCCGAGCCGCAGAGAGGCGGTTCCGATTACAGATTCGTTGATACCCTCAAGAGCATTAATCCGCGGCTTCTCCAACAGGTCCCCAGCGAGGTGTTCGCGAATGAGTTGGTCGTAAGGAACATCCTGATTGAAAGCGCGGATGAGATAATCCCGGTAAAGCCAAGCTCCCTTAATTTCGTAATTCCAGTCGTTGCCGAAGGTCTCGGCGAAGCGCATCACATCCATCCACTTGCGGGCCCAATGCTCTCCGAAATGAGGCGAGGCGAGGAGGCGGTCGACGAGCCGTTCGTATGCGCCGAGATTCTTGTCGCGCACGAATAGATCGACTTCCAGCGGGCTGGGTGGAAGTCCAGTGAGCACAAAAGCCAGCCTGCGAATGAGCGTTTGCCGGTCGGCGGTCGCCGATGGCTTCAAGCCCGCTTTGTTCAGCGCCGCCACGAGAAAACGGTCGACCGGGTGATTGGCGTCACCGAATTCCGCCGGTTGTGGGTTGCGTACCGGCTGAAATGCCCAATGCTCTTTCTTGAGTTTCTCGTACAGACCCGGAGTGCCTGCTTTCGCGGTGGGAGTACCCTGGTCACTTGGCCACGGCGCTCCGAGGTTGATCCATTTCTCGAAAGCGGCGATTTCGTCGGCTTCCAGCTTGCCGCCGACGGGCATTTTGAGCCCTTCATGCCGGATGGCTTTGGCGAGCAGGCTTAGTTGCGCGTCGCCGGGCACGATGGCCGGACCGCGATTGCCGCCGCGCAGCAGGGCCTCACGCGAATCCACACGCAGCGACGAGAACTGCTGGGACGCCCCATGACAGGACACACAGCGCGCCACAAGTAAAGGTCTTACTTTCTTTTCGAAGAACTCGATCGTCGTGGGGTCCGGCGACTTGACCTCATCGGCTGACGCGGGCAAGTGCTCTGTGACCAGGAGCACAAGTAGTAGCGGAATGGCGGAATGCCCGCGCGACGAGTCCCTAATCATTCACTGCCATCTTAGTCTAGATCGGTGGCTAGATGGTTGAGGAGCGTCACTACCCAAGATCCATTCAGTATTTCTCAGCATATTCTTCCACCACATCACTCCCCTATGAGAGAACTCCCAGACCTCCGAAGTCCGGTTCGAGGAAGTTTGCTGCCGGGCGGCAACACGAAATGATGCGATCCTCGTCCCGGCTGCGAGCACCTGTCGAAAAAGCAGGAGCGCGCCCTCAGCTTCGATCCCGAAGATGTACATCTTTCAAGAGGTTCGGTCGGCATCATGTCCGTTCTGTCAGCGTTGTAGTCACTCTTAGCGTAGGATTCCCGAAAAGTTCGCTCCTTGCCATGTAAAATTGCGCTATGAAACGAATTGCGCTGGTTGTGGCAATTGGATGTTTGTCGTCTTTCTCGTCCGCTCAACGGACCGGCACCGATCCGTTCGATCTTGTATTCGTAGGAGGGCGAGTTGTTGATGGCACGGGCGCACCCTGGTTTGAGGCGGATGTCGGTGTGCGCCGCGGAAAGATAGCCGCGGTAGGAAAGCTCCACGGAGCGCCCTCCAGGCGAACCGTGAGCGCCGACGGTCTGGTGCTTGCGCCCGGGTTCATCGATCTACTCGGGCAGTCGGAATACAACATCCTTGTCGATCCGCGCGGTGCCTCGAAGGTGATGCAGGGAATTACGACCGAGGTTACAGGGGAAGGAGAATCGATCGCTCCCCTCAACGATCAGATACTGAAAGAAAACGAGGACGTATATCGCCGCTATGGGGTTCGACCGGATTGGCGGACGCTCGGTGAATACTTTGCGAGCCTCGAGCGTCGAGGCATCGGCATCAATCTCGGCACCTTCGTGGGAACCGGAACAGCCCGTTCCATAATTATCGGCCGTGATAACCGTCCGGCCACGCCCGCTGAACTTACTCGGATGGAAACCCTGGTCGACCAGGCGATGCAGGATGGAGCACTCGGTGTCTCCTCTAGCCTCCAATACATCCCCAACATCTACGCAACCACCGAGGAACTGATCGCGCTATCAAAGGTTGCCGCGCGCTATGGCGGCTCCTATTTCACCCACCAGCGATCGGAATCTGGCAGAATTGACGCCTCGATCGATGAGGTTCTCCGCATCGCGCGCGAAGCGAAAATCCGCACCCAGATCTGGCATCTGAAAACCGCCTATCGGCCGAATTTCGGCCGCATGCCGGAAATCCTGAAAAAGCTCGAAGACGCACGCTCGGCAGGCGTGGACGTAGCCGCCAACGTGTATCCGTGGGACCGGGCATCGAACGGCCTTGACGCGTGCCTCCCTCCTTGGGTGCGTGAAGGGGGGCGCGAGGCACTGTTGAAACGTCTCGCCGACCCAGCACTGCGGGAACGCGTCAAATCGGAAATGGCAAAAGAGTCCTCAGAGTGGGAAAACCAATACCTGGGAGCTGGCGGCGCGCGGTGTGATGGTGGCACAGGTGCTCGACTCCCAGCTCAAGCGTTATGAAGGAAGAACGATTGCTCGGATCGCGGAGGAGGAGAAGAAGGACCCGCGCGATATCGTGATCGATATCGTGCGTGCAGACCGGGCGAACGCAAGCTGCATCCTTTCCATAATGGACGATCGGGACGTCCGGGCGGCACTCGCTCATCCACTCATCTCATTCGGTACTGATTCTCCCGCGAAGGCTATCGACGGCCCTTTGTCACACGAGACCTCGCATCCGCGCGGCTGGGGGTCCACCTCACGTATCCTGGGTTACTACGTGCGGGAACAGAAGGTGCTTCGGCTTGAGGAGGCCGTACGAAAGATGACTTCATTCGCGGCCGCGGCTGCAGGGTTCCAGGATCGAGGAATATTGAGAGCCGGTTTGGCGGCTGACCTCGTCGCATTCGATCCGGCGACCGTACGCTCCGAGGCGACGTTCGAAACTCCAAACCGCTACAGCACCGGATTTCGATATGTTGCCGTGAATGGAGTGTTAGTGGTTGACGACGGTAAACTGACTGGGAAGACTCCCGGCCAGCCACTCCGAGGTCCCGGCTACAGGCAGCGGTAGGAGCAATTCCAACGCCGAAAAAATAAGCTGACTCCAATGCGCTTGACCCACCACTATCAGGAAAGCCGACTTTTCGGGTGGAATCTAACAAAATCTGAATTCGACCGGTCCGATCAGCGCGGCAAATCGCCAGGGGCTTGTCTTCTAATGTTCCCGCCGCCCCAAGTGAGCCGCCTTCGAGCGTCATCCACACGCTTGCTTTGTACCTCCGCGGGTGACAGAATCCTCAATTGAATAACGGAGTCTAGCGTATGAAATCAGCAAATATTGGTTTCCGTTCAATTACTGCTCGGGTCAGCGCATGCACATTGCTCGCAGCTCTCACCGCCGCCCCCAGTCTCTCCCAGAAGGCCGATCTGTCGCGGCTCGTTGTTGTTGGTGATTCGCTCTCCGCAGGCTTTCAGAGCGCCTCATTGCTTGACCTGCAGCAGGTGCATGGCTACGGCAGCGTCGTGGCCGCACAGGCAGGGGTGCTGCTACCGATGCCCTTGATCGGTTTTCCCGGAATTCCGAACGTACTCACATTGGTATCGCCTGGCCCGCCGCCGATCATAGCTTTCGCTCCGGGAACTTCCATCGGCCGGGACGATCCCGCGGTGGTTCCGATGGATCTCGCGGTCCCGGGTCATGTTGTGCAAGATGCGCTTACTACACGCCCAGACTTTCCCATCGACAGCCTGACCGATCTGGTGCTCGGCTTTCCCGGATTGTTCCTGGGTGTCTCTCGCAGCCAGGTTGAATGGGCCGAAAACTTGGCGCCTACAACCATCATTATCTGGTTAGGAGCGCAGGATGCGCTCAACGTGATTCACACGGGAGACCCGGCGACGATGACACCCGTGCCGTTGTTTAAGGCGTCGTATGCCGAAGTGATGACACGGCTCGCCGCCACCGGCGCCAGGCTCGTGGTTGCGAATATCCCCGACGTGACGGTGGTGCCGTTTCTGACTTCAGCTGAAGAGGTCGCTGCGCAGGCCGGTCTTCCGCTCGACGTCATCGCGCCTATTCTGGGCATTGGACCTGGTGCCTTCGTGGCGCCCGACGCGTTCTCACTGATCCCGGCAATTCTCGCGAATCCGGCCCTCGGCCCGCTCCCGGGCAACCTCGTGCTAGATGCAGCGGAGGTCGCGATCGCTCGCGCCACGGTAGACCAGTACAACTCGTTCATCGCCCTCCAAGCTCAAATGCATGGCGGGGCCCTGGTCGATATCCACGCGCTCACCGACCGGCTCCGGGCACACGGCTTCGTCGCGCACGGTCAGCGGCTGACTACCGATTTCCTCGGTGGCCTCTTTTCACTTGACGGTACCCATCCCAGCAACACCGGCTACGGACTGTTCGCGAACGAGTTTATACATGTTCTCAACACGAATTTCGAGGCTGGCATCCCTCCTGCGGATCTCGAGAAAATCGTCCAGGCCGATCCACTGGTGCTGATAGGAGTGGGTCATCCGCCGTCCGCATTGGGCCATGTGAGCCCTGAAGCTGCCAAGTCTCTGCGCGCCGTGATGCTTCATTGAGCGCGCACTGTGATGAACGCCCGAACGCGGTTCCAATCCCCAATGCATACAAGCGATGTCCTCGGTGCCAGATGATGGGAAGGCGACTTCCCATGCAGTGGCCGAGCGGTTCATAAACGCTACGGCGTCAGGGAGGATCTGGTGTCGCGAATAACACAGCGAAACGCTGCTCGTCGGCATTACAAAGGCGCCAATCGCTTCTTGAAGTCCCTCTAAGGTAGCCCTCCCAGCCGTGCGGCGTCTTGAAGCAAAGCCGACAAGTAGACACACAGAGCCACTAAAGCGGCAACGTCTACGAGTGACAGCCTCCGTACGATGTGCTTATCGGTTCGCATCTGCCTGGCCGCGCGCGCGGCAATTTCCGAATGGCAGCGGGCGCGAACGCGCTTCTCCCACCCGCTATACGGAGTGATAGTCCGCAAACCAGCCACTGCTTCGAGCAATCGATCGTCGTTTTGTGTCATAGGCTCACCTGTTTAGAAACCATCTCGTGAGATAGTTCCTTGTCCTTCAATCGCTGCGAGAGCACCGCGCGTGCGCGGCTCAGGCGTTGTCGAAGGGCCTCCGGCGTGATGCCGCACACTGCGGCTGCATCCGCGGCGCGGAGCCCTTCAAAACCGACCAGCAAGAGCACCTCGCGATACATCGGCGGTACTTCCGCCAGGGCCGCTTCCAGCCGGTCCTGGAATTCATTCAAGAAGGCCGAATCATACGGCGACCGTGAAAGCTCGCCGGGCCACAGGGACATCAGATCGCGTGTGTAGGCCTGTTCGCGGGCTCTAGAGCGGCAATAACTCAGAAACAAGTTGCGTGCCACGGTGAATAGCCATGGCCCGAGACGGGTGTCGGCAGCGAGCTCCTCTCCACCGGAAACCAGTCGCAGCCAGGTTTCCTCCAGCAAGTCCTCGGCAGCGGCTCGGTTTTTCGTCATTCGCAACAGGAAGCTGAGCAGCCGCGGGTTGTAGTCGTCGTAGACCGCGTCGAAAGCGAGGACATCTCCG
>Ga0137403_10005503_pt1 | contig 14691 bp, 8 predicted proteins | sample CZOMad2_1_16fung_FD_122057 | JGI IMG/M metagenome (GOLD analysis project Ga0137403, IMG submission 122057) | Vadose zone soil fungal communities from Angelo Coast Range Reserve, California, USA - CZOMad2_1_16fungal (Hybrid Assembly) | ecosystem: Environmental > Terrestrial > Soil > Vadose zone... | reverse complement strand
GCCGCCCTGCTCGGTCAGCTCCTGCCACCACGCGAGCATCGCGGTCTCCGCCCCGGTGTCGGTCAGATCAAGAACGCGATAGGCGGTGATTTGCAGGCACGGACCGGATGACGCGGCGACGATCCGGCCGATGGTGTCCAGGTGCCACTGGTGGGTTTTGTCCAGGTGCACAGCCCTCTCCGTGGCCAGGACATGGAACGTCGCCAGTCGCAGATCCTGGACGCTATGGACCGACCAACAATACCGATGATAGGCCTCTACATACTGTGCCACCATCGTGGCTCGCTGCTGATACCGGCTCGACAGGGCCTCGACGGCTAACCCGCGCTCGGCCGTCTGGCGTAACGTGGCTAACGCCTCAGTGGAGGCGGCTTGTCCCGCCGCCCCGACCGGCGCGTATTGCTGCCGGAGGAGTCCTTGCGCCTTGAGCGACCACGGCATCAATTCGCCGTCCAGGCAGACCCAATCGGTCTCGAACGCCTCCCAGAACCCTGCGTTTGTGAGGGCCGACTGGACGTGGGTGAGCAAGGCATCCTCCATGGCGTGGTCGGCGAGGAAGGGGCGGCCGGTGCGCGTGTAACAGATGCCGATGCCGCCATCGACGATGCCGAGGCGTCGCTGTGTCGTGGCAATATCGCGACACACAATGACGATGGCCCGCGACCCCATGTGCTTTTCCTCGCAGATGACGTGCGAGATATCTTGCCGCCGGTAATAGCCAAAGACCTGAGCAGGATCTTCGAGCCGGTCGGGCGCGTCGCTAGGGTCCGGCGGCGACATCGTCGGCGGCAGATAGATCAGCCACCGGGGATCGACCGTGAAGCGGCTCATCACCTCTAGGGCCGCGGCACTCTGCTCGTCGCGAATCACGATCGTGGGCCACAGGCGTGTGTGGATCGCGTGTTCTCCTAGGACATCATCGACGTCCAGGAGATTGTCAGCCTGTTGCTGGGCGCTGCGGGGATCGGCGGCGGGTAAGAATGGCCGAATGGGTTCGGTATAGATCCTTGCCGCCGGGACCGACACCAACGCCCGCTCGGGATAGCGCAGCGCGGTCAGCTTGCCACCGAAGACGCAGCCGGTGTCGATGTTAATGGTGCGATTGAGCCACTCGGCTTCCGGCACCGGCGTGTGACCATACACGACGAACGCCTGCCCGCGGTATTCAGCGGCCCAGTTGTAGCGTATCGGGAGGCCAAAGGCATCGGTCTCCCCCGTAGTCTCGCCGTACAGGGCGAACTCCCGCACGTGCGGCGAGGCACGGCCTTGCAGAGTCGCCTTCATGCCGGCATGGGCGACGACGAGCCGGCCGTCGTCGAGCACGTAATGGCTGATCAAGCCATCGAGAAAGTCGGCCATCTCACGACAGAAACAGGTCCGTAGCTCCGGAGGCAACCCATCGATCTCGGCGAGCGTCTGCTCCAACCCATGGTTGACGACGACATCGCTCCCCCGCAGCTTGCGCACCAGCTTGGCCTCGTGATTGCCCGGGACGCAGAGGGCGCTGCCGGCGTCCACCATGTGGCGGACCAGCTGGTACGTGTCCAGGATGCGCGGCCCCCGGTCGACCAGATCGCCGACAAAGATCGCTTTGCGTCCTTCGGGGTGACGGTGGACTCGCCGATAGAGCGATGAGCTCTCGGGCGGTGGTTCGCTCCATACGTAGCCCAGTTGTGCCAGCAGCTGCTCGAGTTCATCACAGCAACCGTGCACGTCCCCGATGATATCGAAAGGTCCGTGCTCGTGCCGACGGTTGCTCCACAGCGGTTGGCGCTCGATGATGGCCGTCGCCACGTCCTCGGGCGACGAGAGCGTGTAGATGTAGCGAAAGCCCTCCCGTTTCAGGCCACGCCACGAGCGCTTCAGCTGCTGAATCTGACGGTGAATCACCGGTGGACCGAAGTCGCGCCCCGGTCGGCGGCGGTTCTGCCCCTGGCAGAGGTCCGCCGGCAGGTCAAACACAATCGCCACCGCCAGACAATGGTATTCGCGGGCCAGCGCCAACAACGGCCGCCGCGCCTCAGGCTGCACATTGGTGGCGTCGATCACCGTCAATCGGCCCGCGGCCAAGCGCTTGGCGGCGATGAAGTGGAGGACCTCGAAGGCTTCCGGTGTGGCCGCTTGGTCGTTTTCGGAGTCCGCGACCAGGGCCCGGCAGGCATCCGAGGACAGCACCTCGGTCAGCCGGAAATGTCGCTGAGCGAAGGTCGATTTCCCTGCCCCGGAGGGGCCCATAAGGACGACAAGGGCGCATTCCGGAATGATTAGCGGCATCGTGTAAAGACCCCCATCTGCGTTGGCGAGCCGACGTGCGGATCTTCCGGGCCCACGGCGCTGAAGTCCACGGAGTATCCGTATTGCTGTGCCACACAGTTGGCCCACTGCTGGAATTCCGCGCGCGTCCATTCAAAACGATGGTCACGGTGCCGAAGCCCACCTGCCCGTAGGCTCGGCCACTGGACGTTATATTCTCGGTTGGGTGTGGTTAGGATCACCACGCCCGGTCGCGTATAGCCGAAGAGCAGGCGTGCAAACGTCTCAAGCCTCGCTGGCTCGAGATGCTCGATCACCTCGATAAGCAAGGCCGCATCATAGCCAACAAGCCGTTTGTCGCGGTAGAGCAGCGAGCCCTGAATGAGCTTGAGCCGTTGACGTTGCTGAGGAGGCCATTCGTCGATGCGCCAGCGATCTGCGGCGCGGTCGAGATGACGCCGCGCAACGTCCATCCCCACGACTTCAGCGATGCGCGAATCTCGCAGGAGCATGCGTACCAATGTGCCATTGCCACAGCCCAAATCCAAGACCCGGGAGACGCCCCTGTCATGCAACGCGGCCAGCACCGCCTCCAGACGCTGATCCTGGAGTCCAATCGACGCTTCCACTGTGTTTTCTTCGTCGCTGCCCTGCGCGTCAGTCGCGTCGCGATCGGCGTCATCTTCATCGGCGAGCTGGGCCAGCGCCGCGTCGGTGAGCGAACGCTGATGTTTCAGATACCGACGAGCGATGAGCTCGCGCTCGGGGTGTCGCGCGAGCCACCCTTCCCCATGCCGGAGGAGCTTGGCCACCTCGTCGTCGCCAATCCAGTAATGCTTCTCGTCGTCCAGCACGGGGACCAACACATACACATGGCTCAGCAGGTCGCACAGGCGCAGAGTGCCGGTCAGGGTGACGGTGAAGTACTCGCTGGCGCCCCACTCGGGAACACGCGCATCCAAGAGATGCCGTTCCGCGGTCACGAAGTAGCCCAACGGCTCGAACAGGCGTCGCAGCATCGATTCACCCCCGGAACAGGGCAGGACGGCGAGGCGGGCCTGCAGGGGAAGTGGCGTGGCGGCGAACTCCGGACGCGCGTGGCAACGACCGCTGAGCGCCGTCCCGAAGATTTCGGCGATGGCGACGCTGAGGAAGGAGGAGGCCACGTACGAGCGGTCATTGACATATGGCTGCAGTAAAAAATCGTGGCTGGCCGACGCGTGTCGCGCCTGGGCCAGATGCAGCGGATCGATGTCCAACAGCAGGGCGGCCGTACAGCGCTCGGGATCGGCTTCGGGGTAGAAGACATGGGCCTGACCGAAGCTCAAGTCAAAGGTCTGCACCCGTGCCGGATGTTTATGCAACAGGTAGCCAAGGTCAGTGGCTGGTGTATGGGTCGTAGTGATTGTGAAGAGCATGGATCATCCCTTGCCTCGCCTATGGAAACGAATCATACCATGACACAAGCGAAGCCGCGTTTCTGGAAAAGCGCATCACAGATCGACAGAGTATACAACGGCCAAGCGACAGATCACGTCGCTTCCAGACCAGTGTGGCACTCCCACATGAAGAGCAGCAAGCAGGCTGATAGGTTGGCGAAAACGGAAGGGGGACGGTAGGGGGCTGGGTGACCGGCATCCCTACCGCGATAGCTCCGAGCATGTCGAAGACCCCTTGTCATTGCGAGGAGTACAGCGACGAAGCAATCTCGTGTACGCCGCAGGAGATTGCTTCGCTGCGCTCGCAATGACGGGAACTGCTCTTGGGCGATCGTTGCTAGATATCCTCTCATGAACAGCGTCTGGCCCCTGAGCGGGTCGATTCGGTCGCGAACGTGCAGCGTCAGGAACGCCGCAATGCACCCGACAGATCCACCGCGTTCGGGGTGTTAGATCTCTTAGGCGGTTTTGATGCTCACCCCGCCGTCCACCGCCCAGGTCTGCCCGGTGACGTAGGCCGCCGCAGGAGAGGCCAGGAACACCGCCAGGTACCCCACTTCCTTCAAGCGGCCTACCCGTCCTAGCGGGACGGTCTTGGCGGCGGCGGCATCCCGTTGCTGGTAGGCCTCCGCCGACATCTGCTCCGGGTCGGGGAAGGAGCCCGGCGCCACGGCGTTGACCCGTACGCCGAAAGGGGCCCACTCCTGGGCCAGGGATTCGGTGAACCGCATCACCCCGGCTTTGGCCGCGTCGTACGCTGCCGACCCGGCCCGGCCCCGGAAAGAGGCCCAGCCCGAGATGTTCACGACCGCGCCCTGACGACGCGCCAGCAAGTGGGGACCCAGCGCGCGGCACCCCTGAAAGGCTTCGGTCAGGTTGATGTCAACAATGAAGCGCCATTCGTCCTCGGTCATGCCCGGGGTGGAGGTCCCCGGCAACTGCACGACCGGCTTGCGGATGGAGTCCCCCACGCAGGTAACCAAGGTGTCCAGATGGCCGAATCCCTCCAGCACCTGCTGCGCTACCCGGTCCATGTCGGCTGTTTTGGTGGCGTCGCCGGTGAGGGCCAATGCCTTCCGGCCCAGGGCCTGCACTTCCTCCGCCACCTTGTTGACGCCGGTTGGGGTCAGGGCGCTGACCGCCACGTCGGCGCCGGCCTCGGCAAATGCCAGGGCGATGCCCTTGCCAATGCCGCGCCCTCCTCCTACGATCAACACTTTCTGCCCTGTGATGTCGAACTCGGGGATGCTCATCATGCTCTCCCTTGCTGTGCCCAACTCCCATGGACCTGGTTCGCGGCCGCCCGCTCGTCCATCAAAACGGTCGTGTTTTCGTACTTTCTCAGTGGGCAAAAAATCCCTTGGAAGCTATCGGATGCGATGCTCCTCCACGACGAGGCGGAGGCGGTCGCTGGTGTGGGCAACCGAATGCCGCTGCGCCTCCTTGACCACATCGCTTGCGGTGACGCGCCGCAACGTGGCCATGTCGTCAAACCAGACTTCGGCGAGACCATCAACGATGGTCTCGGGGCCGGACTCCACGAGGGAGACGCGATACTTCCGCACGTCCGGGAACCGCTTCACGTATGGGACGTGGCGCTCCAGCCACCAGTGGACGAACGCCTCCCGGGTCATATCGGCGCGGCGCTTGAGGCCGGCGGTATACTTGAAGCGGGGTGGAGCGGGATGGTCGATAATCGTATGTTCCATCAGGCTCAGGCGCTCGCGTCGAGCCACGTGCGCGTCGGCGTCGGCGCAGGCCGCCTGACCCGCTGGGCTGGCAAAGGCCGCATCGGCCGCCGCCAGTTCGTCGAACCAGAGTTCGGCCATGCCGTCAAAGGTCCCATCCTGGGCATCGGCGGCGAGGGAGATGATGTACCGTCGCAGCCCAGGGAGCTGCTCGGCCAGTGCCCTGTGCTGGCCCAGCCACCAGTCGAAGAAGACCGGCTGGAGGAGCTCCGCCCGGCGCTTCAGATAGATGACCACGCGTTGCATAGCGGACCTCCGCACGTCACTTCCCCGCGCTGGCGGCGGCCTGGCGTACGGTCTGCAGGTAGGTGGTGCTGCTCTGCTGCAGCAGCCGGCCCACGTTGCTATGGAAATACTGCACCCCGAGGCCCAAAAACTTGGGAATGAGATTGTCGGGACAGCTGCACCCGGCGATGCGCCCGGCCTCGGTGATCGTCTTGACGCCGCGCTCCATCAGCTGCTGCACTTCCGGGTGGGTTTGCTGGCCGGTATAGCCCATCGACTGGGACAGGTCGCCGGAGCCGATGAAATACACATCCACCCCCGGCACGGTGACCAGCTCCGGCAGGTTCTCGATGGCCTCCACCTCTTCCAGCATCAGGCATACCAGGGTCTGGCGGTTGGCGTCTTTGGCGTAGTCCCCGGTGTTACCCCGAAACCCGTAGTTGGCCGGGCGGCCCCCGCTAAAAATGCCCCGGTGCCCTTCCGGGCCGTACTTCACCGCATCCACGGCGGCGCGGGCTTCGTCCGCCGTGTTGACGTGGGGCACCTGCACGCCCCACGCGCCCCGATCCAGGAACGGTGCGATGATCTCCGGCTTGTTCCCCACCGGGCGCACGATCGGCGCCATACCGCTCAGTTCGGCGGCGGCAATGCAGCTCTCGGCGGTATCCACCGTGATGGAGCCGTGCTCGTTGTCCAGCAGAATCCAATCGAACCCCAGGTAGCCCAACATCTCCACCACCGTGGGCGACGGGAAGGTACACATGACGCCGAAGGCCGCTTTCCCACCGTAGAGCTGTTGTTTTAGGATATTCTCGCGCATAATCACTCCCATGCCTCATTCAACGTGGCGTTCCCAAGATTTCCCCGGCACGCTATCTCTCTCCAGCCGGGAGAGACGGTCATCGTCTGTCCCCTGCCACCTGAGAGTTGCGCGGCCCCTCCATCGTCAGTGCCACGTCGACGCAGCTTGTGCCGGGCAGGCCCGACATCCCGACGGCGGTGTGGGCATGGCCGGCCCGGTCCGCTGCAGAAGCTCACCTGAGCCCTTCGCAAGATGGCGTATGGCCGAGGTCAGGTGACGCGGAGTAGGATACGTGGGCCGTGGCGATTACGCAACTGGAAAGGCTTGGGGGTAGCCGTGCAACGGCTCCTCATCTCCACCTATTGCGCGATGAAGCCGCCGTCGATCACCAGTTCGGTGCCGGTGATGAAGGACGCTTCGTCAGAGGCCAGGAACAGCACGCCGTAGGCCACTTCGATCGGTTTGCCGGTGCGTCGTAGCGGCGTCCAGTCAATTAAGCGTTGCAGGCCTGCGGCATCCCGCGGGCGTGCCGAGCGCATGGGGGGCATGAAACCAGGATGCACCGAGTTGGCTCGAATGCCGTCCGGTCCGTACTTCACCGCTGTCGCCTTGGTGAAAATTCGCACGGCGCCCTTGGAGGCATGATAGGCTGGATGGCCGGATTCCCCGCCGACGAAGCCCATGATGGATGAAATGTTGACGATCGATCCCCCGCCTGCCTGTTGCATGGCTGGAATGGCGTATTTGGTGCCGAGAAAGACACCTGTGGTGTTGACCTCCATGATGCGCCGCCAACCCTCGGTATCCATCGGATCGGCCTCTGAGGTGCTACTCAAGCCAGCGTTGTTGACCAGAATATTCAGCTTGCCAAAACGCGCCACCGTTGCCTCGACTAGGCGTTTCCAGTCAGCCTCGCTAGTCACATCGGTGCGCATATACATGGCCTCGCCGCGAGCCTGATTGATCTCGGCCTCGAGTTGCTTGCCCTCGTCTTCAAGGACATCGGCGATGACCACTTTCGCCCCTTCCCGAGCCAACAGTTGGGCCTCTTCCGCACCCATGCCATGAGCCCCACCCGTGATAATGGCCACTTTTCCGGGTAAACGCATAATGCCTCCTGGAGTGAACGTGTATCGGTGAGTGAACGATGACGGCGCTATTGTGCAGCAAGGGGGAGTTATTGTCTAGGGGAAGAGGCAAAAGGGAACGCCCACGGGATCCATAGAGGTGCTATAATAGTCCTGACATTCCTGGCTCGGATCGGGAAGCTGCCTTCTCCCCACCCCGCCCTCCCCCTCGCGGGAGAGGATGTGGGAGCGGGTGAAAGAGTGGCAGCAGCCACAGGAGAGTGGAAAGGATCGGTCATGCAATTTGGCCTGTTCTATGAAGCGCCCGAAGATTCCCGGTACACCCACGCCGAGCGCTATGCCGAGATGCTTGACTTGATGGCCTATGGTGAGACCCTCGGCTTCGATGTCGTCTGGATGGCCGAGATTCATTTCGGTGGCGCCTTCTCCCTGCTGTCCGTGCCGCTCATGGTAGTGCCGGTGATCGCCCAGCGGACGCGGCGCATTCGCATCGGCACGGCCGTGACCTTGTTGCCGCTGCACCATCCGTTAAGTCTCGCCGAGCAGGCTGCCACCGCTGATCTCCTCTCCGGTGGGCGTCTCGAATTCGGGGTGGGGCGTGGCTCCATTCCCACACACTTTCACGGGTTTGGCGTGCCGCTTGAAGAAAACCGCGCCCGCTTCGATGAAGCGCTAGAGATCATCCGCCTGGCCTGGACCCAAGAGCGCTTCAGCTACCAGGGGCATTTCTACAAGGCCGACAACCTCTCCATCGTGCCGAAACCGCTGCAGCAGCCGCATCCACCGATCCGGGTCGGCGTGCACACGGCCGAGAGCTTTGCGCACCTAGGCGATCTCGGTCTGCCGATCTACTCCGGCACCACGACGACACCCATGCCGCAGCTGCGTGAGGGGATGGCACTGTATCGCGCCCACGTGAAAGACGCCGGCCATACCTGGCAGAGCAATCAGGCTGCGCTGATGATGCCGGTCCATGTCGCCTCCACCTCTGCGGCCGCGCATGAGGCCATGCGCTCGGGAGTTGAGAAGTTTTACCGCAATATGCTCAGTATGCTCTCTTATCTACCCGAGAGCTATACCGGCCATCAGGAACGCCTGAACAACTTGCGGAAGATGCTGGAGAACTTTCCCTTTGAGCGTTTTTGCCAGCAGCAGGGGGTGTTCGGCGATCCCCAGGAATGTATCGACCGTCTGCAAGCGGCGCGTGATGAGTTCGATTTGTGCCAACTGATTTGCTGGTTCGACCAGGGGTGCATGCTGTCGATCGAGGACGTGAAACGGGCGATGGCCCGATTCGCCGACGACGTCATGCCAAAGGTGTAGGAATATGACCACACAAATCCTTGTGTCATCGCGAGGTCGAAGGTCGTGCCGATCTCGAGTGTTCATCTCGTGCGAGGATCGTCCGTTCCTGTGCAGAATTCTCCCGGAGCGGGCGCCACAGGGTCTCACCGCGAGATGAGCGGCGACGGCTACACCACAGACGACAGCCGTACGACCGTACCGAAGGCTGTGAAGCGCACGCCCTGGTGGCTGGCAGGCATGGATGACAACGGAGCAGGGCCCATCCCGTACATCACCTTCAGCCGGGAAGAATGGGCCCAACGTCGAGCCGATACCCCGTTGACCCTCTCCGAGACCGACCTCGCGCAGTTACGCGGCATCAATGAACGGGTCTCCCTGAATGAGGTGGTGGAGATATACCTCCCCCTATCGCGGCTGCTGAATCTGTACGTTGCCGCCACCCAGGAGCTGTATCGCGCCACAGCGACTTTTCTGGGCAATCATGATCCTAAGGTCCCGTACGTCATTGGCATAGCTGGTAGCGTCGCCGTCGGCAAAAGCACCACTGCCCGCATCCTGCAGTCGCTGCTGGCGCGCTGGCCGAATCACCCTAGGGTCGATCTCGTCACCACCGACGGCTTCCTCCATCCCAATCAGGTGCTCCAGGCGCGCGGCCTGATGCAGCGCAAGGGGTTTCCTGAAAGCTACGACCTGCGGGCGTTGATTCAGTTCGTCTCCGATGTGAAGGCGGGTCTGCCGAAGGTGCAGGCGCCGGTGTACTCCCATCTGCGCTATGACATCGTGCCTGGCGAATTCCAGGTGGTCGATCAGCCGCACATCATGATCGTCGAAGGCTTGAATGTATTGCAGCCGGGGGAGAGCCTGCCGGGCCAGAAACCGCGGGTGTTCGTCTCGGACTTCTTCGACTTTACGACCTATGTCGATGCCAAGGTGGAAGACGTCCGGACCTGGTACATCGAGCGCTTCCTCACCTTGCGTGACACCGCCTTCCGCAATCCTGCCTCATATTTCCACCGCTACTCCAGCCTTGCCGACACCCAGGCACGCGAGCGCGCCAGCACGATCTGGCGAGAGATCAACGAGGTGAACCTGGTCGAAAATATCTTGCCGACGCGGGAGCGCGCCCACCTGATCTTGGAGAAAGGACACGATCACGTGGTGCAGCGCGTCAAGCTACGAAAGTTATGACGCAGCGATCTCGAGCGCTCCAGCACTGGTAACATCTGGGCATCAGAATAGCTGCTTGGGAGAAGCTCCTAGGTGGGGAGAAATCGATGTTCTGTCTGGATGAAGCGGATGGTGCCAGTGTGACACCGGATGGCCAGGGAGTGGGTGGTCGCCCCTTTACCTGATAGCCGTACCCCCTTGAGCACGTCGCCGTCAGTAATCCCCGTAGCCACGAAAAGGGCGTCGTGGCCGGGTACTAAGTCGTCGATGGAGAGGATCTGCTGCACATCACCCTGCACGAGCCGCTGCACTTTGGTGCGCTCGGCTTCACTGCGCGTCAGGAACCGGCCTTGCATATCGCCATTCATCCCTTTTAACGCGGCAGCGGCCAGCAAGCCTTGGGCTGCGCCGCCGATGCCCATCAACACATCGATGCCGGAATCTCTCACCGCCGTCGCGATGGCAGCCGACAGGTCGCCATCGCCGATCAGGCGTAGCTTCGCGCCGGCCTCCCGGATTTCTTTGATAAGGCGCTCGTGCCGGGGGCGATCGAGCACGACGACCGTCAGGTCCTCCACGTAGCATTGGCGGGCCTCTGCGATGCGCTGCAGGTTTTCCGTAGGTGACAGGCTAAGGTCGATCGTCCCTTTGGCTTTTGGTCCAACAACGATTTTCTCCATGTACACATCGGGGGTGGCAAGAAAGCCTCTGGGCTCGGTCACCGCCATCACCGAGATCGAGTTTGGGCGGCCGGAGGCGCAGATGTTCGTGCCTTCGAGCGCGTCAAGTGCCACATCGGCAACCGCTTCATCGCCATTGCCAAGGATTTCCCCATTCGCCAGGCGGGACACCTGTCCTGGCTCCCCCTCTCCTACCACCACGCGGCAACGCAGAGGACCTCGACTGAGAAGATCATGCATCATTGTCACTGCGGCCTTCTGGGCCGCCGCTTCATCCCCTCGGCCCATGAGGCGGGCCGACGCCAGGGCCGTCGCTTCGGTGACTCGAACGAATTCGAGGTCCAAGTTATCTGCCCACATCGCACCACTCCTTCATGAGGGGTTGATCGCTGACTATTGATGCACCAGAGGCCGCGCGTTGGGCCTGCTATCGTGAGGACGCAGGCGGGCAAAAACTTATCTTAGTCCATGCGTCGCGGAGTTTCAAGGAGTGAATCCCACCAGCGGCGGCGGGTGTGCGTCAGAGTTTTGCGACGCACGCAGCGGCAGGTGACTAAAATCTGGCCCGGCAAAAGTGGCAGCGGCGCCATCGTTGGTCGCGAGAGTGGCGCAGCAACAACCCATGTGTCAGACGAAACGCCATGATCAGGCAGTGCTGACCATGACGGTGCTGCGGCCGCCCCCCACTGGGGTGACTTCGACCTTCACGGCGATACGTTCTTTCAACTCATCGACATGGCTGATGACGCCCACCCGCCGGCCGGTGGCTTGCAGCTGCTCCAGCACCGAGACGGCCATGGCCAAGCTCGTGCTATCGAGTGCTCCGAAGCCCTCGTCGATGAACAAACTTTCGACCTTGATGCCACGACTTGACGCCATACTGGCGAGTCCAAGCGCAAGCGCCAGGCTCACTAGAAATCTCTCACCGCCCGAGAGGTTGTGAACACCACGGACCTCGTCGGCCATGTGATGATCGACAACCTGCAGCACGAGATCATTGCCTGGGGCGCGCTGGAGTTCGTATCGTGGATGCAGGTCGGCGAGGTGCCGGTTGGCCAGCTGGATCAGATGATTGAGGGTCAGCGACTGCGCGAAGCGCCGAAACTTGGCGCCGTCGGCCGAACCGATCAACTCGTCGAGTTGACCCCAGACCCGTGCCTTCTCTCGTCGCGCATCGAGCGTTACCGTAATCTCAGCCATCCGAGCACGAGCCTGGTCATCGCGATGGAGGACTGAGCTGGCCTCGATAAAATCAGCTGAAGCCTTGGCCCGACGCTCTTCAATCTCCGTGAGGGCGGCGGTGATTTCGTCGCGCGTGTGTTCGGGCCGACCAACCGATTGGTGTTCTTGAGCCGACCGTTGTCGCTCGGTCAGCGTCGCCCTCGCAGTCGAGACGTCTCCGCGAATAGCGTCGAGACGGGCCTGCTCCGTTGCAATCCACGTTTCACCCATGGCAATGGCGGACTTCGCTTCCTCCTTGGTGATTTCACAGGCTTGTAGCCTCTCCGCAAGTAACTGTTCGGCTAACACATGATCAGTCGTCGCCACGTCAAAAGTCTGCCGAGTGTTGACAGCATTGGACGACGTCGCGGCCGCGACCTGCTCGGCTTTCGACCTCATCACCTCGGCTTCGTTCCACGCTGTCTCGGCAGCTTCCGAACGCTCCTGGTATTCGGTCCGCACATCTCCGACGGGTCGTCCGCCGATGACGTTGCCGCGCGCTCCCACCAGTGTGTCGAACTCATCCTGCTTGGCTCGTTGTCGTGTCTCAGCTTCCGCAACGGCGGCCTCCATCGCCCTGAGCGTTGCCTGCTTCCCTTCCAGTTCGGCCTCCAGGCGTGCGACATCGGTGCCCCCTGTGTCAATCCTCGTCCGACATTCGACCCACTGGACCACGAGACCACCACACTTCTCTACGAATGCAGCGCCGAGGCTGGACATTTCCCCTCGCCAGTCTGAAAATACCGGCAGGAGCGCCGCATCGAGCCTGGTATATACGGCAGCGAGCTGCTGGTCCATACCCCGAAGCGTGGCCGTGAGCGTTGCAGCCTCTCTGGCCTTGGTATACTCCTGGTCTTTGAGCTTTTGGATGTCCTCTCTCGCGGTTATATGACCGGCGCGAACGGTCTCGCGGTCCGAAGCGAGCTTTCTCGCTTCCGCCTCTGCATCCGAGGCGTGTTTGAGGGTATCCCTGGCTTCGCCAAGAAGTGTGTCCAATGTGTCACGAAATGGGCCAATAGTCGCCGCAGCTTCGGCCGTGACGGCATCTCCAACACCAGTCGGTCCAGCTATTCCAATCGCAGTGCAGGAGATCAGCATTGTAGCCACTGCAGCCCGCCACTTGTCGTTCGCCGTCTGTAACTCTCCCTCGTAACCCAACCTCCGCCTCGATATCCCCTGAAGGGCCTCCTGTGCAGCGGTGATCTGAGTCTCTGCGCGAATGCGCGCCGCCTGAGAAGCTGATACCTTCGCTTCCAACTCAACGACGCGGCTCCGATCCGCCCATACGCGATCCTTCAGCAGCCGATCTACTTCCGTGACCGGGTGTTCCGTGGCGCCGCAAACCGGGCAGGGCTGCCGATCTTGGAGCTTGAGTCGTAAATGTTCGGCGGCCTCGCTCCCGGCTGCTTCGGAAAGGTCGAGGCTGCGCCTGGCCTCCTCCAGGCGTGCCCTGTCCATGGGCAACTCGCCATCCATCCGGGCGATCACGTCGCAAGCCTGCCGGATGAGGATATTTTGACTTGCCGCTTCCTCGTCCGCCGTAACTATCCCGGCATGCGCCTTGCCGGCGTCCTCTCCGGCTACCTGGACGTCCTTCAGCGCAGTCAGGATCGTCATCATCTTGTCACACTTCAGCTCAATTACCGGCACGTCGATAGCGTCGGCATCCTTCCTGCACGCCGCAATCCGGTCATCCAGGGCACGCTCATGTGCCTGAAGACTGGCGATGGCTGATTCCTGCCCCAGTCGGAAGGTTTCGGCAGCCTGCACTTCCCGTGCGAGCACCTCGACCTTCTCAGTGCCCGATGCCATGTCTCGTTCCAGAACGAGTCTCGTAGATAAGTCCTGCGCTACGTCTGCCATGCGTACCGACAGCGCCTCGACTGCCTGGTGCTCTTCGAGCCATCGCACATCATGGTCACGCTGGCCGCGCGCAGACTGCAGGGCAGCCTCGGCGTTCATAACAGCTTCCCGAGTCTTCTCCCTTGCGGAGATACTCCTTTCCAGCTGACTCTTTTGGTCGTCGAGGTCTGTCCTGGCCTTGTCGATCTGCGCATCAAGCCGTTGTGCCTTGTCGAGCTCCAGGCCGATCGCCTCGTAGGCGGCTCGTTTCGTGTCACGGTCGGCCTTGGCAGCACCGCTCGCCATCACGGCCTGATCACGCCCCTCGCTGGCCTGCCGCTCGGCTTCCACAGCGCTCACCAGCGCCTTCTCTGCCGCGGTGAGCTTCTCGCCGGTTGCCGCGACGGCTTCCAATTCAGCACGCAAGGCAAACGCCTTCAACACCACCGTGAGGGTGGCCCGATCCGCCTTGGCGGCCTGGTCGGCCTCTAGGGCATGCGTGAGAGCAGCCTCTCCCTCTGCGACCCGCGCTTCGAGGCGCGAGGTGATCTCATACCAGTCTTGCGCCTTGTCGAGGGCCATCTTATTGGTTTCGATAGCGTCCATGGCGATCTTCGCTTCTTTGAGCCGCACCCCAGCGGACGCTCGCGCCTCATCGGTGAGCGGTTGATGCTCGCCGAGCTGGGTCTCCAGGGCACGCAGCGCCTCTCGTTCCTCTTTGGCGCGGGCGAAGGCAGCCTGTGAAATCTGGGAGTAGATCTCGGTCCCGGTGATCCTTTCGAGGAGCTCGGCCCGGTCTTTGGATCCGGCCTTGATAAAGGTATCGAAATCGCCCTGTGCGAGCAGGACCGATCGACGGAATTGGTCGAAGCTGAGGCCGATGCGCTTCTCGATCTGCTGCAGGGTGTCGGTCTTCTTGTC
>Ga0137403_10005502_pt1 | contig 14691 bp, 13 predicted proteins | sample CZOMad2_1_16fung_FD_122057 | JGI IMG/M metagenome (GOLD analysis project Ga0137403, IMG submission 122057) | Vadose zone soil fungal communities from Angelo Coast Range Reserve, California, USA - CZOMad2_1_16fungal (Hybrid Assembly) | ecosystem: Environmental > Terrestrial > Soil > Vadose zone... | reverse complement strand
ACGGTGGAAAGATCGATGCCATGTTCCGAGGCCATACGCCGCACCAGCGGCGAACTATGAATTCGTCCTCCATCTTGCGCGGCTGGCGTAGCGGCTGCAGGCATAGCGACCGCTGGCGCCGCCGCCGCAACCGGAGCAGGCGCAGCCTTTGGCGCTGCAGCCGGAGGAGCGGCCGGGGCCGCAGCTTTCACAGGCGCGGGAGCAGACGGAGCCGGGGCCGGCGCCGCGGCAGCCGATCCTGCCGCATCAATCACGCCCACAACCGTTTGAATCGGCACGGTCTGCCCTTCGCCGACCTTGATCTCCTTCAGCACGCCGGCCGAGGGCGACGGAATCTCCGCGTCGACTTTATCCGTCGAAATCTCGAACAGCGGCTCGTCGCGCTCCACCTTGTCACCGGGCTTCTTGAGCCACTTGGTGATCGTGCCTTCAAAAATGCTTTCCCCCATCTGGGGCATTACGATGTCAACGGCCATGATCGCTCTCCTCTTCTCCTCAAAATCCTAATACCGCGCCAGTTCCTTCGCGGCAGTGAAAATCTTTTTGGCGTTGGGCAGGAAATTCTCTTCGAGCGTCGGCGCATACGGCACCGGCGTATCCAGCGACGTCACGCGCATCAGCGGCCCATCCAGATCGCCAAACGCCTTTTCGCACAGAATGGCCGCGATTTCGCCCGCGATCCCGCCGGTCTTCGTGTCTTCATGCACCACCAAACATTTGTTGGTCTTCCTCACCGACTGCAGGATGGTCTCTTCATCCAGCGGCAGCAGCGTGCGGAGATCGATCACTTCCGCTTCGATCCCTTCCGTCGCCAGCGCCTCCGCGGCCTCCAGCGACGTGTGCATCATCGCGGCGTAAGAAAGAATGGTCAGATGCTTTCCCTCGCGGCGTACCACAGCCTTCCCGATCGGCACGGTGTAGTCTCCGGCGGGAACTCCTCCCTTGATGCGCCGGTAAAGAAACTTGTGCTCGAAAAAGAGCACAGGGTTATTGTCCCGCACCGCCGCCTTCAGTAAACCCTTCGCGTCGTACGGCGTCGAGGGATAAATCACCTTCAGCCCCGGCGTGTGCACGAAATACATCTCCGGATTCGCCGAGTGAAACGGCCCACCATGCACTCCGCCCCCCGAAGGCCCGCGAATCACCATCGGTGCCGGCGCGTTCCACAAATAGTGTCCCTTGGCCACGAAATTCGTAATCTGGTTGAATGCGCAAACGATGAAGTCGATGAACTGCATCTCCACAATCGGCCGCAAGCCGAGATAGCTCATACCGCAAGCCGCGCCGATGATGGCGCTTTCGCTGATCGGCGTGTCAATGACGCGCTCCCAGCCAAACCGCGCCAACAAACCTTCGCTGGTCTTGAACGCTCCGCCGTACACACCCACGTCCTCGCCGAGCATGACCACCGCCGGGTCGCGTTCCATCTCTTCGAACATCGCCTGCCTGATGCCTTCGAGAAAGGTGACCTGCGCCGCGCCCGCGGCAGCTCCATTCGTTCCGGCCCCGTTTGCCTTGGCCATCTCTATCTCCGCGCCTTTCGCGAAGCGCCCGCAGCAGCAGCCTTCACGGCTTTCTTCGCTGCTGCCTTTGTCGCGATTTTTGCGGTAGCTTTCCGTTCGCTGATGGGTTTTTCTTCCGCAGCAGGCGCATCCCCAAAATGAATGGGCGCGTTTGCGCCGCTCGAGCCTTTGCCGGCCCCAAATCCCGGCACCGTCCACACCGCCGCGACGCTCGATTTCGGCGGCGTCACTTCAGCGATCGGCCGCTCCCACTTCGCCCGGATCTTGTGGCAATCATCACCCGTACAATAGACGCCTTCCTCCGCCAATTCCGAGGGCGGCATCGGCGAATTTTCCGCAAACTCCCGTTCCTTGGCGAGCAGCGCCTCGATCTTGTCCTCTACTTCTTTCTTGCTCTTGGCATCGAGAATCTTTTCGCCCGTCAAATACTTTTCATACAGCACGATGGGATCCCGCGCTTCCCAATGCGCGCGCATCTCTTTCGGAACGTATTCGGCCGGGTCGTGCTGCGCGTGGCCCAGCCGGCGGAATGTCTTCGCCTCGATCAAAATGGGTCCTTCGCCCGCGCGAGCCCGATCCACGGCTTCTTTCGCCGTGGAATACATCGCCACCACATCGTTTCCGTCCACGATGTAACTGTCAATCCCGTAGGCCTTTGCGCGGTCCGCCAGATTCTCGAGCGGCACTTGCCTCCGCACCGGAGTCGAGTATGCCCACAGATTGTTCTCCAGAATCAGTACAAACGCGGCTTTCTGCGTGGCCGCGAAGTTCAAGCCTTCGTGAAAAACGCCCGTGGAGCTGCCGCCGTCCCCGATCCAGGTCATCGTCACGATTTTTTGCCCGAGATACCGCCCGGCCATCGCCACACCGGTCATGACCGGAATCAGATCTCCCAGCATGGAAATCGGCGAGACGATGTGCAAGTTGTCCAAATCACCGAAGTGGCTGGTGCCGTCCTTGCCCTTCGTGGGCGAATCGTATTTCGCCATGTGCTGCATGAAAATGTCGCGCGGCGGCACGCCTTTCACCAGCAGCGCGCCGATATTCCGGATCATCGGCGCCAGCCAGTCCTTCTTTTCCAGCGCGTACGCCGAGCCCACCGAAATCGCTTCCTGCCCCAGGCTGGAGTAAAGCCCCCCGACAATTTTGTTCTGCCGGAAGAGCTTCACCATAGTGTCTTCGACGGCGCGGTTTAGACGCATGTAGTAGTACAGGTCCAGGTACTGCTGCCGCGTCAATTCCTTCTTCATTCGTTGCTCCAAGCTCTACGCCGATGCCGCCAGGGGCTGTTCCGCTTCCTGCAGTCTTTCCAACAGCTCAGCCCGCGATGCTTCCTTCAACTCCAAGCCAAACACTTCGCCAAGATGCTTCGCGATTCGCGGCGCAATTTCTTCCCGCTTCACGCTCCGCCCGAGCAGTTTTTCCAGCGAAGTTACTTTGCGATCCACAATCCCGCACGGCACGATCAAATCGAAATACCGCAAATCCGTCGAAACATTGTAGGCAAACCCATGCGAAGTAACCCAGCGGCTGATGTGCACGCCGATGGCGCCCAGTTTTTCCTCAGCGCTTCCGTTCTTGACCCAAATCCCCGTCTTTCCCGCGACGCGCTCCGCAGCCACCCCAAACTCCACCGTCGCCCGGATCATCGCTTCTTCCAGCATCCTTACATACCAGACGACGTCGCGCCGGATGGCCCCCAAATTCAATATCGGATATCCCACGATCTGGCCCGGGCCATGATACGTAATGTCCCCGCCTCGGTCCGTGGCATGGAACTCCACGCCCTTCTGCCGCAGGACGTGCTCGGAAGCGAGCAGGTGCTCCCGCTTCCCGTTCCGCCCCTGCGTAATTACGTGCGGGTGTTCGCATAGCAGTAGCACATCTTCAATCGCGCCCGCTTTTCGCGCCGCGACCAAGCGCTTCTGCAACGTCCACGCCTCCGCGTAGCCCATTAGGCCGAGGTCGACAATCCGGCAGATTTTCACCAGTCACCAGCCTGCCCCGACCCTGTCGGGATCACTACACATTAATCTGCAATCCCCGCACGCTCGCAAACGCATCTCCCATCGCTTCCCACACCGTCGGATGTGCGTGCACCATGTTCATCATGTCGTCGATGGTGCCTTCGAGGTTCAGCACCGCGGCCGCTTCCGCCAGAATCTCCGTCGCCAACGGCCCGATAATGTGGATTCCCAGCACTTCGCCGTACATTTCGTCAGACACCACCTTCACGAACCCGCCGTGATTTCCGAGAATCGTCGCCTTACTGTTCCCCACAAACGGAAACTTCCCGATTTTCACCTTGTAGCCCGCGTCGCGCGCCTGCTTTTCCGTCAATCCAATGGAGCCAATCTGCGGCTCGCAATACGTCGCATTGGGAATCCGCGTTTTCACGATCTGGTGCGCCGGCTTTCCAGCGATATGCGTTACCGCGATAATCCCTTCCATCATGGCCGCATGTGCAAGCTGCGGAAGCCCTGCCACGATGTCACCAATCGCGTAGAGCCCTTTCTCTGCCGTCTCCATGTAATCTCCAACCTGCACGAATCCACGGTCCAGCTTGGCTTTCGATTTCTCCAGGCCGCAGCCGTCCGTCATCGCCTTTCGCCCCACCGCCAGCAACAGCTTCTCCGCTTGCAGCGTCTGCGCCTTCCCGTCCTTATCCTTGAACGAAACCGTTACTCCTTTCGCGTCCTTCTTCACGGACTCCACCGCGCAACTGGTAATGATCTGGATGCCCTTTTTCTGAAAAGCCTTCGTCAACTCTACGGAAATCTCTTCGTCCTCTACCGGCACAACGCGCGGCAGCGCTTCGAGGATGGTCACCTGGGTTCCGAAAGAGTTGTAGATCGAAGCGAACTCCACTCCCACGGCGCCGGCGCCAACCACAATCAGTGTTTTCGGAATTTCGGGGAGCTCGATGATCGAACGGTTGGTGAGAATGGTTTTGTGGTCCGGTTCAATCCCGGGTAGTGATTTCGCTTCCGAACCGCTCACCATCAGGACGTTTGAGGCCTCAATCGTCGTCTTCTTCCCGTCCTTCTCGACGCTGATCTTTCCCGGCCCCTCGTATCTGCCCCAGCCCTGCACCCACTCCACTTTGTTCTTCTTGAACAGGAACTCGATGCCCTTGGCATGTTTCTTGACGATCTTGTCTTTCCGCGCCAGGACGTTGGCCCAATTGATTTTCAGCCCGCTGACCTCAAATCCCAGTTCCGCGCCATTTTTGAAATGATCGTAAACCTCCGCGTGGTGCAGGAGCACTTTGGTGGGAATACACCCGACATGCAGGCAGGTTCCGCCGAGAAAGGGATCCTTCTCCACGACGACCGTCTTCAGCCCCAATTCGCCCGCTCGGATCGCCGCTACATATCCTCCCGGACCGCTCCCGATAATCGCTACATCGTACTTTGCCACGCGCGATCTCCCTTCCGCAGAAGCCAGTACCAATGACCAGACTTGGTAATCGGATTGCCGTCACACCAGTCTCACGCTCGAAGAAACTCGACGGGTCAGGCCAAAAAGGCGGGGCGCCAGTCGCTCGTTATGCGAACGCCGTTCCAAAACGTACAAAAAGCCGCCCGCGCTTACGGCGCAGACGGCTGCGTCCCAGCAAACAAGAAATTTTAACAGCCGTTCGCCCCCCTCGCAACCTCCTCGCAAGGAGCCTGCTTCGGCCGCCTCTTAGTGTATTTTCTCGCTTGAGCAACGCAAATTCCCTTTCAGGCGAAGATAAGGAGAATTCCCGCCGCCCGCAGATGGCAGGCTGCGTCGCATCCTCTTGTCATTGTGGTACCTCCAAAGTACTAGTTATATACTTAAGATAACCAATAAAATTCCACTTGCTTTTCATTTTACTCATGGGTACAGTCTGCCACGAATTATCACGGGCCCCAGCCTGAGATTGCCTTTGCGGGTATCCCAGTCATCCATGCGAAGGGAGGAACCAGGGCCATGCTCATGAAATCCGGGGAACGCTGGCATTGTATGAACCCAGCGTGCCTGTGCGCTGTACTCGTGGAAACATCCGGCGAATTGGAGGGAAGCAATCCGCGCTGCTCTTGCGGCAGCATCATGAAGAAGGAGTTTTCTCCCCCCGTTTTTCGTTACCTCGATTTCTTGCGTGGACCGGAGCGGGCGGTCACCTCCCAGTTTCCCCGAGAGGACTGAGCCATGCCCGCAAGAGTTTGGCGTCGTCCTGCGGCCGTGCGTTCTTCTAAGTCGCTGGTGGTCCGCGCCGGTCCGGTACGCACTTTTGGCGGTCTCGCCAGTTTTCTCGTCGTCACCTTTCTGTGTGCGGGAATCTACATTCTCGAGGACGCCGTTGCGCATCCGCTCGCAGCGCAAGCGGCCGCCCTCATCTTCGGCTCGTTCATCATCGCGCTGGCGACCGTCCTGCTCTTTTACCTCATTAGGCCGGGGAGCGGTCCGCCAAGGTTACGGCGGGAACAGGCGCACCGCGACAAGTTGCTGCCTCAGCAGGAATTTCTTGAGGAGGCTCCCGTGACAGCGCACCAGAACAATGACCATGAAGATCCGGTCTATCAGCGCGTCTACAAGGACCACTCGCGTATCCGGCTCTGAATTCGTTTGTGGTTCAGGCCCGCGGAATCGCCGGAAAATAGCGTTCTTCCAGGACCAGCCGGTGGTGAATCTGGTGTCCGGCGGTGATGAATGCCATCGCGCGGACGGTCACTTCCTTCTCACTGGCAACACCCCGCCGCGGCCAAGCGTCCTCCGGAAATGAGCGAAACAGCGCAACGCTCGCGTCGCGCACCAACCCAAATTCCTCCGCAAGACTCGCGAGGGTCCGCTCGCCGAATCCTCCGTTCCTGACGAAATCATCCTGTTCGAATGCCGGCAGCGGCGTTTGATCGCCCCGCGCGATGCGTAACGCCCGGTACGTAAAAACGCGCTCGGCGTCGGTGATGTGCCCGAGGATTTCCTTCACCGTCCATTTGCCCGGCGCATACCGGAAACCGCCGTCTCTCTCGCTCCGTCCCGCGAACAACTGCAGCATTTGCAGCCGTTGCGCTTCCAGAACGCCAAGGACATCATTGCCCGGAACTTTCGATACATAGCCCGCGTAGAAATCCGCATATTCCGTCGGCTCAGGTCTCTTCATAGGGACTCCTCGCTCATTGAAATAGAAATTATACCGCTGCGACAAACGCAAGCCTACTTGGAACTGCTCTCTCTCCCGCTGGCGCGCGCAGTGCGTTTGCACACCTGAGCGGGAACGCGCCGGCCATTTCGGCGACCAATCGAGTGCAATCTCCACTTCTTGTTTTCCTGTGCTTATTGCAAGATAGCCCGTGCTTATGACCGCACTCGAGCGCAAGACCATGCGCGTGGCCTTCCAGGGCGAGCCCGGCGCCTTCAGCGAAGCCGCCGCCATTCAGCTTCTCGGCGAACGCATCACGACTGTTCCACGTGCAACGTTCGATGCCGCCTTTCGAGCCATCGAGCAACGCTCCGCTGACGCTCTGCTCGCTCCCGTGGAAAACACGCTTGCCGGCTCCGTCGTGCGCGTCTATGACCTTCTGCTGCAAAGCCAGCTCACCATCGTCGCGGAAACCATCCTGCCCATCGAACATCACCTCATTGGCTGTCCCGGCGCCACATTGAGGGGCCTTCGCTCAGTGGCCTCGCATCCTATGGCTCTCGCGCAATGCGAGCGTTTCTTCTCGTCTCATCCGGAACTAAAGCGCGTGCCCACGGAAGATACTGCCGGCAGTGTGCGTGAAGCTCTCGCCCGCGGCGATAAATCCGGCGCAGCGATTGCCGGACGCCGCGCTGCCATCCATTATGGTGGCTTGATCCTCGCCGAGAGCATTCAGGACAACGCGGAAAATTTCACGCGCTTCGTTCTTCTGGTTCCAGAAAAAGAAGCCGCCACCTGGCTCTCAGCCGAGGCACGCAAAATTTCCCTTGCAATGCGCCTGGCCCACCGTCCCGGCGCGCTCCTCGCCTCTCTCGAACCGTTCGCCAAACACGGCGTCAACCTGCTCAAGATCGAAAGCCGTCCCATCCACGGCCGTCCCTGGGAATATCAATTTTTCATCGACGTCGAAGCCGGCGAAGTTGCCCGCCTCGAACAAGCCCTCGCGGAAGTCCGCAACGCCACCACTGAACTCCGCGTCCTCGGCCGCTACGCGGCTGCTTCTCGCTAGCCCCGCGGCGTGCCAGGCCTCACGCATAAGCAAGAAGGCCGACGATTCCGCCGGCCCTCTTTTCTTTATCTCATTGCTTCTTTGCGTCGTTACTTCTTCTTCAGCAATAGCTGCACTCCGCGTCGCCCATCCCGCCTGCATTGGAAATGTCGTCCTTCATCCGCCGCAGCCGCCGTCCGAGCCGCTCGGCAAGCTGATGCCTTGCGCGCCACAACCGCGCCTTCAGCGTATTCTCGGTAACTCCGAGTTTTTTCGCCGCTTCGCCCGTCGAATAGCCCTGCACTTCGCGCAACACAAACGCCGTTCGCAGCAGCGGCGAAAGCTCGTCCAGATTTTCGCTGATCATCTCGCGAATTTCCGTGCTCGCGAACACCTGCTCGGGGTTCGGCCCGTCATCCGCGAAGCGCTCTGCCGCCGGCAACTCATCCTCGCGCGGCGATTCGTCTAGCGAAACCGCCGGCCGCGCCTTTGCGCTGCGCCGCCGCATCAGCGCCGCGTTGATCACGATGCGCGTCAGCCACGTCGAAAACTGCGAGCGGCCCTCGAACCTCTTCAAGTTGCGGTACGCGGACAGCATTCCGTCCTGCAGCGCGTCTTCCGCGTCTTCCGCGTTTCCAAGCACCCGCAACGCCGTTTGAAACAACGGCCGCTGGTAACGGCGAAAGAGGGTTTCCACCGCCTGGTGGTCGCCCCGCTGTCCTGCGCGGATCAGCTTGTCTTCGTTCAGTTGCGTTCCCACTGCCACTTGTGTTGCCATCGTCTTCCCCCCATACAGTCTGAAAACTCGTTGCAAAATCCCCCGCGCGCCGAAACGCTTCTCAGTGCACCGGCATTGTGCCCGCAGGCACTCGCGGCTTCCTCATCAGCAGCAAAATCGGAATGATCGCGAAAAACACGACCCCGAGCATTTTGAAATTGTCGATAAACGCCAGCATCACTGCCTGCCGCTGCACCGTGTTGTAAATCATGCCGTGTGCTTGCGCGCTGGCATGCGCCATCGTCGAGCCCGCCGCAACCAGCTTCGTCTGCAGCCCGTTCAGCATGTTGTGATACGCCGCGCTGTAATCGTTGACACCCTCCATCAGCCGCGATTGGTGAAACTGCGTGCGCCGGTCCAGCATCGTCGTGACCGTCGCGATTCCCACGCTGGCCCCGATGTTCCGCGCCAAATTAATGATTCCCGTGCCCATGTTGGTTTTTTCTCTCGGCACATAAGCGAACGCCGCCACGTTGATCGGAATAAACAGGAACGCCAGCCCGAAGCTTTGCAGCATGCGCGCGCGCACCGCGTGCCCGTAATCCAGCCCTGTGTTCCATCCAGCCATCACGAACAGCGCCGAAGCAGAAACGATGCACCCGAACGTGATGAGGATCCGCGTGTCCACTCTCGAAACCAGAATCCCCACCACCGGCATCATGCACATGATCACCGCGCCTCCCGGCGACAGTGCCATTCCCGCGAGCTGCGCCGTGTAGCCCAGTAGTTGCTGCAAGAGCTGCGGAATTAGCACCGTGCTCGAATACAGCACGAATCCCAGGAAAAACATCGCGGTCGTCGCAATGGCGAAATTGCGGTCCTTCAACATCCGCAAATCCACCACCGGCTCTTTCTCCCGCAACTCCCAGAGAATTCCCGCGATAATTCCCACGACCATCAACGCGAAAAACACGCGGATGAAATTCGATGAGAGCCAATCTTCGCGTTGCCCCTTGTCCAGCACGATCTGCATGCTGCCCAGTCCCAGGCTGATCAATCCAATCCCGATGTAGTCGATCCGGAATCCAGCTTTCAGACTCGACTTCTTCATGTACGGTGGGTCGCTGACCAAAAAGTTCGTGAGAATCAGGGAAAGAATTCCAACCGGCACGTTGATGTAAAAAATCCATCTCCAGGAAAAATTGTCCGTGATCCAGCCGCCTAACCACGGGCCAATGGTGGGCGCTACAACGACTGCTAACCCGTACACTGCAAACGCGATGCCACGCTTCTCCAGCGGAAACGTGTCGTTCAGAATCGCCTGCTCGCTCGGCTGCAAACCACCGCCGCCCACGCCCTGCAAGATCCGGAACATCACCAGCACGCCCAGGCTGGGAGCCAGCCCGCACAAAAACGAACTCACCGTAAAAATCGCCACGCACGTCATGTAGAACCGCTTCCGCCCGATCAGCCCGGAAAACCATCCCGAAAGCGGCAGCACGATCGCGTTCGAAACCAGGTACGACGTCAGCACCCATGTCGATTCGTCCGCGCCTGCCGACAGATTCCCTGCGATGTGCGGCAGCGCCACGTTCGCGATGGAGGTGTCCAGCACCTCCATAAACGTCGCGAGGGTCACCGTCACGGCGATCACCCAGGGGTTAATCGTCCCGTCCGGCATCCGCAACTTCGCTAGAATCCTGTTTCGCATCGCGCTTCGAAACTCTGGCTCCTACTGTTTCTACGTACGACCGCTGCAATCCCTATCTTTATTCCGCGTTAATTCGTGATCACCGTCGCATCCACATTCATCCCCGGCCGCAAAACCGCCTTCTCCGAAGGAATCGGGTCCAGCACGATCTTCACTGGAATTCGCTGAACGACTTTCACGTAATTCCCTGTCGCATTTTCCGGCGGCAGCAGGCTCAAGACCGAACCCGTAGCCCCCGCGATCGAATCCACATGCCCGCTGAACGTCTTCCCATACGTATCCACTTTCACTTGTGCTTTTTGCCCGGGCTTCATGTCCCTCAGTTGCGTCTCTTTGAAATTCGCCGTCACCCACACGTCATGCAGCGGCACAACCACCAGCAATCCTTGCCCTGCTTGTACAATCTGTCCCGCTTCCACCTGCTTGTGCGTGGCCACGCCGTCCACCGGCGCCGTAATTTCCGTGTAGCTCAAATTCAATTGCGCCGCGTCCAGCGCCGCTCGCGCCTGCTCCACTTTCGCGAGCTTGGCCTGCGCATCCGCAGTCTTCATGCCCACCTGCCTCAGGTCCGCGTGTGCCGACGACACTCCGGCTCGTGCTTGCTCCACACGCGCCTTCGCTGCGTCTAGTTGCGCCTTCGCCACGTCCACGTTGCGCCGTGCTTGCTCCAGTTTTTCCTGATCCGCTTTCAACGCGCTCGCACTGGCATCCGCATTCGCCTTCGCCGCGTCGTACTGCTGTTTCGAGATCTCGCCCTTCTGCATCAGTGGCGTGTACCGCGCCAGGTCTGCTTTGGCCAGCTCGGCATTCGCGCGGCTCTTTTCCACGTTCGCCTGGGCCCAGGCCAGGTCCGCCGTCTGTGCTTGCTCGTACGTGGACTGCGCGCGTGCCAGATCCGCTTGCGCTCCCAGCAGCTGCGCATCCGCACTCGTCGTCCCGCTCGCCACGTTTTCCCGCGTCCGCGGCACGTCCACTCCCGCCGACCGCGCTTCGCTTTCTGCCAGCGCCAGTGAAGCCTTCGCTTGATCCAAAGCTGCCTGGTAATCGCGCGGGTCAATCTTCACCAGCACCTGTCCCTCTTTCACTGCCTGGTTGTCGTCCACAAGAACTTGTGCCACGCGCCCGTAAACCTTCGAAGCCATCGGCGTGATGTGCCCATCCACCTGCGCGTCGTCTGTCGTCTCCCGGTTGTGGTAATACAAAAACAAGCCCACGATCGCCGCGGCCAACACCGTTCCGCCCAGAATCAACGCCCGCTTCACTTTCGAATTGGCTAATCCCTTGGCGGGAGGCGCTTCCAGTGCCAGTTCCTCCGTGACCTTTGGCGCCTTCGATGCGTTTTCTAATCCGACTTCGATCTCGATGCTCATCGTCCCCTCACCCCTTACTTCGCGTAGACCTTTTCCATTTGCCCGATCGACCGCGCCAGGTCCGCCCGCGCCTGGTTGAACCGGTACAGCGCCGCAATCTGGTTGTCGTTCGCACGCGACAGCGCATCCTGCGCTTGGATCACTTCGATGTTGTTCGCCACCCCCGCCTTGAACCGGTCCCGCGCTTGATCCACTTCTTCCTTCGAAAGCACCACCCCCAGGTTCGCCACCTGCACTTCATTTCGCGCCGAGCTCAGGTTGAGCAGTGCGGTCTTCACGTCCAGCGCGATCTGGTTCCGCAAATCAGCTTGTTGCTGCTCGAGCTTTCGAATCTCCAGGTCCGCTCGCACGATCTCCGCATGAATCCTTCCGCCCGTGAAAATCGGCAGATTCACGCTCGCCTGATACGTGTACGTTGGCAGCGTCGTGTTTCCTGAAGTTCCCACATACGCAAAATCTCCATCGAACCGCAGCGACGGCAGCCGTGAAAACTGCGCAGCCTTCTTTTGCGATCCCGCTGCCTTGATCTGCGATTCCAGCGCTTTCCATTCCTGCCGCTCCGCCAGCGCCAGCTCTAGGCTCGTCTCTACTTCCGGTTGCGGTGTGTCAAAAAAACTCAGTGAATCGCCAAGTTCGATCGGCTGCCGCGGATCCAGGTTCAGCAGCCGGCTCAATCCGTACAAAAACGTTTCGCGATCCGTCTCTGCCTGGATCAGCCTCTGCTTCTCATTCTGCAATTCCACATTCGAACGCAACGTATCAATGCCCGTTCCCACGCCTTCTTTCTGCAAGTCCGCCGCCTGGTCGTACAGCGCTTGTGCCAGTTCCACGCGCGACTGCGAGGCTTGCACATTGGCCACCGCGCGCAGCGTTCCGATGTACTGCGACACCACCAGCAAAATCACTTGCTCGCGCGTCGATAAGCTGTTCGCCTTGCTGGCCCCCATCGTTTCCCGCGCCGCCTGATACCTCTTCCAAAGCGTCAAATCGAAAACCGGCCCGCCGAACCCTGGCCCCGCTGAAAAAACTTGATAAGGCCCCAGGGTCTTTGGAAATCCCGGAAATGGCGTCTTGCCCCCGAACTGCGCCAACAAATTGACTTTCTGCGCTTCATCCGCGATTGTTGCGTTCACCTGCGGCAACAAATCCGCCCGCGCGATATTTTTGTCTTGCTCGCTCTGCGCCGCGGTCAAAATCGCAATCTGCGCCGTCGGATTTTGCTTCAGCGCCAGCCCCACCGCCTGATCCAATGTCAACCGCAACGCCTGTGTCGGTGCGTCGGCTGCCAAACGGTTCTGCTGGTTCGCACCCTGCGCGCGCGCTAGTCCTGGTTCCAAAACCAAACTGAAAAACAACACGTAAAAAATAATGTGCGAACCCTTCCGCCGTTCTTTGCCCTTTTCATGCTGCCGCCCGCCCGCATCGGAGACGATTTCACGCACGATCGCCTGATTCAGGCATCCTTCCGCGATCAGCCGTCCTCCTTGCCGGTGGATTTCTTTCAGCAGCACCTTGCCGCTTGCATCGATGAAACTCACGCCGCAAAGATCAATGTGGAACTTCTCGCGCGGCGCGGCTGCGTGCAATTCCCGCCAGCATTGCTCCAGCGCCCCTACCCATGGCCCCGCCAACCGGCCTTCCACAGCCAGCGCCGTCTTCCCGCGCCTTTTTTCGGTCGTAACTCTCAACATGGAATCCGCCCCATTTGCTGTAAGTAGATGCATGATCAGCACCATCCGATGTTAAATTCTTACTATGCGTAACATACAGATTCTAATATTGTTATGCAGATTCAGAGCGACGAGCCAAGTCGCCAGAATGCCCATATACAGGCAAGAGCTCAAAAAATGGCTATAATTGTGTGATGATATATGGGCAAATACGGAGAATTCCTTGCCCACGTTCGCAATCATCGTGCCTTCAGGAGGGAGGTCCAAACGTAGCGCTTCTAGCGTTTCACCGCGATGGCTTGCAATTCGAAGTGCCCGCCAACCAGCAGTGATCCTGCGCCGATGAATTCGCGCGCCGGATAGTCCTTTGTCGTGAAATAGCTCGCGTAAATCGGATTGAACTTTCCAAAAAGCGATAGGTCCGTGCACGCAATTTGCACGTACACCAGATCATCCATCGTCATCCCCGCTTGGGCCAGCACTTCTTTCTCGCCATCCAGCAGCAACTTGATTTCGTCCTCGATCTTTTCCGGTACCTTGCCTGTCTTTGGATCAATCCCGATCCTTCCCGCCAAATACAATGTGTTCCCCGCCAGAATTGCGTCGCTAAATGGCGCCTGTACGGGCCCGCCTGCGAGCTTAATCACCTTTCGCGTTGCCTGCGGCGAAGGTTTCGAAAACGCTCCGTTCACCGTAAGAACTCCCGCCACCGCCAGAGCCATCACCAAAAATCCCGTGCGACGATTCATGTTTCCCTCCATTCGAATGCGCTGCCCGCTCTGCCGCGCGAGTGTAATACTCAATCTATTCCTCGGCAAGCTGCCCGCTCCGTTTTTCTTCATCTCTGCAAATTGCGCGTGCGGTAGGTTCGTGCTTCGTTCGGATCAAAAAGCGATGAGTCCGATTCGAATAAAGTAAAGCGAAGTCAATCCCACCGCCACCCACAGCAGCACGCCTTGCAGCAGTGGTCGCCATCCCACTTCTTTCAGAGTTCTCCGCGAGATTCCCGTGCCGATCAGAAAAAGAGTCGCCGTGAGTCCGAAGCGGCCGAGCGTGAAAAATGTTTTTGTGGCGGAATGCTGCGCCGGCAGGTAGGTGTTCGCGAGGGCGGCGAAAACAAAAAACAAAATGAACCATGGAAATTGAATCCGCGCGCGATGATGTTTTGCGGCCGCGGTAATCAAGGCCAGCGGGACGATCCAAAGGGCGCGGGCGAGTTTCACCGTGGTGCCGACTATTAGCGCTTGCGCGCCGTACTTCGTGGCGGCGCCGACAACGGAGCTGGTGTCGTGAATCGCCAGCGCGGCCCAGAGTCCGAATTGCGATTGCGAAAGATGCAGCGCATTTCCGATCGGCGGAAAAATCAAGAGCGCGACGGAATTTAGAATAAAAACTGTGCCGAGCGAAACCGCCATCTCCTCCTCATTGGCTTGGACGATCGGGCCAATGGCGGCGATGGCGCTGCCGCCGCAAATCGCCGTGCCCGTGGTAATCAAGAAAGAAGTATTGCCGCGGACTTGCAGAAGTCTGGCAAGCGCCGTGCC
>Ga0137403_10005501_pt1 | contig 14695 bp, 9 predicted proteins | sample CZOMad2_1_16fung_FD_122057 | JGI IMG/M metagenome (GOLD analysis project Ga0137403, IMG submission 122057) | Vadose zone soil fungal communities from Angelo Coast Range Reserve, California, USA - CZOMad2_1_16fungal (Hybrid Assembly) | ecosystem: Environmental > Terrestrial > Soil > Vadose zone... | reverse complement strand
ATCCTGGAGACCATGGGCTCGGGTGTGGCGCTGCTCGACTATGACAATGATGGCTGGCTGGACATCTATTTATTGAATGGCTCCACAGTGGCGGCGATGAAAGGGAAGGAAGCTGCGCCACGAGCGATGCTATTGCACAACAACCATGACGGAACGTTCACCGATGTCACGGAAAAAGCGGGCGTTGCAAACGAACGTTGGGGATTTGGCGTGGCCGTGGGTGACTACGATAACGACGGCTGGCCGGACATCTACGTGGCGAACTACGGCAAGAACCGGCTGTATCACAACAACCATGACGGGACATTTACCGATGTGGCGGAGAAGGCTGGCGTGACACTCGGCGGGTGGTCTACGGGACCAACGTGGGGCGACTACGATCACGACGGGCTACTCGACCTGTTCGTACCGGGTTATGTGAAATTTGATTTTGATCATCCGCCGATCGCTGGACAGGGCGCCATTCCGGCCGATGTCTGCCAGTTCCGCGGTATCAATGTGATGTGCGGGCCTCGAGGACTTCCGGGCGAGGCTGATCATCTATTCCACAACAATGGCGATGGCACTTTCACAGATGTCAGCGTGAAAGCCGGGGTATCAAATCCCAGCGGCTACTATGGCCTGGCCTCGGTTTTCCTGGATGTGGATGATGATGGCTGGGTTGATTTGATGGTGGCCAACGATTCCGTGCCGAACTATCTCTATCGCAACCGGCACAACGGGACATTCGAGGATGTGAGTTACGCCTCGGGAATTGCGCTCAGCGAAGACGGGCGCGAGCAAGCGTCGATGGGAATTGCAGTGGGTGACTACAACCGGGATGGAAAAGTCGATCTTTTCACGACAACATTTTCTGATGACTACAAGACGCTGTACCGTAATGATGGCGGTGGGAGCTTTACGGATGTCACGTACCGGGCCGGCCTGGCAGTCCCCACGATCCCTTTTCTTTCCTGGGGAACCGGATTTCTGGACTACGACAATGACGGTTTGCTGGACCTCTTTATCGTCAACGGTCACGTTTACCCGGAAGTCGACAAGCAAGACTGGGGTACAACCTGGGCGGAACGGCCGCAGCTGTTTCGAAATCTGGACGGGTCCAAATTTCAAGAAGTGCCGCCGGCGACCGGCAGCGGATTGGCCGACGTCATTACCGGGCGCGGGGCGGCCTTCGGGGACCTATTCAACAGCGGGCACATCGACGTAGTCATCAATAATATTGATGCGGCGCCCGCGCTGCTGCGAAATGTGGTAAAGAACGGGAATCACTGGCTAACGTTGAAACTGATTGGCGGTCCGAAGAGCCCGCGTGACGCCATCGGAGCGAAAGTTTTTCTAACGGCAGGCGGAGTTCGGCAGCGTGCGGACGTGTATAGCGGGGGATCGTACGGTTCGAGCTCTGACAAGCGGGTGCACTTCGGGCTGGGGCAAGCGACTGCGGTGGATGCCATCGAGATTCATTGGCCCAGTGGAAAGAAGCAGAGCGTCACCGTAACGGGCGTCGACCGCATTCTTACCGTGGAAGAAGGGAAGGCGCCGACGGAGAAAAATCTGTGGTGATGGTAGATTTTTAGGCGATTCAAGCAATAATTGCAGGGTGCTTAAGAAGTCTATCGAAAAAGGAATCGGCGTGATTGTTTGCCTATTCTTCCGCGCAGAGGTTTTGGCATTAAGAACAATCGGAGCTTAAATGGAATTCATTCATGATGATTTCCTGTTGGCGTCGAAGACAGCCCGCCGTCTGTATCATGGGTACGCCGCTCTAGAACCCATCCTGGACTACCATTCGCATCTGTCGGCTGCGGATATCGCCGCTGACCGGCGGTTCAAGGACTTATTCGAAATATGGCTTGAAGACGACCACTACAAATGGCGAGCCATGCGCGCCAATGGAATTTCCGAACGTTTTTGCACGGGTGATGCGCCTCCCTTTGAAAAATTTCTGGCGTGGGCTCGAACTGTGCCGTTTGCGCTGCGGAATCCGCTCTATCACTGGACGCATTTGGAGTTGAAACGGTACTTCGACATCGGGGAACTGTTGGACGAAGGCAGCGCCAAAAAAGTCTGGGATCGGGCAAACATTTTGCTGCAAAGCAACGAGCTATCGGTGCGTGGAATACTTAAAAAGTTTCACGTCCGAGTAATCTGCACCGCGGATGACCCCTGCGATGACCTCAAGGATCATCAGGCGATAGCCGGTTCGGAGAAGAACTTCCGTGTTTTTCCGACATTTCGCCCCGACAGAGCGTTTGGCGTGGGGACTCCTCAGGAATTCGTTGCATGGCTCGGGCAACTGGAAGCAGCAAGCAATATTTCCATCTCATCCCTCAGTGATTTTCTCGGCGCGCTAAAGCAGCGGCATGACTATTTCCACTCGCAAGGAGGCCGGCTGTCGGACCATGGATTGAACTATTGTTGCAGCGCGCCTTGCACAGAGCAGCAAGCTTCAGCGGTCTTTGCCAGAGCGCGCGGAGGTGTGCCCGCGACTCGAGAAGAGGCGGAACAATTTGCGTCGTATCTTTTGCTATTTTTCGGAAGGCTGGACGCCGAAAGAGGCTGGACCAAGCAATTGCACCTTGGCGCATTGCGGCGAGTGAACACGCGCCGCACTCGCGAACTTGGTTCGGACAAGGGATATGACGGAATCGGGGACTGGAATCAGGCGGAGGCGCTTTGTTCGTTTCTTGACAAACTCGACCAGGAACAGGCGCTGCCCAAAATGATCATCTATAACGTGAATCCCTCGGACAACTACGCGTTTGCGACCGCGATTGGCAGTTTTCAGGAAGGGCCCGTGGCAGGGAAGATCCAGTTCGGGAGCGGCTGGTGGTTTCTCGATCAAAAGGAAGGCATCGAATGGCAACTCAACGCCCTCTCGAACACTGGGCTGCTATCTCGATTCATCGGCATGCTGACGGACTCGCGATCGTTCATGTCGTTTCCGCGGCACGAATATTTTCGGCGAGTCTTCTGTAACCTGCTTGGGCGCGAAGTCGAGAGCGGGGAATTGCCCAACGATGAAAAACTACTCGGAACGATGGTGCAAAATGTGTGTTATAGAAATGCCGAGCGCTATCTGGGGTTGGGCTAAGGCCGAGCGCGACCTGAAATGATTCACAAATCTTCGCGACCACGCGTGTCTCTTTTGCTCTTGGTTGCTTATTTGCTCGCGGGATCTCCTGTCAATGCTCAAACAATCGGCGAAGATCGCTACGTGGATTTTGCGCACCACGCCGGCGAATTCAGCCTCGTTGCGGGAAACGCTGTCGCAACCCTCTATGTGGATTCTGCTGATTTTCCCGGCGTGATTCGTGCCGCCGGCGATTTGCAGGCGGACATTCAACGCGTTACGAACAGGAACGCGTTGACGGCGCACGACGAGAAGGCCCTGGGATCGAATGCGATCATCGTTGGCACGATTGGAAAGAGCAAAATCATCGATCAACTAATCCGCGATCGCAAAATTGACGCAAACCTCTTTGCCGGAAAATGGGAAGCGTTTCTGATTCAAGTTGTGCCGAATCCGCTGCCGGGCGTGGCCAGCGCGGTGGTTATCGCGGGAAGCGACAAGCGCGGAACAATTTTCGGGATCTACGATCTCTCCGACCAGATTGGAGTTTCGCCGTGGTACTGGTGGGCCGATGTTCCCGTTCAGCATCATGATGAACTGTTCGTGAAGCCGGGCACATTCGTGCAGGGGCCGCCGGCAGTCAAGTACCGCGGAATTTTCCTGAATGATGAAGCGCCCTCGCTAACCGGATGGGTGCAGGAAAAATACGGGAACTACAATCATCAGTTCTACGCCAAAGTGTTTGAGCTGCTACTGCGATTGAAGGCCAACTATCTCTGGCCGGCCATGTGGAACAACGCTTTTAACGAAGACGACCCGCTGAATGCGCAGCTGGCCGACGAATACGGCATAGTGATGGGCACGTCCCATCACGAACCGATGCTGCGCGCGCAGCAAGAATGGAAGCGGCATGGAAAAGGTACGTGGGATTATTCGACGAACGCAGATTTCTTGAAGGGATTCTGGGATGAAGGCGTGCAGCGCAACAAGAAGTTCGAGAGCATCATCACGCTCGGCATGCGCGGAGACGGCGACATGCCTATGTCCGAAAGCGCCAACATCGCATTGCTGGAAAAAATCGTGGCGGATCAGCGCAAAATCATCGCGCAACGCGTGAACTCCGACTTATCCAAGGTGCCGCAGGATTGGGCCCTCTATAAGGAAGTGCAGGAATATTACGAGAAAGGCATGCGTGTCCCAGACGACGTCACTCTACTGTGGTGCGACGACAACTGGGGAAACATCCGCAGGCTGCCGACGGCCGAGGAACGCAAGCGCAGCGGCGGCGCCGGAATCTACTATCATTTCGATTACGTCGGCGATCCGCGTTCCTACAAGTGGTTGAACACGATTCCGATCGTCAAGGTTTGGGAGCAGATGAATCTGGCGTATCGCTATGGCGCCGACCGCATCTGGATTGTCAATGTGGGCGACTTGAAGCCCATGGAATTGCCTATCGATTTTTTCCTGAACATGGCGTGGAAACCAGAAAGGTGGCCCAAGGAAAGAATCTCTGAATTCACCAGGTTCTGGGCAGAGCGGCAGTTTGGACCAGAGTTTGCAGCGGAAATTGCGGACATGCTTTCGAAGTACACAAAATACAATGGCCGCCGAAAACCCGAGTTGCTGGAGCCCGATACGTATAACTTGGTGGACTACCGTGAGGCGGATACGGTGTTGGCCGATTTTCAAGCCGCCGCTGCGAAAGCGGAAGAAATCTACGGGAAGCTGCCGGAGAACCAGCGCGACGCTTTCTTGGAACTTGTGCTTTACCCCACGAAAGCGTCCGCGATTGTAACCGAGCTTTACATCATCGCCGGCAGAAACCAACTCTACGCCAGCCAAGGCCGCGCGAGCGCCAATGATTTGGCCGCCCAGGCGCGCGCTTTATTTCAAGCCGACGCGGACCTCTCTGCGGCCTACAATCACACACTGGCGCACGGCAAGTGGGACCACATGATGGATCAAACGCACATTGGCTACACCTATTGGCAGCAGCCGCCGGTCAACGCCATGCCCAAGGTCAGTGAAATCAAAACTCCTGCTGCGGCAAAACTCGGCGTGGCTTTGGAAGGTTCGGCGCTTGCTTGGCCCGGCTCTTCTGGCGAAGCAACTCTTCCTCCGTTTGACGTTTTCAATCGGCAACGCCGCTACATCGACATTTTCAATCGCGGCCAGGAGCCATTTACATTTTCGATAGCCACGAACGTCCCTTGGATCATACTGAGCGAATCGCAAGGGAAGATTGAGAAGGAGCGGCGCGTGTGGATCAGCGTGGATTGGGATGCGGCCCCTGTGGGGCTCGCTGGCGGCTACTTGAAAATCGGGGGCAACGCGCAAGAAGTAGTTGTGACTGTGAACGCTTCTCGTCCCCCAGATCTCACGCGGGAAACGCTGAACGGCTTTGTGGAAAGCGAAGGCAACGTTTCGATGGAAGCGGTGCACTACGACAAGAAAGTTGATGGACCATCGGCGCGATGGGAGAAAATTGATGACCTCGGACGGACGCTTTCCTCCATGACCGTATTCCCAGTAACCGCGCACAGTGTCACGCCGCCGCGGGATTCTCCGCGCCTCGAATACAAGTTGTATCTTTTCGATCCACGCACTGTCGAAGTGGAAGCCATCCTTGCACCTACTTTGAATTTTGTGCCGGGCCGCGGCCTGCGATACGCCATCTCCTTTGATGACGAGGCACCTCAGGTCATTGATGCGCTTGCGCAGAACACGGTGAAAGACTGGGAAACGTCGGTGAAGGACAGCGTTCGCAACGTAAAGTCCACGCGCTCCCTTTCAGGAACGGGGTATCACATTTTGAAATTCTGGATGGTCGACCCAGGAGTTGTACTGCAGAAACTCGTCGTCAATCTTGGCGGCGTAAAGCCCAGTTATCTTGGTCCGCCGGAGAGCTATCACCATGGCGGCTACGAGCTTACGCCGCATTAGACAGCGCCCCACGCGTATAACTCCGGCCGGCGCATCTGCTGAAGTGAACTTACTTTCGCGCCGGCGACATCAGTTGTAGAGTAGGCGGGCAAGTTTTATGAGCTGAGCGGGTTGGCGTGGACCGGATACCGATTTATTTTCATCCACTATCTCGCTCCTCGCGATACAAAGGATCCACACCAACGATGAAAATCACCGACGCCAAAGTGATTGTCTGCAGCCCGGGACGCAACTTCGTAACGCTAAAGGTTACGACCGAGGACGGAATTTACGGGCTCGGCGATGCCACGGTAAATGGCCGCGAACTCGCGGTCGCCAGCTACCTTTCCGACCACGTCATTCCCCTTTTGATCGGGCGCGACGCGCGGCGCATCGAAGACATCTGGCAGTATCTCTACAAAGGCGCGTACTGGCGGCGCGGCCCGGTGACCATGTGCTCGATCGCGGCGGTGGATACCGCGCTCTGGGACATTAAGGGCAAGGCCCTGAATGTGCCCGTCTACCAGTTATTGGGAGGGGCTTCGCGCGAGGGTGTTCTCGTTTACGGCCATGCTAGCGGAGCAAATATCGAGGAAACCGTTCAGGCTGTTGCCCACTATCAGAAACTGGGATACAAAGCGATTCGCGCGCAGAGCGGCATTCCCGGCTTGCAAAGCACCTACGGCGTTGGCCGCGGCAAAATGTACTACGAGCCGGCGCAAAAGGATGCGCCGCCCGAAGAGGCCTGGAGCACCGATCTCTACTTGAATTTCGTACCGCAATTATTCGCGCGGCTACGAAAGGAATTTGGCGAGGATCTCCCTCTGCTGCATGATGCGCATCACCGGCTAACGCCGATTGAAGCGGCGCGACTGGGAAAGAGCCTCGAACCATTTCACCTGTTCTGGCTCGAAGATCCCGTGCCTGCCGAATTGCAGGAGAGTTTGCGGCTCATTCGCCAGCACACCACCACGCCGATTGCGATCGGCGAAGTTTTCAATTCGATCTACGATTGCCAGCAACTCATCCAGGAGCAGCTCATCGACTTCATTCGCACTGCGGTAGTACACGCGGGGGGAATTTCACATTTGAGGAAAATCGCCAGCCTCGCAGAACTCTATCACGTCCGAACCGGCTGCCACGGCGCCACCGATATGAGTCCCGTGTGCATGGCGGCCGCGCTGCATTTCGATTTAAGCGTTCACAATTTCGGCATCCAGGAATACATGCACCACCTCGCGGAAACAGACCGAGTTTTCCCGCATTCTTACAGCTTTTCTGATGGGATGATGCATCCAGGCGACGCGCCAGGCCTCGGCGTGGACATTGATGAATCTGTTGCGTCCAAGTATCCCTACGCCCGGGCCTATCTCCCAGTCAACCGCAAGCTCGACGGCACGATGCACAGTTGGTAGAGGAAATTCCGTCGACGAAAAATTGCAGATTGCTCCAGCAAGTACCGCGACGATCTGCAATTTTTCACGCTAATTTCAGAGTATCTGTGATGTCGGAACCCTTCTTAGAGCTGAATAATTCCGCGCCGCAAGCCGATGGCGACCGCTTGGGTGCGGTCACCGGCTCCCAACTTTTCCATGATGTGCTTGATGTGAACCTTCACGGTATCTTCTGAAATGAAAAGCCGCTCCCCAATGTCCCGATTCCTGTTTCCTTCGGCAACCTTCCGAAGAACCTCGGTTTCGCGTGCCGTCAAGCCTTCATCGCTCATATGCTCCGCCAGCTGCGCCGCAATCTGCGCGGGGATACGCTTTTTCCCCGCATGAACCTGGCGAATCGCCTCCACGAGCTCTTTTGGAGGCAGGCTCTTGAGAATGTAAGCGCGAGCTCCTGCCTCGAGGGCGCGCTGGATTTCCACATCACCTTCGAACGTGGTAAGGACGACAATGCGGGCTTCGGGGAATTCCTTTCGAATGGCAACAATCGCATCAATCCCGCTCATGTCGGGAAGTCTAAGGTCCATGAGGGTTACGTCGGGCCGATGTTCCCGGAATTGCCCAATGCCGTCTTGCCCGTTCGCTGCGTGGGCTACTAACTGCATGTCGGCTTGGTTGCCAAGGACAAGTTCTAGCCCTTCGCGAAGTAGCGGATGATCATCCACGCACAATATGCGAATGCGTGCCGGCTCGCTCATAGACATTGGCCGCCTCTTGGTTTGTCCATCACTCGCGTTAGCCTCGGAAGCGACTCTCAAAACTTTATTCACCAGACCCAGAAGCAAGGTCGCCGCGAACGCGTTCACATTGCAGCAGGCGCGGCATTTTGACAGCACGGCAAATCCGCAGGCCCGATGCTGGCGCTAGAAAATTGGGCGTGGGCATTGGAAACGTTATGAGTCGGAACAGCAATCTCCACTTCTGTCCCGGCGCCTGGCCTGCTCCAGATCCGGAGTTGTGCTCCCACACCGGCGGCCCGCTCGCGCATCCCCGACAGTCCCCAGTGCAAATCGCGCCCAACCTGTATAAACTTCGGATCGATCCCGCAGCCATTGTCACGCACGATCACACGAAACCGGCGGTGGGAATACTCAATCTCGGCTTCAATGGCAGTCGCTCCAGAGTGTCGCAATGCATTGAGCAGCGCTTCCCGCGCGATAAGGTAAATTTGCTCTTGGATCGCGGGATTCAAGGTCTTTGCCTGCCCCTCGACCAAGATTCGAAACTGCGCGCCTCCGGGCGTGAGTTCATCCCAAAGGCAGTACAGAGATTCCTCGAGACTTGGGGATGCGTCCGCCGGCGGGCGGAGTTCCTGCAGAGCAGCGCGGCCCTCGTCAATGCCCCGATGCATCAGGTGTAGAACGCGGTTGAGGGTGGACTTAGTGGGCGAATCCGCGGGGGTTTGATCTACCGTGGCCTGCAGCAGCAGGGAGGCACCCAGAAACCCCTGGAACAAAGTGTCGTGCAACTCGCGTGCGATGCGCCCGCGTTCCTTGCGGCGTTCTTCCAGCCGAACTCTCTGCTCCCGGTCTGCTTGCTCGCGATCGGGATGGCGGAAGCGTCTTGGCAATCGCTCGGCGGGCCGCGTCGGCGAGTCACGGCGACTGAGGGCATCACCAACCATTGGATTCAGTGACCGCTCAACGTTAGAGTTCATGGCTGGTATCACCCCCCGTTTCGATCCACTCGCGAATGTAAGATGGGCACTGCTTCAGCTTGATTCCTCGAGCTTTACATGCTGCCAGAAACTTTACGGCTTCACGATCCACCAGCATCACTTCTTCCAGGTCCAGCGTGATACCTGCAACTCCTGGCTCGGCATCGAAGAGCTGCTGCAACTCGGCGACGTGTATTTCCTCGATGCGGCCGCTGAGAGCGAAAATCAGGGACCCGTTTTCTTCAGACCTTCGAATCTTCAACATCTCAATGGTGGACAGTGCAACCTAAGGACCAGTCGTATTAGATTGAAAACAAGTGTTTTAGTTTGTTCCAGAAGTCACGAAACTCGTGATTTCACGAATGTCGTGACTACCATTTGGACATTCGGGGCGTCCTATGCCGACTTGAACCGGTGTTTATTGATCTTGTGCGCGCGAATCTTTGAGTCGAGCGTGGAAGGAGGAACACCCAGTCTGGCCGCGGCACCCGACGGTCCAGACACCCTGCCCTGGGCGTCCGCCAGCGCTGCCTCGATGGCTTTCTTTTCTTGGGGCGCCGGCAACTTCAACAGTGTTCCGATAGCTGGCTCTGCAGTGTCGAGTTTGTGGGACAGCCAACTCTCGTCGACGGTGAAGTTCTCCGTCTCACAGACGATGACAGAGCGCTCGATCACGTTTTGAAGTTCGCGAATGTTGCCAGGCCAGGTGTAGGCCATGAGCCTTTCAAGTGTCGCCCGATTGATGCCCCGTAACTTTTTTCCCGCTTTAGTGGCATAGCGAGCGATGAAATACTCGACCAGCACCGGGATATCTTCCTTTCTTTCCCGAAGCGGCGGCATCTCAATCGGAAAGACGTTAAGCCGGTAATAGAGGTCGCTGCGAAACGTCCCCGCGTCGATTCCAGCCTGCAAGTCACGATTGGTGGCGGCAATCACCCGCACGTTGGCGCGAATCGTTTTGGTGCCGCCTACCCGTTCGAACTCGCGCTCCTGCAAAACGCGCAGCAAGGCAATCTGCGTCTCCAATGGAAGCTCTCCAACTTCATCAATAAAGATGGTGCCTCCGTCGGCCAATTCGAAACGCCCCAGGCGGCGTTGCGTAGCGCCGGTGAACGCCCCCTTTTCATGTCCGAAGAGTTCCGAAGTTATCAGGGAAGGTGGGACAGCCGCACAGTTAACACTAACGAAGGCGCGCGAAGCGCGCGGCGACCGTTTGTGAATGGCGCGCGCGATCAATTCCTTGCCCGTACCTGTCTCGCCCGTCACCAGGGCGGTGGAATCCGTCGGCGCGACTTTCGCTACGCGCGCCAGGACGGTTTGCAACGCCGGCGACTCACCCACGATCTCCTCAAACATCGAAGAGCGGTCGATCTCTTCGCGCAGCGCGATGTTCTCGTGGTAAAGCTGGTCCCGCAATTTCTTGATTTCCTCAATCGCGTTCTGGAGGTCGCTTTCGGCTTTTTTGCGTTCGGTGATGTCTTCATGGATGGCAATAACACGACTGGGGCGTCCGTCGGGCCCTCGCAAGAGCGTAAAGATCACATTAGCCCATACGGATCTGCCATCTTTGAGGATGAGGTGCTTTTCCTCTCGCAGCGTCTCACGAACCCCATCGCAAAGCTCCCGGAACAGAAGGGCATCCGCTTCCCGATCCTCTTCGCAAGTGACCTCGTCATAGGTTGCAAGGCGGCTGAGTTCTTCCCGGCTGCGGCCCATCATTCTTTGCAGCGCACGATTGTTTTCGACGGGCCCTCCCGAAATTAGATCGACGAGAGTGATGCCCGATCCTGCCTCATTGAAAATCGCGCGAAAGCGCTGCTCGCTTTCTCTGAGCAAGGACTCTGCCTGCTTGCGCTCGGTGATGTCTGTTACTGCTCCGACGAACTGCAAATCGCCCGGTTCGTTATCTGTCGAGGGATGAGATACAACTCGAACATGTTTCACCGAACCATCGGGCATCATCAAGCGATGCTCGAAATCAAAGCTGCGCACTTCCGTCGCCGCTCGCTGGATGGTTTGCTGGACCAACGCCCGGTCTTCGGGATGAGTCCGCTCCATCAACAGGTCCACGGTGGGCTTGGTTGCGGGATTGACCTCAAAGATTCGAAAGGTCTGCTGCGACCAGAAAGTTTCTCCGCTCGCCACGTGCCAGCCGAAGCTGCCCGTTTGGCTGAGCTTCTGCGCCTCTGCCAGGTAAATCTCCCGGCTTTTCAGCTCATGGTAAAGCTCCTGGAGCCGCACTACCATGTCGTTGAAAACGCTCCCGAGGCGAGCGATTTCGTCCCTTCCTGCAGCGGGTATCCGATGACTGAAATCACCTCCCGCCAAAGCCTTGGAGCCTTCCATCAAGCGCCCGAGAGGCAGAGTGATACTGCGCGTGATGGCCAAGCCGAGGAAGGCGGCGAACACGAGCGTCATTGCGGCGGTGAGGGGCACAATCAGTAGAATTCGCCGTTGCGCCTCCCCAATTCTCAGAAGGGCTTGTCGACGCTTCTCGCCGACTTCGCGGTCAATATTTTCAACCAGCGACGAAGTCCTGGTTTCCAGCGGCCGGACCTGGTTAGCCAGACGCAGACGAACAGCCTGCCAGTCCTTCGATTTGGCCAAAACTGTGATGGCTGCAAGTTCGGCCGGCAGGGCCTCCTGAATGGCTTCAAGGGTCGGCAGCAGCGCTGGGTCCAGCTGGACTTCGGGCGGCAACCGCCCGAGGACACTCCGGCTGCGCCGGCTGTCCTCAAGGAGTGCGGTGCGCAGAAGTTCCGCTTCGGTCAGGAGCCCGGCAGTGTTTTCGGAATGTGCGAGATCATCCAGCCTTTCATAAAACGACATGAGACTGGTATGAGCCTGCAACACGGCGATCAACTCTTGGTCGACGCCGCTCAGACGCTGCGCTTGGTCGCTAACTCGATGGAATTGCCAGAGTAAAACTGCGTTTCCCAGCAACATTGCCAGAATGATTAGGACAAAGCAGGAGGTCAGACGGGGGCCGATATTGAGTCGATGAAAAGGAAAAATTTTGTCGCCAGCTTGTTTCGCCCACGCGGCAAGTTTCGCGACCACTAGTGACTCCCTGTCGGTTGACTCGATTACGAGTGGCCAAGATTGCTATCGCCTGCACTCGAAATCGAAACATGCCCGGACCTTTATAGACCCTTTTCGCGGGAAGCCCTATCCAGCCTGGAAGGCGGTCCCGGTCTGAATCCGGTGATTCCCATCAGTTCCTTCTCCAGGTCCGCGGCTGCGGCCAAAGGAATCTTTTCCCCGGCCAGCACGGAATGTACGGCCCGGATGTACGCCGTGCTCACCTCTTCGTATTTCTGTCCGGTAACCACGGATGGACGCGCCACCACAACTTCCCCGTGTTGCTTCAATTTGGCAAGCTGCGGATAAAGTTCGAAGAGGGCCGGCAGCTCGTACAGCTCAGCTTCCTGGGGTGGCTGGGAGTGCTCGCTCGCGCGCATCAGCTGGGCATCTCTTCGCAGCAGAAATCGAATCAGCTCCAGCGCTTCACGGGGGTGCGTCGAACTTTGCGAGACTGCCAATCCGTTTCCTCCTAACGTGCCTGCTCGCGCTGCTCTGCCTCCCGGCATGCTGGTTACGCCGAACCGCGTAGGGCTACCAGGTGGAGTATTCACACGGGACCCCGCAAAAGGCCAGCCGCGAGTGAGCAAGCTATAGTCGGATTGCCAACCACGAAGGAAGGCGGCCTTCCCCGAGCCCCAGAAGTTTTGTGCATCCCACTTTGCGTAGGCTGCCACGCCAGGCGGTGAAATGGAACCAACCCACCGCGCCGCACGCTGCCAGGATCGAATCGCCTGCCCATTATTCACGCTGATGGTCTGGTCATCCTCAATGATTCGTCCGCCACCGTCGCTAATCTGCCATTCCAGGGCGCTGCAGGTCAAATCTTCGTCGACGCCCCCCTGCCAGGCATAGCCCCAGAAGTCTTTCACACCTTTGGCCCGTTCGCCCGCTTGAATCCGGGTGGCCATCACCTCGAGTTCATCCCATGTTTTGGGCGGTTCACGATATCCGTACTTTTGCAGAAGATCAGGGCGATATAGCAAAACACCAATGTAGGCGTGGTGCGGTACAGCCACCTGTTTGTCGCCCACGGCGTAGCTCGCGAGCACCACGAGGTTTTGCGAGGCAAGCTCGTTAGTGAAGTAGGGCTTCAGATCCAAGAGATACTGGCTTAAGATTCCGGACCAAATCACGTCAATGCTGACAACGTCGGGAGTGCCGGTACCTTTTTTGAGAAGCTCGCGCCACAAGGCGAGCTGATTGAAGGAGCCGTCGGGGCGGGGAAGCCGTTTGACTCGGATCCCAGTTTCCCGTGTGAAGTCCTGCAAATCTTTTGCCAGGCCAGGCATCAGATCGGGTGTGTCCCACTCAATATCCAGATACGTCACGGTGACCGGTTCATGCACCGGCTGCAATGAACAACCCGGCCCCAAAGAGAGCAGCAAAATTCCGAATATGCCGACAATTCTCATTCAGCGCAACCTCAGCCTGAATTACGAATCTCGCCGCTCACTGGATCGGAGCGAACACCCCGCAGTTTGCTCCCCATTTACGCCTGCAGAATAGCACGAGACGCTTTCAGCTTCCTTCGGAGAGAGACAGCAGGGTCGTTGCTGGCCCGAAAAGGCGACGCCTAATCTGCAGGTGTTTGAAAAAGGATAGCGGGGACGACGAGACTCGAACTCTCGCCCTCTGCCGTACCGAAGCTCTTCCCCTATAGGAGGGGATATGGCCGGGACTTGCCATGAAGTTAGCCGGCCCGCTTACCGCTCGGTCGCCGGGGCTTCGGCTTACTCTTGCCCTTGAGATGGAGATTGAGCGCCACTGCAGCACGGATGAGCTCCTTCAAGGCCGCTTCATCGACCTTGTTGCCTTCGTGGATGTCGATGGCGCGCCTGACATTCCCGTCGAGGCTGGAGTTGAATAGGCCTGCAGGGTCCTTCAACGCAGCTCCCTTGGCAAATGTCATCTTGACGATGTTTTTGTATGTCTCTCCGGTGCAGACGATGCCGCCGTGGGAAAAGACGGGAGTTCCCATCCACTTCCACTCTTCGACGATCTCAGGGTCTGCGTCGTGTATGATTCCGCGCATCCTCGCGAGCATCTTCCCACGCCAATCCCCAAGTTCCTTGATCTTCTCGTCGATGAATGCAGAGGCAGATTCCACCGGGACGGGCCTTTTCATGTTCAGCTCCAATTCTCGCGCCTAATTTAGCTGCGCTCAGGGTAATCTGCAATCTCTGCAAGTGGAAGCCTCGTTTGTTTCGACAGCAGTTCGGATAAATCGTAGTGCGTCAGTTTCCCTGTAGCCGACGAGCCGCTCTCTATCCGTAAATGCTACGGCGTTACTGAGGAAATATCCCCTTCGTTCCTCCGGGCACGACAAACCAGTATCCTTCTCGTGTAAGCTACGCAACCGTAGATCTCGAAAGAAAAAAGTGGAGTGACGATGAAAACGGAATTGCTGCGATTCAACCGCGCTGTCGAGCGAGATCCCGCCATCGATGCGTGGATGAAAGAGCATGCAGGTGAATTGGGAGCCATCGCGCATCAGTGGTTTGAGGTGAT
>Ga0137403_10005499_pt1 | contig 14696 bp, 18 predicted proteins | sample CZOMad2_1_16fung_FD_122057 | JGI IMG/M metagenome (GOLD analysis project Ga0137403, IMG submission 122057) | Vadose zone soil fungal communities from Angelo Coast Range Reserve, California, USA - CZOMad2_1_16fungal (Hybrid Assembly) | ecosystem: Environmental > Terrestrial > Soil > Vadose zone... | reverse complement strand
ATCGTATTCGAGAGCACGCCGTGGCGCGCCGGCCTCACGCCCGTGACGATCGTCGCGTGATTGGGATAGGTGACCGTAGGAAAGACGCCCTCCGCCGCCCGCGCGTGGCTCCCGGCCTTGAGCAGTGCGCGAAGTTCCGGCGCCGCCCAGGAATCGTCGAGATAGAACTCTGGACGCAGGCCGTCGATCGAGATGATGACGACGTGGCGCGCGCGTCCGGGCCCCTGTGCGTGGACCGCGCAGCCGACCAGTGCGCCCAGCAGCGCCACGGCGGCGAGCAGGCGCCCGCGCGTCACGCGACCACCCGGACAGAGCTGGCCGATGAGCTGCCTCATGGCTGCCTCCTCCCGGATTGACGGCCGCAGGGTACACGAAGAGCGCCGCGATGCGAGCCCCTGCTGGTCGCCGAGCGGCATCCGACCACGTCACCAATGAACAGGATGCGCGGGCTTTCTCAGGTGGCGCGGCAGTCGATCACTGCACTCTCGGTTAGCACGAGATCGAGGCGGACGTCGCTGGGGGTGGTGGGCACGGCGGCGATTTCCTGGGCCGCAAGGGCGATGCCGGCCGCGACCACCGGCTTCTTCGCCCGCAGCTTCGCGATCGTCAAGTCGTAGTAGCCGGCGCCATAGCCGATACGGTGGCCGTGGCGATCGAACGCGAGCAGCGGCACGATCAGGATGTCGGGCTCTACCTCCGGTGCCTCGGGGCCGGGCTCGCGGATGCCCCACACGCCGGCGACCAGCGGCTCGCCCAGGCTCCAGGCCCGCATGATCAGCGGCTTGCCCTTTCCGGCGACCACCGGCAGCGCGAGCCGGGCTCCCAAGGCGGCAAGCTTGCGCAGCAGGGGAATCGGGCTGATTTCGCTCTTCATCGGGAAAAAGCCGGACACGACCGTGCCAGACGCGACCGCGACAGGGAACTCGCGGGCCGCGATGGTCTCTGCCGCAAGCTGACGCAGAGCCGCCGGGAGCGCGTCGCGGCGTGCAATCGCCTCGCGCCGGAGCTCGGCCTTCGCGACGGCCATCGGATCGTGCGACCCTCGATTGAGCTTCTGCGTCAACGATGCATCGTCGGTGGTGAACTACGAATCATTTGCTCTGCCCTTTGCGTCTCTACCCAAAGCATCGCATGCTGGGAACCTAAGGCAGGCGACGCGGTTCGGCAAGCAGCCTCCGGGAGCAGGACCGCTCGGGCCCTGGTCGCCTGCGGAGGGGAAAGCCCCGATCCCCCGTTGCAGGAATGCCCCCCTGGATTCACACGTCGAGCGGCGCGATTGATAGCTCATCAACTTTATCGCCGCAGCGATCCTGCGGTGCAAGGGGGGTTCATTGAAGAAGCTGATTCTCGCAGGCCTGGTCGCAGTGCTTGGCTTCGCCCCGGTGTTCGCGCTGGCGCAGGCGCAAGCGGAAGAGAAGATGCTCGTCGGTCAGGTGCAGAGCGTTGACGAAAGTGGAACCGCGCTGACCCTCACGGACGGCACCAAGCTGCTGACACCGCCAGGAGCGATACTCAGGCCCGGAGCGCTCCAAGAGGGCATGCTCGTGGTCGCGATGTACCGGGAGGAAAACGGCGACAAGATCTTGACTAAACTTTCCCTGGGGCAAAGCGAGCCAGCTCCTCCTTCAACGCCCAGCGAATCGCCAAAGCGATTCTGATCGAGACGGCGAGCACGACCGAAGAGTGGAAGGCATGCGGACGCATCGTCGGTCGGACGATGCGTCCCGCGTCTCCGGGTAAACACGACCCCACGTCACCGTCCTAGTTGAGCCATCCCGCCAGAAGCGGGGCCATCCTTTCCGGCGATCACGGGCCTCCCGGAGGGCCGACGCCCACGGGCTCTGGAAGCGGTGGGCCCGTGCGGCCGGCTTCGGCGAGGCATTGTAGGATCTCTTGCCGGCCCCCGGCGCTGCTGAATCTGAACGTGATCCGGCCGCCGAGATCGACCCGTTCGAGCTGACCGGACGTCGAGTTGCACTTTGCCCATCGCGCATAGGCCAGGTCTTGCTGCGGCGTGTTTGTGATGGCGCACGCCCCCAGGAGGAGGGCGAAGCCGCACGAGCCGACGAAGTGCAGCCGGCCGAGGCGATCAGTCATCTCCGGAGTCCGTCAGTATGCCAGACTGACGTTCGTCCTTGCGCGTTCTTCCTTCCTGTCCACCAATCCGGCGGGGCCTGTTTGACGTTCTTATAAATGGGATGCACGGCTTCTGTTCGTCGAGGACAACTCGGAACAACCCGGCGGTGGGAACGCTGGCATCTGACGTGATTCTCCACTGGATGGTCAGGCCAGTCAGATGAAGGACGAGTGCACCCTACGCGAGAAAGCTCGCGAAGCGATCGGGAACGGAAAGCTACCGACTCGAAAGCCGGACCGTATATTGGGCGGTCTCGGGAGCGAAGAGATCTGCGCGGTGTGTGGCGAGCTCTTGATGCCGACTCGGATGGAATTCGAGATCGAATTCAACCGCCACCGCCCGACGCTGGGACTGGACACGTACCACCTGCATCCACCGTGCTTTGCGGCATGGGAGTTCGAAAGCCACAACCTGCTTGCCCGGAGGGCGATCTCCTCCAGCGACCAGCGGGATCAGCACCCCCTACCTCCGATGGCGTCCGCTCCGTCGGAGCCAGATTGAGATAACTCGCGTGACCCGCCGCCTCTTGACGAGAGCGATCGGTGATCGCAACATACTGGGCCGTGGGTGCAACGCGACACCCGAACCAGGACCCGCGCGAAGAGGGGACGACCCTCGGCGATTTGCTTTATGTCAATAAGGCGAAGGCGCCCGTATCCGAGAAGGAGTGGGTCGGACTCCTCCAATCCATCGCCGGGGGCGACCAGCTTGCGTTGCATGCGCTCTACACGCAGACGCATCGTATCGTGTTCACGTTGATCATACGGATCACCGGCAATCGGGAAACCGCTGAAGAGGTAACGCTCGATGTGTTCCACGATGTGTGGCGTAGAGCGTCGACGTACGATCCGGCCGGCGGTTCCGTTATCGGATGGATCATGAATCAGGCGCGCTCCAGAGCGATTGACCGGTTGCGATTCGAACAGCGGAAGAAACGCGTCAACGATCAGGCGGACGGTTCACTGACGGTGGCGGCTGCGAGTGGTCCACAAGAGGCCTTCGACGTCAGAGAGCAGGGCCGCCTCCTGCGACACGCCTTGCAGGTGCTCACGCCGGGAGAGCAACAGGCTATCGAAACCGCATTCTTCTCCGAACTGACGTATGGCGAGGCGGCGGAAAGACTGAATCAACCTCTCGGAACCGTGAAGACACGAATCCGTTCCGGATTGGCAAAGCTCCGACAGGCGCTCGCCGGAACATCGAAGGGTCTATGAGCTCGGGATCCGGCAACCACGATCGGGACTACGTGGAATCGGTGTTCCTGTACGCCCTGCGGGCCCTTCCGTCGAGCGAACTCCCCGCCGTGGAGGCTCATATCTCCGCGTGTGCGGATTGCCAACAGGAAGTGGAGACTCTACGTCCGATCATCGGCGCCTTCGTCTCCTGGCCAACCGATGTGCTGCGCCCATCGGAATCGCTGTGGGAACGTCTTGCGCGGCGAATCGCGGCGGAGACGGGCCAGGAGCCGGTGGTCCCAGCGCCGCAACCATCGGCCGAACCGAGCTGGGAAGAGGCGGCGCCCGGCCTCTCCTACAAGCTGCTCGCGACGGATACCGAGAAGGACCGCGTCAGCTTGCTAGTACGGCTTGCGCCGGGAGCCCACTATCCGCCTCACCGTCATGCTGGAGTCGAAGAGCTGTATCTGCTTCACGGCGAGCTGATGATCGACGACAAGAAACTCTATCCAGGGGATTACAACCGGGCGGAGGCCGGCAGCGCCGATCAGCGCGTCTGGAGCGAGACCGGCTGCACGTGCGTTCTTCTCACCTCCACCCGAGACGTGTTTCACTGATTTCTCCTCGCAGTGGTCATGCACAGTCCAAATCTCACGCTCCGCCCGGGCGCCTTCGCTGACGCTGATCGCCTTCACGAGCTGCACACGGTCTCGGTCCGGACCCTGTGCAGTGGGCACTACGCGGCCACGGTGATCGACGGTTGGCTGGCCAATCGTCGACCACAAGGCTATCTCGCGCCGATCGGGCGGGGAGACCTCTTTGTCGTGGAGGAAGGTGGGCGGATCGTGGGGTTCGGGGAGGCGGTTCCCGGCCAAATCATCGCGGTCTACGTGGATCCGGCGGCAACCCATCGCGGTGTCGGTGCCGCGATCATGGATCGCGCTCTGGTCGTGGCGCGGAGCGGTCACAAGGGTCCGATTCGTCTGGAGTCGACGTTGAACGCGGAGGCCTTCTATCGGCGTTTTGGCTTCCAGGCTGTCGCGCACTCGACGGTGCAACGGAATCAGACCGCCATCCCGGCGGTCGTCATGGAGCTGGACGACGAAGCACCGCATTGACAGGGCCCGTCCCGTTTTCAGAGCTGATCAGGGAGTTTCGTCCACTCTGTAATCCGTGGGCGCGCTGAATCCGACACCATCGATCTTGCCGGTCAGTCGGTGAAAGTAAATATCCAGGCCGTTCACGCTCACGACCGAGAACAGCGGCCCTAAGTGGACGCGCACTTTTGTGTGCGAGATCCCGGCATCATAGGTCTGACGGGCGATGATGCCCGGGAGCCCCATCATATCCAGCAGTCTTCCCACCCACAGGCGAACCAGAGTCCGCATGTTCCATCGTTCTTTCAAAAAGCCAGCCAAACGAGCGCAGGCAATAGAATCGTGCCCTTACCGAAGTGATGGGTCTGAGGGGGTGTAGAACTGACAGGGTAACGTCAAGGTCCCGGCGGGCGGCTGATTGCTGGGCCGGCATAGACCGACGGGCGGCGACCGAAGAATACCGGCGAGATTTACACGCAGTGAAAAAATCCCAGGACTGGCGGATCAACAATCCGCGACGCCACAAATCACACCCAGACCAATTGCCCGGCCGAAACGCGAGTGTTCCGTCGAAATCCCAGAGGAGAAATCGCGTTGTGTTCACGAGCTCCGACTCATGGAGCGATGGATGCCGAGGAGTCTAGCGGAGTACGCTGCAAAGCATGAGTCTCGGCGACTGGTTGGGCGAGCAGCTCTTTGGACGCCGTATCGTGCTCATCACGGGTCAGCTCGACGATGACGCAGCAGGGAGGGCGTCGGCCGCGCTCCTGACGCTGGACGCCCGCGAGAATCGGCTCATCGAGCTTCACCTAGACAGCCCCGGCGGCTCGCTGAGGGCGGCCTTCATCCTCGTCGACACGGCCGATGCCCTGCGCTCCGAACTGCGCGTCCTTTGCCGTGGTCAGGTGGGCGGCGCAGCCATTGCCGTGATCTCGGCCGCGGATCACCGCGTCGCCGCGCCGCACACGCGATTCCACCTCGCTCAGCCGACGGCGCGGTTCATCGGTACCCCAGCGGAGATTGACGCTCAGAACCGACAGCAGCAGGGACAGCTGTGGAGGCTCTACGCGTACATGTCCCGGCGGACCGGTCAGCCCGCTGAGGAGATCGCCGAAGACATGCGGCGCGGACGCTATCTCGATGCCCGGGAAGCCCTCGACTACGGCCTGATCGACGAGATCCTGTCCGGCGGGCAGTGAGTGAGATCGTTCAGCGACGCCCTTACGCGGCTGAAGGGGCACAACGCGTTTCTCAGTGCGTCAGAACTGGCGAGCAACACGCGCGAGATCGAGGAGCTCCTCGTGGAGACCAGGATTGGCGCTGGCAACGAGCGAATCTGAGCGGATGGTCCAGGGGCGGCCGTCGATGTCGGACAGGGTGCCGCCCGCTTCAGTGACGAGGAGGCTGCCTGCCCCAGAGTGGATGGCCGAAACGCAAAAGACGATGTAGGCTGAGATGCGGCCGGTGGCTACATAAGGCGAGGCCAACGTCGTCCCCAGCGAACGAAAGTCCCATCGATCCGCCCGGATAGCGGCGGCGGTGAACCGCGCGGCCAGCTCGCGGCGACGGTCCTTCGACTTGCCGTCTTCGATGACGATGGTCCGACTCTCGTCGCTGGTCGTCAGCTTGTGTCGGTCACCACCCTCCAACGCCCATGCGCCTCGGCCCCGCTCTGCGACAGCGATCTCACCGGTCGATGGATCGCCGACGACCGCGACGGTGACTTCGTCGCCCTCCACGAGCGCCAGGTTCACGCAGTACAGTGGGATGCGCGACGCAAAGTTCCGAGTCCCGCAGATGGGATCGACGAGCCAGTGCGGCGAGCCATCAGCCGACACGGCGCCGCCACGCTCCTCGCCTATCACCGAGAAGCCTGGTGCATCGGCGAGCATGCCGCGAAGCGCATCCTCGACAGCGATATCCACCACCGTCACCAGATCGCGCTCGCTCTTGACGGTAATGTCTTCCGGGCTGACGACACGCCGAGCGATAGTGAGCGCTCGCCTTACCGCTTCAATGGCGATGTGAGTCTCGGGGCGGAACTCGGCAGGGGGCTGCTTCATCGCGCGCTGCCTTCCCGCGGCACCGGCATCGTGAACGTGAACGTCGAGCCCACGCCCACCTGGCTTTTCACCCAGATCCGCCCGCCATGCAGCTCCACGAACTTCCGGCAAAGGGCTAACCCAAGCCCCGTCCCTTCCGCCTTCTTCTCAGCGGTCCCGACCTGCCGGAACTCCTCGAACACCGCCTCCTGGTCCTCGGGCGCGATGCCGACCCCCGTATCGCTGACCGACACTTCGATAAATCCATCACGAGGCACGGCTCCGACTTCGATCCGCCCGCCCTCCGGCGTGAACTTGATCGCGTTCGACAGCAGGTTCAAGACGACCTGGCGGATCTTCCGCTCGTCCGCCTGAACCTGGCCCAGCCGGTCATCGACGTCAATGTGGAGGATGATGCCTCGACGCCCGGCGCGCTCGCGAACCAGGGTCAGAGCGTTGTCGAGTGTCGTGGGGAGGTGGAACTCCGCCAACTCGAGCTCCATCCGTCCGGCTTCGATCTTCGAGAGGTCGAGGATGTCGTTGATGAGGGAGAGCAGGTGCGTGCCCGAGGCGTAGATGTCCTGGAGGTACTCCGCTTGCTTCTCGTTCAACTCGCCAAACATGCGGTCCGTCAGCACCTCGGAGAACCCGATGATCGCGTTGAGCGGCGTGCGCAGCTCGTGCGACATGTTGGCGAGGAACTCGGACTTGTGCTGGCTGGCGACCTCGAGCTGGCGACTCTTGTCCTCGATCTCGAGGTTGCGCGCCTGCAGCTCCTTGAACAAGCGGACGTTCTCGATGGCGATGACAGCCTGGTCGGCGAAGGTTCGCAAAAGGGCGATCTGTTGATCAGTGAACGGTTGGATCTCCGTTCGGCTGACTCTGATCACACCGACTGCGACACCGTCACGCAGCAGCGGCACGGCCAGCGCCGACTGCACGCCGTACTGGGCCGCCGTTGACTCTGGGTACTCCGCCAGGGCCTGCGTGAGATCGCGGACATGAATTGTCTGACGGTCGATCACCGCACGGCCCACCAGGTGCCCGCGTGTGAGCCGGCGCACCGAGGGCATCGACGGCGTGCCGGAGGCGGCGACGAGGCGCAGCCCTGCCCCTTCCACACGAAGCACCTGGGCGTCGTTCGCGCTGCAGAGGCGGGCCGCGTTTGCGGCAATGGCGTCGAAAACCGGTAGCAGATCCGCGGGTGAGCTCCTGATCACACGCAGGATTTCGCCGGTGGCATTCTCGCGCGCCAGCGCCTCGGTCAGGGAACGCTGCACGTCCGCGTACGACAGCGCTGGCTGCGCACGCTCATCGAGGTGCTGGAGGGGCGTCCCACACTTCCCACAGAACGTCTGCCCCGTTGGATTGCCCTGCTGACACCGAGGACACTGCATGCCGCCTCCGGAGTGTGGGCCGGTGAAGGTCGCGCCCGTGGGCCGAGACTAGACTGGCGCCTGCCCTGCCGTCAACGGCGCTGCCGGCAGCCAGCAGATCCGCCTCGGCGTCCAGGCCGGGGTGCCGTAGCCAGGTGGCCATCTAGTTCGTGGCCATCTGGGCATTGCGCGGTATCTCCGATGTCGCTATCACACTGGGCGCAGATGCTCTCAGCCTTCCTGGGTGCGGCAATGCTGCTCCTTCTCGTCAGCTCACCGGTGGCCGCGCAGGCGCCGTCGCCTCCTTCCGAGACTCCCGAGACACCCGGGCCACCACAGGAAGTCATTCAGCTGCCGCCCGTCGAGGTCATCGGCACCACGCCGCTGCCGGCTCTCGGAATCCCGCTCGAGAAATATCCCGGCAACGCGCAGCGAGTGACTGCGGATGAACTGAAGAAGCAGAACCTCGTCAACCTCCCCGAGCAGCTCTTTCGCAATTTCGGCTCCGTCAATACCATCGGCGCCCAGGGCAACCCCTGGCAGAACGACCTCACCTATCGGGGCTTCCTGGGCGGCCCCCTGACCGGTAGCCCCATCGGGTTGTCCGTTTACGTGGACGGGGTGCGCTTCAACGACGGGTTTGGGGACACCATCAACTGGGATCTCATCCCCCAGTTCGCCCTCTCCGGGGTGGACATCATTCCCGGCTCCAACCCGCTCTTCGGGTTGAATACCCTCGGCGGCGCGCTCGCCATGCGTACCAAGCGCGGCTTCGATTTTCCCGGATTCGAGCTCGGCGCCTCCGGGGGCTCCTGGGGACGCTGGGCCGTCGAGGGGGGATACGGAGGTTCGCAAGGCCCGTTCGACGGGTTCCTCGGCTTCAACGTTCTCAGCGAGAACGGTTGGCGCGACGAATCGCCCACCGATTTGCGCCAGCTGTTCGCCAAGGTCGGATACCGGACGTCCCAGACCGACGTCGAGCTGAGCTACATCTTCGCCAACAACAAGCTTGTCGGTAACGGGCTAGTCCCCGAGAGCACGCTGGCCGTGGATCGAAGTGCCGTCTACACGTTCCCAGACCGGACCAAGAACGTCATGCACCTGACCAATCTTCGAGCGAGTCAGTGGTTGACGGATGCCGTGCTGCTATCCGGCAACGTGTTCTACCGCCACTACACGCGCGAAACGCTGAACGGCGACGCCGAGGTCAACTGCGTCGACGACGTCGCCGGTGCGCAGGTCTTCACGGCCAACGGGCGCCCTCTGCATCCGGGACTGTGCCAGGGCTCGGCCGGCGGCTTCTTCGACGCCCAGGGTAATCCCCTCGCCGGGAACCTGGATCTCGAAGCGGAGGCCCATGACCGTATCACCAAGACGCGTACACAGGACTGGGGCGTGACGCTGCAGTTCCAGCAGCGAGGCAAGATCTTCGATCGGGACAACCGGCTCACCGTCGGCTTCGCCTACGATGGGCACACCACTCGCTTCACCCAGAGCGAAGCCCCGGCGAACTTCGTGCGCCGGGGCAACAGCGTGGGCACCACCCAGACCGGTGACTTCGAAACCGACGTTGACGTCAAAACCGGCCAACAGAACTTCGGTGTTTACCTGGCTGACACATTCGAGATCTTTCCGCGGCTCGGGCTCACGCTGGCCGGGCGATTTCAGCACGTGAGCATCAGCATCCGCGACCGCTCGGGCGGTAATCCGGATCTCGACGGAGACCACAACTTCCATCATTTCAGTCCGGCAGTGGGCTTCACCTATCAACCGATCACCAATCTGACGACGTTCTTCTCCTACAGCGAGGGCTTCCGCGCTCCGACCCCGGCCGAGCTCACGTGCGCCGACCCCGACGCTCCCTGCCGACTACCCAACGCCTTCGTCGCGGATCCCCCGCTCGACCCCGTCATCGCCCGCACCTACGAATTCGGCCTGCGCGGGAAGCTGCCGCTCGGGGATGCGCTCCTGTGGAGCCTCGCGTTCTACCGTACCGATCTGAAGGACGACATCCTGTTCCTTCTTGCCGAGACGGGAGGGGCGGGCTTCTTCCAGAACGTGGCCAAGACACGTCGCCAGGGCGTTGAGGTTGGATTACAGGGGCGGTGGAAGCGTCTCGGGTACTTTCTGAACTACGCCTACGTCGATGCCACCTACCAGAGTAACGAGACGCTGGCGAGCGTCACCGATCCCAACGGTGTCCGAGTTCAATCCGGCGACCACATCCCCGGCATCCCAGCCCAAAACCTCAAGGTGGGGGCAGAGGTCGAAGTTCTGAAGGGCTTCTTCGCGGGCGCGAACGCCATCCACGCGTCCGGGAGCTATCTGCGCGGCGACGACGGCAACAACCAGCCCAAGCTGGACGGCTACACCACGCTGAATCTGTCCGTCCGGTACATTCCGATCAAGCACGTCGAGCTGTGGGGACGAGTCGACAACGTGACCAATGCCCACTACTCGACAGCGGGCGCCCTGAATTTCAACGCCTTCGCCGACCCGATCGCGGTCGAGAGATTCGTCGCCCCCGGGGCTCCCATCGCCGGCTGGGCGGGCGTCAAGGTGCGCTTCTGAGGACGCGAGTTCGAGCAGCTTTATGTGAGCGACTTCGCCATGAAGATGCGGCTGGTGCCCGGCGGAAGGCATGAAACGGTGCCCAGGATGCGATAGCCGTGTCGCGCGTAGAAGCCGGGTGCCTGGAAGTTGATCGTGTAGAGGACCGCGCTGACGCAGCCGCGGTGCCGAGCCTCCTCCTCCGCCAGCCGCAACAGGCGACTGCCGAGTCCGCCGCCCCGCAGGTTATCCGGGAGGAAGAAGAGGTCGATGAACAGAAGGCCGAGTGATGTTCGACCGGTGAGGCCGCCGACCGGTTGCTTGGTCTGAGGATCGCGGACGACCACCGCCAACGGTCGACTATCCCTGATCCCGCTCTGCTGCTCGTTGAAGCGTGCCAACCCGGAACCGATCGCATGCTCCTCCTCCGCGGTCGGCGCATCGGTGAGCTCCACGATTGGCTCGAGACGATCGCCACCCGGCATGGCCGGAGTTTACCCCAGCGTCGTGAGGTCTGAGCGCGGGTCGGTCGACCGAGCTACTGCTCACCGACGCTTCACTCGGAAGTGCGCGCGCCGGTTCTTCGCCGCACACGCGTCCGACTTTTCCGTGCACGCCAGGCGGTCCGAGCCGTAACTGACGGTCCACAAGCGAGTCTCGGGCACGCCCATCGCCATGAGGAACCTTGCGGCCGCCTTGGCCCGTAGCTCCGCGAGTGCCAGAGGGTCCTCGCGGGCTTCCTTGGCGTCCGTGTGGCCTTCGATGAGCACGAAGTAGTCACGATTGTCGACCAGCCAGCGGGCGACCAGCCACCGGGCATTGCCCATCATGATGCTGGCGCCGTCGCGGACGATGTCCGCGCGACCCGGATCGAAGAGCACGTCCTTGAGCGCCGGCTCGTCGACGAACTCTTCGATGTTCTGCGGGGTCCCCGGCGCTGCGGCCGAGCTTGATGGCGACTGAGCCGTCGGCTGCTCCTGGACGGCTGGTGGTGGTTGCGGCGGAACCGGCGAGGGGTCTGTCTGCGCCCCTGTGGACGGTGTTGTCGTCTTCGGTGCCTGCTGTGCACAGCCCGCCGGCGCCAGGAGCAGAGCCACCAGGATCAGGATTGCTACGCCGAGTCGATTCTCGGGCTGGCATCGGGGACACTTCATGCAGCGCCCCTCCGGAGTATGGGCCGGCAAGGTCGGACCGTGGGCCGAGACTAGACTGTCGCCCGGCCGGTGGTCAACGTGCCATTCACCTTCGCACTCGCGCGTAGCACCAGCAGTCGCCGACGGCGCCATCGAGATTCGGGAAGACGACCCATGCGTTCAGCCGTCCTTCGCGGGCCATGCCCGTCTTCTCGAGCACCCGCGCCGAGGCGGCATTGTCGACATGGCAGTAGGCCCAAACGCGGACGACTCCCGGATTGTCCAGGGCCCACTCGGCGATGCGGGTCGCGGCTTCCGTCGCGTAGCCACGCCCCCAGTGTGGCCGCGCCATCACATAGCCCAGCTCGACGCGATGTCCCTGGAGCCGGACGCCAGCCGTTCCTATGAGAGCGTCGTCGTCACGGCGCGCGAGGGCCCATTGCACCTCGCGCCCCGACGAGACGGCCTCCGCCGCGTACTTGAGAAAGGCGCTCGCATCGTCGAGTGACCGGTGCTGGGGCCAGCTCACGAAGCGCGTCACCGCCGAGTCGTGGCCGTATGCGTAGATGGCGGGCGCGTCGTCTGCCCGCAACGCCCTGAGACGCAAGCGCGCGGTGTCCAGGACCGGCACCATGTTCGCAGGCACGTGCCTCACCTCTCCTTCGACGCCGAGCCTCGCTCCGTGATGGCTCGCGTTCGGCAGCGGATGGCTGGCAGGGGAGTCTAGCAGACTGGAATCATTCGGGGCCGAGAGCGGCGCCAGGCTCGCCGCATACGGCTCGGGCGCATTGCCCGCACAGTCCAGGGGGCTTGCCCGACGTCGTTCACACTGCCACCATGGATGGCACGTCGATCCTCGGCAATGAGGCAGTGAAAACGCGGGTTCGCGAAACGCTCGATGGAGCGGGGCTCGAGGGCAGACGATTTGCAGCGACGCATGCGCGACGTTGATCCCATCTCAAGGAGGCGCGACGATGCCGAAGTTCGTGATCGAACGAGAGATCCCGGGCGCGGGGAACCTGTCACGGCAAGAGCTGCAAGCGATCTCGCAGAAGTCGTGCTCGGTTCTCAACAAGCTGGGGCCGCAGATTCAATGGCTGGAGAGCTACGTGACCGACAACAAGCTCTACTGCGTGTACATCGCGCCTGACGAGGCGATGGTGCGGGAGCATGCTCGCCAGGGAGGGTTTCCAGCCAACCGCGTCTCCGAGGTTCGAACGATGATCGACCCCACGACCGCGGAGCGCTGATCGAGAGCGAGGACGCATTCTTGCTGTTCGTGGAGAGCGTCGAGCTGGTGATCAGCCTGAAAACGGCGAAAGCGCTCGGCCTGACGATTGCGCCGGCGGTCTGGCGACGTGACGCCAGACCGCCGGAGGTCCTACACTAACCGCCGATCTCGCACTTGTTCTGAGCGCCCAACCACTTGCCGCCGGCGCGCTCGCAGTCAGCCTTGTTGGTGAAGTTGTGGCTGGACGGCGTGGACGGCGAACCGGTGGACGGCGCGGGCGCCGGCGTACGTGCACATCGTGGAAAACGCGGGCGGGCTCCTCCGGACTCGGCCCCAGCGTCGGCGCTCAACGCGCCAGCGGCATGAGCTTCACGAGTACGAGATGGGTGGGCCAGTAGACGACCAGCGGAAAGCCCACGATGAGCATCGCCACATAGACTTCTGGTGGGAGCCAGCGTTGGGGCTTGCTACCGGGCCCGAAGACCCAGTTGATGTTCTCGGCGGGCTTCGTCAGCGTGTAGCAGACGACGAACAAGAGCGTTCCAAGGATGGTCTGGGCGAGTAGCGCTCTGGGATCGTAGCCGATCCACATCAACGTCCCCACGAGCAGCACGGGCAACACGACGTGGAAGAGCGACAATCCTCGCAAGTACCGGGGCAGGGTCGGATCGAACATGTACGTCGCCATCCCGAGCGGCGCTCGCCCGGTGAGCAGGCGCGCGAAGAAGTCGAGATTCCAGAGCGCCTCGGGTAGCGCCACCGCCACGGTCAGGGTACTCACGATGAGCGGGTTCTCCGCCCACAGCCCCGGCACCATGCCCAGCAGCGCCACGTCCGAGAACCAGAGGAAGTTCGCCGCACCGTAGTGCTTGAGATAAATGGGCACCAGGACGGCGACAAACAGCGTGTAGACGAGCTTGATCCAGAGCGGAAGCTGCGTCGTGTCGCCGGTCATCGACGAGAATCTTCCGCTATCGAGGTCGGCGGCCGCTACTATTTTCATCACCACCGACCGCGGGCGCGCGGGGCCGCTACTTCTTCGACGACGCCGTCTGAGCCTGGATGCCTTCGATCGTCTTCAAGTGCTCTTCGAGTGTGGGGAGAGTCTTGTCCACCCTTGCAGCGTTGCCGGCCTATCTCGAAGACGATCGCGCTTGGCGGCCTTGTCCTCGAGCTCGACTCCCTTGTTCTCGGCCAGCTGCATCAGCTCCTTGTTGGCATGCCCATGGTCCTCGACCATGCGCCGCCCGAACTGCTTGACCGCATCGCTGGACGCTCGGGCTTGGGCCAGCCGTCCGAGCTCGACCTCGACCTGTCCGCCCTCGGCGGCCTTCTGGATGAAATTGCGGTCGCTCCGCTGCAGCTTCGTATTGGACGGCGTGCTCTGCTGAGCGGCAAGTGTTGAAGTGAGCGCCAGGATACTCAGTCCGGCGACCGCGGTGATCAGCGATCGGGTCGCGTTCATGACTAGCTCCCTCCTTTGTAGGCCACTATCCGATCATCGCCGCCAGCTCTTGCAGCGGCGGCTCATAGGTCTCGCTGAACGTCGGGAACGCGTGGACGACATCCGTCAGGACGTCGATCGTGATTTCTGCCCGGATCGCGAGCACGGCCTCGCCGATCCACTCCTCCGCGTGGGGGCCGATCGCCGCCGCCCCGATCAGCGTCCGGCGCCTGCGATCGGCGACGAGGACCAGCCGCCCCGACTTCAACCCCGTCGCGTGGGCGCGGGCGGTGTGGCGCACCTCCATGGACGCGCTCACGACGTCATACCCGTGTTCCTTCGCCTTCGCTGACGAGAGGCCCACGCATGCCACGGCCGGGTCCGTGTACAGGCCGCGCGGAATGGCTCGATGATCCGCGCGCGCCTCACGCCCCAGAAGATTTGCCGCGATGATCCGTCCGTGATACTTCGCCGCGTGTGTGTAGAGCGCGAGACCAGTGACATCCCCGGC
>Ga0137403_10005498_pt1 | contig 14696 bp, 10 predicted proteins | sample CZOMad2_1_16fung_FD_122057 | JGI IMG/M metagenome (GOLD analysis project Ga0137403, IMG submission 122057) | Vadose zone soil fungal communities from Angelo Coast Range Reserve, California, USA - CZOMad2_1_16fungal (Hybrid Assembly) | ecosystem: Environmental > Terrestrial > Soil > Vadose zone... | reverse complement strand
TGGCGGTTTTGATTAACAAGCAGGAACTTCCGGTTCAGATAAAAGACAAGGCTGCTGCTGTCGTCGAACGGGCCTTCAAAAATCGCATCGCCTCCAGCATCGAGGCGCGGATTTAGATACCGCGCTACATCTGCGAGTGAGAAATAAGGCGCGGTTCGCGCGACGCCTTCGATCATGCTAAGCCCGCCTGGAATCATGGCTGTAGCCAACGCAACGGCGGCGAGTTTCTCGCGCCGTTTGAAGATACAATAGAGTGCCAGCAGTGAGAGAAGTACCAGAGAAACACCGGTAGTCGCGAGCACCGGCCGAATTACAAGCCAAGCTGACATGGGCATCTCGTGTAACGCCCGCCATGCGGTCCATCGCGCGTCCATCGTCCCCCAGTTTCCGTTCAAAGCGCGCGCGGCGCCGACCAGCAAGAACGCCGCCAGGACGCTCATCATTCCAGTGACACCCACCGCGATTGCGCCTGCGGCGCGCAACTTCCGCGGCATCCGGTCCCATATAACCGCTGCCACGAGCGCAACCGCGCTCCACATACTCATCGAATAATAATCCTGTCGTTGGCCCAGAAAAAGCAGGGGCACAAAAACAACAGCCATCCAGCAGAGCGGCAACGCATCGGAGAAATTAATGTCGTGCAGTCGCATCACGCGACGCCATGCGAAAAGCATGCCGGGCAGCAGTACGATGGACCAGGGAAACCACCAGGCCAAATGCATGAGCAGAAATTGGTACGCAGGCATGCCCTTGTAATCATGCGTCTCATCGGTGAGCCCGCGCAGATGTCCCCACCATTCCGTACTGACCTGATACCGAAAATAACCCGGAAAATGTAATTCCGCCCAGATATGCCAGGGAGCAAGAATCAAGAGAAAGATTGCTACATATTCCCACCGCAAAAGCGCGCGATATCGCACCTGTGCTTCGCGATAGAAAATTGACAGCAATACAAGAATCGCCGCCGGATAAAGGACGCCGAGCAATCCTTTGGTCAAGCAGGCGAAGGCCGAGCAAATCCAAAATCCGGCGAACCAGGCATGCCGATGCCGCCGGCGCTGATAACCGGACACAGCACAGAACATCGCTCCGGCGATGAATGCGCTGACCAGCGGTTCGGGCATGACGATGCGCGCGAGCAGAAATGTGCCGCAGAAGCTAAGATAAATCAGGCCGGCAATGAAGCCGCGCCAGTAATCCGTGAGCTTTTCCCCAATCAGAAAAATCAGGGCAACCGAGGCGACGACTGCAAGCGCAACCGGAAGGCGTGCAGCTGCAGCGTTTACGCCAAAGAGCTTGAAGGAAATAATAATGAGCCAGTAGAGCAGCGGCGGCTTTTGCAGGCGCGGGATGCCGTCGTTCGTTGGCAGGAGCCATTGATGGGATTCAACCATCTCTCGGGCGGCTCCCGCATATTGCCCTTCTGTCTCGCTGTACAGATCGCCGCTGCCTATCGTGGCTATGTGCAACAGGGCAGCTAACGCAATTAGAATCGCGAGCAACGCGTGACGTGTCGGCGGCGGAGGCAGCGCCGGCGGCTCGAGCAGAGTTTCTTCAAGGCGTAAGCTTTGGGTGGCTGCGGTCATTCAATGCGCTCTTCGTTGGAAACAATTCCTATTTTACATTCGCCTTTGGGATTATGCGCGGCATCGCCTGTGCGGTATTCCTGCCAGTGATCGGGCAAACGCAGCAGTTTCCCGGCTGGCATTTCGATCAGCGCGAGCATCTGACGGCATTGCGCAATCAACGTGTTGTCCTTCGGTCGTGTGATCCGAAATCCGCACCAGAACCGCGCGCGTTCCACCTGATCGAGCCACCCCTCGATCATCAGCCGATCTCCAAGTTTGGCCGCGCGGCGATAATCAATCTCCGTACGTACCACTACGGGATATGTTTGCTTTTCAGCCATTTCCGTCAGGCGAAGGCCGAGTTCTTCGGCCAGGTGTGTGCGCGCGACCTCAATAAAACGCAGATAAGCGATGTTAGACACGACGCCTCCGCAGTCGGTGTCGAAAAACATCACTTGCACGTCTGTGCGGATTCGCGGCGGAGCCATAGTATGCTTTGAACTTATCAAATTTGACGTTTCTCGCCCAGAATCGACAGCACTGCATCAGCCACTTCCTCAGACCGGACGGCCTTCATGCAGCGGAAATCAATTGGACATTCGCGGAGGAAACAGGGGCTGCATTCGACATGGTGTCGCAGGATAATGTGGCCATCTCCGAGTGGACCGGTCAGGCGCGGCTCAGTAGAGCCAAAAATAGCGACCACGGGCACGCCGAGCAAAGCAGCCAGATGCATCGTACCGGTATCGTTGGTAAGCAGTAAGCGGCATTCCCGCAGTTCGTCGATGAGTTGATCAAGTGTCGTGTGGCCTATTCGATTCACGCAATGATCGCCGATCGCAGCCGCGATCTGATCTGCTATTGCGATGTCGTTCTTCGTCCCGAACAAAATCCATTGTGCCGATGATTGCGCGCTAACCTTGGCGGCGACCTCGGCAAATCGCTCCGGCAACCATCGTTTAGCCGGGCCGTACTCTGCGCCGGGACAAAGACCAAGTTTGGAGGTTTGACGTTTGATGTTTGATGTTCGAGAAAGGGGTTGGGCGTTGGGCGTTTCTGCGCCGCACTCGCGCGCGATCCGAAGAAACCGGAGCGAATGGTGTTCGGGCGGACCTGGTTTTCGCGGCCCGCGCACGGTTTGGTTCAGCAGCAATCTCCTCCAGTGTCCGCGATAACCGACCCTGCGCGGAATTCCGCTTAGCCAGGATTCAAGCGCAACGCGCAGCGAATTTGGAAAAAGAATCGCAACGTCGAAATTCCGTTGTCGCTTGAGCAACGAGATAACCGGAAGAAGCGAATCATTTGGCAATGGAACAATGGTATCTACTTCAGGAACAAGCTTCCACATCGGCGCAATATTCACAGGCGCGGCGACTGTCACTCGTGCGTCGGGACGCCCATTCTTGATCGCCCGCACTGCGGGCACGCTCATCACAGCATCGCCCAACCAGTTGCTTGAACGAATGAGAATCCGAAATGCCTTTAGATCGTGCGCTGAAATCCCCGGCGGCAGATAGACGCCGCGTTTGTATCGCGCGAGAAGAAAATTTGGCTCGGGCGTTTTCCACCGATTATGAACCCAAAACCAATCTTCCGGGGCGACGCGAATTTGTTTCTCGATGATCTCATTTATTCGCCGGGTGAGCTCTGCAACGGAACCGCCAGGTTGGTCAAACCGCTCGGTAAACACCATGCGCCAGCGCGCCGGACCGATTGTGTAAACCCCAGCAGCAATGATCGCCGCTCGGGTGCGCTTCGCGAGCAACGCAGGTAGAGGCGAAGTGGACGCCAGTCTTCCGAAGAACGGCGTCCACACTCCGTGGTCGCCAGCGTGTTGGTCGGACAAAACGCCCACGCCACCGCCGGAGCGCAGCAATTCGATCACCGGCTCAAATCCGGCCTGGCGATCGAACAATTCCAACCCGGTTTGGCTGCGCGTCCGACGCACATGCTCGTCAATGAAACGATTGCCAAGCTTCTGATAAACGCTCGCATTTCGCACGAACCCGACAAACTTCGGCATCAATTGCGCGAATAACTCCCATGTTCCCAGATGACTCAAAACGAGCACGACGGGAACGCCGGCGCGAAATTCGCGGGCCATCGCCTCGATATTTTCGACCTTGACCCGGCGAAGGATTTCCTCCGGTGGCATTGCAGTGAGTTTGGCGCTGCAAAGGAAATTGGCGCCGAGCCGCCGAAAATGGTCGCGTACAAGGCAATGCAATTCGCGCGGCGATTTTTCATCGCCAAACGCAATCGCAACGTTGCGTTCTGCGAGGTGCCGATATTTCCTGGAAACGAGCCATGCGCAACAGCCAAGGAATTGCCCAAGAGCAAACAGGAAGCGCAACGGCAGCGCCGCCGCAATGGCAGACCCCGCGCGAAAGAGGACGTAAACGACAAAATCGAGCATTGCGGAACCGACAGTATCGGGGTGCGGCGCGGCAGGGTAGATTTGCCTGCGGCTTGCTTCAACCAATATAATGTCGGTTGTGTCGTCAGCAGATCACTCTTCTTTTGATTCCGATTTCGCGCGCGCGATCTCGCGGAGGTTCGAGCACGGCCGATTTCTCATCATCGGAAGCAACTCTCGGGAACTGGAGTCTCAATTCGCAGAAGCGGGCAGAGAAGCTGACGTGTGGTCTCCTGACGAGCTAGCTTCGAAGCTGACGCAGGACACAGGCAAAGCGCGCTTTCAAACCGCGGTTTGGCTTTATCCGTCAACAGAACACGAGGACGATACGGTGGCGGAAGCGCTCTCGGGCTGCGCAGACACAATTGTCTTGGTGCCTGGACCTGGGGCTGACCCTGCTCGGCGGCGTCCGGAACTTGTGCAACGTTTCACCCGCTTTGGGCTTGTCCCCGATTATGAATACGACCTGATGGATCTGCATCCGGGAGCCGTGTGCCTTCGGCGTCAGCGCGAAACAGCTGGCGCGCTAGTTCCCACGATGGAAAATGCTCTTGCCAGAGTTAACAAGCGATTCAGCGCTCTACAGGCCAGGCTTCAAGTTCGCGACGCGGAATTGAAACAAGCGAATCACCACATCTCGGCACTGGAGGAGAAGCTTCTCAAATTAAAAGAATACCGGCGCGAACTACGGTTGCTAAAAGAACAGAAACAAACGTTGCGTAAATCCCCCGAGCGCCGCGTGGGTCAAGTATTGCTGGCACCGTATCGCCTTCCGGAAAAACTGGCCAAAACAGTCTGGAGAAAGCTTTACCGACCGAGCCAAAAGCCATGGCGCTCAATTGCGACCAGCGAATACCAAAAGTGGTTCCAGCGGCATCGAGCGACTGCGCGCGACCTCGAACAAATGGGATATGAGGTGGGCGAATTTAGCTCTCAACCGCTTGTCAGCATCCTCATGCCTGTGTTCAACACTCCAGTTCCGTGGCTCCGAGAAGCTTTGGAGTCGGTGCTCGCACAAGTGTACGAAAAGTGGGAGCTCATTTTGGTCGATGACGGCTCGAATCATCCAGACCTTCTTCAGTTTTTGGCAGGACTTTCATCCCGCGACACACGTATTAGATTCTGGAAGTCTGGGGTCAATGAAGGCATTTCAGCCGCATCGAACAGAGCCCTTGACCTCGCCGGCGGGGATTGGGTCACTTTTCTCGATCACGACGATGTCCTTGAACCTGATGCGCTTTTCCAAAATGTCAGGTTGCTTCAGGAAGAGCCCGAGATCGATCTGATCTACTCGGATGAGGACAAGCTCGGTGAGCAGGGCCTCGATTCACCGCTGCTAAAACCTGACTGGTCGCCGGATTTCTTTTTATCTTCTAACTATTTGTGTCACGTGGTGTTTTTGCGCCGGAACCTAGCGCGAGAGGTTGGCGGGTTCCGGCCGAGATTTGATGGTTCGCAGGATTACGATCTTCTCCTGCGTATCATTGAGCGCACGAATCGGATCGCGCATATTCCACGCGTGCTGTATCACTGGCGGCGGAGCGAAACCTCCAGCGCGGGCAACGTTCGGCAAAAACCCAACCAGCTTGAGGCATCACGTCTTGCCATTGAAGAGCATATGAAGCGTCGCGGCGAGCCCGCGCATGTTGTGGTTGACTGGCGCACTCACGCATTCTGTGTCAGACGCGAGTTATTGGAAGCGCACAGAATTTCTGTCATCATTCGGAGTTGCCACAGCCCCGGGTCACTCGAGCGATGCCTGGAAAGTCTGACGAGCAAAACGAGCTACCCGAATTACGAGATCGTCATGGTCCACGGCGACGAAGACGAATCTTTCAACGCAACCGCTTATATTTCGCGTTTCCCGCATCGTTTTCTGCGTTTCTCAAGTGCTGGGAACGACTCCGCAGTCAAAAATTTCGCGGTAACTCAAACCGACAGTCCATGGCTTCTTTTTCTGGACGGCACCATTGAAGTGATCGAACCGGACTGGCTGACAATCATGGCTGAGCATGTCCAGCGGCCGGAAGTTGGTGCGGTGGCGCCACGATTGTTGAATCCGGACGAAACTATCCAACACGCCGGGATTGTTCTTGATGTCGATGGAATTGCGCAGCCTGCTTTTCACGGTTTCCCGGCGGAACATCCGGGCGTGAACCGTCAGTTGCAGATGACCCGCAACTATAGCGCAGTCTCCGATGCCTGCATGTTGGCGCGCCGCGAGGTTTTTCGAGAAATTGGCGGCTTTGATGAAGCTTTGGCCGGGTCATTTGCGGATATCGATCTTTGCCTGAAAATGAGACGTGCGGGTTATCTGATTGTTTACACTCCGTTTGCAAAACTTTACCGGCATGAAGTTTTACGCGATCGCAAGATCGACGTGAAAGCCAACCACATTATGCAGGAGCGCTGGTCCGACGTTTTACAGCGCGATCCATATTATAATCCAAATCTTTCTCGCAAACGGGCAGATTTCTCGTTCGGCGAATAACGGAAGTTCTTCGTGTAAATCTGCTGTAGAACCCGATGCTGACCGTTGTCTGCTCGAATACGCGCGATGATCGCTGTCAACGCAAATGAATAGATGCGTCCAATAAACGGGAGAGCGTTAACCAGGCGACGTGCCCGTCAGTGGGAACTTGCGCCAACCGGACCAAAATTCCCAATCAAACGCCATATGAAACATCAGCCTCTCGGCGCTTTTGCAAGCTTGTTTTGGATGCTTCTTCGAAGCACGAGCGATTGACTCCAAGAATTCGCTTTTTCGGCGGATACGTTTCCACAAGCGAGCGGTATTTTTCAAGTAAATGCTCTACGAGTTCCCGATCAAAAAGATTTGTCGTATTGCTCATCGACCTGTCGTGATGGCGATAGAGACAAAGAATATTCGGCAGAAAGCTCACGCGGAGTTTTGCCCGAGCAATTCGCAGCCATAACTCGTAATCTTCCCACCCGAACCAGCCGAATTTATACAATTCGGTATCATACCCGCCGATTTCGATGAGTTGACCTCGATCAAACAACGCCATCGCGTCAATGTAGGGATGTTCGACCAACATCTGTGGGTCCCAATCGAAATACGAAAGCAGTCCTTTCCGATTGTTGTGAGCGCCTTGAAAACGACAGAGCATCGAGTAAACAGCTGCGGAATTGTCCTTAACAATCGCCGTGTGCAACTGTTCCAGCGCGCGGGGAAAAACCAAGTTATCTGCATCCAATATAAAAGCATAAGGAGCACGCGCCAGCTGAAGACCCATGTTACGCGCATCCGCCAATCCGGTATTCAGCCGCTTGTCGACGATACGAACGGGATGACGTGAATTTCGCTGCAGCGCCATTGCCTGCTCCAACGAATCGTCAGTCGAGGCGTCATTGACGATAACGATCTCAATTCCTCCAGGAATCGCCGCAGTCTCAGAATCTTCCAGGCTTGTGCAGCACTGCTGAATGTAGGCCCTGTAATTGTAAAGAGTGACAATAACCGAAATCGCAGGTGCGCTGCCATCAAAGCGCGGATTGTCAATTAATTGGAAAATCGCTTCCCCGCTTTGTTGCGCTCTTTTCTGCGCCTCAAAGCGCTCGGCATAGCCACGCCGCATATCGTAAAGACTCTCGATGCGTAGCGCCGTATCCCTGCCATTAATTGTCGGTTTTGGAACCGCCCGGTGAAACATACTTGAGAGATCTTCGATTAGGGCCGAAAGGAGCATCTCGATAGGTCTTCGCGAAATGCGTTTCGTTAAGGCATCCGGCAGTGGTTCTGTCTTCAACGGCGCTTCCGCATTCGCTTTTGCATTGAAAGCCGACTGTGCCTCACCGTTTTTCGCTCGGAAGGCATTCTCTATCTCTCGCAAGAATGCGCGGCAATTATCTTTCTGCGTGAAGCGTTCATGCACAAAATTATAGGCCTCTCCGGCGATCGCTTCGCGCTCAGCATCATGCGTCAGATAGTATTCACAGCACGTGATTAGATTGTCTGCCTCCACCATGACAAAATGTTTCCCTGGCACAAATGGCTCGAACCCTTCACAGGTCTCCGTAATCAAGCAGCAACCATTCGCCAGCCCGATCAGCGCTCGGTGCCACTCGAAATAGCGCAGGTCTGAGTAATGAACATTCAGCAAGATCTTTGTTCGCTGCAGTAGTGCATTGCGTTTTGCCACCGGTAAATAACTTTGCGTCTCTTCCGTTTTAGCGAATCCAATCGGAACCAATCTAAGGTGACAGTTCCGCGTCGCGAAGAAATCGGCGTTGGCGGCGATGAACTCCTCACGCCGGTCAGTCATCGCACCCAGAAGGCAAATATCGATGTCTCTCGCGGAGTTTGCTGACGCGTCCCTTTGTTCAAGCAATGGGTGATAACCGAGCGGCAGGTGAAAACAAAGCAGTCCGCGGGCGCGGTATGCGGCCACGCCTGACAAATGAATGTCGAGCATGGCTTGTGCGTGCGGTGCCGTGACAAGATTACCGTCAAACCACTCGCTATCGGGTTGTTCGGTACTGAGCAAAAAAAGATGATTTGTGAGGCGCTGAATCTTCTCCCAAGGGAGCTTATCACGTAGGAACAAATTAAAGAACTCATGAGGTGTAACCACGATTTGGATTTTGCCTTCCTCGGTTCTTTCGGCAGGAATTCGATCCACGAAAAGTTGCGCTTCACAACCCGCAGCGCGGAAGCCGGCGCAAAGTAATTCGGCGATTTCGCGGATAAACAGATTCGATTTCGAAGTAACGAACAGATGTACTGTTTTAATTTCCCGCTGTGTCGAACCAGGGTCCCCCGTGAACCGTTGGAGCCCAGTGCTATGGACACTGCTCTCGCTCTGCGGCACCGAATGCGACATGACCGAGCTCGCAATGTTTCGTCTGTTTCTGAGAAAGAATTGGGTGAGATAGGTAACAAAAAAGTGCTCGACGCGCGGCAGACCTATCCGCCCAATAAAAGTAAGAGGAAAGGCCCAGACATCCGTGACAAAAATTGTTCGCCAGATTCTTTCATGATCCTGGACCTGGATTGTAATTTTACTTCGGCCGGCAGGTGGTTCGAGCGCCAGAAGAAATCCGCTTTGTCCTGCGTCGGGCAAATCGGGGTAAGCGGCGGCGATTAGCGGTCGTGATCTTTTGCGACGTGCCCGAAAAATAGATCGCGGTCGCAGAATGCTGCGAACAATTCCACGAATTCCATGAATAGGTAGACCTCGGCGATGCAAGAGCCAGCCCGTGATTTCGATTTGCTTGGTGAAAGTAACTCGCTCTGGCAGGGCGTCGAAATGAAACGCATAATCTGCGACTACCATTTTCTCCACGATTGACTTCGTTTTTTTGCTCGTCACGAGGTCGCAGAGCAGCGGCAGATAAAACGCGTCGGCCACGCCGGCATAAAATCCCGGCTTGAAACCAGGGAGACTAGGGAAGACGGAAGTTTGTCGAACATCAAGGGAGCGTCGGATCGGAGCTGGATTTATGCAACCGTCGTTTGTGTATGAGACTATCGACGCGTTGGATCTTCCTCCCCGCGGCGCCGGTGAGATGGCGGGCAACCTGCAGCAGTGCTATGAGACGCTCATCGAAAAAATCATGGGTCGGCGAAGACCAGCTGCAGCTACTAGAGGCATGGCTGGCAGGTCTACGGATGATCGGTCGGAACAGCGGTGCGATTGGCTCGTCATTCCACCGGAACGCTTTTCTAGCTCGTGTAAGGATTAGCATGACGGGTTTCGACTGTTGCGTTTGACACGCCGGCAGCCCCAGCGGTAGGTACATTTCGTATGCCAGATTCGGCTCCTTTGCCGGAAGAATCCGTGGTGGAGGCAACACCGAAGCGGTTAGATGACATCGGCTCGCTCTCGGCTTTTTGGGAAATCATTGAGCCAATTCTGGAGCTTCTCGGCGCGCGGCGGCTTTGCGAGGTAGGAGTGGAGCAAGGTAAATTTGCCCAGCTGCTGCTCGCTTGGAGCAAAAGGCATGATGCCGTCTATTACGGAGTGGACCCTGCGCCGGCGGCTGCTTTTCAGATGCGCTTTGAGAAGATCGAACTTGATTCGGCTGCCGGCGGGCGCGCTGCCTTGATAACCAATCCATCGCTTGAAGTTCTGCCGACTCTGGAGCCGTGCGACGCGTATTTCCTCGATGGCGACCACAACTATTACACGGTGCGCAGCGAGCTGGAATTCATCGAAAACACGGCGCGCCGCCATTCTGCGGAGGCGAGGCCCATCGTTTTCCTGCATGATGTCGCCTGGCCCTGGGGGCGGCGCGACATGTATTACTGCTCGAGCACCGTTCCCGCGGATGCGCGCCATCCTTCTTCCGACCAGCTCGGAGTCTTGGTCGGGAGAGATGAACTCGTCGACGGCGGAATGCGCACGCCAGGTCTTTACAGCATCGCGCTGCGCGCGGGCGGTCCGAAGAACGGCGTCCTGACCGCAGTGGAAGATTTCCTCTCCAGCCCAGTCGGACACGGATGGACGTCGGTTATCATGCCCGCAGCCTATGGCTTGGGAATTCTGTACCAACCAAGTGCGGCGAACATGCCGGCTGCATGTCGTGAACACCTGCGCTCACTCGGCGCAGCGGTCGCGCTTTTAGAGAAATTTTTCGAGACCTATGAGACGAGTCATTTGACGCTTTTCCTCAATTATCTGGAGCTTTTCCTTTGGAGCGAACAGGCGAGCATCGCCTACCGAAAACTAGAGGAGGCGTATCAAGGTCTGGTCGCCCACAGCAACGCGCAGGAGGAGGACTACCGAAAACTAGAGGAGGCGTATCAAGGTCTGCTCGCCCACAGTAACGCGCTGGAGGAGGAATATCGAAAACTAGAGGAGGCGTATCAAGGTCTGCTCGCCCACAGCAACGCGCAGGAGGAAGAACATCGCCGCCTGTTGGGCGTCTGCACCAAGTCGAACAAAGAACACGCGGGCGTGTAAATTATCCGGCAGCGCAAACAAAAACCCCGTCAGGCGCAATGGCCGGTCACTGGGAATGCAAAGCAGCGTCAAGGTTGCCACACCGACGTCTCTTGGTCCGCTCAGGCCTGTTTGGCCTGACCATGCTGAAAGAGGAGGGTTACTCCAGCGGTATCGCCGTACTGCCGGACTCCGCATTGCCAGAAATCATCGGCATCACCCCCAATGCACCAAATCGAACCGGGTGGTAAACTCCTTGAGCTGCTGGAAGGCCGCCGAATTTGAGTGTTCTCCCGCCAGTGCTGACTCGACCAGCCGCTTGCCAGTTTCCGTCTCGCCCCGGTGAAGATGGGCCATCGCGCGCGCCGCGGCGATGGTGTCCCGCTTGCCGGGGCTGACGTGCTGCTCCGCCCAATCAAACGCCGCGGCGACCTCCTCGGTAGAGAAGCCGTTCATAGTCTGGGGAAACTCACGCTCCGGCACGGGCCTCACGCAGCGGAATACCACCATGTCGGAGTGTGGTACTTCGTACGTCCACTCGAACGAATCACGCAGCAGGTAAGTCGTTACATGAATCCAGCCATGGAAAAAATGGAGGAAGTCCTGGTGCGCTAAGTAACCACGCTCCGGCAGCAGCGACGGATAAAAACTACGGCAGATGCCGCGGGCCGTGCACATCGCCTTGATGCCGATAAAAGCCATAGGAGACAGACGTAGTAAAATGCGGGAACCGCACCAGCGACTGCGCACCACCCTTTTTCATGGAAAATAAAAAAAGCGGACTGAATCCGACTTTTAAAGTTAAGGAAATTCAATCAAGGCTCCAAGCCCCCAACCACGCAGGGTGTCTTCTTGGAATTGGTAAAATGGGTGCATGTAATGATCCGACTTCTTGATCTCTTTAAAAATAGAACGCGCAGCGTCTGACTTGCCGATGCTATGCAACATCCATGCCTTACCCGCGTCAGCGACAAGTCTTGCCTCCGGATCTGAGAAGAGAGACTTACTCCATTCGAATGCTTCAAGTATTTCGGTTTCGGAAAAGTCTTGAGGCGTCCGTCGAGAGCACAAATCGGCCATGATCGGGACGGGGATTTCTCGCAATTTCCGGAAAACAGCGGTGGAGGAGCGCGGGATTCTAAAATCAAACGCGAAGCAGTCCCGAAGGTGAAACATGCCAATATGGATGAAGGATTCCGAGGCCCACAGGTAGTCCTGATGGAACACCACTGCGTTGGGAAGCAGTGACGGGAAGAACTCGTGTATTGTATTGGACATTAAGAGCACCGTCTTCCATGCATCATTGATGAGAAATTCGATAGGGTTCCGAGTCCAACGTGTCTGTTCAAGATCCTCCTGGTGAATGCGGAGTACTACATCCTTGGCGTGAGGGACGACGATTTCTTTGTATAACGGAAGAAAAGAATCCCCGGTTTTGAGCCTCCCTGCGAAGGGTGTTTCTGCAACCCATGTTTCGCACCACTGATGCCAATAAAACAGGTCATAGGTATCAATGACGCGCATCACGCTAGGAAGAGTTGCGTTCTTACGAATCCCCCGGAGTGTTGGAATTGTAAGAGATCCAAGCCACGGACCCAGTTCGACAACACCGCCCCGGGTGAGGCAATGCTCGGCGAACCATTCACAGAATACTTGTTCCTCCATTGATGTTGCGCCCAGTAGCCTCTGGCTCTCAGGCTGCAACGTGGCCAAATATTTAAGAAAGCTTATTTCGCCCTCCTCTGCCCACTATTATGCTACGCCCGACTCGCCGCCTCAAGATTTGAACGGACACGGCGCGCGGGTTGGCTGTTCCCTGAAACTTAATGCTCGGATTTTGAACCTCCAATTCCCTATAGTGTTATCCACTGGCCGGTCGCGAAGTTGTAGAACCATCTCGGGTTGTGACTGTAGCGGCCCGGATTGCTGGCGTCCGGAAGGTAGTAAAGCCACGCGTTTAGGCTGAAGTCGTAGAGATAAGGGAAGAGGGTCGGACTGGTGTAAAAGAACGAGCTGGAGGCAAAATCATAGAAGTAAATGCCGTGGTTAGCGTCATTGGCGTCGATGAGATACTCGAAGCCCAAGTCAATGTGGTAGATGAAATTCTGGGCAGGGAGGTAGCTGTAGTAGCCAAAGGGCGTGCCGTTCGGGAACTGGAGATAATAAAATCCGCCGCCCAGCGCAATCTCGCCGTTGAAAAACGCCGGATGTGGAGATAACCGCACGTAATACACGTCTTCTTCGTGTTGGCCCGTGTTCGGGTTGAAGTTGAACGTCGCCGCATATGCCACGTTGCCACCGGTATTGTCGGAAACGATTGTGATGTAATCGCCTATCTTATTCTGTCGCGGATAGCCTTCGAAAGGATTAAACGAGCTGCTCACCGCAACATTAGGCGCCCACGTGACGCCGCCATCGGCGCTCCAGGAATAAAAGAGCTGTGAGTCGGTATTGTTCGCACCATTGCGCGTGTCCAGCCAGACCGCATCGATTCGGCCGTTAGGCGCAACTGAAAGCGTGCCAAACCAGTGCCACTTCGCTTGATTTACAGGGTCGTCATTGATCCGGCGTGGCGTGCTGAACGTTTGACCCCCATCTGTGCTGCGCACGAACATTACGTCGCTGCCGGTAGTGAAGCCGGTGGGCTGAACACTCGCAAGCATGTAAACGTTGTTGTTCGTGCTCGTGCCGGAACGATCTACGGCCAGAAAGACCTGACCAACCAATCCTTCCGGATTAATCGGCTCGCCAGAATCGAGACTGCCGCCAAGGTTAACCTGGGTAACTCGATCGAAAGTCGGTGTTACGTTCGGATTTTGTGCGTTGCTTGAGCGAAGGCAGTAAAACGGGCTGGTAGAGTTCGCCGCGCCACAGATAAAAAGATTGCCGTTTGTATCCACGTCGAGTGTCCCCCACTCGACAGAGTTAGGAACACTAAGAGGACTCTCCCAGCTGATCCCGCCGTCGGTGGAACGGCTGAATTGCCCGAAGTTGCAAGCGGCGGCGGTGCTCCAGGCCTGGTATTGAAAGCCATGCCCCATGCCGTTGGTTTTGTCGATGGTGAACCATTCCTTGTCACCTCCGCCCCCGGCTCCGTCGCCTTGCAGTTCTATCCAGGATTGACCGCCGTTGGTTGATCGCCAAATGTTGTCACAAAAAGACTGTAACAGGCTAAGGTAGAAAACAGTCCCTGTTTCATCCGAGTTTAACACGGGGTCGCTCCGGAAAACGTTATTTTCCAAAACACCGGGGAAGGTCCAGGTCGCGCCGCCATCGGTGGTATAACCCCAGCCGCCCTGCCTAAAGTTAGAGTTAACAGTGTTAAACTGCCTCCAACCAATCGCCATCTTGTTGCCGTTGGTTGGGTCAACGGCAATCGACGGCTCGTTGGCGGCGTCGCCGAGGATATTCTGACCATTTGCATCGACATTCACCTGAAAGCTGGTGAATGAACCGTACTGCGAGATCATTCGCGGTCCCGGTTCCAGCCGGTAAATGTACGCAGGCGGCATATCGTATTTTTCGAGCGGCTCGGTGCGGAGCGCCCTGCGCGTGGACGTTTGGCCCGAAGCGCCGCCAAGCGCAACCGCAGAGATCAGACAGGTCAAGAAACCTGCAGTTGAAATTGTAGAAAATCTCATATCTTGCGTGGATTACGGCGTTAAGCCGTTGAATCATCGAAGACTCGCGGCTTAAAGCTCGGATTTTGAACCTCTAATTCCCTATAAGTTTATCCACTGGCCGGTCGCGAAGTTGTAGAACCATCTCGGGTTGTGACTGTAGCGGCCCGGATTGCTGGCGTCCGGA
>Ga0137403_10005497_pt1 | contig 14698 bp, 8 predicted proteins | sample CZOMad2_1_16fung_FD_122057 | JGI IMG/M metagenome (GOLD analysis project Ga0137403, IMG submission 122057) | Vadose zone soil fungal communities from Angelo Coast Range Reserve, California, USA - CZOMad2_1_16fungal (Hybrid Assembly) | ecosystem: Environmental > Terrestrial > Soil > Vadose zone... | reverse complement strand
CCGAAGTGCTCCTTCTCGAGAGCCTTGAGCGACTTGCGAGCCATGGGCTCGAGCGCCGGGTCGGGACAAACGTTGACCGCGAGCCGCGAACGCGTCACACCCGCTCCGAGGATGCGAATGGAGATCGTTACGGTTACCTCGGTGTAGGGTTCACCATCTCCGGCGAAGTCCGAAGCGACAAGCAGCTTCTTAGTCTTTTTTGCTCTTGTCATGACGGAGACTCCTTAAGGCAGTTTCAAGAGGCACGCGGAGAGTCGATTGCTGCTCGTCCGGGTCTCTGCGATACTTCTACCATGAAAATTTGTTGGATGTTGAGGCGCACGTGACGGGGAGCGACGCAAAAGGAAAGTTCTGGAGCGGCAACGAGATCCGCGAGACATTCCTGCGCTTCTTTGAATCCAAGGGGCACCGGCGGGTGCGGAGCTCGTCGCTGGTGCCGCATGGGGACGCTACGCTGCTGTTTACGAATGCGGGGATGAACCAGTTCAAGGACGTGTTCCTCGGCCTCGAAAAGCGCGATTACACGCGGGCGACGACGGCACAGAAATGCGTGCGCGCGGGCGGGAAGCACAACGACCTGGAAAATGTGGGGTTTACGAAGCGGCATCACACTTTTTTCGAGATGCTAGGAAATTTTTCGTTTGGGGATTACTACAAGGAAGAGGCAATCGCCTACGCATGGGAGCTTCTCACCTCCCATGAGTGGTTCAATCTGGATGTAAACAAACTTTACTTTACGATCTTCGGTGGGGCAGAGTTATCGCCAGGCGTCAATGTGGGTCTTGATTCGTTGTCTAGAAATACTTGGCTGAAGGTCGGCGCGCCGCAAGAACGAGTCATCGCCTTAGAAGGAGATCAGGGGATCAAAGAGCTTTTCTGGACTATGGGGGAAACGGGCCCTTGCGGTTCCTGCAGTGAGATTCATTACGACATGGGGCCTGCTGCGTCCGACGAAGGACACACGGATTGCAAGTTCCCCTGCGACTGTGGCCGTTACGTTGAAATCTGGAATTTAGTCTTCATGCAGTGGAATCGCGATGCATCTGGCAATTTGACTCCGCTGCCCAAGCCTTCCGTTGACACCGGTATGGGACTGGAGCGGATCGCTGCCGTACTCCAAGGCGTCATCTCCAACTACGACACCGACCTGTTTCAGCCGCTGATCGTCTTCGCGGGCGAACTTTCCGGAAAAAAGTATGGCGAGTCGCGTGAGACTGATGTGTCGCTACGAATCCTGGCAGACCATAGCCGAGCATCAACATTTTTGATTTCTGACGACGTTACCCCAGACAACGAGGGGCGCGGATATGTGCTGCGAAAAATCATTCGGCGCGCGCTTCGACACGGCCGTATGCTCGGCATTGACGGACCATTCCTGCATAAGATGGCGAGAGAAGTTACAAGGCTGATGAAGGAGCCGTACGCAGAGCTAGAGCGTGGCCTGAATGGAATTATAAGCATGATTAACCACGAAGAGCTCGCGTACCAGCACACCCTAAAGATTGCGTTAAGTCGTCTGGATGAGGCAGTGGATACAGAAGGGCGAAAACGAGAGGACCTTCAACTGGCACGGCGGGACGACGGCACTGTTGAGGTGGTGAAATCTCCAATCGACAAGCCGCTGGTTTTGCCAGGCCAGATTGCGTTCCGCTTGTACGATACCTACGGACTGTCACTTGATGTGCTGCGGGAGGAAGGTTCGTGGAGAGCATTTGTAGTTGACGAGCCTGAGTTTAACCGCGCGATGGAGGAGCAGCGAAAGCGAGCGCGGGCGTCGTGGAAGGGTGGGGCGAAGGAGGCGGCGAATCCGGCCTATGCGAAGCTAGCGGAGACGTTCAAGACGGAGCCGTGTTTCTATTTTGGGACGACGACGAAAGATGCTCGCATAGAGGCGATCATTCTTACTGGCGGCGCCCAGCGCAACGACCTTCCTAGCGGCGTTCGCCGCTACGACACGAAGAGCGGTCCGGTTAGTGAATTGAAGGCGGGCGAGAGCGGCGAGATCGTTTTGGACCGCACGGCGATTTACGCCGAATCAGGCGGGCAGGTCGCGGACACCGGAGCGTTCTACGACGACTCGGAGTCGCAGCTGCTCGCCGAAGTGACGGGAGCTTTCTACCCTGTCGCGGGGCTGGTGGCGCACAAAGTTGTGGCAAAGGAAACTTTGCGCGTCGGGGATCGCGTGGCGGTGGTGGCAGATGCGGAGCGGCGGGCGCGGATCATTCGCAACCACACGGGAACGCACCTGGTGAATGCGGCGCTGCGCAATATTCTCGGCACGCACGTAAAGCAGTCCGGGTCGCTGAATGCGCCGGAGCGGCTGCGCTTTGACTTTTCGCACTTTGCGCACGTAGATGCGGAAGAGCTACGGGACATCGAGCAGCAGGTGAACGACGAGATCCGGCTGAACACTGAGATCGAGACGAATGTCACGTCGCTCGAAGAGGCACTAGCTTCCGGGGCGCTAGCGTTTTTCGGGGACAAGTATCCGGAGCAAAACGTTCGGGTGGTGACGATTCCCGATCCGCGGGCGGCGCGCGGATTCTACTCCAAGGAGCTTTGCGGCGGAACGCACGTGGAGCGCGTGGGCGACATCGGCGTGCTGAAAATCGTGAGCGAGGAGTCCGTGGCCGCCGGTGTACGCCGCGTCGAAGCCGTTACCGGCATCGGCGCGCTCGAGCACTACCAGCAGCAGGCGCAAATCCTGCGTCAACTGGCCAGCCAGCTCAATGTGGGGGAGGACGGCATCCTGGCACAAGTCGAGAAACTGTCGCAGACCGCGAAGCAGCTCGAAAAGGAGCTGGAGACGCAAAGGCGCAAAGGTGCTTTGAGCCAGATTGATGAGCTAGCCGGGCGCGTGCAAGTTGTTAAAGGGATTAAGGTTATTGCGGCGGAAGTGCGAAATGTTGACCGCGAAGGACTTAGACAGCTGGTGGACAGCCTGCGGCAGAAACTAGGGTCTGGCGTGGTTGCGCTGGGTATGCCAGAGGACGGAAAAGTGGCGCTCATCGCCGGAGTCACCAAAGATTTGACCGCTAAAGTCCATGCTGGCAAGCTGATGCAGGCATTGGCACCAATGGTAGGCGGTAAAGGGGGCGGTAGGCCCGATTTGGCCGAGGCTGGCGGAAAAGACACAACTGGCCTTAAATTGGCCTTGGAGAGCGTCCCCTCCCTGATCGCGGGCTTGGTATAATCGTGCTAGCGCAAAACCGTGTCTTACGGGAGACAGTTTCCCGCGCGACCATCAGACCGGTCGGCTCCCCAATGCGGCTGTTAAACGGCCGACACCTCCCCCGCAAGCACGGATTTGCAAGACGAGCCACTCGCCAGGCGATCTCCCTGGGGTAGACCGCTCGGCAGGGGGCCCTAGTACCGAAGGTGCATTGACCATAAAACGTCAATGTTGAAAACTGTTGATTCTGTAGTAGGTTGCTAGATCGTTGTGGCCTTCCCAAAGGCAAATCCCCGACCGGGGTCGGGGTAAACGTCGAATGATGAAACGCACGGCAAAGACGGCAGGGTTAGTCAGGACGACGCTGGCGCTTTGCGCGATTTTCTTGGCGTCTTTTTTTGCGAAAGGCGCTAGCGCCCAGATCGCCAAGGTCATTGACGATGACGGGCGGCGTTTTTTTGTGAACGCCGAACCGCTGCGAACCCCCAAGCTCACTGCCTCGAAGCCGCGCGCTAACATCTACATGCCAGCCCAAGTTTCCCTTACGGGACGAAGCCATCCGGCCATAGACATGGGCCGCGATGGCGTCGAGAAAATCGTGCGAGAAGCGGCGGACCGGCATCGCGTGGATCCTGCGCTGGTTCGCGCGGTGATCGAAACGGAATCGAATTGGAATCCGAAGGCGTGGTCCCACAAAGGCGCCGGCGGCTTGATGCAGTTGATTCCCACGACGGCACAACGGTATGGAGCCTATGACGTGTTCGACCCGCAACAAAATATCGACGCCGGGGTTAAACATTTGAAGTGGTTGCTAGAACGATACAATGGCAACCTCGACCTGGCCCTGGCGGCGTACAATGCGGGTGAGGGTGCTGTGGACCGAGTTCACGGCGTCCCCGCGTATCGAGAAACGCGCGACTATGTGCAGAAAGTACAGAACGCCTACTTCCGGCCGGGCTCAGGACGTCTTGCTGACGCTTACATCAACTCCCACGCGATCCACAAAGACGTTGCCGCCGACGGCCGCATCATATTCACCAACGAATAGAAGAGAGCAGTTGCTAGTATTTCGTTTTCGGGGAACCCTGAGTTTAGGCCCCGGAAACTTGAATTTATTTTGAAGCGAGCAAGAGCCGCGGATGCAGTAAGGTAGTAGCGTTTGGGGGAAGCAGGTTGATGTTTGGGGGCAAAAAAATTTTGCACGTGAGCTTCGCCCGTCTTTCGCCGGTTTTTGCGGCGCTGGCCAGTGCGCTGATCCTTGCGGGTAGCGCGGCGGCGAAGAGCAACGCGGAACCTACGGCGACTGCGGCGCTCAAGCGGCAGTCAGCCTCCACGCAATTCGCGCGGGCCGAAGAGCAACGCGCGGCACTGAACAGTAAGCCTACCGAAAAACGCACGCTGGCGGATTACAAACTGGTGGTTACCGGATATCGCCGCGTGGCTTTGATTACACCGCGAGCCGCGGAAGTTCCCGATTCCCTTCTGGCCGTGGCGGAACTTTACACCGAGATGGGCGACCGATTTGGGCGAACCTATTACCAGTCAGCCGTGGATACCTACCAATTCCTGGTTCACGAATATCCGACGAGCAAGTATTGCCAGGATGCGTTTCTGCGGACAGCGAAGCTGCAGCGCGAGCAGCTGGGCGATGCGGCGCTGGCGAAAAAGACGTATGAAGATTTCCTGAAAAAGTATCAGCGTTCGCCGAGGAAGCGCGAAGCGCAGGAAGCGCTGGCGGAATTGGCGCTACTGCAGAGTGGCGATGCGCCGTCCGCGACGAACACCGTGGCTTCCAATTCAGCAACGGCATCAGTGACCGCGGAGGAGCCGCGTGTGAACGCGCCGGCGCGCTCCGGCGGCCGGTCCGTAAGCAGCAGAGGAGCGGGAGAGATTCCGCGGGTGCGGCGGATTCGCGCGTCTGTCAACGGCGATGCGACGCGCGTGACCATCGATCTTGAAGACAGCGTGCAATACACTTCCGGACGCATCGCGAATCCCGACCGCATCTTTTTCGACTTGCACGCCGCGCGGCTTACGCCGGAAGTGGCGCGGGAGAATATCCGCGTAGACGGCGGCCTGCTGACCGCCGTGCGCGTGGCGCAGAATCATGGCGGCGTGGTGCGCGTGGTGCTGGACGTAAACGGAGTAAAGGATTATGCCGCATCGCTGGCGAGCAATCCGCCGCAGCTGGTGATTGATTTGTATGGAAATTCCGCGGCGCCAGTGCGCACGGCGAGAGAGAAACCCACGCAGAGGCCCGGCACTGAAGATTCGAATGCGAACGCCGCTGGGGAGAACGGCAAAGCGCGAATAATTCAGAACGCAGCGGCAAAGGAGCCGGCCGCAGATCCGGTTTCTTCGGAGCAGCCGGCGGCGAATTCAAAGAGTGTGATCAATGCAACGATCAATGGTGGCACTTCTGGTGGTTTAGGCGCGGCAAGCAATTCTACTGCTGCTGCGCGCAATTCCCTGCCAAGCGTGAAGAACCCCAAATCGAGGCCACTCAAAGCCGCAGCGACGAACACGAAGCCCGATTTGGTCCGGCCAGCGAGTTCACCGCAGCCGACACGCGACGGACAGTCCACACTGACGCGCACGCTGGGTTTGAAAATTGGCCGAATTGTGATCGACGCAGGCCACGGCGGCCACGACACGGGCACGATCGGCCCGACGGGGCTAATGGAGAAAGACCTGTGCCTGGATGTGGCGCTACGGCTGGGGAAAATCATCGAGCAGCGGCTGCCCGGCGCGGACGTGGTGTATACGCGATCGGACGACACCTTTATTCCGCTGGAAGAGCGGACGCGCATCGCGAACGAAGCCAAGGCCGACCTGTTTATTTCCATTCACGCGAATTCGAGCAGGGATCACGCGGCGCGCGGCATTGAAACGTATTACTTGAACCTGAAAGGCTCGGCGGAAGCGATGGAAGTGGCGGCGCGAGAGAACGCCACGACGCAGGGAGGCGTGCACGACCTGCAGGACCTGGTAATGAAAATTGCGAGGACGGAAAAGATTGATGAGTCCAAGGAACTGGCCGAGGACATCCAGGATTCCCTCTCCAGGCGGATTCAAAAAACCAACAGGCCGGTGAAGAACCGCGGGGTGCGGAAGGCGCCGTTTGTGGTGCTAATCGGCGCTGACATGCCATCGATCCTCACGGAGATTTCCTTCCTGAGCAATGCGGCGGATGAGCAGTTGCTCAAGAAGCCCGAGCAACGGCAAAAAGTGGCCGAAGGGCTCTATCAGGGCGTGGCCAGCTACCTGGAGAGCATGAACAGCGTAACGATGAATCTGCCGGCGAAACCGGGCGTTGGGCACCCCGCCGCCACTGCCGTGGAACAATCTCGCAACCAAAACTAGGGAGTTGGTGTCTAATAGAAGCCGGGATGCGAAAGCTTCGCCTGATTACCGTATTGTCGATGGCGCTCGCCGCTGCGCCGTATTCCCCTGCTCAACAGCCTCTACTTCCGGAACGCTTTGGATCCTGGGAGACCAATACACACCGCCCTGATATGCACCCACCTCTCGCCCAACCGCTCGTCATGTGGCCACGTAGCCCCGAGGCAGCTTCCCTCGATTCACATCCTGAGTACACGAAGTTGCTGGTTGAGAGTGGCGTGGTTCGGGTTGAAGAGCGTGGTTATCGGATGGGTGGCAGTGAACTAGAGGTTCAGGTGTTTCAGCTGCGCGATCCGAGCAGCGCATACGAGGTATACACCAGCCTGCTAAAACCAGGGCTGCTGCCGGCTCGCGTGGGCCAGGTTGGCGCCTTCAGCAAAGACCACGTCCTGATTCAAGTGGGAAACCTTGTTCTGGAATCAACGGCGAACGCGTCGCGGGATGATTTGAACGCGCTTGTTCAGGCACTTGCGGCAAAGGGTGGCACTGCGCCGCTCCCTCCGATTCCGAATTACCTGCCGAATGATGGGCTCGTCCCGGGGTCGGAGCGCTATGCACTTGGTCCAGTGGCTTTCCGTTCAGCGGCCGCCGATCTGAACCGGGCAGAGTTCGCGGCGCTATCCGATGAAGTTGGATTTAGATTGGGCGCGGAGACGATGCTCGCGCGCTACCGAACCCGGGATGATCAGGAGGCCGTGCTGCTGCTGATCGAATATCCGACGCCGCAGTTGGCGGAACAGCACCTGCGGCATTTGGAACAGGCGATCTCGCCCGCGGCAAAGCAGGCGGGAACAACCATTGAACGCAAGGCTTCCCTGCTCTCTTTGATACTCAAGCCATCTTCCGCTGCTTACGGCAATTCGCTGCGGAACGCGGTGAAGTACGAAACAGAAGTGACGTGGAACGAGCCGCACCAAACGGTTACGGATCCGCCGATACTGACCACACTTGTGAAGATTATTCTGAGTACCGGTGTGTTCATGGTGGTAGCCGTGGTCTTGGGCGTGGCGTTTGGCGGCGTGCGCGTACTGGCGAAAATCTTTTTTCCGGGAAAGATTTTCGACCGGCCGGAACAAATGGACGTGTTGCAACTCGGGCTTTCTGGAAAAAGAATCAACTCCCGCGATTTCTACTGACCTGCTGCCTGTAACTTCCAAATAACCAACAGTTCTCTCCTCCGTTCAATGGCTGACGGATTCTCGTTGCTTTGCTTCCGCTCGGCAGTATCGTAAGATTTGAGGCTAGGTAACCGGTATGCGGTCATGTGTCTCTCTTGATTGCAGGACGATAAGACTAGCTCCGGGAAGGTGGGGAGCCGCTGTGCTTTTGGCGCTGGCGGCGGTTGTATTTGTGTGCGGCTGCCAGAAGAGCGCGGCCGACAGCGCGCCGGGCGCCGCTGCGCCTGCGATGTCGGTCCAAGTACAGATTGCTCCCGCGGTGAAAATCCCCGATACATCGGAATATTTGTCCATCCTTAAGTCACGGCACTCCGCCGCGATCAATCCGCAAGTGGAAGGGCAGATTACGCAGATTTTCGTAAAGTCTGGCGACCGCGTGGAAGCAGGGACGCCTCTCTTGCAAATCGACCCGCTAAAACAGGAAGCAACGGTGAACAGCCAGGAAGCGGGGCGCGCCGCTCAGGAAGCGAATGTGCGTTTTGCAAAGATTTCACTGGAGCGCGCGCAAAAGTTATTCGATGCGGGAGTGATCAGCAAACATGAGTACGACAATGCGCAGACGAGCTACGACGCGGCCCTGGCACAATTGAAGGCGCTCGACGAACAGGTGAAGCAGCAAAGAGTGGAGCTGCATTACTACAGCGTCACTTCGCCAATGGACGGGATCGTCGGCGATATCCCCGTGCATGTGGGCGACCGCGTGACGGTTTCAACGATGCTGACCACCATGAACGAGCCGGGAGCCCTGGAAGCTTACATTTACGTCCCTGCGGAACGTTCCAAGAATTTGAAAACCGGATTACCAGTGCGATTGCTCGACAGCGCGGGAAATTCGATCAGTGAGACTCACATCACATTCGTTTCCCCGCAAGTGGATACCGATACGCAGACGGTTCTTGCCAAGGCCACGATCGGGAATTCACAAGCCAAGCTGCGCATTGCGCAGCAGGTTCGCGCGCAGATTACCTGGGGCGTTCACGAAGGCCCCGTAATTCCAGTCCTCGCCGTGCTGCGCATCAATGGCCAGTTCTTCGCATTTGTCGCCATCAATGAAGGCAAAGGAACAGTGGCGCGGCAAAAGCCCTTGAAGCTTGGCGATACTGTTGGCAATGATTTTGTGGTTCTCGATGGGCTTAAAGCCGGGGAGCACCTGATCATTTCCGGGACGCAATTTTTGCAGGACGGCACGCCGGTCACGGAACAGATTCAGAATAAAGGCCAGAGCAGTTCAGGCCGCTAGTCACCGTGAACTCATGAATGGCACCATTCCATTCCCAGTGAAGGCGGCTTCCAGCCTTGTTCGTTGATTTCTTCATTCAGCGGCCTGTATTTGCCACGGTCTGCGCGCTGTTCATTATTCTCGCGGGCGCGATATCCATTCCAACGCTTCCGATCGCGGAATTGCCTGACCTTGCGCCGCCGCAAGTCATCGTCAGCAGCGGCTACATCGGGGCGAACGCCCAGACTGTGGAAACGGCGGTCACGATTCCGCTCGAACAAGCCATCAACGGCGTACAGGGCATGAAGTACATCACCTCGACGAGCGGCAACGACGGAACGAGCCAGATTACGGTGGTATTTGATGTAACCAGAAACGTCGACCTGGCAGCGGTGGACGTTCAAAACCGCGTGAACCAAGCCCTGGGGCGCATGCCAAATGAAGTGAAGAACACAGGAATCATCATCACCAAGCAGATTGGCGGATTCGTGTTTGGCGCCGGCGTTTATTCCGAGGGGCAATACGACAGCCTTTTTCTCAGCAACTACATGGATGTGTACGTCAAGGATGCGCTCAAGCGCGTGAAAGGAGTTGGGGACGCGATCATTTTTGGCGAACGCAAATATGCCATGAGGCTATGGCTCGATCCGGCGAAATTAGGAGAGCGCGGATTGACGGCGACAAACGTGCTTAGCGCACTGCAGGAACAGAATGTGCAAGTCGCGGCCGGACAAATTGGCCAGCCGCCGTCGCAGGAAGGGCAGTCCTACCAGATCAGCGTGCGAGCCGTGGGGCGCCTCAGCGAAGCCTCGCAATTCGACAACATCATATTGAAGACGGGAACGGACGGCACGCTGGTGCGATTGAAGGACGTGGGCCACGCGGAGCTGGGCGCGGAGAATTACGGAACCCTTCTACGATTCAACGGCCACGACGCGGTGGGCCTTGCGGTGACGCAACTTCCGGGCGCCAACGCGCTGGATGTGGACAAGGCCGCAAAAGAGGAATTGCTGCGGCTTTCCAAGAATTTTCCACCGGGACTCAAGGCGGCGGTGGCCTTCGACACTACGACCGTCATTGGCGAGTCCATACGTGATGTGCTCATCACGCTGCTGCAAGCCATCGCGCTGGTCATCATCGTCATTTACATTTTCCTTCAGGACTGGCGCAGCACGTTCATTCCCGCGATTACGATTCCGGTTTCGCTGATCGGCACGTTCGTCTTTGTGAAATTGCTGGGCTTCTCCATCAACACTTTGACGCTTTTCGGAATCACCCTGGCGACAGGGCTGGTCGTTGATGACGCAATCGTGGTGATCGAGAACGTGGAGCGGCACATCGTTGAAGGGATTACGGAACCGCACAACGCCGCGTCCGTGGCGATGAAGGAAGTGGCCGGAGCGGTCGTGGCGACTTCGCTCGTCCTGGTGGCGGTGTTCGTGCCGGTTGCGCTCTTCCCGGGAACCACGGGAATTCTCTTCCGGCAATTTGCGTTGACCATCGCTTTTTCAGTTTCTATTTCTGCTTTCAACGCGCTGACCCTGACTCCGGCGCTTTCGGCGATTTTCCTGGGCAAACATCGGGAGCGCGCAAAGGGCCGCTTCTTCAAATTGTTTAACGATGCCTTTAACGCCGGTTCGAGTCTCTATCGAAGCACGGTGCGCTGGGCCATGGACTGGCGCCTGGCCTCGTTGCTGGTCTTTTTTGCCCTGCTGGGCTGCACCTATTGGCTGTATCAACGTGTTCCACGCGCGTTTATCCCGGAGGACGATCAGGGCTACCTGATGTTTATAGTGCAAGCGCCGCAAGGCGCCTCACTTACTTACACGCGTGATATTTGCGGCAAAGCAGAAGAAGTGATCTCGCGCGATCCGGAGGTCGATGGAGTTTTCACGATTGTCGGGTTTGGGGCCGCGGGCTCGGCCTCCAATCAGGCGATGCTGTACGCAAATCTGCGGCCTTTTGAGAATCGCAAGGGCTCTGTCCACTCGGCCGCAGCGGCGATTGAGCGTCTGCGCGGCTCCCTGGCCGCAGTGTCAGGCGCGATCGTAGTTCCGTTCAATCCACCGGCAGTGTTCGGACTCGGGCAGTTCGGCGGATTTCAGTTTGAATTGGAGGATCTGGGACGAAATTCCCTACAGAGCATCGCAGATACGGCGAACAATCTGGCTGCACAGGGAAACGCCGGCAAGGATATCGTGGGGCTTTTCACCAGCTTTACGGCAAACGACCCGCAATACCTGGTGCGCATCGACCGCGAGAAAGCCAAGAGTCTTCAGGTGCCCCTCAGCCAGATTACCGACGCTTTGCAGGTTTACATGGGTTCGGTCTATGTAAACGATTTCGACTTCAATAACCGTTCGTACCGCGTCTATGTGCAGGCCGATAGCAAATTCCGTTCGCAGCCAAGAGATATCCGGCAATATTATTTGCGCTCCGACACCGGGAAGATGATTTCGCTCGACAACCTCGTGGCTGTCGACCAAACCGCAAACCCTCAAGTCATCCCGCATTACAATCTTTTTCGCTCCGCTGAAATCAATGGAACAGCCGCGGCAGGCCATAGTACGGGCGAGGGTATCGCAGCAATGGAAGCGCTCGCCAAGCGAACTTTGCCGAATGGAATGAAGTTCGAATGGAGTGGATTGTCGCTGGAAGAAATCGAGTCTGGAGGAAAAGCGCTGATTCTTTTTGCACTCGGCCTGGTGGTGGTATACCTGACGCTGGCAGCGCAATACGAAAGCTACGTGCTGCCGTTTATCGTGCTGCTGGCCGTGCCCGTAGCGGTTCTTGGAGCGATCGGCGCGCAGGCCCTGCGCGGATTGCAGAACGACGTTTACTGCCAGATCGGTCTGGTTATGTTGATCGGGCTTGCCAGCAAGAATGCGATTCTGATCGTCGAATTCGCGGAGCAACTGCGGGGCCAAAGCATGACGGTCGTGGACGCCGCCGTGGAAGCGGCGCGCATCCGTCTCCGGCCGATTTTGATGACATCGCTCGCGTTCATCCTGGGGGTTGTGCCGCTGGTGCTGGCGCAGGGCGCGGGCCGTGCGGGGCGAGTTTCCGTGGGCACAACGGTTTTTGGGGGAATGATTGCTGCCACGACGCTGAACCTGGTGTTCATTCCCGTGCTGTATGTGATTGTGCGCAGCATCGTTCCCGGACGCGAGGCGGTGGCGGCGCCGCACGCCGCCGATTGAGTTGTTTCGGCAATCTCGCTTAGGACAAGGACTCAACCATGACAGAACACACACTTTCGCGCCGGTCGTTTCTCGCTTTTTCGACGATGCTGCCGTGGGCTCTCTCGGCTCGCGCTGCGAAATCGATTCCCACCGGCCTTGAGCTGTATTCCGTCCGCGAGGAATTGAAAAAAGATCCGGAGGGCACCGTGCGCGCCGTTGCGCAGATGGGATACCAGTGCGTCGAATTCTACGCGCCCTATTTCGAATGGTCCGAGACTCAAGCCAAGCAGATGAGGAAGCTTCTGGACGATCTCGGCATCCGATGCTTCTCGACGCACAACAGCAGTTCCTACTTTAGCCCTGAGAAAATCGGCCACGCCCGCGACATCAATCTGATTTTGGGCAGTAAGTACATAGTGATGTCCTCATCGGACCCGAAGCCGGGCCTGGATGGCTGGAAGGCAGTCGCTGACGCGCTGAATGCCGCTTCCGATCAACTCGAATCATCCGGTTTAGAGGCAGGATACCACAATCACCGGCGGGAGTTTACTCCGGTCGAAAACCAGCGGCCGATCGAAATCCTCGCCAAGAATACGAAACCTTCGGTCGTGCTCCAGCTAGACGTAGGCACTTGCCTGGAGGCTGGTTCCGATCCGGTGGCGTGGATTCGCGCAAATCCGGGCAGAATCCGCTCTCTCCATCTCAAGGACTGGTCACCGGAGCCGGCTAAAGGCTACTCCGTTTTGTTCGGAGAAGGTGCGGCACAGTGGAAGAGCATATTCGAAGCGGCCGAAAGTGGCGGCGGAGTGGAATACTACTTGATAGAACAGGAAGGCAGCCGGTTTACGGAACTCGATACGGCGCGCCGCTGCTTGCAATCCTTCCGGCAAATCCGTCCAGCGTGATCTTCGTGTGAGCCAATTGCGCGATTGAAGCAAAAATTTCGAACACCAGTCTTCCGTTTGGCGTCGAAGTATCAACTCCCTCATACAGACTGACAAAACCAATCCCGAGGGCCCGGAACTCTTCGAGCGCATTAACAAATTGCCGCAGGTTACGTGCAGGCTTGAAATTTTCAACTCTTTGATTTGTAAGGGATTGGAGAAACGATGGAGCCGAGAGTGGGAGTTGAACCCACGACCTGCCGATTAGTCAGAAAAGTGCATATTGTTGGCTCGCTTGGCTTTGTTGTGCGTCATTCTCCTTGGTTTTGGCCCTCGTTCGGCTGGTAATGGACTCAAGATGGGCTCAACTTTTGAGGTGAACCCCTAAGATGGCACAATTTTTTTGGACACAGCTTCCGCGTGAGCACTTTCGGCAGCGAGGTTGAGTCCACGAAAGACCACGACATGCGCCGGACGCAGTGCCCCACGACCACCCGACGCCACAGGTGCTACACTGCACGGTCTGGAGCCGACCATGACCAACGAGCTCACTCGACGCCAGCTCCTCTCCGTCGGAGCCGCGGCAAGCGTCGCAGCTCTGCCAACCCCAGGCATACTCGCTGGCGCTGCCGCGCCCGCTGAGATGCCACGGCGTAAGTTCTATGCGATTCTGAGCCTCGGACGCCTTGGTTTCCAAGCCAGTTTCCCGGAGTCGCTCGAACTCACCGTCAAGCACGGTTTCGAAGGCCTGGATCCTGATCCGAACTACTTCGCTTCGCTGGGCGATGATGGGCTCAAGCGTCTCCTTGACGACCTGCGGGCGAAGAATCTCAGATTCGGCGCTGCGGGTCTGCCGGTGGAGTTTCGCAAGGATGAGGCGAGATTTAACGACGGACTGAAAAACCTCCCGGCCACGGCTGACATCCTGCAGCGAGCCGGCGCCGGCGTGTGGCGCGTCAGCACCTGGGTTCTCCCTTGCAGTAATGACCTCACATACCCTCAGAACTTCCGCCAGCACGCCGACCGCTTGCGCCAGTGCGCGCAGATTCTCGCCGACCACGGCCAGAAGCTCGGCTTGGAGTATGTTGCGCCGCGCACTCTTTTGCGGAGCCAGCGACATCCCTTCATACACACCATGAGCGAGATGAAGGAGCTGATCGTCGCTATCGGTACGAACAACCTTGGCATTCAGCTCGATAGCTGGCACTGGTTCAACGCGGAAGAGACGGACAAGGACCTGTTGACGCTGCGCGGCTCGGATGTGCTGACCGTGGACCTGAACGATGCCCCCATCGGCCTGTCGCTGGATGAGTACCGGGATGACCACCGCGAGCTGCCTGCCGCCACGGGCGTCATTCCGGTGAAGGACTTCCTGGGTTCGCTGGTCCAGATCGACTATGACGGCCCCATCCAGCCCGAGCCCTTCAACGTCACCCTGCGCGCCAAGTCGCTCAACCAGGCTTGCACCAGCGCCTCCGCCGCCATGAAGAGGGCCTTCAGCCTGTTGTAACCTCGGGCCCGCGCGGCCGTCCTTGTACCGCGCGCGGAGCGTTTTTAACCGGCATCGGCGCCTTGCTTCCTAACTAAAAGCGCCGATACGTTACTGTGATGACGGTCGACTGGAGTTCGGCCGCCTCTGGTTTTTGATGTCCACTTGCGCC
>Ga0137403_10005496_pt1 | contig 14699 bp, 9 predicted proteins | sample CZOMad2_1_16fung_FD_122057 | JGI IMG/M metagenome (GOLD analysis project Ga0137403, IMG submission 122057) | Vadose zone soil fungal communities from Angelo Coast Range Reserve, California, USA - CZOMad2_1_16fungal (Hybrid Assembly) | ecosystem: Environmental > Terrestrial > Soil > Vadose zone... | reverse complement strand
ACTAGTGTCGTGCTCGTGAGTCTCCGTAGAATGACACGAGTGTCCTGGTTGGGTCCGACAAACTGAAGTTTATCGGACTGCTCAAAACCTTTTCACGTCAACACGCTCAAGCCTGGTGTCGGGCAAAGGCCAGCTTTGCTGGACACTGAGACCTTCGATCTCCTTAAGCGCGAAGGTTGGCATGTTTGCGCCATGCTGCGCTCGTAGTCGAAAGAAGTCAGCGCCCTTCACGTCGTTCATCACAAACGGCGGCCGCGCATCCTCCCTGAGATAGCTAACCTCAACATCGTTCATCTGCAGCGCTTTGACGTGACGGATGAAGAAGCCATAGGCCGGCAACTCTCCGAACATGGTCGGCTCGGGATAGGCGTCCTCTTTCTCCAGTGGATCGAGCGCGGCCTGTTCTTTCGTGCCGCCACCCTGCGAATAGATTCGTATATTGCTCAGCCGCACATCTTCGATCGGGTGACCGGGAATACCACTGATGATCGACGCATATTTCGGATCAGCGTTGTAGACGACTATGTTGCTAATGATCACACGGCGCAACGCTCCCACTGTGGTCTTCTCCTTCGGCCCGCGCGCGCGATTGCCAAGACGAAGAAAGATCGGGGAGTTGCTGATGTCGCGCATTGTGATGTTCGTGATAGTCACATCTTCCAGCAGCGCGCCGTCAACGCTTTCGAGCGCCAGCCCGCGCGAGTAATCAAAGACGCAGTTCGAGACGGTGATATTCTTAAAACCCCCGTTCGATTCAGTGCCGAACTTAATCCGACCGGTAGGACTGAAAGTACCGTTCTGGTTTCGAAACTCACGCTTGTATGTGCCGTCCAGAAATGTGCCCTCATCATAACCGCTCAGCTGACAGTTGGTAATCGTCACATTCTCGGTCGCACGTGCGTAGCCCAGCGCGTACGAACTCTTCGGGCAGATACCATCGTCGAAAGGCGAGTTGACGCTGCAGTTCGAGATGCGCACGTTCTTGCACGCATCAATGTCGATGCCATCGCGGTTAGTATCAATCTTCAAGTTGTCGATCGTCAGGTTGTCGACGCCGGTGGCCAGGATGGCGAAGTGGCCGCCGTGCAAAATCGAGATGTCGCGAATAATAACGTTACGACAGAGCTTCAGACTGATCGACTTGTTACCCCAACCAGGTTCCACGGCATCTCGAGGATTGGGATAACCAAACGGTCCGCCTCGCGGATCGGCCGGCGCATTTCCCAACGCAGCGTTCTGTTCCTTTGTGCGCGACTGATTGCCGTGCCGAACCAGGCCCTTACCCCAAATCCTGCCCGGCCCCAGGATAGAAATATTTTCGAGATTCTCGCCCCAGATCAGACTGTTATGGAAATGACTGTGTCCAAAGTCCTGATAGCTGTCCCATTGATTCGGCTCAGGCGGATCATAAGCTACGCCCGGCGCAGTCTCAGCAGCTACAATAGTCGCCCCCTGGTCCAGGTATAGTGCGATGTTGCTCTTTAAATGGATGGAAACCGAAAGATAGTTACCTGCCGAAAAAAACACTGTGCCTCCACCGGTAGCGGCAGCGGCGTCGATTGCCTTGTTGACAGCTGCGGTATCCAGCGTCTTGCCATCACCCGTGGCTCCGAAGGCCTTGACATCAAATAACCGGGCGGTTTCGAGACCGGATCGCCCAGGTGCCGCGGCCTTGACCGGGTAAGCGGTTTGATTCTGGACTGTGAGCAAACCAATAACTGCAAACAGACAAATAGCGATCAACCCAAGTGCTTTATCTCTTTTCATCGGATCTCCACTCTAAGTTCAGGATGCCCAGCAGCCTGTCTGGATAGACTGCACGTACTTGCAGCGATTTCGGTCTATTTGCGACGACGCTTTGTCGTCGTTGATGTCTTGCATCTGGTTCGTGTGATTTCAAAGGTAGTCCGTCTCGTATTCCTGAGGAAACAACCGACGAAATTACACGAACAAAAACACCAGGATGGCTTCAGGGCAAAAATCTTCTTCTCTTCAAGATGAACCTGGCGAGGATGCACCGCTTGATGAAGTCTTTTGCCCGGCACGGCCGCCGTTCGCAGCTTCTTCGACTGCCAACGCGCGTTCTGCCAGGATAAGGTGCTCACTCATCGCCGCCCGCGCCTTATCGGCGTTGCGAGCGCGGATCGCGTGATAGATCTTGCGATGCATTTCCACAGATTCTCTGAGATCGCGAGAGCGACCAATTGTCTTGCACCGGCGTTGGTAGAGAATGTCGGCTACCATCTCCATAAACGTCGCCAGGATCGGATTTCCCGAGGCGGCCGCGACGGCGCGATGAAAGCCGAAGTCATGGACCAGGTACTCCTGCGGATTGTCGAGGGCTGCATAAGTTTCAGCGACCTCATCGGCCATTATTCGCAGATGGTCGTCCGTTGCATTCTCAGCCGCGAGACCCGCCACTGCGACCTCAACCAAACGTCTTGCCTCAAACATTTTTTCCGTCGTAAATCCATGGAGGGCGGCCAGCATGTTAAGCGGTTCGCTGTCGAGCGCCGGCGGACCGGCGGCAATATAAGTGCCGGAACCGTGACGCGACGTGAGGACGCCGATCGCTGCCAGAAACCGCAGACCGGCGCGCAGACTGGCTCTGCTGATCCTCAGGCGCTTGGCTAATTCGCGCTCTGAAGGGAGCCGATCACCCGGTCTTAACTTCCCTTGTTGGATCATCTCGCGGACCTGAATGACGACCTGTTCAGTCATCAACCCGTCCGGCGCTGGTCTGACCACTTGGAAAGTTCCTAATTTTATAGAGGTCATGCCCAATTCCTATTCCGGTGCCCCTGCTTCGCTTATTGCTTCGCAGGTTTATCATCGCGAGCCCGAGCTGTCAAGAAGGTTTGCATAGTTTAGCAGGGTCAAAAGGGTCCGAGGAAGATTTTGTCCTTAGTTGAAACAAAATGCTTGACCCAGTCAGCAGGGTCGTGGTAAAAAGACCGCCATCCTTTTGAGTGGTCAGACCACTTGGCTCTATTAAGCTAGCAGAGAGGGTTGAGAGATTTCGGGAACTCAATCGAACTGCGGCGGTACAAGTGCCAGACAGACCGCGCTTTTCGATACCAAAAGCAAGCCGATCTCCATGCCTCTTATCATTCGCGATTAAAAGCCCGTGAATCGGGAAGGTTAACCACGCTCGCAGATAACTTCCCGCGGCGAGTTCTTCAGAGCCGCGGACGCCGTCGCCCACACCAGGTTGAAGCCGTTCGAGTGACCGGGCAGCGATGACTAATGGAACTGATTCCAGGGCTCATGAAACAGCCTTGGCCCCAAGCCCACGAAAAGGAGAATTGGTTATGAGAAGCTGGATGCTTGTTGGTCTGACTCTTCTGTGTCTGTTCGCTCTTTCCGCACCGGTTCGCGCCCAAGGCTTAGGCAGAATCGCCGGCACGGTAAACGATCCGGCCGGAGCCACAATCGTCAACGCAAACGTTACCGTGACCCAGGTGGGCAAGGGCTTTTCGCGCACTGCCACGACAGATTCCAACGGGTATTACGTGCTCGATTCGCTTCGCCCCGCACAGTATGACTTCAGTGTTGAGGCCTCCGGGTTTCACACCTTCGAGCAAAAAGCCATAACCCTGCTGGCGGACCAGACGCTCACGCTGAACGTAAACCTGCAGGTGGGTGCAGTGGCAGAGACCGTTGCGATTATTAGCGGCACCGACCAGGTGGATACGACTACTGGAACGCTAAAGCAGGTCATCGAGCAGAAGCGCATCGAGGAATTACCTTTGAACGGCCGGAATGCAGCGGAGCTGAGCTTATTGGTCGCGGGGACCGTCAGCTATCCAACCAACCCAGCAAGTCCAACGGGAACGTTTGCCGGCGGTGCTCTGCAAGGAGCGACCAAGACGTTTCCCGGCGCTGTGGCAATTGTCACCAACGGTTCGCGCCAGAATCAGGTTAGCTACCAGCTCGACGGTGGTAATAACGTCGATGAGTACACCAACGTAAACCAACCCTTCCCCATGCCGGATGCGCTCCAGGAATTCAGTGTGCAGACAAGCAACTACAGCGCACAGTATGGTCAAAATGCCGGGGGTGTCGTGAACGTCATCACAAAGTCGGGCACCAACGATTTCCACGGCAATGCTTTTGAATTCCTGCGCAACTCGGTGTTCAATGCCCGTCCGTGGCACGCGGCAACAAAAGACCAGCTCAAGCGCAACCAATTCGGCGGCACCTTTGGCGGTCCGATTATCCGCAATCGGACTTTCTTTTTTGGCGCCTATCAACAAACTATTCAGCGCAATCTGCTCGCTGGACAATCTGCGACCGTGCCCAGCGGGAGCGCCCGAGCTTCGGCGACGGATCCGGCGGTCATTTCGCTGTTGAACCATATCCCGCTGGGCGTTCCCACCAGCAACTCGCAACTTAACCGGGCCACTTTCTTCAGGCCGGACCAGCAGGATTTTCGCGAGTTCACTGCCAGGGGCGATCACTCCTTTTCGCAGAAGGATCAGCTCACTTTCCGCTGGTTCTATGATCACTTCACCAGGAACGCAGTTTTCGATCCTGCCAATCTGCTCATTTATTCAGACGGCTCGACTATCAAGTCGCAAAACTTTCTCGGTCACTGGACTCATGTTTTCCGGCCTTCGCTGATTAGTGATTTCCGTTTCAGCTACGCTCCGGAAAATGCCACGCGAGGACCAGCCGCGAACGCAATGAGCGTTCAGGATCTCGGCGTGAAGCTTCCCTTTGAAGCTCCTGAAAAAGCAATTCAGCAAGTCCGCATCAATGGTGTCTTCAGCTTCGGCGATAATCCACAAGCGAGTTTTATCCGCAACAATCTGACCTGGGGCGAAGACCTGAGCTGGGTGAAGGGAAAGCACGATGTAAAATTTGGCGGCGTAGTTGAGCGCAGTCAGGTTGATCTTCTTAATCAGTTTTTCCAGCCCGCAGAGTTCAGCTTTCCATCGCTGACTGCTTTCCTGGCCGGCAAGCTGGGGGACTACAGCGGCAACCTCGCTTTCCGTCAGGGTGCCGGAGAATTCAAGAACAATCGAAACACCTTCCTGGGCGTTTACATCCAGGACAATTATCGTTTCAGTCGTCGGCTGATGCTAAACCTGGGACTTCGCTGGGAACCAGCTCTTCCCTGGCGCGAAATCAAGGGGCGGCAGGAACAGTTCAGACTGGCCGATCTGATCGCCGGCAGGCGTTCCACTCAGTTTCCGAATGCGCCTCCGGGAGTATTCTTTCCCGGCGACCCGGGTGTGCCGGTTGATGGCGTGCGACCGAACTATAGTAACTTTGCGCCACGCGTTGGTTTTGCTTATGACGTTTTCGGCGATGCCAAGACCAGCATCCGCGGCGGCTTCGGAATTTTTTATGACACCCGCATCCCGGGCATCATCAACAACCGCTTTGCGGATCTGACACCTTTCAGTCCTCAGTTCGTGCTCAATACGGGCGTCGTCAACCCGGGTACGTTTGCTGATCCGCTTTGTACTCTGGCGACGACACAAGCTCTCCAGGGTTGTACGAACCAGTCCGCGAACTATCCGTTTCCCTTTACTTATCCTCCGGCCAAGAACATCTCCTTTGGTCTGGGAACATTCGTACTGAGCTGGGATCCCGTTAACAAGTACCAGCCGCCGACGGTCTACAATTGGAACCTGGCTATTGAACGCCAACTGCGCGGCAACGTTCTGGTGCGCGCCGCCTACGTTGGCTCGCATAGCAGCCACCTAACTGAAACGCTCAACCTGAATCCGCGACCCCTTGGGACCACGTCTTCTACTCCCACTCGTCTCAACGCGATCGCCGGCAGTGCTTTGTTCAGCACTGTTCAGCAGGACTTACAGGATATCAATGCCAACTACAACTCGCTGCAACTCTCCGCGGAGAAGCGCATGGCCATGGGATTGATGATCCTCGCCAACTACACCTGGTCCAAGAGTCTCGACGACTTGCCGCCGCGTGCCGGTGTTACCGGCTTTGACACCTCGTCCGCCAAGCCCTGGGACGATCCTACTCGACATCGATTCGACTACGGACCATCTGAATTCGACCACAAGCATCGATTTGTTGCCTCCTACGTCTGGCAGTTGCCAACTCTAAAGGGGAGGAATGCAGTGGTGCGAGGGATTCTGGGCCACTGGCAACTGAGCGGTCTCGTGCAGGCGCAAACCGGCCGACCAATCACAGTCACGCAGGGGACGGACATTTCAGGCACCGGAATTGGCCAGGACCGCGCGACGTTCACAGGAATCAACCCTTACAGTTCCGGGCCCTGCGCCACAGCAGCGCCCTGTAGGCAATGGCTCAATCCGGCCGCATTCAAAGTGGCCAGCGATCCGACCATCAAAAACACTTTCGGCAACGTGGGAAAGGGGAGCCTGCGATTCCCTGGCTTTTACGGCTGGGACATGGGGCTCTCGAAGACTTTCACCGTCACCGAACGCTTCAAGCTGCAATTGCGCGGCGAGTACTTTAATATCTTCAACCGCGTAAATTTCCTCGGCGATGAAGGCACAGTCAACAACTTTTCCACGGTCAGCAACGGGAACTTTGCGACACTTCGAACGGCCACAGATCCGCGGATTGGACAGATAGCGTTGAAGGTCATCTTCTAGTTCCGTTATTTCCAAGGATAAACGCTTCGGGGCGCCCCTTTCCGGGAGGGCGCCTCGTTAAGCATCCTCTAGTGGTATCGTTGGCGGCCAGGTTCAGAACAACGAAGGGTTCCCAGTGTCGATAGCAAGCCCAGTCACCATCACCCGCCGGAAGGTCGGAGCGAATCTGTGGTTCGATCGCGCGCTCGAAAGCCCGCTGTCTCGCTTGCCCACTTACGAATTGCATCCGGAGATTATCGAGTCTGAAGAAGCAGTTGGGCGAGTCTTGCTCGAAGAGCTTGAGTCTCTCGCGCAATCCAAAACCGGAGATCTGGTAATTATCCTGCTCGGAGGTCGTGGGGCTCAGGCGTTTCACCGATTGCTGGGGGAACAGGCTCGCGCCGGTGATCCTGATGGTCTCATCGCACGGCTATGCGTGTTTACGCAAGATGCCCTCGCTCCGCTGCCTATGGAAAGCAGTTTTAGTTTTGTCCGGGACTTCGAGCGCTTGCTGGGTACTGAATTCTTCAGGCGCGTAAAGAGTTTCACCCCCATGCAAACCGACGTCGCGGACATCGAGGCGGAGCTTATAGCGTACGCCGACAAACTTGAGACACTCGGGGGCATTGATATCTTTTTCCTGGGTCACGGACCGGAGCCGAATGACGCTTCGCACCTGGCCTACATCCGTTCTGGCTCAGGCGCAACCGCCGCATCCGTGGCGGGCATGATTCCTGTCGCGCCGAACATACTCGACCATCACATCAATAAGTTCAAAGCCGGAGGCTCAGCCGTTAACGCTCAAGCCGAAGCCGAGTGTCGTCGCGCGACGAGCATTCTCACACTTGGCCCGGCGGTAATCTTCAGGGCAAAGCGTATAGTGCAATCAATAGTTGACGCCGACACCGCACCAGCCAAACGGACCAGCTATCGGCGCGTCATGGAGACGCTGATTGCCGATGATAGTGAAGCGCGCGCGCGCCAGCTGGATGAAAACCCGGGCCTGTGGATTCGACTTCATCCAAACGTAAGGTCGCTGATCTTGCCAAATGTTTTGTCATAAAGGGGGCGGCAACTTTTTCGCCGCGAGGACGGAGTTAATCTGCAACGTGTAAAGGAGTCCTATTGAAAACAGAAGGTACGAAGTTGGATCGTTCGCCTGTTGGACGCCGGAGCTTCCTCGCCGGCAGCATCGTCGTTTCAGTTGCTACGGCTGCATTTGGTCAAGCGCGGGATTATCAAAAGGACGCTGCGCCACAACGCTATCCTGATCGCGACATCCTGGTTCTTGATAAGAGGTTTGGTAAATACAAGATCGGCAATACAGCTATTCAGCGTCTGTACACGGGGACGCTGTGGGCCGAGGGCCCGGCCTGGAACAGTGCCGGTCGTTATCTGGTTTGGAGCGACATTCCCAACGACATCCAACATCGTTGGCTTAGCGATGATGGTCATGTAAGTGTGTTTCGCAATCCGTCAAACAATTCGAACGGCAACACGTTTGACTGGGAAGGTCGCCAGCTTTCCTGTGAACATGCAACCCGTCGCGTAGTGCGTTACGAACATAACGGCACAACAACGGTGCTGGCGGATAAATGGCAGGGCAAGCCGTTCAACGCTCCGAATGACATCGTCGTTCATCCGGACGGCGGCATCTGGTTCACCGATCCCGGTTACGGCAGCATGATGAATTACGAAGGCAACAAGGGAGAACTGCAACTTAAGGAGGCGGTCTATCGCATCGATGCTAAAACGGCAAAGATGGAGATCGTTACTGACGAAGCGGCCAAACCAAACGGACTCTGTTTTTCCCCGGATTACAAGAAGCTCTATCTGGCCGATACCGGCGCGCCGAAGAACATCAGCGTCTGGGACGTCAACGATGCCAGGAAGCTGAGCAACGGTCGTGAATTCGTGGTAATGAAGCAAAAGATGAAAGATGGAACGTTTGCCGGCGGCGCTGATGGCATTCGTGCTGACGTTGATGGAAACATTTGGGCAGGTGCGGGCTGGGTTGGCGAAGGGTACGATGGCGTGCACATCATGGCGCCCGACGGGCAGCGCATCGGACAAATCCTCTTGCCTGAGATTTGTAGCAACGTCTGCTTCGGCGGTTCAAAACGAAATCGTTTGTTCATGACGGCCAGCCAATCGCTATACGCCGTCTATGTCGAGACTCAAGGCGCACATATCTGCTAATGAACGACGGAGAGAAGACTGGTGAATATCTCTGCGCGATCTATGTTGACATGGGTACGACGAACACGCGCGTCTGGTTGATGCGAGGTGACAACGTTCTGGCGCGCGCATGTAAGCCGGTCGGAGGTCGCGATTCGGCGGATGACGGATCGCCCGCGCGAATTCGCAGCGCGCTCAAGGAATTAATTTCAACCGTGCAGAGTCAAACTAACGACGCTTCAAATTCAAACTTGCCTCTTTGCGTTGGTGCTGCCGGTATGATCAGTTCATCTCTGGGACTAGCTGAGGTACCGCACTTGCCAACGCCGACGGGTCCGCGAGAGCTTTCAGTCGCTACTCGCCGGTTTGAGTTTCCCGATATTTGCCCACTTCCTTTCTTGCTGATCCCAGGCGTGCGTTCCGGTCCGGCCACTTCCGATTTTCAGTCCCTTGGTAAGGTCGACGTAATGCGCGGAGAAGAAACATTGTGCGTCGGTCTGCAGGCGTTGAGTTTAGTCGCGGTACCCGGTGTAGTGTTAACACTCGGATCGCATTGGAAGGCAATTCAACTCGACGCTGACGGACGGATCGTTTCGAGCATTACCTCACTCTCAGGTGAGCTGATTCACGCCGTTCAGACACGAACGATCCTGGCCAGTTCTGTCGGTAGAGATTGGCCGGCCAGGCCAACGCCGGATTGGATGGACGCCGGTATGCAAGAGCAGCGACGGTCAGGATTGTCGCGTGCACTGTTCTGTGTGCGATTAATGGAACTCGGCGATGAAGGTACGCCGCAAGGCAGGTTTTCCTATTTATTGGGTGCCTTCATTGCCAGTGACCTCGACGCCCTGACCAGACGTGGGATCCTTACCGGCGACATTCAGGTAACAATCAGCGGACATGAGGTGATTGCGGAAGCGTGGGCTTCCGCTCTCGCTCGGATGTCGATAAGCGCGACAGTGCTTACTGAGGAAGAGACGGAGAAAGCATTTCTCAGCGGATTGAGATCGATTCTCAGTAGGACGATTGCTGTAGAAAAAATGGGACATTGAATTGAACAGGCTTGAGGCAAATCCCATCGCCGAACGAGCTCGGCGGCGCATCACGCGGCGCCTGATGCCATTTTTGTTTGTGCTTTACGTGATCGCTTACCTCGATCGGGTAAATGTCGGCTTTGCGGCACTGCAGATGAAAGGAGATCTGGGGTTCACAGACGATATCATTGGCGTCGGGGCGGGCATCTTCTTCATTGGATACGTCGCGCTGGAAATCCCAGGCAGCATCCTGTGCGAGAAATGGACGGCGCGCGGATGGATTGCGCGCATTATGGTCTCGTGGGGCATCCTTGCGATGCTGACCGGTTTCATACAGACGAAGAACCACTTTTATCTGATTCGCGCGCTGCTGGGTGCGGCGGAAGCGGGTTTCTTTCCGGGCATAATTGTCTATCTCAGCCACTGGTTCCGCTATCAGGATCGGGCTAAAGCGGTGGCGTTCCTCATGGCCGCCATCTCGGTTTCGAATATCGTTGGCTCGCCGCTTTCGGGATGGCTGATGAAACACACGTGGCTCGGCATGGCCGGTTGGCGATGGATGTTTATCATCGAAGGAGCGCCTGCGGTTATCCTGGGCATAGTTACCCTCTTTTATCTTACTGATTGGCCGCACCAGGCGAAGTGGCTACCCGAAGATGAGCGCCAGTGGCTAATCGGTGAATTGGAAAAAGAGAGGCAGGAGAAGCAGGCTAAGCACTCTTTAGGAATCCTGCAAGCGCTTCGCCATCGAGAAGTCATCCTGTTGACACTGGCCTACTTTTTCATGGTCACGGCCGTTTACGGCCTCAATTTCTGGTTGCCGTCGATCGTTAAGAAATTATCCGGGTCGTCGATCATGAACGTGTCCCTGATCACTGCGCTCCCGTACTGTGTGGCGCTAGTATCGATCCTCTTCATGGGATGGCATTCCGACAAAACAAAAGAACGGCGCTGGCATACCGCATTGGCCATGATGACGACCAGCCTGGGACTGCTGCTCAGCGTAGTGGCGGGCAACTACACTGTGCTTGCGGTATCGATGTTCTGTCTGGCAGCGGCGGGGACGGCAGGCTATCTTCCCGGTTTTTGGGCCCTGCCCACGAGCTTTTTGACGGGCACAGCGGCTGCTGCTTCTATTGGTTTGATCAATTCATTCGGCAATTTGGGTGGGTTTGTTGGTCCTTACGTCGTGGGCTACTTGAGCAAGAAAACTGGTTCGTACCTGGGCGGCGTGCTTTATCTATCAGCATCTGCGCTGGTCGCTTCAATGTTGATTCTCTCGCTACGCGCGACTAAGGGAAGGTCGGTAGTTCGGACGACAAACTAAAGTTCATCGGACACGCTTATGAAATTTCGCAGCTCAGCATGGTTTGGTCCAAAAGACAAAGCTGGCTTCATCCATCGAAGTTGGATGAAAAACCAGGGACTACCCGACCATCTGTTCGACGGCCGGCCAGTGATTGGCATCTGCAACACGTGGTCCGAGTTGACACCGTGCAATGCACACTTTCGCAAGCTCGCTGATCATGTGAAGCGAGGCGTCTATGAAGCGGGAGGGTTCCCACTGGAGTTCCCGGTGATGTCGCTGGGCGAGAGTTTGATGCGTCCGACGGCGATGCTCTTTCGCAATCTGGTGAGCATGGATGTGGAAGAGTCGATTCGCGCGAATCCGATCGATGGTGTCGTACTGCTGGCCGGGTGTGACAAAACTACGCCGGCACTCTTGATGGGAGCAGCCAGCTGCGACCTGCCGGCCATCATGGTCTCAGGTGGGCCAATGCTCAACGGCAAGTTTCGCGGACAAGACATAGGCTCGGGAACAGATGTATGGCGGTTCAGCGAAGACGTGCGCTGCGGCGCGATGAGCGAATGTGATTTTCTGGAAGCGGAAGACTGCATGAATCGGTCGGCCGGTCATTGTATGACTATGGGCACTGCTTCGACGATGGCCAGTGTTGTTGAAGCTCTGGGGATCGGGTTGCCGATGAATGCGGCTATTCCGGCAGTGGACTCGCATCGTTACACGCTGGCCCATGAGGCCGGCCGGCGCGCCGTTGAGATGGTCCATGAAGATCTGCGCCTATCGAAGATTCTGACGTGCAAGGCTTTCGAAAACGCCATTCGCGTGGTTGGGGCAATCGGCGGATCCACCAACGCAGTGATCCATCTACTGGCAATTGCCGGACGAGTCGGAGTCTGTCTCACTTTGGACGATTGGGATCGTCTCGGCCGAGACGTTCCCTGCCTGGTTAATCTGATGCCGGCGGGAAAATATCTCATGGAAGATTTCTATTACGCTGGTGGTGTGCCCGCAGTAATGCGCGAACTGGGCCATCTGATCCATCGTGAGGCGCTGACCGTAAATGGACGGACGCTCGGCGAGAATATCAGCGATGCGCCCTGTCACAACCGCGATGTCATTAGACCGTTTAGCGAGCCGCTGATGCCGGATGGTGGTATTGCTGTCTTGCACGGCAACCTATGTCCAAACGGAGCGGTTATCAAGCCATCGGCAGCCACGCCGGCATTGATGAATCATCGGGGCCGGGCTGTGATGTTCGGGTCAATCGAAGACATGCACTCGCGTATTGATGATCCCGATCTTGAGGTTGATGAAAGCTGCATACTGGTGCTGAAAAATTGCGGGCCACGCGGCTATCCGGGAATGCCCGAAGTGGGCAACATGCCTCTGCCCTCCAAGCTCTTGAAAAAAGGAATCACCGACATGGTGCGCATTTCCGATGCGCGAATGAGCGGTACTGCGTACGGTACCGTGGTGCTACATGTGGCGCCTGAAGCAGCAGCGGGTGGTTTGCTCGCCCTCGTCCAGGACGGCGATATGATCGAGTTGGACGTGGATAATCGCCGGCTTCATCTGGATGTTCCTGTGTCTGAGATCGAGCGACGACGTGCAGCGTGGAAGGCACCAGCGCCTTCTTCTGAGCGCGGCTATTACAGGCTGTACCATGACCACGTAATGCAGGCCGATCGCGGCGCGGATTTTGATTTCCTGGTTGGCGCGAGCGGGGCGGTGGTGGATCGAGAGTCTCATTGAAGAAGTGGGTAATGACCTAATTTGAAATTCTCTCTGTGCAACCTCCGTGTTCTTTGTGTCTCTGTGGTTAACAATTGCAGCAAAAACCCACCACGGAGACACAGAGAACACGGAGGTTGCACAGAGAAAAATGAAGAGAGGGCCCACCGAACAAGTGTACAGCAGACTGTCGGGTACCCGGTGACAGATCAGAATGACCAACCGTCGTGACTTTGTGAAGACATTCCTGGCGGGAACCGCTGGCGCACTTTTCCTTCCTCACTCGCGTTCTGGCTCGTCGGCCTTCACTGGTCAGACAGACAAAACCAGCCATTCGCCTCTTTGGTATCCTCAGCCAATTGACGATCCGTGGGCCGAAGTGCCAAAGATCCTGGCACGGATCAAAGTGCCTACTTTTCCGCAGCGTGACTTCAAGATCACCGACTACGGAGCCATAGCAAACACGCCGAGCGAGAGCACTGAGGCCATACGTCGAAGCATCGAAGCCTGTCACGCAGCGGGTGGCGGTCGCGTCGTCGTGCCTCAGGGTGTATTCATAACCGGAGCAATTCACCTGAGAAGTAATGTGAATCTCTACCTGGCGGAGGGCGCAAAGCTGAAGTTCTCTGAAGATCCGTCGCAGTATTTACCGGTCGTTTTCACACGGTTCGAGGGAATCGAGTGCCTGAATTTCTCGCCACTAATCTACGCGTTCGAGCAGGAGAACATCGCCGTTACCGGAACCGGCGTGCTCGACGGCTCGGCGTCGAACGAGAACTGGTGGGCCTGGGCCAGGCGTGGCCAGGATGACGCCGACTCGCGCGCGAAACCCGACATTCGCCAGTTGCTCGACTACGGCGAGCGAGGTGTTCCTGTCGCACAGCGCGTCTTCGGCCAGGGTCACTTTCTGCGGCCCAACTTCATTCAGCCGTACCGCAGTCGCAACGTGCTGATCGAAGGCATCACGATTCGCAACTCACCGATGTGGGAGATCCATCCGGTCTTGTGCACGAACGTCACCGTGCGTGGAGTCAAAGTTTCTACGCATGGCCCCAACAACGATGGCTGCGATCCGGAGTCTAGCCGCGATGTGCTGATTGAAGACTGTCTCTTTGATACGGGCGACGACTGTGTTGCCATCAAGTCCGGGCGCGATAACGATGGACGGCGTGTCGCCACGCCTTCAGAGAACATCGTGGTTCGCAACTGCACGATGAGAGACGGGCACGGCGGCGTGGTGCTGGGCAGCGAGATTTCCGGCAACTGTCGCAACGTGTTCATCGAGAATTGTCACATGGACAGCCCTAACCTGGATCGCGCCTTTCGCTTTAAGTCGAACGCGCGGCGTGGTGGCGTGGTTGAAAATGTGTTTGCCCGCAACGTCGATATCGGCCGCGTTGCCGAGGCCGTGCTGACGATTGATTTTCTTTACGAAACCGGCGCCGTGGGTTCGCACAAACCTGTGGTGCGCAACGTTGTGCTGGAAAACATAAAGAGCGCCGCCAGCCCGCGGGTCATGCGCATCGTAAGTTTTCCTGGGGCGGTGATTGAGGATCTGCGTTTCGTAGATTGCGTTTTTCGAGGTGTTGAAGCGAGTGAGGTGCTGCAAAATGTCGGATCCATATCGTTCAAGAACATCACTATTGAGCCGGCAAAAAAGGAGCCCACGCGCAACTCTCGCACCAGCTGGCCATGATGGCCACCGGGACTTGAACCTCCGACCTCTTGGTCCCAAATAGTACCGTCGCCATATCACGTACCGCTGACCACCACCTAACCTCTAACTCGCGCTGCCTTTTGCGCTCTGACTCGTGCTCTCTCGGGTCACTTAGTGGTAGGCCGTGTGTTTTGGTGCGTGAGGTCGAGGTTACGTCA
>Ga0137403_10005495_pt1 | contig 14699 bp, 8 predicted proteins | sample CZOMad2_1_16fung_FD_122057 | JGI IMG/M metagenome (GOLD analysis project Ga0137403, IMG submission 122057) | Vadose zone soil fungal communities from Angelo Coast Range Reserve, California, USA - CZOMad2_1_16fungal (Hybrid Assembly) | ecosystem: Environmental > Terrestrial > Soil > Vadose zone... | reverse complement strand
GCCGAAGGACTCGCGCTGATCGTGGTATCGGGCACGGCGGTGTCGATGGTCCAGGCGAAGCTGGCGGGGGTCGGGTCGGTATTCCCCACCGCGTCGGTGGCGCGGACCTGGAAGGCGTGACTGCCGGGGGCGAGCGCGCTGTAGCTCTGGGGGCTGGTGCACACAGAGAATGCGGCGCCGTCGAGCTTGCACTCGAAGGTGCTCCCGGTCTTCGTGGCCGTGAAGCTGAAGGTGGCGCTCGGGCTGTTGGTCACAGCCGAAGGACTCGCGCTGATCGTGGTATCGGGCGCGGTGGTGTCGACGACCCAGGTGAAGCTGGCCGGGGTCGGGTCGGTATTCCCCACCGCGTCGGTGGCGCGGACCTGAAAGGCGTGACTGCCGGGGGCGAGCGCGCTGTAGCTCTGGGGGCTGGCGCACATCGAGAATGCGGCGCCGTCGAGCTTGCACTCGAAGGTGCTCCCCGCCTTCGTCGCCGTGAAGCTGAAGGTAGCGCTCGGGCTGTTGGTGACGGCGGCGGGCGTGGTCGTGATCGTGGTGTCCGGCGCGGCGGTGTCGATGGTCCAGGCGAAAGATGCCGGCGTCGGGTCGGTATTGCCGGCCGCGTCGGTGGCGCGGACCTGGAAGGTGTGACTGCCGGCGGCGAGCGCGCTGTAGCTCTGGGGGCTGGCGCACACAGAGAACGCGGCGCCGTCGAGCTTGCACTCGAAGGTGCTCCCGGTCTTTGTGGCCGTGAAGCTGAAGGTGGCGCCCGGGCTGTTGGTGACGGCGGCGGGCGTGGTCGTGAGCGTGGTGTCCGGGACGGCGGTGTCGATGATCCAGGCGAAAGATGCCGGCGTCGGGTCGGTATTGCCGGCCGCGTCGGTAGCGCGGACCTGGAAGGTGTGGCTGTCGGCGGCGAGCGCGCTGTAGCTCTGGGGACTGGCGCACATCGAGAACGCGGCACCATCGAGCTTGCACTCGAAGGTGCTCCCCGCCTTCGTCGCCGTGAAGCTGAAGGTGGCGCTCGGGCTGTTGGTGACGGTGGCGGGCGTGGTCGTGAGCGTGGTGTCCGGCGCGGCGGTGTCGACCATCCACGTGAAGCTGGCGGGGGTCGGGTCGGTATTGCCGGCCGCGTCGGTAGCACGGACCTGGAAGGCGTGACTGCCGGCGGCGAGCGCGCTGTAGCTCTGGGGGCTGGCGCACGCCGCAAAGGCCCCGCCGTCGAGCTTGCATTCGAAGGTGCTCCCGGTTTTCGTGGCCGTGAAGCTGAAGGTAGCGCTCGGGCTGTTGGTCACAGCCGAAGGACTCGCGCTGATCGTGGTATCGGGCACGGCGGTGTCGATGGTCCAGGCGAAGCTGGCGGGGGTCGGGTCAGTATTCCCCACCGCGTCGGTGGCGCGGACCTGGAAGGCGTGACCGCCGGCGGCGAGCGCGCTGTAGCTCTGGGGGCTGGTGCACGGCGTGAACTCGGCGCCATCGAGCTTGCACGCGAAGGTGCTTCCGGCTTCGGTCGCGGTGAAGCTGAAGCTGGCGCTGGTACTGTTGGTGACGGCCGGGGGTGTGACCGTGAGGGTGGTGTCGGGTGTGACGACATCGAACGTCGCGACATAGCTCTGATTGGTCGTCGGAACCGTGATGCCGTGGCTCTGTGCCCCGGCGTCCGACCAGGCGACGAAACGATAGGAGCTCCCGCCACTGGCTTGATCAGGAGCGTTGATCGTGTGCTGGAATCGCTTGAGATCGCCAAGGGAGAACGGGGTCACCTTTCTGATTCCGTCGATCTCGACCGCCAGCCCACTCGGGACCGTGTCGAACGTCAGGTCGACCTTCTGCGGGAACACCGTCACCGACGTCTGCCCCGTCAATCCGGTCGAATCTGTCACGGTCAGGATGATCTCGTAGCGCGTCGAGCCCTGGAAATCATGCCCGCTCGTCGGGATCTGAAAGCTCCCACTGGTCGTACCTGTGAGCGGACCCAGACCGGGGTGGACGTGGCTGTCATGACGGAACAGGACCGTCCAGGAGAACGCGCCCACCGGCAGGTTGCCGTCTTCGATGTCCGTCGCGGAGCCCCCGAAGCTGATCACGTCTCCTGCGACGAAGGTCGCCCCGTTGACCGGCGTCGTGATCACGGGCGTTGGCGCATTGCCGACCTTGACAGTAATCAATGGCGCTCGGGACGTGTTCTCTCCATCCGACACGGAGAGCGACGCGACGTACTGCCCCGCCGATTGGTAAGTGTGGGTCGGGTTCGGGTTGGACGAGGTCGTGCCATCGCCGAAAGACCAGGTATAGGAGAGCGGCTGTTCCTCTGGATCGACCGAGCCCGTGCTCGTGAACGCGACCGTCAGCGGCGAAGGCCCGAAGGTACGGTCGGCGGCGGCGACGGCGACGGGCGGCAGGTTCCCCGGGACATACCGGATGCGTCGGATACCCGATTCGTTCGGCTCGTACTGGTCGTTGAAGCCGATGTCGACGTAATAGAGCGCGCCGTCAGGCCCCTCGATCAGCTTGACCGGGTCGCCGAGGGGCCCGTCGGGCGCCCCATCGGGCGGGTCGAACGGCATCACGCTCAGCACGTTGCCCTGGCCGTCGAGCACGAGCCGCTTGATCCAGTTCTGCACGTAGTCGGCGAAGAAGTAACTCCCCTGGTACTCGTTCGGGAACTGGCTCCCTCGGTAGACGAATCCGCCGGTGATCGACGCATCGCGTCCGTTGTGCGGATACGAGTAGATCGGGCTCGTCACGCCATCGATCGGACACGGTCCCTCGCACAGGGGCCACCCGTAGTTCGCTCCCGGCGCACCCAGGTTCACCTCCTCGAACGCCGTGTTCGGGTCGTTCCCGCCGACATCGGCGATGAACATACGACCGGTGACACGATCGAACGAGACGCGGAACGGATTCCGCAGGCCGAGCGCCCAGATCGCATCCTTGTGAGGTCCCGCGCCGTCGTAGAACGGGTTGTCCGTCGGGACGCTCCCGTCGCGGTTCAGGCGCAGGATCTTCCCGTGATAGCTGTCCAGGCGCTGGGCGTTCTCAGCACCGAAGAAGTGATCCCCGACCGAGATGTAGAGCTTACCGTCGGGGCCGAATACGACGGTACCGCCATGGTGGGCCGGGCTCGCGCTGACGTCATCCTGCCAGATCACGACCTCACTGCTCGGGAGGGCGACGTTGCCGTTCATCGTGAAGCGGGAGACCCGGTCCCGGCTGCCCTGTGCCGGGAAGGTCTTCGTGTAGAAGACATAGATGTACCCGTTCTGAGCGAAGTCGGGGTCGATCTCGATGTCGACCAGGCCCTGCTCGTCAACGAGGCCGTCGGCGTCGATCTGGAGGACGGGAGTCGGATCGGCCTGATTTGCGCCGGGCTGCACCACCATAATCGCCTCGCTGAACCTTCCGACGAGGAGGCGCCCGTCAGGCAGAAACTTGATCGTCGTGGCATCGGCGATTCCCGGCACCACGACCTCGTTGACGAACGCAGGGTTCGCGGTCGCAGCCGCCACGGCGTCGGAGACGACACCCACACCGACCGAGCTTGCCACCATCAGGGACGCCAGAACGGCCCGGGTCACCCGCAGGCGGCGAGCGTCTAGGCAGGGCACGATGCTGCTCGCGAAGATCACGAGAGGGATACCCGATCCGATTGTCCCGGCGACGGGCGATAGCTATGACAATTCAGAAATCGTCTTTGCCACACCTCATGCGACAGCAGTCAGCGCGCTGATCCGACTGCGCCGGCGGCAGAGGACCGCAAATGCGCTGCCAAATGGCGGGTCGAGGTCGAGGAGCTTTATTTCTCGCTACTTCACTCTCTGGATGGGCGGCGGGAGCTACGCAAAGATTTGCCGATCGACGCCGTCAGACTTCACATACTGGGTACTTGCGCCCTGCGGAGAGAGCGATGGTCCGGCGCTGAGTTGTCAGTCGAAGTTGAGTGGGTACCCGAACTGCAGCCCGAACCTGACGCGATTTTGATCCACATCGACCTGCGTCGACGACGATCCTCCCGTACGCTGTTGCAAGAACGTGTAACTGCCAAAGATGCTTGCGTACCGAGTGAACTGATAGGTAACCGCAAGGGCCAGCGTGAGCGTCTTGACGTCGACTTGGTCCGTCTGTCCAGAACTCAAGGATTCCGCGATGCTATACGCAGGGCTGAACACGATCAACAAGCCCCGTTGCAGGCCCGACAGCGTGAGCGTGCCACTGGCGGTTTGAGTGTCGTTCGCCCCGCCGAACCCACCCGCCGTACTCACGCTACGGGTGTACTGAACCCCCGCTGATCCGAAGGAGAAGACCTGGACGATACCCACGCTTCCGCCCGGTGACACGGAGGTGTTGTTCCCGGTCGTGGTGATAGCGGGACCGCCGCTGACGTTAGCGCTGAGGGTCGGCGTCAGCAGATAACTGAAGCCCACAGTTGGAGCGTGCGTTGTCGAGGTTTCAGTTTGCGCAGTGTCGAGATACGTGAAGCCATAGCCGATGAGACCCGAGAGGCGTTGCGTGAAGGCGTGACTGAGACTGCTCTGGAACCCGTACGAGTCGGAATCGAGTGCTGGACCCGAGCCCTGATAACGCAGCGCGTTGTAGCTTGCGCTGAGACGCAGAGAGTTCCGGGCCGTCATCTGCCACGTCATCGCCGGCACGAAGTTGTTGCTCCACGATTTCTGCCGGCCGGTGGAAAAGCCCTGCTGCGTACCGAGGCTGGTGTCACGCGTGTACACGAACGATTCAGACGCGCTGAGCGTAAACCCCGGTGAAACGTTGTAGGAACCGTCGGCCACAAAGTTTTGACGATTGAACGCGTCGGTGAGACCACTCTCCCGCGCGTAGATATCCGCGCCGAACGAATAACCGGCCCTCAGCTGGTACTCGGGGCGGTTGACCACGAGCGTGAGAGCTGGGCTGAAGCTCGTGATGAAATCCGACCGCTTGTTCGCGTTGTCGGAAAAGATATTGTCGTTGTACTCCTCGGAGACCGAGATCGAAGGCGTCAGTGTCAGCGGACCTCGTTGGGCCGCAGGCGCTAGAAGCCCTAACAACTCGAGAGGGTAGGCCGCGAGCGGTGGGGCCGCGCTCGGGGCGCTTCCCCCAGATTCGGCTGCTGGCGCTGATTGCTGAGCTCCGGCGCCCCGCGGCGGAGTTTCTTGCCCCCATACGGAGGATGCCATCAAGCAGAGGGCAACCCCGACGACCGGAACACCTAGCCTTGCTCGACCGCAGGTCACGGTGCGCGCCATCCCGAACCATATTATAAGGGCCGTCCACTCGAGCGGACACGAGGTTTGTTGAGCCGGGTGCGAGCGACTGCGACTAGTGAACCGAGGCCGTTGCTCCACCGATGACAAGCCGGTGAACCGCCGCCGCGAGCTCGCGGATGTTCCCTGGCCACGGGTTGGCCTGGAACGCGGCGAGCACGTCAGGACAGAGCTGGGCGTTCCGTCGATACTGGCGGTTCAGCTGCTCGAGTAAGAATGACGCAAGGACTGGAATTTCGTCGGGTCGCTCCCTCAGCGGGGGAATCCAGAGCTCGATTGCGTCGAGACCGTGGAGTCCCGACCAGAGAGCATCGTCGCGGGACGCCGCGCCGTACACGGTCGAGGCGATGAGCCGCACGTCGACGCCGATCGACCTGGGGTCGCCCATCCGCGAGACCTCTCCTGTTCGCAGCACCTCAACAAGCTTGGGAACGAGGACGCGCGGGAGAGCCCCGATCTCGTCCAGGTAGAGGGTCCCGTGGTTCGCAAATTCGAAGCTCCCGGGTCGGCGACGGCTCACCGGCGCTAAGGAGCCCTTCTCGTGGCCGAACAACTCCGTCTCGTAGCGATCCGCAGGTTGCGTCGTGCAATTCACCTTGATGAAGGGCTGAGACCCCCAAGCTGAGGCGTCATGGATGCGACGAGCCAGGGTGTCTTTGCCGACGCCCGGTTCGCCCCGAATTACCAGCGGTGCTCGAGGATCGGCGCGTTTCGCTATCGCCAGGAGGTCAACGATCCGAGCAGTTCCAACGAAGTGTGGCGCGCATTCGCCCGTGGCGCCTCGAGCGAACATCGCCTCTCCCTCCCACTGAGGGCCGCGAGCCGGCCAACCACCACCCTCACCGACAAGTTTGAAGCCTATGCAATCCCTAAGTTCGCGTCAACAGCAATTTTTTCGCACCCCTGCGCGATTTCCCCGCACGAACACGAGTGTTTTCAACATCTTGGCGCGCGAACGCGCGCCAGACGGTCCGATCCGCCTGCTGTGGACAACGGTGGAAATGTGGATGGCCAGGCGACCTCCCTGTGCACACAGACGCGGCATTTGCACAGGGCACGCTGTTCCGTTGCAACTCCCACCAGGGCGTCACCGGCGGGAGTTGGACACGCTTTTTCACATCGAAGCGATCGCGACGGCGCCCGTAACTCTGATCTAGGCGCCACTCCAGGGATTTCCGGAACATGTAAGCGATTTCACCATGGGTCCCGAATTACCCACTCCGGGGCCGGGCCCTATGCAGTCGGTTACACAACTTCCGAAAAAAGTTTCTGTGAAAAATCAGTAGCATCCGACGCGCGTGCGCGCCGAACCGTTTCTGGTACAGCATTTGCCCTCTCCCTTGGTCGACTTGCGGCGCAATGACGACGACGCGATAGACCAAGGGACGACGCGAAAACCAATGACTGAGCGAAGAGCACTCGTAGTCGAAGTCGACGCCGCTACACAGCTCGGGCTCCTCGGCTTTCTGCGGGCCCGGGGATACCAGTGCGTCGCCGTGTCGTCGGCGGACGGAGCGGCTGAAGCGTTGGCCGACGGCGCCTTCAACTTCACGCTGGTCGACCTGAGCGGCAACGGAACGGATGCCGCCGAGCTCATGGAGTGTCTGAAGCTGCGGGGCCGAAACTCAGGCCCCATAATCGCGGTTTCCAACCACCGTGACGATGGACTGGCCACAGCGCCGATCGAGGTGGAGGCTATGCTACACAAGCCGTTGAGTCTCGACGAGCTCCAGCAGGCGATCGACAAGCTTGTCCGCCCCCAGGCCGAGGCGCTCGGGCCGGCGCCCGAGCAGCTCGGCGGACGAATTCGACGCGAGATGGATCTCTGGAGCAGCCCCAGGATGTTGGAGGCGCGCCAGATCATCCGCGAGGCGGCCCGGGTCGACGTCACCGTCCTCGTCACCGGCGAGACCGGCACCGGCAAGGAGCTGGTCGCGCGTGCGATCCACCATTTCTCCTCCCGACGGGCCGGGCCGTTCGTCAAGGTCAACTGCGCCGCGATGCCGCGCGAGCTCCTGGAGAGCGAGCTGTTCGGATACGAGCGCGGCGCCTTCACCGGCGCCCACAAGCTCAAGATCGGCAAGTTCGAGGCGGCGCACCGGGGGACCATCTTCCTCGACGAGATCGGCGATCTCCACCCGGCGCTCCAGGCCAAGCTGCTGCACGTTCTCCAGGACGGTGAGTTCTCACGCATCGGCGGGAAATCGACGCTGAGCGTCGACGTTCGGGTCCTCGCGGCCACCAATCAGGACCTGGAGCGGGCGGTTGCCGAAGGGCGATTCCGGGAAGATCTCTACTACCGCCTCAACGTCATCCACGTGTTGGTCCCGCCGTTGCGCGAACGCGCCACCGAGATTCCGCTTCTGGCCAGTTACTTCGTCGAGCGCTACGCGAAGTTGTATCGCCGCGACGGCTTCTCCATTCCGCTGTCGGTCGTGGAGCGCCTCACGCGCCACCGTTATCCGGGAAACGTTCGCGAGCTCGAGAACCTGATCAAGCGCATGATCGTCCTCGACGATCCGTTGCTGGTCAGGATCCCCCTTTCCGACGGCGGCGCGAACGGCGGGCGGTCCGCGGCGCCGACGCCCGCGACGCCGGAGCCCTCGCTCGCCGCTCAGGAGCCGTCCCTCAAAGAGATCTCCCGGCGGGCATCGCAGGCCGCCGAGCGCGAGGCGATCTCCAAGATGCTCACGCAGACGGGCTGGAACCGGGTCCGGGCGGCCCGTGCGTTGCGAATCAGCTATCGCGCTCTCCTTTACAAGATCAAGCAGGCCGGGCTCGACGTGGAGCGCTCGTCGGCCCGCTCGGCCCTGTGAGGCACCCTGTGGTGAAACACCGCATGATCCCCTTGTTCGTTGCCGCCGTGCTCGCCCTCGTGGGCCTGATCCCGGCTGTCCCCATCGGCGCTCAGGCGCCGGCGGCCACGCCCACGGACCGGACCGCGAGCCAAGCGACCGCGCTGGAGACGTACCGGATCGGCGCCGAGGACATGCTCCAGATCTCCGTGTGGAAGAACGAGACGCTGAGCCGGACGGTGCCCGTCCGACCGGACGGCCAGATCTCGCTCCCGCTCATCAACGACGTGCAGGCCGCCGGCCTCACCGCGCTCGAGCTCCGTGAGGTTCTGACACGAAAGCTCGCCGACTACATTCCGAACCCGGAAGTCTCGGTCATCGTATCGGACATTCGCAGCATCAAAGTGTCGGTCATCGGTGAAGTCGCCCGGCCGAATCGCTACGACCTGAAGAGCTCGGCGACCGTGCTCGACGTCCTGGCCCTGGCCGGTGGGTTCACGCCGTTCGCGACGCGCACGAAAATCCTCATCCTCCGCCCCGACGGGGGAGCGATGAAGCGGATTCTCTTCAATTACAACAAGGTCTCCGCCGCAGAGCAGGACAACTTCTACGTCCGCAACGGCGACGTCGTCCTGGTGCCGTAAGCGATGCGCGACGCCGGGATCGACAAGCCGATGGCCGACGAGTCGCGGAGCCAATCAGGGCTGGGCACGCTGCTGGCCGTCTGGAGCCGCCGGAAGTGGCTCGCGATCCTCGCGTTCGTCGGGCCGATGGCGGTCGGCATGAGCCTGGCCGCCTTCCTGCCGAACATCTACCGGTCCACCGCCACCGTGCTCGTGGATCGCCAGCAGGTCCCCGAGGCCTTCGTGCGATCGACGGTCACCAGCGCGCTCGAGACCCGGCTGCACACGATCAGCCAGGAAGTCTTGAGCCGCTCGCGGCTGGAAGCATTGATCAATCGCTTCGCGCTCTACGTCGATCTCCGCAAGGAAGCGCCGCTCGAGGACGTCATCGGTCGCATGCGCGCGGACATCAAGCTCGAGCTCAAGAGCGCGGAGCTGCGAGGCCTGCGTGAGGCCACGGTGGCGTTCACGATCAGCTATCAGGGGAGCGACCCGACCACGGTCTCAGTCGTCACGAACACCCTCGCGTCGTTCTACATCGAGGAGAACGTGAGGGCGCGTGAACGCCAGGCGACCGGGACCGCGGAGTTCCTGAAGGTCCAGCTCGGCCAGACGAAGAGCCGGCTGGACGAGCAGGAGCAGCGAGTCAGCGGATTCAAGCGCCGTTACCTGGGCGAGCTTCCCCAGCAGATGGAACCCAACCTCGCCCAACTCGACCGGCTGCATGCCCAGCTCCGGCAGAACTCCGACAACCAGACCCGCGCCAAGGATCGGCAGCAGGCGCTGACGGGTCAGCTCGCGGACGCCGAGTCGATGCTCTCTTCCTACGGCTCCGCGTCGCCGACGCCCGGCGCGCCGCTCCTGCCGATCGGGCCGCCCGAGGTCCAGGAAGCGGCCCGCCTGGCCCAGAAGCTGGCCCAGAAGAAGGAGGAGCTGGCGAAGCTCCTCAACCAGGCCACAGAAAAGCATCCTGATGTCGGCCTGGTGAAGATGGAAATCAAAGCCCTCGAGCGTGAGCTCGCCGAGGCCAAGGCCGTGGAATCCCAGCCCAAGCCGAGCAGCCCGACGGCGACGCCGGCGCCGGCGCTTCCGTCGGCGACTCCGATGATGCCCTACATGCTCCGGCTCAAGGAGGCTCTCAGCGAGGTGCAGACGGACCTCAAGATCCTCAAGGCGGAGGAAGCCCGGCTCCGCGACGGAATCGCGGTCTATCAGGCGAGGGTCGAGAACGTGCCCCGGCGGGAGCAGGAGTTCAAGGAGCTCTCGCGTGACTACGAAAGCACACGCGAGCTCTACGGCTCGCTGCTGAAGCGCTTTGAGGAGGCCCAGATCGCCGAGAGCATGGAGCAGGGTCAAAAGGGGGAACAGTTCCGAGTGCTCGAACCGGGCGTTCCAAATCAGCAGCCGGCCGCGCCCAACCGCGTGCGGCTCCTCATCTTGGCGCTGGCGGCGGCGCTCGGCCTGGCGGTCGGTGTCGTGCTGATGGTCGAACATATCGACACCTCGTTCCACGCGGTCGACGAGCTTCGCGCCTTCAGCAATGTGCCGGTGCTGGTCAGCATTCCGCGGATCGTGACTCGAGCCGATCTCCGCCGCCAGTGGTGGCGCCTGCGGCTCGGCGCCACCGCGGCCCTCGCCGGTGTCGTCGTGATCGTCGGCGCCACCTATTTCATTGCCCACGGGAACGAGCGCCTGATTTTGCTCCTGACGCGTTTGGCGTCTTGAGGGATACGACATGTATCTGCCGTTCTACGGACTGACCGAGAAGCCGTTCAACGCGACCCCGGACCCCAAGTTCCTGTACATGAGCCCGGGGCACCGGGAGGCGCTCGCCCAGCTCGTGTACGGCACTCAGGAGCGGAAAGGCTTCATCGTCCTGACCGGCAAGGTGGGCACGGGCAAGACCACCCTCCTCCACGCGCTCTGCCAGCGCCTCAACGGGCAGAGTGCGGTCGCCTTCGTGGTCAACTCCGCGCTGCCGTTCGACGAGCTCCTCGAGTATGTCCTCGAAGACCTCGGGGTCGCCAAGACCGGGAACTCGCGCGCACAGCGGCTCATCGCGTTGAACAACTTCCTCATCGAGCGTGAGCGAGCCGGGCAGAACACCGTCCTCATCGTCGACGAGGCGCAGAACCTCGACGCCACGACGCTGGAGCAGATCCGCCTGCTCTCGAACTTCGAGACCCCGACCACGAAGCTGCTGCAGATCCTGCTGGTGGGGCAGCCGGAGCTCAAGGCCCGGCTCAATCTTCCCGAGCTCCGGCAGCTCAAGCAGCGCGTCGGTTTGCGCTGCCAGATTCCGTCGCTGACCCTGGAAGAGACCCGGGCCTACATCCGGACTCGGCTCCGCATCGCGGGCGCACGGGATCTCGGGCTGTTCGCCGACTCGGCGGTGGCTCGGATCTCGGCGTACTCAGGGGGGATCCCGAGGCTCATCAACACCGTCTGTGATCACTGCCTTCTCTTCGGCTATGCCGACCAGAAGCGCCGGATCGATCGGCACATCGTCAACCACTCGATCGACTACCTGGAAGAAGGCACGCGACCGCAGCGCACGGGGAAGGCGCTGACCGACGCGCGGGCGCGGCTCATGCGGTGGAGCGTCGCGACCCTCGTGGTGACCGTCGTGAGCGCCGTCGCGGCGCTCGCCATCAAATCCAACGCGGCCACGCTGAGTCTCGTGCAGTCCGTGCGCCAGCTCCTGGTCCCATGAGCACCTTCTTCAAGGCCCTCGAGCGCGCCGAGCAGGAACGGGCCCTCCGCCACCCGGCTCCGCCGGCGGCGCGGCCGAGTGAGCCGGTCGCCGCCGCCGCTCCCGTTGCCGCCCTCGCCCCGGCCCCGGCGCCCGCTTCAGCTCCGGCGCCGGCTCCTGACGTCGTCCCGGCGCGGGCGCCCCGGTCGTTCTTCAAGCCGCCGCGGGAAGTCGCCGCGCCGATCAGGGAGCGCGTCACCGAGATCGAAGAGCACCTGGTGAGCCTCCTCGCCCCGACCTCGTTCGAAGCCGAGCAGTATCGGGCGCTCCGCCACATGATCGAACAGCTCCACCGGACGGCCGGCTTCTCGGTCATCGCGATCTCGAGCCCGGACGCCGGCGACGGCAAGACGACGACGGCCATCAACCTGGCGGGCACGCTCGCCCAGGCCGCCGACGCGCGCGTGCTCGTCGTCGACGCGGATCTGCGCGGCGCGAACGTGGCCGTGCACCTCGGGCTCGACGAGCACGCGACCCCGGGCCTCGTGGACGCCATCCTGGACACGCGGCTGACGCTGGAGGCCGTCGTGCAGACGCATGCGCATCTCAACCTGTCGGCCATCATCGCCGGGCGCCGTCCATCCGCGCCCTACGAGGTGTTGAAGTCGCCTCGTGCCGGGGAGCTCCTGGCCGAGGCGCGCCGGAAGTACGACTACGTCATCGTCGACACCCCACCGCTGGTGTCGGTCCCGGACAGCCGTGTGATCGAGAAATACGTCGACGGATTTCTGATCGTGGTCGCGGCCCACCGGACGCCGCGCCGGCTCCTCGAAGAGGCGCTGAGCCTCGTGGAGCCGGCCAAGATCGTGGGCATGGTGTTCAACGGCGACGATCGTCACCTCTCGAGGGACTCGTACAGCGTGAAGCGGCAGCGCGTCGTTCGCGGCAGCATCCGCAGGAGACAAACCGCCCTGGACGAGTAACGCCGGTCACGCGCGGTTCTGTGACCGGGGGCGGTACGGCGCGGCCGGAAGCATCGGTCGCGAGACAGAGGCAGTCGTGTGTTGGTCCCGCACCGAAGAGGGAGGCGGAGGCCAAAGGGGGCGAAGCCTTGCTAGAGACCGGTCGAGAGTCGATGACCCCACCCTGGCGTGTCCTGTGGACGCGCAGCAACTGCGAGCAGCGGGTGTACGACCAGCTCGCGGTGAAGGGCTTCGACATGTTCTTGCCCACCGTCGAGGCGTGGGCGAGACGTGGCGGCGTGCGGCGGCGCGAGCGGGCACCCCTGTTCCGCGGCTATCTCTTCCTCCGCCACGCCGTGGACAAGGCCAGCTATCTCGAAGTCTGCAAGGCGCGCGGCCTCGTCCGGGTGCTCGGGGAGCGCTGGGACCAGCTCGAGATCGTTCCCGACGCGCAGATCCACGCCATTCAAAAGCTCGTCCGCTCCGACCTGCCGATTTTCGCCCATCCCTATCTCCGTGAAGGGCAGCGGGTGCGGATCACCGACGGGCCGCTGGCCAACGTCGAAGGCATCCTGGTCCGCGGCAATCCCAAGAAGGGTCTCCTGGTGGTGTCGGTCGATCTGCTCCAGCGGAGCGTCGCCGTCCACCTCGACTGCACGCAGCTCGAAGCCGCGTAAGGCTATCCGGCCATGTGTGGAATCGTCGGGTACGTCGGCCATCGGGAGGCGGTTTCGGTCATCGTTCCCGGCCTCCGTCGGCTCGAGTATCGCGGCTACGACTCGGCGGGGATCGCGACGATCTCCGAAGGGTCGCTCGACGTCAAGAAGACGGCTGGCAAGATCGCCGCGCTCGAGGCCTTGATCGCCTCAGACCGGCCGACCGGCGCCCTCGGTATCGGCCACACGCGCTGGGCGACCCACGGACGCCCGTCGGACGCCAACGCCCATCCACACACGGATTGCCAGTCCACGGTGGCCATCGTGCACAACGGGATCATCGAGAACTACCGCGAGCTGCGAAAGACGCTGGCGGCGGACGGGCATCGGTTTCGCTCCCAGACCGACACCGAAGTGATCGCCCACCTCATCGAGCGGTACCGGACGAATGGCCTGGCCGAAGCGGCCCTCCGGGCCGTGCGCGACCTAAAAGGCGCGTACGCCGTCGCCTGCGTCGCGGCCGATGCGCCCACGACGCTGGTCGCTTTCCGGCGTGGGAGCTCACCGCTCGTCGTGGGGTACGGCCAGGGAGAGATGTTCGTCGCGTCGGACGTTCCGGCCTTGCTGGGCAAGACGAGCGAGATCCTGGTTCTCGACGACGGGGAGCTCGCGGTGCTGACCCCCGACGGTATCTCCGTGCGCACGCTGGACGGGGTCCCGGTCCGTCGGTCCCCGCTCACCGTCGACGGAGACGGCGAGGCGGCCGAGAAGTCGGGGTATCCCCACTTCATGCTCAAGGAGATCTTCGAGCAGCCCGAGGCCGTTCGAAACACGATGCGCGAGCGCGTGGACAGCGAAGCGCCCGACATCCGGATCCCGGAGCTGGGGCTGAAGGATCGCGAGCTCGCCGGTCTCAACCGACTGTGTTTCGTGGCGTGCGGCACCTCCTGGCATGCCGCCCTGGTCGGCAAGTACCTCGTGGAAGAGTTCGCCCGGCTGCCGGTCGAAGTCGATATCGCGTCGGAGTTCCGCTATCGTCGGCCGGTCGTCGACAGCCGCGTTCTCACGGTCCCCATCTCCCAGTCCGGGGAGACCGCGGATACTCTGGCCGCGCTGCAGGAGGCCATGGGCCAGGGCTCGCGCGCCGTGGCCATCTGCAACGTGGTCGGCAGCTCATTGGCGCGCGAAGCCGACGGAGTCGTCTACACCCGGGCCGGCATCGAGATTGGGGTCGCGTCGACGAAGGCCTTCACCGCGCAGCTGGTGGCCGTCACGCTCCTGGCACTCAAGCTCGGCCTCGCCAGAGGCTTCGCCGATCCGGTGCTCGTGCGCCAGGTCCTCAAGGGGCTCGCGGAGCTGCCGGATCTCATGTCGGCGGTGCTCGAGCAGAGTGACGCGATTCGACGGGTCGCCGAGCGCCTGGCCGAGCGCAATCACTTCCTCTACCTGGGGCGCGGGCTCAACTTCCCGCTGGCGCTGGAAGGGGCTCTCAAGCTCAAGGAGATCTCGTACATCCACGCCGAGGGGTACGCAGCGGGCGAGATGAAGCACGGCCCGATTGCCCTCGTCGACGGGCAGATGCCGGTCGTCGCCATCGTCCCGAGAGGATCGACCTACGAGAAGATGACCAGCAACATCGAGGAGATCAAGGCGCGCGACGGCATCGTCGTCGCCGTGGCCACGGTCGGAGACGACGAGATCAGGACCAAGGCCGATCTCGTGATCCCG
>Ga0137403_10005494_pt1 | contig 14700 bp, 10 predicted proteins | sample CZOMad2_1_16fung_FD_122057 | JGI IMG/M metagenome (GOLD analysis project Ga0137403, IMG submission 122057) | Vadose zone soil fungal communities from Angelo Coast Range Reserve, California, USA - CZOMad2_1_16fungal (Hybrid Assembly) | ecosystem: Environmental > Terrestrial > Soil > Vadose zone... | reverse complement strand
TAGCCGCGGGCTCCAGCCTGCATGGCGCGGTAAATTTCTTCCTCGCCGGAGTGCGTGGACAGCATCAGAATACGCGCGTCGGGAAACTCGCGGACAATGGCGGCGGTTGCCTCGGTGCCGCTCATGCCGGGTAGTCGAACATCCATGATCACCACGGCCGGAGAATGCTCGCGATACGCGTCGACTGCGCTCTCACCGGTGCCCACCTCGGCCACCACCTCCATGTCAGACTCGACATTCAGCGAGGCGCAGAGGCCCATGCGGACCATGAAGTGGTCGTCAACGACCAGAATACGTATGGGTTTTAAGGTCGGCATGGGTCGGCTCTTTGGTTTTAGCAGCAACACTTTTGGCAGCAACGTCAACACCAATGCAGGTGCCCTCGCCAGGTTCACTCTTCACTCGCAGATCGCAACCAAGAGACTGTGCCCGTTCGCGCATGTCCAGTAAACCAAAATGGCCGTTGCTGGACAGCGCAACGTTATCGGCGGAGAATCCGCAGCCGTCGTCAGTGACCCGGAGACCAACCGTTTCAAGATCATAACGCAGGTTAAGAGTGATGTGCTGGGCGTGGGCATGCTTGATGGCATTGGTAACCGCCTCCTGGCCGATGCGTAGAAGATTCATTTCGACGGGAACCGGCAAGCGGCGAGGTTGTCCCTCCACATCGATCTCAACTTTGACCTGCGTGCCCATCACCGACGGCCCTACAGCCTGCCGCATCGCCGAGACCAAGTCACCGTTCTCCAGGAGATGACAACGCAAATCCCAAACGGAGCGGCGCGCCTCCCGCATGCTGTGCCGGGTCATGTTGCGCGCAATTGTGAGCGCCTGCTGCGCCACGCGCGGCGCTTTTTGAAAGCTATCGGAGGCCAAGTCGAGCTGTAGAGTAATGCCTGCCAGTTCCTGCTCCAGCGTGTCGTGCAGCTCGCGTGCAATCCGGTTTCTTTCTTCGAGCACCGCTCCGCTTTGCAGCTTGCGGCGGAGGACATCGATTTGCTCGTGCAGGCGCCGCCGGAACACGACTGTCCAAAACATCAACACGAGCAAGGCTCCGGCCGTAACTCCCAGCAATTGCAGGGTATGGCGCAGGTTCCACCAGGAAGGCGCTTTCAACAACACGATTTCATCGGCCGAACGTATCAGCAGGCGAATCGACTCGGGCATTTCCCAGAGCCCTCCGCTGCGCACCAAGCAGATGCCCCGGAGCCGCAGTTCGCTGTTGAGCGGAATGGACATCAATCGATCGGCGGAATTACCCGCATACAGAGTAGCGTTGATCAGGGTCCCATCCTGATGTTGCAGCAGCAGATTGATGAGACCATCGGAACGCCCTTCATGTTGTACGACCTTGGCGTCGGTGCTCACCAAGGCCCCGTCGTACTGCTCCCAATTCGCAGCCAGATCGAGAGTAACCGGCGTAGGAGGGGTCTCATGACCTACTCGGTGAAACACGGCATCTTCGAGAAGTGGGGCCGATTCCCCAACCGACGGGAAACCGATTACGTCCACTTCGTCGCCGGCCTCGACCCGGGTGTTCTGATGTGTAACAACCCGTAGTCCTTTGCCTTCGCTCTGCAGGAACAGGGCGCTGCCTAGTTGCTGGTAGGAGACCACGCCTCGGACGCGTACCCGATGTCCCGCCACTGTTTGATCCGGAGAGAAACGCAGCAAAGCCGCAAAAGGAACTTCCTTCACTGAGGTTTCGACTTTGATGAAGCTCAGACGCGGAACATAAAACAATACGCCCACGAGCTGGCGTTCGCTGTTGAATAAGCTGCCGCAGACTCCCTCAATTAGGATCTCGCTGTCGATCCACGAGGAAAAATCCTGTTCGTTTTCGATGGGGACTCGAACTTTGAATTGGCCGTTCCCGGAAGCCACGTTCATGGCCAACGCGACCTCATGCCACGAAGTACGATCGATGGAAGCGGAGCGAACAATGCCACGGACCAGTACGCGCTGGCTGTCGAGCTGGCCGTTCGCGAGTTCGCTGAACGTGTAGAGACGCGCTTTCGGCAGCGTACCCTTGCCAATCACGCGCACAGTGCGTTCGATGATCACGGGCGCAAATTTGCCAGGTCCTGTAATTCCGTCGATCTCAACTTCGTCGCTCAAGGTGTGCGGAAATACCGGAATGTGACTGCCTTCCACGTAAATTCCCGCCGTTGCATCCTGCACGAAGTAGTCCGGGGCGGGAACGTCATCGGTAATGACTCCGCGAACTCGAACCGGGTAACCCAGGGCAGCTTGATCGGGGCTGAGGCGACGGATCTGCTCCGCTGTCGTCAAGGTCGGAAGCGATCCATGCCCCGCCATGTCCTGTGCGACTAGGCCCGCGGCGGGCAACAGCGTGAGAGCTGCTATCCACCATCCGTGGCGACCCACTCCTCGTAGTACTGCTGACCGCACCATGACTAACTCCTCTGCGCGACGAATTCGCTTCACATTCAAGCACATCTGCGCCGATTCCGCGAATGGGTACGAAGGACGACTTGCAATCGGATGATATATTCTCCGACAGGTTGTCACTCTTCCCCGAGAGGCGTAGCCATGCCCAAGAATTCAACGCGCCGAACTTTTCTTCAACTCTCTGCCGTCGGACTTGCCACCACAGCCACTGCCAAGATGGCGACAAGTTCCATGAACGCAACAGAAGTTCCCTCTCCGTCCGGCGAGATCAAAGTGTGGGTTACCGATCCACAGGTTCGCTGCGCTCAAGCACAGACGATTTCGTGGCAAAGCGGTTCGGGCGGAACGTCGGCCACGAGAATCCTTTTGGATCCCAGCAAGACGTTTCAACGCATTCTGGGTTTCGGCGCCGCATTTACGGATGCCGCTTGTTACATGTTCGACCAACTTTCCGAGTCCGCGCGCGAGCAGTTGCTCCACGAGATGTTTCATCCTTCCGCGATGGGCCTGAATGTTTGCCGCACCTGCATGGGCGCCAGCGACTATTCCACCAAGGTGTACAGCTATGACGAAGGAGATCCCGATCCAGATTTGAAGCGCTTTTCCATCGATCACGACCGGCAATATATTCTGCCGACGCTGCGGCAGGCTCGAAAACTGAACCCTGACCTATTTCTCCTTTCGACACCGTGGAGCCCACCGGGATGGATGAAGTCCGGCGGATCGATGCTCGGGGGCGCTATGCGCCGGAGATATCTCCGCACGTACTCACAATATTTCGTCAAGTTCCTCCAGGCTTATGCTGCGGAAGGCGTCCCCGTGCAAGCCATCACTCCGCAAAATGAAGTGGATACGGATCAGGACGGTAGAATGCCGGCGTGCATTTGGCCGCAAGAGTATGAGATTGAATTCGTACATCACCTCGGCCCGTTGCTCAAGGAGAACGGCCTTACTACAAAGATTTGGATTCTCGACCATAACTTCAACCTTTGGGGGCGGGCAACCTGCGAACTGGACGATCCTGGAGTGCGCGAATTCTGCCAAGACGTTGCGTGGCACGGCTACGTGGGGTCAGCGGATATGGTGAACAAAGTTCATGAAGCTCACCCCGAGGTTGCCATGCACTGGACCGAGGGCGGACCCGACTACACCAGCCCCGACTACCTCACCGACTGGGCGAAATGGGGACATATCTTTACTTCGGCGCTGCGCAACTGGTGCGACTCGATCACAGGTTGGAATCTCGCACTCAACGAAAAAGGCCAGCCGAATATTGGCCCGTTTCCATGCGGCGGTGTTGTCACCATTCATTCGCAGACGAAGGAGATCACGCGTAGCGGACAATTTTGGGCGCTTACACAGTTTTCTCGCTTCATCCGCCGGGGGGCGCGGCGTTTCGATTCACAAGGGACGATTCCGGACTTGGACCATGTGGGACTGGAGAATCCAGACGGCCAACGGATCCTCGTATTGAGCAACGCCGCCGTGGACCGCGCTGTGACTCTGCAATTCGGCACTATGGCCGCGGATGTGAACTTGAAGAAAGATTCCGTGACTACGCTGGTTTGGAACTGAGCTGCGGTTCCAGACACTCACGTCTATGTACATCGTCTCCTAGTTCCACAACTCGAGACAAACGTGGCCTAGCCATCCCGATCGCTTCCAGCTATTGAGGAATCTCCACTCGGCCGCGTAAGACCGTCATCGAAGCCCGTGGAAGTGTGTAGCGATCGACACCGGCTGGAAGTGTCGATCTCGCCGCCGGACCATCCGGATCTGCATAACCATCCCGCAGCGCCGAATGCCACAAGTATTGCTCTCTTCCGAACGTGACCATCGTGACCGGCCCGGCAAAAGGACGATCCACTTTGGCGTCTTCATCGTGAAACACAATCCGCACTGAGTGTGCGTTCTCGTAATCCTTGTTGATCAGCATGAGCGACCACTGGCCATCTGGACGAAGCACCGCGTAGGCAGTGACCAGGACGTGACCCTCGGCGTCTTTGATATCGCTGGTAGCGCGGAACAGGCGATGCTCGGCATCTTTCGGTTCGGCCCACTCCTGCGTCAGCATCTGCGCAGCAAAGAATTGCGATGTGCGCTGCCTGATGAGGTAGTCGTGGTCCGTCGTAAACATGTGATACGTACCCCAACTGTTAGAACAAGCTGGGTGTGGCGTGGAGTACGGGAGCGCATGATGGTAGTAGGAAGCTTTGCCGCCAGCCGTCAGAAATGCGGGAAACGTTTCCCCGAGCCACAAGGCGCCGAAAACATCGACAGCCGCATCGCCACCCGGAGCGTTGGTCTCGGTGTTGAACATCGGAACACCCTCTGGCAATCCGTCATCACGCCAGACCTGTACGATGTGGGTGAGTATCTCGGGCTCCTTGAAGAGATTGCTCCAAGGACCCTCACACGTTCCATCATAATAAGGATAGTGCTCATAGGACATGAATGCCAGATCCGCAAGCCCGTCATGCGACTTTAGATAGCCAAGAAATCGTTGGAACCATGAAGTCTTGCCTTCCGCATTCGGCCAGAACGGAATGTCTTCGCTTACTCCTTCAAATACGGGTCCGCCGAGTTTGAGATTCGGGTCAACCTGATGCAAGGCCGAGGCCCACTGCAAGTACAACGTAGCGTAATCTTCCGGCGCGAAGTACTGGCCATCCGGCTCCTCTCCCATTTCGATATAAGAAATTGGATAACCCCTTTTCTCGAGATAGGAGACCTGCGCAGCGGCGTCTTCCGGTGTCCCATACAGCATCGACACGGGTATCATCGCCGGGAGGCCCCGCGTCAATCCGCTGGTGTAGAACAGATCAAGGCCGACCTGATCACCGGATTCCATGCGATCGGGGATTACATAAAGGTCGGAGGGTTGATGCCAGGGATCAATCGATGAGCTGTACGTGAACGTCTGTTCCTGTCCTGGAGCGTGGTAGAGCAGGTCGTGGAATGAGCCGTTCTGTTGCGTTCCGAGATAAACTTCTTTGAGCGCATAGCCAACGCAGTTTCTCGGGTCCGCTTTGCCGTGAGTGTCGCAGGTGTTGGAGGACTCGGTCATCAGAACGCGCACAAACTTAGCAGCAACCGGCGCGGGCGAGAGTTGGAGTGTTACCGTCCCTCCCTTTCCCTCCGAAACCGTTCCCGCCGGAAAATCTTTCCACGCGCCGCCGGTGGGATCATCAATGGCATCGCCTGAACCGAGCCAGTATTGCACTTTATAATTTCGGGCATACGGTTCCGCCCATGCGATGCGAATGGCCGTTACGATCTGCCTTTCCGCCAATTTGATCACGATCCACTGCGGATGCAGCGAATCGTCCTCCCCCGTATAGGCTTTCGTGAGATACGGATTGCTCTTCCAGTAGGTATTGATGTCCCCATCATCCAGCCTCGAATACCCGTCAAACTCAGCTCCGCTATTGCGGGTCACGCCGCGATGCGGCAAAGAATAGCCGTAGGAATGCCGAATCATTTCCTCCGTGGGTTTTGCATCTCCAACGAAATAGCCTTTGCCGGACCGGTCGCTCCAGCTTCCCTTCGGATTCCAATGCCAGGCCTGAACAAATAGTTCCGTGTTCTGGCGATACGTGATCGGTCCCCAGCCGGCCTCAAGAATCTGCTTCACCTGGTCCGGCCGGAAAAAAATGTCGGTCGTATTGCTGGGGATTCGATCGACAGTCGCGCCAAACGCACGCAGAGGACTGAAGGTGTTGACCACATGGCTGGGCGTCGCGTCGATCTGGACCGTCTGCGGGGCTGCGTCGATGACTAAAAACAGAAGTATCAACATCCCCGCAAGGGGACTCCAGAGAGCCGTATTGAAACGAGACGAACGCAAAAGGAAGAGGCTCTTGTCTAAACTAGCCGTTGCCGCCGCTGTCGATGTGTCCACGGATGGATACACTGGAAGAGCCGCGGTAAGGTTTCCACTACTTTGCCGGCATAATGACAATGTTCCGATAAGCTACGTGCCCATCTTCGCTGCCCTGCAGGTAAAGCGGACCCGGTAGCTCCTCGTGACTATCCAGTGCGCTTCCCGTGATACCCGGAATTTCCTGCTTGTCGATAATCGTCTTGCCATTGAGCACGACCGTCACCGTTCGTCCGACGAGTGTGGCGTCGTACGTCTGCCACACTCCCGGCGTGCGCGGCGGCTCTGGCGAGGGGGCGAGGAAGCCGTACACTCCGCCCGTACGCTGGCTCGGAGCTTCCGGCGCCGGATCATCTTCCACCTGAAGTTCATAACGGCCGCGCAGATAGACGCCACTGTTGGACTTCGGCGCGCAATTGAATTCGATATGCAGTTTGAAGTCTTCAAACTTCGCATCGGTTATGATCTCGGGCCCGTGTCCTGGACTGACGAGTGTGCCGTTCTCGACGGTCCACACGACTTTTGAATTTGGGTCGCTCATCTTCCAGCCGCTCAGGTCTTTTCCGTTGAACAACTGAATCGGCTTTCCCCACTTCGGCGCACCGGATCGTTTCAGTGACGGCGCTCTTGTGCCCGTCCATTTCCAGGGAGTTCCATCTTGCCCAGCGGTGGTCCCGGCCAGAACCTTTCCCTCCAGCTTTCCCTTAAAGACCATGTCGTCTTTTCGATCTTCCTCTTCCTTGGGCGAGACAAACGTGAGTTCTCCGTTGGAAAGATCCACTTTCGGAAGCATCCGGGCATGTCCCCAGCGGCTAACCATACGCGCTTTGAGCTGACCATTCTCCTCGGACAGCTCCAGCCATGAAGGGTATTCGCGATCTGGTGCCTGCAGCGTCAAATCCCAACGCCCGAGAAGAGGCTTAACCGATGCAGCCGGCTTCGAGGATTTCGCGTCTTCAGAGAATGCAACGCTGGCAAGTAAGACCGCCGATAGTCCTACTGCGAAAACACCACGTCGAAGTTTCATGCTCATTCCCCTGCGTTTCACAAATTGCAACGTTGCCCAATTCGCAGGGCACGCCTACGACTTGATGGTCTGCGAAGCTGCATCCCAATACACCGGCTTCTTCCTGTAGTAAGACTCGTTCGCCATGTGGCAACCAAGCGCCGCGTGGTGACCGAACACCGCATCCTGCAACACCGGTTTGCGCGACCGGACGGACTCAAAGAATTTCCAGAGATGCGGACGGAGGTCGTCATAGTCATTGCCTTTGAAGCTTAGGCTCTCAGGGGCAGGCTCCTGTCCCGGTTTTGGGTCGTGTTCCGCATGCCACTGGTTGAAGTAGACCGTTCGCAGGCGGCTCGGAAACGAGGAAGCGTAGTAGCTCGGACTAAGATCAATACCCGCCTGTGGAGTGTAACTAACGCCAAACTCGCCGAGTTCAATGATGCCCTTCGATCCCATAAAGCGAGTGACCTCGGTGGATTCCGTCCCCAGGCTCAAACGCATGTACACCGGAACATTGGCGTATTCGAAGAGCACAGGATGCACGTCCGGAGTATTGCGCCCATCTTTCCAGCGGTAGATGCCGCCGAAGGCGGATACGCGTTTCGGAATCTCGTTGATGCCCAGGACACACTGCATGCCGCTGATGAGGTGCACGAGCAAATCACCGGCAACGCCAGTGCCGTATTCCTTCCAGCAGCGCCAGCGTGCAAACAATAACGGGTCAAACGCTTTCTTCGGCGCGGTTCCAAGCCACGTGTCCCAGTCCAGATTTTCCGGAGACAGGTCCGGCGGCGGCGGATATTCCCATGCGCCGGTGGGGTCGTTACGGCCCAGCGTCGCTTCCACCAGACTGAGTTCACCGATGGCACCCTGGTCATAGAGTTCTTTGGCTTTGGCGCAGAGCACGGAACTCGTTCTCTGCGCGCCGACTTGAACGATTCTGTCTGTTTTCTTGGCGGCATCGACCAACGCCAAGCCATCCGCGGGACTGTGGGAAAAGGGTTTCTCGCAGTACACATCCTTGCCGGCGGCCAACGCGTCCACGACAACCTGCTTGTGCCAATGGTCAGGAACGGCCACGACGATCGCGTCGATTTCCTTGTTGTCGAGCAGGTCCTTGTAGCGGCGCGTGGTCGGGATCGGTTTGCCGACGATTTCCTTCGCCAGTTCGTGGCGGCCGTCATAGAGATCGCAAGCTGCCGCGCACTCGACGCCGGGAAGCTGGATGGCGGTGGTGAGCAGCCCGGAGCCCTCCATCCCAACGCCCACGATTCCGAAACGAACCCGGTCACTCGCGGCAGCTGCCTGCGGCGATGCGAATAGGGGTTCGGAATCCAGAAAGACGGAGGTTGCGGCCAGCGTTGCGCCTGCAGCTCCGGCGGTCGTCTGCAAAAATTCACGGCGAGAGAAACGATTCCTTTTCATGGCTGCATCTCCTGAGCACTGCGTTTATATCACGTTGACGCCTTACGAAATCTGCAAAATACGCGACGGAGTGTTCTTCACGATAATCGATTCGGCGGCTATCCGATCTGTCAGCCCGCGGACTGACTTTCTTGGTGGCCAGCAATTGCGCGCTCCTGAAGACAGGCTGTGTTGTCTTCGATAGAAAATAAGACGAGAAGTGTGCCTGGCGATGGGACTCATCGAGAGGAATCCCATTTGGGTGGGTGCGGCAAAACGCTAGGTGTCAACGGTCTGGTGTGCTGGTACCGCTGCAGGACAAGCGAGGTTTCGACGCTGGTAACGTGCGACGGCGTGCGAAGTCCGCGGCTCGCGTCTATTTGATTGGCCGTGAACCCGAGATGAGGATGTCCACCAGTCTCCTGGCGCTTTGCTGCCAATCAGGGCCGGACGCCACGTTGGAGACGCCAACCAGTGCCCGAAGCAGATCGAATGGTTCGAGATCACTGCGTATGTCCCTGTTCTTAATCGCGCGCTTCACCAGCGAATCAATCGCTCCCTTAATTTGGGTGCGTGAACCTTCATAGAGCTTTGAGGGGCCTCCGACGTATGCATTCAGGGCAGGGGCGATGATCTGCTTCGTCGCAATGTAATCGATGAATAACAGCATCCATGCTCGCAGCGCTGCGATCGGAGACAGAGTCGCAGCGAATCTGCGCTCGGCTGCGGCTAACTTTTCCACCTCAGTCCGGTAGACGGCCTCGATCAGTGCGTCCCTGGTAGGAAAGTGGCGATACAAAGTTCCCGCTCCGACGGCGGCATCTCTCGCAATGTCGTCGAGGCTGGCATTCGCGCCAGAACGGGTAAACGCCTCCTTCGCCACCTCCAGAATGTGCTCGCGGTTCCGCTGCGCATCGGTACGCGGTTTTCGTGGAGCTTTCTTTTGCTTCTTGGTGGGCATGTCAAAAAAAGTTGCAACCGGAGATAGTCTCCGGTTATCCTATCTACTGATTCGGAGACACTCTCCGTTTTAGCCGGAAAGCGGCCCGCTGTCAATAGCGGCTCCCGGTTCTCCGGCTTCGAGAGGTGAGGAATATGAATCCAGTCGCTCGTTACAAACCGTCAACAAATTTCACTCCTCGTTGCGCCGACCTCATGACGCTGGCGGACCGCGAGTTGTCAGCTTTCTTCAACGCCGTCACCCAGTTATTTGGGCCCGAACAAGCGGAGCTCTCAGCAGAAAACTGGCTGCAGGAGTTGATCGAGATCGATGGGCTGCCCACTTCAGCCCGCGAATGGAGATCGATCACTACGAAAGTTTCGACTCGGCTCGCAAGGCGAGTGAACGCTTCGTCTGTATTAGCCGAACTCACAAATGCTTAGGAGGAAAAGAATATGCGCGTTTTTGTTACCGGAGCTACAGGCTTCATCGGTTCCGCCGTCGTTCGAGAGCTAATCGACGCCGGTCATGAGGTGCTGGGCCTTGCTCGCTCGGATGCGGCCGCCAAATCTCTTGTCGCGGCGGGAGCGGACGTACATCGCGGATCGCTCGAAGATCTCGAAAGCCTTCGCAGTGGCGCGGCGGCTGCCGACGGAGTTATCCACACCGCTTTCATCCACGATTTCTTAAACTATGGGCCTGCCGCTGAGGCGGATCGGCTTGCCATCGAGGCTCTCGGTGCCGCGCTCGCGGGCTCTGATCGTCCGTTGATCGTCACGGGCGGGACCTTGCTCGTTCAACGCCAAGGCTCGCTGGCAACAGAAGAGGATGCGACCAACCCCAGCTTCCCGCGCAAGTCTGAGGATGCGGCGCTTGCGCTGGCGGCACGCGGAGTCCGCGCATCTGTGCTGCGGCTTCCGCCATCGGTCCACGGCAACGGTGATCACGGCTTCGTGCCACGCCTGATCAGCATCGCAAGTGAAAAGGGCGTTTCCGCATTTATAGGAGACGGGCTCAACCACTGGCCCGCGGTTCATCGGCTGGATGCTGCCCGTCTCTACCGGTTCGCGCTTGAGAAGGGCGCGGCTGCAGCCCGATATCACGGCGTGGCCGATGAGGGCGTACCGACTCGAGAGATCGCAGAGGTCATCGGACGACACTTGGACGTACCGGTCGTCAGTAAGTCTCTCGAGGAAGCAGGCGATCATTTTGGCTGGATCGCTATGTTTTTTGGTATCGACGCTCCGGCTTCCAGCGTCCTGACGCAGGAACAGATGGGATGGCGGCCGCTTCAGCCTGGGCTCATTGCCGATCTGAACGCGGAGCACTATTTCGAACACACTGCCGACGCCGTCCCTTTGCACGGCTAGGCGCAACCGGATCCATGAACCATCACATCGAACGTGCAAGTACTTTAAGGAGGTAGGAAATGTCGAACATACTCGAGGCAACTTCATTTGGGGCAACTTCGACCACAGACGACGTTTTGGCCGGCGCGAATCTGACGGGCAAACGGATCCTCGTAACTGGTGTTTCCGCTGGAATCGGCGTGGAAACCGCGCGATCTCTTGCGGCGCATGGGGCGCACGTTCTGGGTGCGGCGCGGGATTTGAACAAGGCCAAAACTGCAACCGAGCAGGTGCGAAAGGACGCCGCAGCCCACGGTGGGAACTTCGAGCTAGTTGAGCTCGATCTTGCCAGCCTCAAAAGCGTGCGCGCGTGCGCTGACACCCTGCTCGCCAAGGGCAATCCACTCGATGTGGTCATCGCCAATGCGGGCGTGATGGCAACACCGTTCGGCAAGACAGCGGACGGCTTCGAAACGCAATTCGGAACAAATCATCTCGGGCACTTTGTCCTTGTCAACCGGATTGCGCCTCTTATCCGCGATGGCGGGCGGCTGATCAACTTGTCTTCTGCCGGTCATCGCTACGCGAACGTCGACCTCGAGGATCCCAACTTTGAGCACACACCTTATGAACCCTTCGTCGCCTATGGCCGATCGAAGACGGCGAACATTCTGTTTGCGGTGGAGTTCGACCGCCGACACCGGAGTCGTGGCATACGGGCTGCGGCTGTGCATCCAGGAGGGATTCAGACTGAGCTGAGCCGGTACGTGGACCCCGGCCGTTTAGAAAAGATCGTCGAGCAGATAAATCAGCAACTCGCGACCGAGGGAAAACCGGCTTTCAAGCTCAAGACCGTCCCGCAGGGGGCGGCAACGTCGGTGTGGGCGGCTGCGGTTGCGCCGGCTGACGAAATCGGTGGCCGATATTGCGAGAACTGCCACGTTGGTAAAACGGTGGCGGTCGACGCGACCATCACCGCCGTCAGCGAAGGCGTACGCGGATATGCGCTCGATGCAAAAACCGCAGAGGCGCTATGGAAGAAAAGTGAAGAAATGGTTGGAGAGTCTTTCTAGGGAGAGTCTCTCTAGCATTCCTCGTTACAAATAATCAACCGCTCCAGGCACTCTTGCAGTTTAACGACACGACTGCGGACCCGCTTCGTGTCTGCGCATCGGCGGATTCCTTCACTAGGAAATCAACGGCGATGCAGGCCAGCACGGGCGTTGACCTTTCTCTTTATGCGTTCGAGGGACTAAGGAAGGACGGCATGGCGTTCTGCACGTCACGAATGATCATTTCGACGACGCGACAGCCGTAGAGCTGGTGAGCGTTTCACCAACGGTCGTGGCAGTGCATAGAGAGCTGAAGTGCAAAGATAAGGTCGCGTTTCTGGTTTGGACAAGGACCTGGGACAACGGATACGGACCACGGTGATAAGCTGACAGCGATGCGCATTCTTCTCTTCGACCTGGGCATGGAGTCCGCCCAGGAGGTAAAACAGGCCTTATCGGGTCAAGGCTATGAGATTGCCGCAAACACCGGTCTGACGGTTGAGGAGATTCTCGCTCTCTCCGCGGAAGTCTTGATCACAGAGGCAACACCATCCGACCTCAGTTGCTGTGGAGTGATCAGCCAAATCAAGGCAAGTCCCGATCCGCAAATTCCCAGAATTGTGATGATTGTTCACGGTGGCGCGCTGGAACGGGCTCGCGGCCTCGACCTGGGTGCTGACGACGTTGTCTCCTTTCCCTTTGAGCCGCTGGAATTTGCGGCGAAAATCCGGACACAGTTTCGGGAGAGACAGCCAGAGATGGAGCTCGAAGCAAAGCTGAAAGAAGCACTCAAAAGGGAACATCTGGCGCAGGTGGCCGTGGAGGCCCTCAGTAGGGACACAAATACCAGGCCGCGCTCTTGGCTGATGCCAGCCATTTTGGGTCTCAGCGCAGCAGCAGTTCTGGCAGCGCTCGTCACCGTCATTTCGAACGGACACAGCAGGAAGGAAACACGCCAACTCAAAGCGGAAGTTGCGAGGCTGAACGGCGGAATCCTGCAACAAGGAGAACTCTTGCGTCGCGCGGAACAGGCGCGTGTGTCCCTGACCGCGAGCGACACGTTGCAAACACGCGAGTCTTTGAAAGCGCAAACGAACGAGATCCGCAAGAAGATAGCCGCGGACACCGATACCGATGGTGAATCGCTCAAAAAGCAGCTTCAGGAAACGCAGAATCGCCTCAACCGGCTTGAGAACGAAGGCCGCGTCGCGGAAACGATAGTTCACAGTTACGGACCCAGCGTCTGCTTGTTGCACGTGGTCGTGGAGTTTCGGGACAAAGACTCCGGCCAGTTAATTCGTATCTCCACCGATGCCACGGGCAAGGCGCTGGTGGACGACAAGGGAATGGTATCTCTCGAAACCGAGGGAGCCGGACCACCTCTGCAGGTTGACGCTTTTGGCACAGGGTTTCTCGTAACACGCGATGGACGTCTCCTCACGAATCATCACGTCGCGGAGCCTTGGTGGGGCGATGAGGACTTGAAGCAACTTCTTGACCGGGGTGCGACTGCGTTTGCCGTGTCTTACACGGCGTACTTTCCCGGGACTTCTCAAGGCATAGCGGCCAAGCTCGATCGGATTTCGCCGGATGCCGATTTAGCAACCCTCAAGTTACAAGCGCCAGCGCCGTCTCACACCGCACTGCTGGAACTCGACGTTCGGAGTGAAGCCAGCGTGACGGGCGATCCGGTCGTCCTGATTGGCTATCCTACGGGAATCGAAGGCATCCTCGCCCGCGCGGGAAGCGATATAACACGAAAAGTGGTGGAAAACGCCCATGAGGCCTCCCAGATTGTTTCGCAGTTGGCAGCGGAACGCCTTATTCGCCCAACGACTACACAGGGCCACATCGGAGATGTCTTAAGGGACAAGATTGTTTACGATGCGGCGACAACCTCTGGCGGTTCCGGCGGACCGCTCTTCAATCGCGATGGCAAAGTCATTGGTGTGAACTTCGCTATTCTGAATGGTTTTGGCGGCTCGAACTTGGCGGTTCCTGTCCGTTACGCCGATGAACTAGTGAAGTAAGCCTCCGGGTCCGCATGGCGGGCGGTAACATCGATCAGCAGTGTCCAATGATTTTTCATACTGCAGGTATTCCTGGCGCTCATAGCGAAGCCCAGTGGTGGTCGTAGTCGGCATCATCAGGACAAAAACCCGTGAGCGATGAAGCCTCCCAGAAACCGTCTCAGCACTGATCCGTATCGAACACAAATTCCAATGGCAGATAATTAGGAATAGCATCTGAGAATCTTCCGAACAGCAGGAGGGACGTAATGTATGGCGTATACACGACGCGGCTGGCTCGCGGTTGTTCGATTGGCAGGACTTGGCATGCTGACGCCGTCACTGGCCGGGAAGGCCGGAGCATCCGCATTTGCACGAGTATGGGCGACGGAAACCGGTGCGGCCCCCTGCCCCTTTCGACTGGCTGTAATCAACGACGAGATCACGCAGGACTTCGAGAAAGCATGTCAGATCGTGTCCGGGGAATTCGGCCTCCGGTGGATCGAGTTGCGCTCGATGTGGAACAAGAACGTGACCGAGCTCACTGCGAAAGAAGTTGAGGATGCCCAAAAGATCCTCATAGAGCACAAACTGCAAGTCACCGATATCGCCAGCCCGCTGTTCAAAACAGATTGGCCCGGAGCT
>Ga0137403_10005493_pt1 | contig 14702 bp, 11 predicted proteins | sample CZOMad2_1_16fung_FD_122057 | JGI IMG/M metagenome (GOLD analysis project Ga0137403, IMG submission 122057) | Vadose zone soil fungal communities from Angelo Coast Range Reserve, California, USA - CZOMad2_1_16fungal (Hybrid Assembly) | ecosystem: Environmental > Terrestrial > Soil > Vadose zone... | reverse complement strand
CCTCCCCACCACGCAGAAGATCCTGCGTCGCGGCAGCGCCGACCTGAAGGACTTCGACCTCTGGCTGCTCCAGCCGCCTGGGGCGAAGAAGGGCCAGTGACGGCCCTCCCCCGCGCCCCCGCGCTCGCAGGCGGCCTCCTGGCCGCGCTCGCGCTCTGGTCGTGCTTCGTCGTCGTCGACGTGACCGAGTACGGTCTCGTGTTGCGCTTCGGTTGGGTGGTCCGCGTCGTCAAGGAACCGGGGCTCATGCTCAAGCGCCCCTACCCGGTCGAGACCGTGGTCCGGCTCGACAAGCGCCTCCTGACCTTCAAGCCGGCGACGGCCGAGTTCCTCAGTGAGGACAAGAAGAACCTCGTCATCCACAGTCTCGTCACCTGGCGGATCGCCGACCCCGAGCGCTACCTGGCCACGACTGGCGACCGGACCACCGCCGAGCGGCGCCTCTCCGACGTCGTGCTCACGAAGGTCGGCTCCGTCGTCGGCAGTCACCCGTCGACGGCGCTCGTCTCGATCGAGGGCCACGCCTCCCAGTTCGACCAGGTCATGGGGCAGATCGTGGAGGAGGCGCGCCGGCAGGCCATCGCCCAGTACGGCATCGACCTCGTCGACATCCGGCTCCGCCAGCTCAGCCTGCCCGAGCAGAACCGCGCCAATGTGTTCGAGCGCATGCAGGCCGAGCGGGGGAAGATCGCGATGAAGTACCGCTCCGAGGGCGAGCGCGAGTTCAAGAAGGTGGTGGCGGAGGCCGATCGGGAGAAGACGCGGATCCTGGCCGAGGCCTACCGCGAGGCGGAACGGACCAAGGGCGAGGGCGACGCCCAGGCCATGCGCATCTACGCCGAGGCCTTCGGCAAGAACCCCCAGCTCTACAAGTTCCGTCGCACGCTCCAGGCCTACGAGAAGATCCTCGGCGGCAACACCACGATCTTCCTTCCCGCCGACGCCGAGGTCTTCCGGCTGCTCGGCGACGAGGGCAAGTCGAAGGCGGGCAGGTAGCCGTGGCTCTGCAGACCGAGACGCACGAGCCCGAGGCCGGCGCCGTCCCGCCGTCCCCCGGTCCCTCGCGGTGGCTCGTTGGGCACCGTCGCGCCTCGATCGGTGGGCTCATCGCGCTCGCCCTCGCGAGCTACTTGCTCACCGGCATCTTCACGGTGGCGGCCGACGAGCAAGCGGTGATCAGGCGCTTCGGGCGGGTGGTCGCGCGCCTGGGACCCGGCATCCACTACCGCCTGCCGTGGCCCGTCGACCGCGTGGACGTGCTGAAGACCACATCCGTCATGAAGACCGGCGTCGGCTTCGATCTTCCCGAGGGAAACGCGCGCGTGACCGGCGTGGAGATCCTCACCGGCGACACCAATATCGTCAGCCTCGCCATGGCGCTGCAATACGTCATTCGCAACCCGGCGGCCTTCCTCTTCGGCATCGAGAGCCCGCCCGCCCTCGTCGGCTCCGTCGCCGAGTCGGTGCTGACCGAGACCGTCCTCGGCATGCCGGTGGACGAGGTGCTCACGACGGGACGGCTGATCATCCAGGAGCGGGTCAAGACGCGGACGCAGGCGATCCTCGACCGCTACGACAGCGGCATCCAGATCACCTCCGCCAGTATGATGGGGATCACGTTCGACGGCTCGGTCGCGCAGGCTTTCCAGGACGTCGCCAGCGCCGGCGCCGACCGGGAGAACAAGATCAATCAGGGCCGGAGCTACGCGAACGACCTCCTGCCCAAGGCGCGCGGCGAGGCGCGGTCGATGGTGCTGGCCGCGCAGAGCTACAAGGACCAGCACGTCGCCGAGGCCATCGGCAACACGACGCGCTTCCTCGAGCTGATGGCGGAGTACAACAAGGCCCCCGACGTGACCCGCACGCGGCTCTACCTCGAGGCGATGGAGAAGATCTTGCCCAAGCTGAAGAAGTACGTCATCGACTCCGACCGCGGGAAGAAGCCGATCAACCTGCACCTGGGCCCCACTCCGCCTTGAGGTTGGGGATCAGGACTTGAGGAAGGCCAGCAGATCGGCGTTGACCTGCTCCTTGAGTGTCGTGCACATGCCGTGCGGCGCGCCCTTGTAGACCTTGAGCGCCGCATTCTTGACCAGTTTGGACGAAAGCATTGCCGAAGCGCCGATGGGGACGATCTGGTCATCGTCGCCGTGAAGGATGAGGGTGGGCACGTCAAACCGCTTGAGATCGTCCGTGAGATCCGTCTCGGAAAACGCCTTGATGCAGAAGTAGGAGGCTGGGAAGCCGGCCATCATCCCCTGGAGCCAGAAGGATTCGCGCACACCTTCCGAGATCTTCGCGCCCGGCCGGTTGTAGCCATAGAAAGGCATGCTGAGATCTCTCCAGAACTGCGAGCGGTCGGCGAAGACCTGGGCACGAAGCTGGTCGAAGACGTCGATCGGCAAGCCGCCGGGATTGGCGGCTGTCTTGAGCATCAGCGGCGGGATGGCCCCGATCAGGACGGCCTTGGCCACTTGGTTCGTGCCGTAGCGGCCGATGTAGCGCGCGACTTCGCCGCCGCCGGTGGAGTGGCCGACATGGACCGCGTTCTCCAGGCCGAGTGCTTCGACGAGCGCCGCGAGGTCGGCGGCATACGTGTCCAGGTCGTTGCCCTGCCAGGGCTGGCTCGAGCGGCCATGGCCGCGGCGGTCGTGGGCGATGCATCGGTAGCCGTGGGAGGCCAGAAAGAACATCTGGTCCTCAAAGGCGTCCGCGCTCAACGGCCAGCCGTGGCTGAAGACGACGGGCTGCCCCGTTCCCCAGTCGTTGTAGTAGATCTGCGTCCCGTCGGTCGTCGTGATTGTGCTCATCGATGGCTCCCTTCATCCGGTCGGTGTTCGGAGTTGCTAGTTGTTCGCCACATGTTTGCCAAGGAACGTTCGCATCAGCTTCGCGATGGAGTCACCCTCCGTCTCCAGGGCGAAGTGGCCGGCGTCGACGAGGTGTTTCAACCGCCACGGAGTTGGTCAGGCCAACCGTAAACACGGTGGCCACGAAGAGTGCGAGGGCCAGGTCGACCTTCGTGGTGCGGGTCATGATCGTGCCTCCCGGTAATAGCGGTGGAGCGGGAAGTGGTCGTTCACTCGTCCAAGAGCAAAGTGGCAGCGGACTCAGCGCAGGCCCGACCCCGAGCCAGTAGCACCGTATCTCCCACCGCGACCTCGCCACCTTCGATCACAAAACAGTTGAGGGCGAGCTTGCCTTCGAACCGCCGGTAGATGCCGCGGGTGATGTCCTTGTCCCGGACCTGCGTGTCCGGATCGTAGGCGGTCATGATGCAGCGCGAGCGGAGATCCTGCACCCCGATGAGCACCTTGCCTATGCGCAGGCAGCCGCCCGGCCACTCGCGCTCCGCCAACCCCTCGACGCCGCCGACCACGATGTTGGGCCGCAGGCGGCGGCCGTCGTGTCCGAAGGCGGCGATAGCACCGTCGGTGGCCACCAGCAGCGGCAGCACGTCGAAGCGCTCAGCGCCGTCGAAGCGCACCAGGCGTGCCCCCGGCCCGCCGATGGCCGCGACCGCAGCCGCGACGTCCGGGCTGCCCCAGGGCCGGCCGTCCACCAACGGCTCGCCATCCGGACCCAGCGTTCCCCTGTGAGCAAGGAAGCGGGGATGCGAACGCGAGGTGATCACCTGTCCTCGGGCGTCCTCGACGTGGACGACCCGATCGCCTTCGAGTCCGAGCGGCCCGACGTATACCCGAGGCAGCTTCTCGCCGGCCATGGTCTTGACCGGATATCTCCAGATCTCCGTGACCTTCATCGCCACCTCCGGTGGACGTCCGACATCTTCAACTCCGATCAAATCGGATGCACACGTTGACGGATGTAGTGGCAGACGCTCCTTTGATGGCTCCCCCGGGGGTTCTGGGCTGCACTCCGCGATATTTCTGGCAAGAAAGCGATAAGCGATCTCGGCCTCGGTCCTCCGTCAATTGGTCTTATCTGGTCGGAAACGGGTCAAATGCAGGGCGAGCCGTATTCAAATGCGGGTCGCTCCACTTAGTTACGGGGCGACTTAGGGGGCAGACGCACCGGCTCGACGCGGAAGCGTTTCGCGGCGGCGATGGTCAGCACGATGAAGAGCACCAGCACGACGAGCTGGGTGATCACAAAGGGCGGCTCCGTCTGCTTGGGCGCCAGCGCGGTCAGCGCGGGCACCTTCTGAAAGGCCTGCACGACCCCGACGAACACGTTGAGGTACAGGGCGACCGCGGCGCCGACTACGTAGACGGGACGCCACGCCCCGGCGAGGTGGAGCGCGTAGCGTGCCACGATCGCCGCCGCCAGTACCACCAGCGAGATGATGCCGACCTTGTGCGAGGGCAACAGGTGGTCGAACGGAAAGCCGAACCCGGTCACGCTGGTGGCCACCGTCGTGGCCAGGAACAGTAGCGTCCAGCCGGAGCGGTCTTTCCCGGTGAGGAGGCCGAACATGACCACGAGACCGGAGCCGATTCCCACCAGGCTCAACACCACGTGCACGGTCGTGAACGTCGATTCCGTCAGTCCCCAGATCATGGAACGCCCCTCCCTCCCGAGCTAGCGAGCTACTCGAACAGCAAGACCGTGCGCGCGACCTCGCCCGCCTTCATGGCGCGGAACGCCTCGTTCACGTCCTCGAGCTTGCCCCGGCGCGTGATCATCTCATCGAGCTTCAGGCGGCCCTGCCGGTAGAAGTCGATATAGCGGGGCATGTCCACCTTGAAGCGGTTCGAGCCCATGCTGCAGCCCTGGATCTTCTTCTCGCGCAGGAACATCGGGCCGTCGAGCTCGATCTTCTGGCCCACCGGGATCATGCCGATGACGGTGGCGGTTCCGCCGGGCCGGAGGCAGTCGAAGCATTGCTCGGCGGCGAGCTTCAGGCCGATCGCCTCGAACGAGTAGTCCACCCCCCCGCTCGTCAGCGCGCGGATGGCCTTGACCGGATCATCCACCGACGCGTCGACGGTGTGAGTGGCGCCGAGCTCGCGCGCGCGCGCGAGCTTGCCCGCGACGGTGTCCACCGCGATGATCATGCGGGCCCCGGCGATACGGGCGCCCTGGATCGCCGCGAGCCCGACGCCCCCGGCGCCGAAGACGGCGGTGGTGGAACCGGCCTCGATCCGCGCCGTGTTGAGCACCGCGCCGACGCCCGTGGTCACCCCGCAGCCGATGAGCGCCGCGCGATCGAGCGGCATCTCATCGTCGATCCTCACCAGCGCGTTCTCGTGGACGAGCATCTGTTCCGCGTAGGCGGACAGGTTGGCGAACTGGTTGACGAGCTGACCCTTCCACGAGAGCTTCGGGGGCTCGGTCTTGGTGCGGGTGGGGCGGGTCTGGCAGAGGTGGGTCTTGCCGGTGAGGCAGTACTCGCACTGGCCGCAGAACAGGGAGAGACAGGCGATGACATGGTCCCCCGGCTTGAATTCCGCCACCTGGAGGCCGACCGCCTCGACGATCCCGGCCGCCTCGTGTCCAAGGATGGCGGGGGTGGGGAAGGGGTAGAACCCGTCCACGAAGTGGAGGTCGCTGTGGCAGACGCCGGAGGCGACCGTGCGCACGAGTACCTCGCGCCCGATGGGCTTGTCGATATCGACGTTCTCGATCGTCAGCGGCTGGTGCGGCCCGTGGAATACCGCGGCTTTCATGTCACGCTCCTATCCGGTGGGATCGGTGAAGGTGGCGGCCGGCTCGGGTCGGCCCCTCATTGGCGCCGGCGCTCCGTATCCTCGTGCGCCCGTCATGATACCGTCTTTCCGCCGGCGTCCGCCCCCCCTTCGGAGCGGGCCCCGGATGCCCGGCTTGACACCGACCCGGCGGCGGCCGACTATCGGGGGCCAAAGGAGCACGCCATGAAAGACGGACTGCGCTTCGTCGACTGCGACATGCACATCATGGAGCCGCCCGACCTCTTCGACCGCTATCTCGATCCCCGGTTCAAGCATCGCGTCAGCGTCCTGGTCGGCGCCGACGGCCGGCCGCGACGGGGCCCGAGCGGCGCCATCGTCATCGATGGACAGCCGGCCGGGGACAGCGACCTCCAGCAGTATCGCAAGCGGACCCGGCCCGGGCCGACGCAGAGCAGCCAGCCCCTGTCGGGATCACGGCTCGCCGACACCGGCCACCTCAATTTCGCGATCACGCGCAACTACGACCCCGAAGCGCAGGTGATGGCGATGGCGATGGAGGGCGTCGACATCGCCGTCCTCTATCCGACCACCGGCCTGTCGCTCATCGCGCGCGACAACATGGATCCGGAGCTGTCGCTGGCCCTGTGCCAGGCGTACAACAACTGGATCCACGAGTTCTGCCGCTACAGCCCCGAGCGCCTCAAGTTCGTGGCGATGCTGCCGTTCCACGACGTGCACGTCGCCTGCCGCGAGCTGATCCGCTGCGTGCGCGAGCTCGGCGCGGTGGGCTCGTTCAACCGGCCGAACCTCGTGAATGGGCACTACTGGCACTCGAACTACTGGGACCCGCTCTACACGCTGCACGAGGAGCTGGACGTGACGTGGGGCTTCCACGAGGGCACCGGGGCGCCCTACTCCCACATGAACGCGCTGTACGGCGAGAATCGCTTCTACCGTCACGTGGCGAGCCATTGGATCGAGATGCAGCAGGCGTTAATCGCGATGATCATCGGCGGCGTGTTCGAATTCCATCCGAAGCTCCGCGTCGGCTTCCTCGAGGCGCAGAACTCCTGGGCGCCCGGGCTGCTCTCGCGCATCGAGTGGGACTACCCGCAGTACCGGGAGTCGCACGCACCCTATCTCTCGCTGACGCCGCGCGAGTACTTTCGGCGCAACTGCTGGGCGGCGGTCGAGGGGAGCGAGCCGGAGATCGAGGCGACGGCCGGGCTCATCGGGGCCGATCGCATGTGCATCTCGACCGACTATCCCCACTTCGACTCCAATTTCCCCCACGTCGCCGAGAATCTCTTGAAGAACGTCCCGCGCGAGATCGCCGCGCAGATCTTCATGGGGGGCGCGCACCTCTACGGGTTCGGCGAGGCAGATTTCCAGAAGGCCGCGGCAGCGGCGGGGAGCACGACATGACGACCGAGAAGATCACGGTGGAGTTCCTGGATGCCTTCGCGCAGGCGTTCAACCGTCACGACGTGCCGGCGATCCTGGCCGCCATGACCCAGGACTGCGTCTTCGAGGCGAGCGCCGGGCCCGACGTCTGCGGCCGGCGGTACGAGGGCCCGCGCGAGGTCGGCAAGGCCTTCGCCGAGGTCTTCGAGACGTTCCCGGACGCGCAGTGGCGGGACGCCCGTCACTTCTTCGTGGGGGATCGAGGCCTCTCGGAGTGGACGTTCAGCGGGACACGCGCTGATGGGACCCGGGTGGAAGTCACCGGGTGCGATGTGTTCACCTTCCGGGATGGCAAAATCGCCGTGAAGAACTCGTATCGCAAGCAGCGAATGTAGCCGGCAGCGGCGCGCCGGGCTCGTCCATGGCGGAGGTCGCCGATCGGCGTGAAGAGGTACATGACCTGCTGATGCGCATTGTCAGCGACGGAAATCGGGAGGGCGTGAAAGCACGGATTCGTGCCGCGGGGACACCTCTGTACACGATCCACCCCGATGACCCTCGGATGGTAGTTGAGATTGCAGCGGACGGAACCCGGACTCCAGGCTACCTGGAAGGCCGCCGATTCGTGGCGGCCGGAGGGAAGTCAACCGCCACCCCGCAGTGAGTGTCTCCGATCCCCTGAGATCGATCCGCGCGGCATTAACAGTCCAACCCTCCTGATCCTGCTTGCCGGAGCGAACATACCGGACGGAAAGTTGCGTGCTCGATTCCCGAGGACATTGGCGAACCTGCGAGCGGCCATTCTCATTGCCGACGAAGTGTTCTTGTTATACCCGCCGCTTCCTCGTTGGGCCCAGGGCCTTCCTGGGTTGTGAGCTCTGAGATGTCGCGGGGCGCGATTCACTGCTCCGACTAGAGCGCCACGCACTCCGCCTTCCCGCCTTCCTCGCCGTATCCAACTCTGGACATTGACGGTTTCGAATGCCGTCTTTAGCATCCGCTCGTGTTTGGCACCCCGAGAAGCCGAGGGAGGCGCGGATGAGGAGCAAGGCGGCGATGAGGAGAGTCGGCGGACATCACATCGCCTTCGCCGCGCTCGTGATCGTTCTCCTGGGGTGGGCGGGGATAGGGGTCGAGCCGGCGTGGCTCAACATCGACGCGTTCCAGTTTTTCGCCAAGGGGGAGGCGAACGCGCCCCGGCTCGTCCGCATGTTCGCTCACGACGGCGAGATCGGAGTCATCGACTGGAGTCCGGATGGAGAGAAGATCGCCGCGGGAGGGCCGCTCCATCGAGCGCTGATCATCTGGGACGCCCGGACGGGTGCGCGGCTACGCACGCTTGACAAGGAAGATGGGTCCATCACCTCGATCCGGTGGAGCGGCGACGGACGATATCTGGCCGCGGGGAGGATGTTCACGGCGGCGACGCGGAGCCATGTGGCGATCAATGTTTGGGATGCGCAAACCGGTCGACGGGTTCATGGTTTTCTGGGGCCGGACCCTTCGAGACCAGAAGCAAATGACGTGCGCAGTGGCGCGTTGGCCTTCTCGCCCGATAGTACGCTGCTTGCGGCCGGGCACCTGGGCGCGGTGTCCATCCATGAGGTGGTGACCGGCAGAAGGCTGTCGATCGCGAAGGGCCACGTGTCGATCGGCAAGGTTGCCGCATTTGCCGGAGACTCGAGGCTTGTGGTGACATCCGGTCCCGGACCTGGTCCCGTCATTCACGTGTTCGACGCGATGTCGGGCACTCTCCTCCGATCCTTCGCAGGCGGTGATCAATCCCCCTTTGCTTTGGCAGTACGGCCGGACGGCCTCGAGATCGCATCGGCTGACTTCCAGCATCCAGAGATCAGCGTCTGGGCTACGGAGTCGGGGCAAATCGTGCGTACGTTGACCGGCCATACCTGGCCGATCCGTGCTCTCGAATACAGCCGCGATGGCCGGATGCTGGCATCCGCTGCTCCCGGAGGCGGCGTGATCATCTGGGATGCGAAGACGGGGTCGCGCCTGTCAAGCCTGCCGAATCCATCCGAGTACGTCGATTGCGTCACGTTCAGCCCGGACGGCCGCTATCTGGCCGCCCCATTCGGGCGGACAGTTCGCATCTGGGACATCTCACATCTTCACTCGCGCGACGAGTGAGCTAGGAGGGCCGAGGCATGGCCAGCAACCTGGAATACGCAAAGCTGAGCGCCTATGTCTACAGCGACGGAGGGCCGACGCGGCCGCCGCTCCCCCAGGGATGGACTCCGGTCATCGGATCCAATGGCTTCCCCCTTCAATCCTGGGGTCCGAGCGGATACTACGGGGCTGTCTTTCGCAATGTGGTGACGGGCGAGTATGTTCTTGCGTCGCGAGGGACCGAAATCAGCGATCCCGGAGATCGTGCGGCCGACTGGGCGATGTTGAAGGGGCAAGCTCCGAAGGCCCAGCTCAGCGATGCTGAAGCGCTGCTGACCCGAGCAATAGATGAGGGCGTGCCGATATCGAATCTAACGTACACGGGCCACTCGCTGGGGGGGACGATCAGCCAGCTGCTCTCGACTGGGAACATGCGCCCGGCAGTGACATTCAACGCGGTCCCTGCCCGGGACTTGCTTCCGCAGCTGGGACGCGATCCAGACCGGCAGTACCCGATCGTCGACATCGTCGATCCGGCCGATCCCATTGCGAACATGGGCCGACATCTAGGGACGCGAATTCAGCTCGCCGGGGATTCATTCACTCTGTCGCCGGCCATGATGGCCTTGTACCTGGGTTTCGACCGAGGCGGGCAAGGCAGCTTTGTCACCATCATGATGGAGGCTCGGGCGGCCCACACCATAGACAGCGTGGCGAGGAAGCTCGACACCGCCTGTTCGATCAATCCGTGTCCGGTGATCCTCGATCTCGACGGCGATGGGGTGGAGACACGATCGCTCCAGGCGACGTCGTTTTTCGACCACAACGCGGATGGATTCGCCGAGCAAACCGGCTGGGTCGGAGCCGACGACGGCCTGCTTGTCCTGGACCGAAATAGCAATGGCCGGATCGATTCGGGACGAGAGCTCTTCGGCAATCACACCCTTCTGGCCAATGGCGTGGAAGCGCAGAACGGCTTCCAAGCCCTGGCCCAGCTCGATGCGAATGCGGACGGAAAGGTGGATTCGGTCGATCCAACCTTCACAAACCTTCGCATCTGGCGTGATGCGGATGGCGACGGTATCAGTGCTCCTGGTGAGCTGACGACGCTGTCGGGCTCCGGCGTCCAGTCGATCTCGACCGGTTACACGGAGGCGAATCTTGTCGACCCGCAAGGCAACACCCACCGCCAGGTCGGCTCCTTCACCCGGACGAACGGCACCCAGAGTGCCGCCACGGATGTGTGGTTCAGCGCGGCTCCCCAGCACACCATTGCCAAGGACTGGATCCCGTTGCCCCAGCACATCGCGGAGCTCCCCGTGGCACCGGGGTTCGGGACGGTACGGGACCTGAGTCAGGCCATGGTGCGCGACCAGAGTGGCGTCCTGGAAGGGCTCGTCAGGAGCTTCATGTCCCAGGCCGACCCTTCCCAGCGCACGACTACCCTGGAGCAGATTCTCTTCGCCTGGACGGGGACGGCGGGTGTCGACCCCTCGAGTCGCGGTTCCCTCATAGACGCTCGGCAGCTTGCGGTCCTCGAGGCGTTTGCGGGACGCTCGTTTCTGAACGGATTCGGCCCCAATCCAACGGAACCGGCGGTACCGCCGCTCATGGAGGCATACACGGAGCTGCGCGAGCTGGTTTACGGGGAGCTGATGCTTCAGACCCACCTGAAGCCGCTGGATGCGCTGATCACCTACACGTGGGATCCGGCTGCCAAGAGCTCACGCGGCGACCTCGCCGTTGTGGCGGGCGTTCTCGAGACCCGACTGGCGCAGGATCCGGTGGGCGGGCGGGCACTGCTCGGCGAATTCGCGCGGGCAGTCCGTGCGTTGGATGCCGAGGAGACGCTCGGCTACTGGGCCTTCCGGGATCGCTTGGCGCTGCGAGGTGAAGACCTTCGCTGGGTGATGGACTCCGCGGGCCGGCCGGTCGTCGGGGGCTCCGGTGGCGGGGACATGCTCAATGGGACAAACCAGGCCGATGCGCTTCAGGGCGGCGCGGGGGCCGACACCCTCACCGGCGGGGCCAATGGCGACACGCTGCACGGAGACGCCGGGGCGGACGTCCTCTATGGCGAGGACGGCGACGATCACCTGGTGGGCGGAGCGGATGACGACCAGCTGTTCGGCGGGGCCGGCGCCGACCGGCTGGAGGGCGGGACCGGTAACGACGACGCGAGCGGCGAGAACGGCAACGACACCCTGGTAGGTGGGGATGGCGACGACCGGCTCTGGGGCAATGATGGCGATGACGTTCTTCACGCCGGGCCCGGGCGAGACATCCTGGACGGCGGCCGGGGTAACGACGTCTATGTGCTCGGGCGGAATACCGGCCAAGCCACCATCAAGGACAATGACTGGGCTTTTCCTGCCACGGATGTGATTCGTGTCGAGGCCGGGATCGGACCGGGGGAAGTCATGGCGGTCCGGGACGGTGTCGATCTCGTGCTCCGCGTAGCGGGAACGCCGACGGAGCTGCGCCTCTACTGGTGGTTCAACGAAGGCTTCGGCTACGAGTACCAGGTGCAGCGAGTCGAGTTCACGGACGGCACCGTATGGACCGTCGACGCACTCCGGGACATGGTGACGCGCGGCACCGACGGCCCGGACAGCATCACCGGTTTTGGTACTTCCGATCTCCTGCGCGGGCTCGGGGGCGACGACACCCTCGCCGGGGCCGGTGGCGACGACCGACTGGAAGGCGGCACCGGCAACGACACGCTCTACGGGGAGAGCGGCAACGACACATTGCTGGGTGGACCCGGTGACGACGCGCTCGACGGCGGGCTGGACACCGACACGTATCAGTTCGCCCGCGGATTCGGGCGCGACACCATCTACGACAACGACTGGTGGCGTCCGAGCATCGATCGCGTCGTGTTCGAGACTGGGGTGACGCCCAGCGATGTCACCGGGACCAGGGACGGCAATGACCTCGTGCTCCGCCTCTCGGGCGGGACGGACGAGATCCGCCTGCACGGATGGTTCGCCAGCGGCGTGGACTATGCGTATCAGGTGGGCGAGGTCCGATTCGCCGACGGCACCGTCTGGGACCTGTCTCGCCTGCAGCAGATGGTCCTGCAGGGGACTGCGGGTGCGGACACCATCAATGGATACGACACCCCCGACACCATGAATGGATTTGCGGGCAATGATCTCCTCTTCGCCTGGGGCGGCGATGACCGACTCGATGGCGGGACGGGAGCGGACTGGATGCAGGGTGGTGCCGGTAACGATACCTACGTAGTAGATGATGTGAGCGATGCCGTCTACGAATCGCCGGGACAGGGCAACGATACCGTCGAGAGCGCGATCAGCTACACGCTGGGGCCAAATCTGGAAAACCTGAAACTGACGGGCTCGGCTCCCGTCAACGGCACCGGAAACGAGCTCGCCAATTCGCTCACGGGGAATGCCGCCGCCAATGCGCTCGACGGCGGACCGGGGGCGGATGCCATGAGCGGCGGCAACGGGAACGACACCTACATGGTGGACAATTCGGCGGACAAGGTTGTCGAATCGTCCGGGCAGGGGGTCGATCGCGTAGTCTCCACCGTCACATACACCCTTCCGTCAAACGTCGAGAACCTGACTCTGTCGGGCACCGCCGCGACCGCGGCCACGGGAAATTCGTTGAACAATGTGCTGGTCGGGAACAGCGCGGCCAACACGCTCAATGGCGGCGCGGGAGCGGACAGCCTGTATGGAGGCGCCGGCAACGACACCTATGTTGTCGACAACGCCGGCGACATCGTGTCCGAGCTGGTCGGGGCAGGGGTCGACACGGTGAAGAGCTCGCGCACCTACGCGCTGGCGGCGAACGTGGAGCACCTGATCCTGACCGGGACCGGAGCCCTCAACGCGACCGGAAACAGCCTCGACAACTCGATCACCGGCAATACCGGGGCCAACACGCTATCGGGAGGGGCCGGGTCGGACGTCCTCACCGGGAGCAAGGGGAGCGACACGTATCTGTTCGGTCGCGGTAGTGGTGTCGATCGAATCGTGGAGAACGATGCGACGGCGGGCAATTCCGATCGCGCCCTGCTCGATGCCACGATTCGCCCCATCGACATCGTCCTCAGCCGGAGTGGAGACAGCCTGCGCGTCGCGCTGTGGGGAAGCCAGGATACGCTGACGGTTCAAGATTGGTATCGCGGATCGGCATACCAGGTCGAAACCATTCAGGCGGGGGACGGCCGCCGCCTGGCGTCGAACGGGGTGGACCAGCTGATCCAGGCGATGGCCGGCTTCACCGCCGCTACGGGCCTGAGCTGGATCGACGCGGTCGCGCAACGGTCGGCGGAAGTGGAGGCCATCCTCAGCGCACACTGGCAGCCGGCGTCGATCTGAGCACGGCGGACACCACGCGGCCGTGCCGGCCAGGTTCGCATGGACTCGACGTCTCCGGATTCGAGTGTCTCTGAGAGCGGGCTGCTGGGACTGGCCACGATCGCCCGCTTCCACGGGGTCTCCGTGGACCTCGATGGACTGCGGCGGGAGCTCGGGGCCTCGCGCGCCGACGTGACCGGCCGCCGGCTGGTTGCGGCCGCGCGCGGGGTTGGTCTCAAGGCGCGTGAAGTCTCGGGGAGCTGGGAGCGGCTCGCGCGTGCGCCCCTCCCGGTGCTCGTAGCCCGTCGTGATGGGCGCTACACCATCCTGCTCCGAATCGACCCGACTCGAGCCCTTGTCCAGGCGCCCGGGGGCTCGGCGGCGGCAGTCGTGCCACGGGGCCAGTTCGAGGAGGAATGGGCGGGGCGTTTCATCATGCTCGCGAAGCCGCGTCTCGCGGGGCCATACCAAGGCCGGTTCGGCCTCGCCTGGTTCCTTCCCTACATCGCACGCCATCGTGGGCCCCTCTCCCAGGTCATGGTCGCATCGCTGGTCTTGCAGCTCTTCGCCCTCCTCACTCCGCTCACCACCCAGGTGGTGATCGACAAGGTCCTCGTACACCGGGGGCTCGTCACCCTCGACGTCGTGGCCGTCGGCATGCTCCTCCTCATCGCCTTCGAGGGTGTGCTTGGAGGACTGCGTACGTACCTCCTTGCGCATACCACGAGCCGAATCGACGTCGAGCTCGGGATGTGGGTAGTCCGGCATACCCTCCGGCTTCCCCTTGCCTACTTCGAGGCGCGACGGGTCGGTGACACGGTGGCCCGGATTCGAGAGCTCGAGGGCGTCCGTCACTTCCTGACCGGTCCCCCTCTGACTGCTATCGTCGACACACTGTTCGCCGGGGTGTTCGTGGCCATCATGCTCCTCTACAGCGTGCCACTCACCGGCGTGGCGGTCGCCGCGCTCCCCGCCTATGCGGCGCTATCTCTCGTGGTGACGCCCCTCTTGCGTCGTGCCGTGGAAGATCGCGCTCAGCGTGGGGCCGAGTCTCACGCCTTCCTCGTGGAATCGGTCCGGGGTATCGAAACGGTCAAGGCGATGGCGGCGGAGCCTCTCCTCGAGCGCCGGTGGGGGGAGCATCTCGCGGGCCTCGTTCGCGCGAATTTCCGCGCCGGGCAGCTCGGTCAAGTCGCCGGGCATATCGCATCGACCCTCGGCAAGCTGA
>Ga0137403_10005327_pt2 | contig 14704 bp, 13 predicted proteins | sample CZOMad2_1_16fung_FD_122057 | JGI IMG/M metagenome (GOLD analysis project Ga0137403, IMG submission 122057) | Vadose zone soil fungal communities from Angelo Coast Range Reserve, California, USA - CZOMad2_1_16fungal (Hybrid Assembly) | ecosystem: Environmental > Terrestrial > Soil > Vadose zone... | reverse complement strand
AGGTACATCACATGCTGCGGCTTCGTTAATACGCGACAATGCACCCTCCAAGCCTTCCTGCAAAATCTCCCGCAGTATGGGGCGGAAACCTATAATGCGCTGCGCGGTATCGTGCCACCCGTCTGGGGTAATATCTGGTGTAAATAAATTACTCAGGTCTTTGCGGTAAGTACTGGCGGCAGTGCGAGCCTGTGCACCTGCAAGCACCTCTGCGCCGGTATTAAACAGCCCGCCAAGGGCCACAAGCTCCGGCCTAAATTCGCCGCTCAAGTCCTGGCGGACAAGCTCATTAAAAACGCGCTGCTCGGCTTTAGGATAGGCCTTATTAGTAAAAACTTGCGCAACCAGCCTTTCGGGCAGTGGTGCTATTTTAGGAACGGCCACGGCCGCATACTGTGCCGACACCAGCCGCAGGCCGGGCCGGAGCTGGCTCGGTACATCCAGGTGCGCAGCGACCTGCAGCAGAAGTTCGAGGACATAAAGATAAAACTGCTCACGCGCATACTAGAAGTGGTCAACCCGATACTCACAATAGTGGAGGCCATCGTGCCATCAGGTGAAGGAATATCGGCCGCGATTGAGTCGCTGACAAACCCGCTGGGCGCCATCGCGGCGCCGCTCACGCTGACCGATCTCGACCGGCAGGTGCGCGACTGGTTTCGCGCGCGCTGCGAAGCGCTCGGCTGCACCGTGACGGTCGACGACATGGGCGCGATGTTCGCGCGGCGTCCCGGCCAGCGCGCCGATGTGCCGCCGATCGCCATGGGCAGCCACCTCGATACGCAACCGACCGGCGGCAAGTTCGACGGCGTGCTCGGCGTGCTCGGCGCGCTCGAAGCGCTGCGCACGCTGCGCGAGGCGGGCTACGAGACCTTCGCGCCGATCGAGGTGGTGAACTGGACCAACGAGGAGGGTTCGCGCTTTGCGCCCGCCATGGTGTCGTCCGGCGTATTCGGCGGCGCCTTCGATCGCGACTGGGCGGTCTCGCGCCAGGACCGCGACGGCGTGACCTTCGTGGCCGTGCTGCTGGTGGATCGTGCCGGTGTGAAAGGCGGCGAGACGCGTGTGTTCGACGCCGAGGGTCCGCAGGGCATCCGCTTCACGATGCGCGACGCCTGGACCACGCTGCTTCTGGACGACGAGCGGGTGCTGCACGAAACCACGCCGATCCAACCGCTGGCCGAAGGCGGGCACCGTGACACCTTGGTGCTGACGTTTCGCAGCGGTGGTTTCCAGGGGCCTTAGCAGCGCGGCCGGTCTGGCGCCGGGCCGCACCCTCGGGGGCAGCGCAGAAGCGAAGCGACAAGCCTGAAGGCTCGATGCTTCAGGCGTCGCGCACGTCGGCCACCGGCGTGTCGCCGAAGTCGGCCCGGGTCAGATAGGCCAGCACGCGAGCCGCAGCCTCCTTCGGCGATGTGAGCTGGCCGGTGGTGTGCAGCCGGACGAAGTTGTCGCGGTCAGGAAAGCCCGCGGGGTCGCTGTCGCGCAACTGGCTCTGCATGCCGGTGTCGATGACACCGGGCGCCAGCGAGACGATCCGGGCGCCGTTGCTGCGCGCGGCTTCTTCCAGCGCCACCGAACGCGAGAAATGATCCAGGCCCGCCTTGGCGGCACAGTAGGTCGCGCTGCCCGCCATAGCGCGTCGACCCAGCCCGGACGAGATGTTCAGCACCCGGCGCCTGGCCTGCCAGGACTGCGTGTGGCGCAAGAACGTGGCGCTGAGCAGAACCGGTGCTTCGAGCCCGACACGCAGCACATCGGACAGCTCGCTGCCGTCGGTCTGGCCCACCGGGCCGAGGCGCGACAGCAGCCCGGCGTTGTTGATCAGGCTGGCGTGGTGGAAGGTGTTGGCATCGCGTGCCGCGAGCCACTGCGCCAGCCGCACCGCAACCGGCTGCGGATCGGCCAGGTCCATGGCCCATTGCTCGCACTGCGCGCCCTGGGCCTGGGCCCGCGCTTCCAGACCTTCGCGGGTGCGGCGTGAAATGCACAGCAGGGTGTGGCCCGGCGCCAGCAGCTGATCGGCCATCGCGGCGCCCATGCCGCGCGATGCGCCAGTCAGGATAAACAACGCGTTGCCGTTCATTCACCGGGCCGGTTGGCGTGGCCTGCGCGTCAAGCGTATTGCGCGATCCCGGCAATCGCCCATTCGCGGCTGCCATCCGTGGGTTTGACCAGGTGCCACACCTCGTCGAACGGCGCGGCCGCCGTGTCCTTTTCCTCGCGGATCAGGCCGTGGAAGCGCACGCTGACAATCTGCTGAGCGGCTTCCTGGGCGAAATCGAGCACCTCGGCGTCGAGCTTCACGACGTCGGTTTGTTGCGCGCCGTTGTTGCGCTCTTGCAGGTCGAGCCTGACGGCCGCATACATCTCGGGCGTCGTGAATGCACGCAGGTCGTTCAGATCGGCGACATCGTTGGCGGCTTGCATGCGGATGAAGATCAGCTTGGCGGCACGCTCGAAGGCCGCCGTGTCGAAGCCGGCCGGCAGTGACAGCGCCGCGCTGTTGGCTGCCGGCGCCGGCGGCAGCGCGGCGCCGCTGCCCCAGCCATTGGCCGGCAGCTGCCCGCTCGGCTCGTTGCCCAGGCCGGCAGCCGCGCCGGCGTACTGCATGCCTTGCGTTTCGGGCCGGGATCCGAAGCGGCTCATCACGAAACGAATGGCGATGAACGCGACCATCGCCAGCAACGCCAGCATCACGATGTTGCCGAACTCGGCCCCCATGCCCAGGTGGCTCATCAACGCCGCGATGCCCAGGCCCGCGGCCAAGCCGGCCAGCGGCCCGAGCCAGGAGCGCTTGGGTGCGGCAGCGGGTGATGCCATGCCCGGCGTGGTGGGAGCTGCGGTGGGTGCCGCGTTTTGGCTGGGAGGCGGCGTGGTGGAAGCACTGCGGGGTGGCACGCTGCGCTGCATGCCCGAAGTGCCGCCACCGCCAAGGCGCCTCGCGTCGGCCTGGGGCGCCAGCACCGACAGGCTCAACAAGGCGATCGACAGGCTGATGAGAAAACGCTTCATGGGGGTCTTTCAAAAAGGGACATCGCAAACCCGACGGTAGATGGATACACAGGCGGCCATTTCAAGTGGAGGAGCTCAGATCGAAGCGGGCTGGCGGGCCGAGAAGGCGCCGTGCCGCCAGCGTGCGCTACCGCAACGTTGGAATGTTAGGACGCGAACGGCGGATCTTGGCTGATGCGCAGCTCATGCCCTGTTCGCGGATGGGTCAAAGCCAGCGATTGCGCATGCAGCATCAAGCGCGGCGATTTGGCCTGCACGTCGCCAGGGGCATACAAGGCATCGCCGAGGATCGGGTGGCCCAGCGCCAGCATGTGCACGCGCAGCTGGTGCGAGCGGCCGGTCACCGGCTCGAGCGCCACGCGTGTCGTGCCGTGTGTGCTGTCGCGCGCCAGCACCTGGTAGCGGGTCAGCGCCGGTTTGCCGAGCTCGTGGTCGACTTTCTGCCGCGGCCGCTGCGGCCAGTCCGCCGCCAGCGGCAGATTGATCTCGCCGGCGCTGTGTTGCATCAGGCCGTGGACCACCGCGACATAGCGTTTGTGAACCTCGCGACGCGCGAAGGCCCGGCTCAGGTGCTGCTGCATGGTCTTGCCGCGCGCAAACAGCATCAGGCCCGAGGTGGCCATGTCAAGGCGGTGAACCACCAGCGCGTCGGCCACATGGGCCTGCACGCGCGCGGCCATGCAATCGGGTTCGCTGCGCCCCGGCACCGAGAGCATGCCGCTGGGTTTGTCCACCACCAGCAGATCCGCGTCGATGAACAGCCACTGCGGCGCCGTGTCAGGCAGAGCCGGCATGCGCGCTCATTTCAGAGCCGCCCCTTTGGGCGTCTGCGGTTTTTTGACGGACGGCGCCTTGGGCGGTGCCAGCCGCTGCGGCGTGCCGGTGTCGGGCGGCCGCGAGCCGGGCGCCAGCAGGCCCGGCGTCGGAATGCATTTCATGCTGCGCGGTGTCATCGCATAGGTGCTGGTGCTGTTCGCCGTCTGCTCCAGCGCGGCCGACAAGATGGCGGCCCTGGCGTTCTCGCACGCAAAGCCCGAACTGAACGACGCGACGACATACGGATTCATGCCGTAGGCGGTGATGAGAAAAGCGACGAGGGATACCACGGCACTGCTCCTTCGGAGAGGGGTTCGCGCACCCGCGGTGCTGCGCTGAACCGCACCTTAGCTGAAGCGCATTTTGTTACGGCGGCGTGGGCTTGCCGCCGGGCCAGGCAGATGGCGTTTCCACGCCTTAATTCACTTCACGCCGGCGTGTGGGCCGTGTTCAGGTGATCGGCCAACACCCGGGCCACATGCAGTGCTTGGCGCCCGCTGCCGTCGGCGATCTGTTGCCGACAACTCGTGCCGTCGGCGACGATGATCGCTGCCGGCGCCGCGCGCACCGCGGGCAGCAGGTTCAGCTCGGCCATCTGCATCGACACCGCGTGGTGGTTCGCGTCGTAGCCGAAGCTGCCGGCCATGCCGCAGCACGCGCTTTCGATCAACTCGGGCTCGGCACCGGGAATCAGCTTCAGCACGTCGAGTACCGGCTGGATCGCCCCAAAGGCTTTTTGATGGCAGTGACCGTGGACGCGCATCGCTTGCGTGGCGGCCTTGAACGATGGCGCAAAACGGCCGGCTTGCGCTTCGCGCGCCAGGAATTCTTCCAGCAGCCAGGCGTTGTCGGAAAGCGTCTGCGCGTCTGGGCCGAAGCCGCTGACCAGCATCTCGTCGCGCATCGTCAGCAAGCACGAAGGTTCGAGTCCGACGATGGCGATACCGCGTTGCGCAAACGGCAGCAGCGCCTGCAGCAGTTCGCGTGCTTTGGCCCGGGCCTTGTCGGTCATGCCGGCCGCCAGGTAGGTGCGGCCGCAACACACATGCCCGCCACCGGGTGTGACGGCGGCGTGCACGGTGTAGCCAGCGGCCTGGAGCACCTGCACCGCGGCGACCGCGTTCTCGCTGTCGAAGTGGCCGTTGAAGGTGTCGACGAACAACACCACCGGTTTTGCGGCGGCCAGGGCCTGCTCGCGCGTGGCGAGCATCAGCCGCGCTGCGCTGCGCCAGAAGCTGTCGCGGCGAAAACTCGGCAGGCTGCGCTGCGCCGACCAGCCCAGCCACTTCTCGCGCCAGGGTTTGGCCCAGGGCCGGTTGGCCAGATTGAACAACCACGGCACGGCGCTCGCCCAAGCCGCGTAGTCGGGCAGGTGGGCGATCAGGCGATCCTTCAGGGTGAAGCCATGGCGCGCCTTGTCGTGCGCGGTGAACTCGAGCTTCATCTTGGCCATGTCGACGCCGGTCGGGCACTCGCGCCTGCAGCCCTTGCAGCCCACGCACAAGTCCAAGGCCTCGCGCACGGCATCGCCGGTGAAGCTCTCGTCGCCGAGCTGGTTCGACAGCGCCAGGCGCAGCGTGTTGGCACGGCCGCGTGTCAGGTGTTTTTCATCGCGTGTCACGCGGTAGCTCGGGCACATGGTGCCGGCGTCGAACTTGCGGCAGTGGCCGTTGTTGTTGCACATCTCCACCGCCTTGGCCAAGCCGCCGGTGGTGTCGCCGCCGCTGCCCGGCGCGGTGATGGATTCGCTGGCGGGGTCGTTCTGCACGTTCCACGCCGACCAATCGAACACCGGCTTCAGCACGATGGTCTTGTAGCCGGGCGCATAACGGAACAGGCTGGCATCGTCCATCTTCGGCGGGTCGATGATCTTGCCGGGGTTCATCAGGTTCAGCGGGTCGAGGTGCTGTTTGATCGCACGCAGCGCATCGTTCAACCGGGGGCCGAACTGCCATTCGATCCACTCGCCGCGGCACAGGCCGTCGCCGTGTTCGCCGCTGTAGGCGCCCTTGTATTTGCGCACCAGTTCGCTGGCCTGCTCGGCGATGGCGCGCATCTTGTGTGCGCCGCCGTCGGGGCCGCTCTTGCGCATGTCAAGAATCGGCCGCACGTGCAAGGTGCCGACCGATGCGTGCGCGTACCAGGTGCCGCGCGTGCCGTGCTGGGCAAAAACCTGGGTCAATGCCTCGGTGTATTCGGCCAGGTGCGCCAGCGGCACCGCACAGTCTTCGATGAAGCTCACCGGCTTGCCGTCGCCTTTCAGGCTCATCATGATGTTGAGGCCGGCCTTGCGCACGTCCCACAGCGCCTGCTGCGCGCTGTCGTCGGTCAGCTCGATCACGCTGCCGGGCAGACCCAGTTCGGCCATCAGATCGACCAGCTGTTTCAGCTGGCGCAGCAGGGCGGTTTTGTCGTCGCCGCTGAACTCGACCAGCAGGATCGCATCGGGCTGCCCGGTCAGCGCGGTCTCGATGGTCGGGCGAAACGCCGGGTTGGCACGCGACAACTCGATCATCGTGCGGTCGACCAGCTCAACGGCTGTGGGACCGAGCTTGACGATGTGCTGCGCCGAGTCCATCGCGCGGTAGAAGCTCGTGAAGTTGACGACGCCCAGCACCTTGCTGCGCGGCAAGGGCGCCAGCTTCAATCTCAGGCTGCGGGTGAAGGCCAGCGTGCCCTCGGCACCGACCAGCAGATGCGCCAGGTTGACACTGCCATCGGGCGTGTACGGCAGTTCGCTTTGCGGATGAAAGATGTCGAGGTTGTAGCCGGCCACGCGGCGCAGCAGCTTGGGCCAGCGGGCTTCGATGTCGGCCTGGTGCCGATCCGCCAAGCGCTTGACGAAGTCGGCGATGGCGCGCTCCTTGGCGCCCAGCGTCGCCACGGGGCCGAACGAAATCCGGCTGCCATCGCTGAGCCAGCCATCGACGCCCAGCACGTTGTGCACCATGTTGCCGTAGGCGATGCTGCGCGAGCCGCAGGCGTTGTTGCCCGCCATGCCGCCGAGCGTGGCCTGCGCCGAGGTGGACACGTCGACCGGGTAGCACAGGCCGTGCGGCTTCAGGTAGGCGTTCAGGTGGTCGAGCACGATGCCGGGCTCGACCTCCACAGTGCGCGCCGCCTTGTCGAAAGCCAGCACCGTGCGCAGGTGCTTGGTGGTGTCGATGACGAGCGCCGCGCCGGTGGTCTGGCCGCATTGCGAGCTGCCGCCGCCACGCGGCAGCAAAGGCGTTTTCAGGTCGCGCGCAATGTCGATCGCGATCGCGACGTCCTGCGGCGAGCTAGGCACGAACACACCCAGAGGCAGTGTCTGGTAGATCGATGCGTCGGTGGCGTAGCGTCCGCGCGAGCCGATGTCGAACAGCACCTCGCCCTGGGTCTCGACGGCCAGGCGCTGAGCCAGCAGGGCCGCCTCGGGGCCGCCGAGCCGCCGCAGCGTTTCGCCCGCATGCGCTGCGGTCGCGCGCGTGACCGTCAAGTCACGGTTCATGAGGCCGGCTTGGGAGCGGCCCGGCGCTCGGCCCGCGGCAGGCAGGTTGACACAGGGTGTTTCACGCGTTGGCTTCAATCGGCGTGTCGGTTTTGCCGTCGCGCATCAGCGCCAGGACGGTGTCGCGCTTGGACTCGATGTGCGCGATCAGCAGCGCGCGCATCCCGGCAGCGTCGCGTGCCGCCAGCAGTTCGATCATCTGCTCATGCTCTTTGACGGCACGCTTCCATTTGTTGTCGTCGACGTTGGAGCGCAGGCGCAGTGCCTGCAGGCGCGCATTCACCGTGCGGTAGGTTTGCGTCAGCACCGGGTTGCGTGCCGCGGCATTGATGCCGGTGTGGATCAGCGCGTTGAGCCGGTAGTAGGTCGGCAGGTCGCGCCGTGTGTAGGCCGCCAGCATCTCGTAGTGCAGGGCGCGCAGTTCGTCCAGTTCGGCGTCGGTGATGCGTTGCGCTGCGAGTTCGCCCGATTGACCTTCCAGCGAGGCAATGACCTCGAAGGTATCGACGATGTCTTGCGCGGACAAGCGGGTCACGGCGGCGCCCCGGTTCGGCAGCAGATCGACCAAGCCCTCGGCCGCAAGCGTCTTGAGGGCCTCGCGCAGCGGTGTGCGCGACACCTGAAGCTGTTCGCACAAGGCGCGCTCGTTGAGTTTGCTGCCGGGCACGAGCCGGCCTTCGACGATCAACTGCCGCAAGCGTGTCACCACCTGCTGGTGCAGCACCTGGCGCGGAATGGAAATGACGTCAGCCATGGGCAAATTCAATTTGTATTCAAAATAAGAGCTACTTTTTTGGATGATACGAGTAAAGCTTCTTGACGAAATAATTCTGTATGCAAAACTGCTGGCCGGCAAGGAGACCCCATGATCGCGCTCGACCAACACCCCAGCGGCCGCCACTTCCTGCAGATTCCTGGGCCCAGCCCGGTGCCCGACCGGATTTTGCGGGCGCTGAGCCTGCCCACCATCGACCACCGCGGACCTGAATTCGCCAGCCTGGGCCTCAAGGTCCTGAGCGGCATGCAGAAGATATTCCAGACCCGTCATCCGGTGATCATCTACCCAGCGTCGGGCACCGGTGCCTGGGAAGCCGCGCTGGTCAACCTGTTGAGCCCGGGCGATGAAGTGCTGATGTTCGAGACCGGCCACTTTGCCTCGCTGTGGAAAAAAATGGCGTTGCGGCTCGGCCTCAGGCCCGACTTCCTCAGCATGCCCGGCGTTGATGCCGCCACCGGCCTGCCCAACAGCTGGCGCCACGGCGTGCGCGCCGACATGATCGAAAAACGCTTGCGTGCCGACACGGCGCACCGCATTCGCGCGGTGTGCGTGGTACACAACGAAACCTCCACCGGCGTGACATCCGACATTGCCGCCGTGCGCCGCGCGATCGACGCCGCCAAGCACCCCGCGCTGCTGGTGGTCGACACCATTTCGGGCCTGGCCAGCGCCGACTACCGGCATGACGAATGGGGTGTCGACGTGACCGTGAGCGGCTCACAAAAGGGGTTGATGCTGCCGCCGGGCATCAGCTTCAACGCGTTGTCGCCCAAGGCCCTCCAAGCCAACAAGTCCGCGAAATTGCCCAGGGCCTTCTGGGCCTGGGACGAGATCATCGGCCCGAACCAGACCGGCCACTGGCCCTACACGCCCAACACCAACCTGCTGTACGGCCTGAGCGAGGCGCTGGACATGCTGCTGGAGCAGGGCCTGGACTCGGTGTTCGCGCGCCACAAGCGCTGGGGCGAGGGCGTGCGCACGGCCGTCGATGCATGGGGCCTGCCGGTGCAATGCGCGGACCCCCAGGGTTTTTCGCCGGTGCTGACGGGGGTGGTCACGCCCGTGGGCGTCGACGCCGATGCGATCCGCAGCTTGATCCATACGCGTTTCGACCTGTCGCTGGGCACCGGCCTGGGCCGGGTCCAGGGCCGCATGTTCCGCATCGGGCACCTCGGCGACTGCAACGACTTGACGCTGTTGGCCGCGCTGTCCGGAATCGAAATGGGCTTGCGACTGTCCAAGCTCGCGCTCAAGGACAGCGGGGTCGTGGCCGCCATGGACTACTTTGCAAACCACCCCGGCGGCGATGCGTCACCGGCGCCGAGCTGAGCTCACCGTTCTCTCCCGTTCGGCAGCACCCCCGAGGAGTCAGCATGCAACGACGTTCTGTCCTCCAGGCCGGCGCGGCGGCCATTGCCGTACTCGGCGCGCCGCGCGTCTTCGCGCAGCTGTGGCCGGTCGGTCCGATCCGCATCATCGTCGGCTTCCCGCCCGGCGGCGGCACCGATGCCCTGGCGCGTGTCGTCGGCCAGAAACTCAGCGTGATGTGGGGCCAGCAGGTGCTGGTGGAAAACAAGGCCGGCGTGGCGGGCGTGCTCGCCGCCGACTATGTGGCGCACCAGCCCAGCGACGGCAGCACGCTGCTGATGGCGCACATCAACAGCCATGCGCTCGCGCCCAGCCTGCAACCCAGGCTCAACTACAACGTCGAACGCGACTTCGTGCCCATCACGCTGGTGGGCGTCACGCCCAACCTGTTGATCTGCAACACCGCGCAGCCTGCCAAGACGGTGCAGGACATCGTGGCGCTGTGCAAGGCCAGGCCGGGCGAGATCAGCTTCGGTTCGGCCGGGTCCGGCTCGGCCCAGCATCTGGCGCTGGAGATGTTCAAGCAGCGCGCCAAGATCGACGTGCTGCACATCCCGTACAAGGGCAGTGCGCCGGCCATCACCGACCTGCTCGGCGGACAAATCAACTATGTGTTCGAGACCATGACCGCCGCCACGCCGCACGTGAAGGGCGGCAAGGCCGTGGCCATCGCGCAGACCCGTGCATCGCGTGCCAAGGCCTATCCCAACGTGCCGACCATGGCCGAGTCGGGATTCCCCGGTTTCGATGCCGCCACCTGGTACGGGCTGGTCGGGCCGGGCAAGCTGCCGGCGACCATGGCCAAGAAAATGAACGAGGACGTCAACAAGGTGCTGGCGCTGCCCGACGTGCAGGAGCGGCTCGACAGTTATGGCGCCGAAGGCGGAGGCGGCACGCAGGAAAAATTCGCGTCTTTCATTCGCAGCGAAACCCTCAAGTGGGCCCAGGTGGTCAAAGACGGCAATCTGAAAATCGACTCCTGACCGTCAGGGCGGCCCGGGCGGCTGGGGCTCGGTGGCCTGCGCCGCGCTGCGCGCTTCGACGAAGAGGTCCCACACCGCCATGAACATGGCGGCGATCATCGGGCCGATCACGAAACCGTCGAGGCCGAAGATCGCCATGCCGCCCAGCGTGGACATCAGCACCACGTAGTCGGGCATCTTGGTGTCCTTGCCCACCAGCACCGGCCGCAGCACGTTGTCGACCAGGCCGATCACCAGCACCCCGTAGGCGATCAGCGCCACGCCCTGCCAGGTGCCGCCCGCCAACAGGAAGTACAGCGCCACCGGCAACCAGATCAGGGCCGCACCCACGGCCGGCAGCAGCGACAAAAACGCCATGATCACCGCCCACAGCACCGGCGCGTGGATGTCGAGAAACCAGAACGCCAGGCCGCCGAGCGCGCCCTGCGCAACCGCCACCAGGATGTTGCCCTTGACCGTGGCGCGAATGACGGTGGCGAACTTGGTGAACAGCAGGCGCTTGTGCTGCGGATTGAGCGGAATGGCGTCCCGGATGCGCTTGGACAGCCCCGGCCCGTCGCGCAAAAAGAAGAAGGCCAGGTACAGCACGAGGAAGAAGTTGACGATGAAATCGAAGGTGTTCTGGCCGATGCTGAAGGCCTGCGTGGCGATGAAGCGGCTGCCCTGGGTGACGCTCGCGCTCAGCTTGTCTTGCAGCGCCTTGAGGTTGCCGAGCCCGAAGCGGTCCAGCACGTCGGTCAGCCACGACGGAAGCACGCCGACGAACTGCTCGAAATAGTGGCCGAAGTCGATTTCGCCGGACTGGATCTTCTGGTACATGGCGGCGCCCTCTTGCAGCAGCAAGCCCATGATCAGCGCCAGCGGCAGCATCACGATGACCACGATGACGGCCAGGGTGGCCAGCGAGGCCAGGGTTCTTTTTTCAGGCAGCTTGAGCAGCAGCCGCCGGTACAGCAGCGCAAAAAGAATCGCCAGCACCAGGCCCCAGAAGATGGCGCCGTAGAAGGGCCAAAGAATCCACCCGAAGCACAAGGTCACGGCAACGACCAAGACCAGAAAAGTCTTGTTCTCCAGGTCGGATCGAATGGGCTCTGCTGGTTTCATGGGCGTGCCGAGGTGGGCCTGTGGGTGGTGCCGGGCCCTGGGCCCTCTGGCGGGCTTCGGGGAAGCACATGGTATCGGCAGTCACGCCCATGCGGCCGCTTCGGTGGCTGCACGGTCGCAACAACGCCGAATTGTGTTGCGAGGTAAGACCGCACCTACGAGTGAATCAGCCGACGTGACATGTCGGTGCGGTGCATGTCAGCCCATGATCGTCGCCTGAGTCCAACGAAGGAGAACTCGACATGAAGAACACACTGCACACCGCGCTGATGGGCACGGCCCTGGTCATCGGCGCCTTGGGGTCGACGGCGACATGGGCCCAGCAAGCCGGCACGACGACCGTTGCAGCCGAGTACAAAGAGCTGCTGGAAGGCTGGAGTGTCAACAAGCAGTTCATCGGTGCCACCGTCTACAACGAAGACAACGCCAAGGTCGGCAAGATCAGCGACGTGATCATCGCCCCCGACGGCATGTTGTCGTATGCCATCGTCGGCGCCGGCGGGTTCGTCGGGCTGGGTGCGCACAACGTCGCGATCCCCATCGGCAAGATGAAGACGGCCGACGACAAGCTGGTGCTGCCCGGCGCCACCAAGGACGCCATCAAGGCGCTGCCGCCTTTCAAGTACCTGCCGAAGATGGAACGGCATCTTTGACGCCGTGGTGCTTTGATTGCAGCGCCCGCGGTCGATGATGCGGCGGCTGGTTTCTGGATGAACTGAAGGGAATGCGCAGCATGAAGGTACTCCAGTGAACACCCAGAACGCTGTCGCCTGCGCTGCCGTGGCCGTTTTGTTGGCAGCCTGCGGAGAATCCGCCACGCTGTCGGTGGCCGATGGCACCGGCAGCGTGCCGCAGCTGCCGCCGCCTCACAAGACCTTGTTGCCGACGATGAACATTGCGCCGGCCCAGGGCTGGGCCGAAGGCGCCAAACCGGTGGCCCCGCCCGGGGCGTCGGTGGCCGCCTTCGCCAAGGGCCTGGATCACCCGCGTTGGCTTTACGTGCTGCCCAACGGCGACGTGCTGGTCGCCGAGACCAACGCGCCGCCCAAGCCCGACGACGCCAAGGGCATCAAGGGCTGGGTCATGGAGAAGGTGATGTCCCAGGCCGGCGCCGGCACGCCGAGTCCCAACCGCATCCTGTTGCTGCGCGATGCCGATGGCGACGGCGTGGCCGAGACCCGGCTGCCGTTCATCGAAGGCCTCAGCTCACCGCTCGGCATGGCCTTGGTCGGCAACGACCTCTACGTCGCCAACAGCGATGCCCTGGTGCGCTACCCGTACAAGGAGGGCGACACCAAGATCTCGGCCGGCCCGGTCAAGGTGGTCGACCTGCCGGCAGGCACCATCAACCACCACTGGACCAAGAACGTGATCGCCAACGCCGATGGGTCCAAGCTGTATGTGACGGTCGGCTCCAACAGCAACGTCGGCGAAAACGGCATCGAAGCCGAGCAGGGTCGTGCGGCGATCTGGGAAGTCGACCCCCAGGCCGGCACCAAACGCCTGTTCGCCACCGGCATCCGCAACCCCAACGGCATGGCCTGGGGACCCGACCACACGACTTTGTGGACTGTCGCCAACGAGCGCGATGAACTCGGCAGCGACCTGGTGCCCGACTACCTGACGTCGGTGCGCGACGGCGCCTTCTATGGGTGGCCCTACAGCTACTACGGCCAGCACGTCGACGACCGCGTGCAGCCGCAGCGGCCGGACTTGGTGGCCCAGGCCATCGCGCCCGACTATGCGCTGGGTCCGCACACCGCGTCGCTCGGTCTCGCCTGGTCAGCCGGCACCAACCTGCCGCCACCGTTTGCCAACGGCGGCATGTTCGTCGGCCAGCACGGCTCGTGGAATCGCCGGCCGCACAGTGGCTACAAGGTCATCTTCATTCCTTTTGCCGCAGGCAAGCCGGTGGGTGAGCCGGTGGATGTGCTGACCGGGTTTTTGTCGAGCGACGGCAAGGCGAATGGTCGGCCGGTGGGCGTGGCGATCGACAAGCGCGGTGGCTTGCTGGTGGCCGACGACGTGGGCAACGTGGTCTGGCGCGTCAGTGCCGGCAACGCCGCGGTGTCGCAGGCGGCGCCGCCGCGCTGAGCGCTGAGCCGCGCCGCAACAGCGCCAGGGTCTTCACCCTGTGCGCTGCAGAACGCTCAGGCGTTCATCAGCACCCGCACGTGCTCGGCCGTGCCGCTGGCCAGGCCCTGCAGGCTGTAGCCGCCTTCCAGGGTCGAGACGATTCGGCCTTTGCAGCTGGTGTCGGCAATCTTCACCAGCTCTTCGGTGATCCAGCGGAAATCGTCGTCCTCGAGGTTCAGGCCGGCGAGCGGGTCGAGTTCGTGCGCGTCGAAGCCGGCCGAAATAATCATCAGCTGCGGGTTGAACGCACGGATCGCCGGCAGCATGGCGGCCTCGATGCGCGAGCGAAACAGCGCCGATTCGCAGCCAGGCGGCAGCGGCACGTTGACGATGTTGTGGCTGATGCCGGTTTCGGTGCGCGAACCGGTGCCCGGATACAGCGGTGACTGGTGGCTGGAGGCGTAGAACAGCTCCGGCTGCTTGTAGAACGCATCCTGCGTGCCGTTGCCGTGGTGCACGTCGAAGTCGATCACGGCCACGCGTTCCAGGTTGTAGAAGTCGCGTGCATACGCTGCGGCGATGGCCGCCTGGTTGAAGATGCAAAAGCCCATCGCGCGTGACGGCGTGGCGTGGTGGCCGCAGGGGCGGGTGGCGCAGAACACGTTGCTGGCTTTGTTCTTCATCACCGCATCCACACCGGCGCAGGCGGCGCCCACGCAGCGCATCACGGCCTCCCACGAGCCGGGCGACATCACGGTGTCGCCGCCGTCCAGCGGGGCGTAACCGCTGCGCGGTGCGACCTCGGTCACTTCTTCGATATAGGCCGGGGTGTGGATCAGCTCCACTTGCTCGCGGGTGCCCAGGGGGGCGTCTTGCCATTTCAATGCGGCGAATTCGGGGGTCTGGAGCGCGCTCAGCACGGCCTTCAGGCGTTCGGGTGATTCGGGGTGGCCGGGGCCGGGACGGTGCTCGAAGCAGGCGGGGTGGGAGTAGATGAGGGTGGTCATGGTGGAGGGTTGGTGCGTTGCCGGGGGGTGGGGTGATTTTCGGGTACTGGGGGGGATGTGTCCAGAC
>Ga0137403_10005492_pt1 | contig 14705 bp, 9 predicted proteins | sample CZOMad2_1_16fung_FD_122057 | JGI IMG/M metagenome (GOLD analysis project Ga0137403, IMG submission 122057) | Vadose zone soil fungal communities from Angelo Coast Range Reserve, California, USA - CZOMad2_1_16fungal (Hybrid Assembly) | ecosystem: Environmental > Terrestrial > Soil > Vadose zone... | reverse complement strand
CGGAGCCAGGTCAGAACGATACGGCGGGCACGGTGGGCGAGCCGAGCTGCGCCATCAATGGCGACGTGGTTTTCTACACTGGAAACTGGTACGCAGCGGTGTCGGTGGATGGCGGAAAGAACTTCAAGTTCATCGACCCGAACAGTATGGCCCAGGCGAACGATCCTCAGGGCGTTACCTTTTGCTGCGATCAGGTTGTCAACTTTATGCCGTCGATTGATACGTTCATGTGGCTCATGCAGTACGGCCCTTCGACGGGAGACAACATTCAACGATTGGCGTTCGCAAAGTCGGTTGATGTGAAAGCGGGCAGATGGCAGGTTTTCGATATCACCACTCAGATGTTGGGAGTTCCCGGCTTCTTCATGGATTTTCCTGATCTCGCGGTCGGGTCCAATTTCATTTACATGACCACGAACTGTTTCGGACCTGATGGCAAAACGGTCGGCTCGGCTGTGGTCAGGATTCCCTTTAGCAGCCTTGACGCCGGGAATCCCACCATCGAAAAGTTTGTGTCAATGGACCTGTTTTCGTTCCGTGTGGCCCAGAATTGCGAGCGGACCGCGCATTTCGCTGCGCACCGGGACACCAGCACGCTAGCGGTGTTTTCGTGGCCGGAAGACAAAGGTGCTCCGACCTCGCAGGACGTGGAGATCGCTCGCTGGATTGGAACGAACGGATACATTTCGCGTACACCCGATGGCCGCCGTTGGCTGGACCGGGCCGATCCTCGGATAACCGGGGCGACCTTGGCTGGTAACGAACTGTGGTTCGCGTGGGGCGTCGATGCTGATTCCAATCACCGTCCGCAACCGTTCGTGCAAATGGCGCGAATCAACAGCGCAGACATGAGCGTGATTGAAAATGTGAATCTTTTCGATACCGACTCAGCGATCTGCTATGCCGGACTGGCAACGAATGCGAACAACGAGGTGGGTGTTTCCTACATGATCGGAGGCGCGGTGTTTCCGTCGCATGTGGTGGGGTTCCTCAGCGGCAATCGAAAGAGTGTAGTGGTCGGCAAAGGCGAACGAGGCCCGTTGGCCGATTCGCAAGGACACTTTGACTGGGGCGACTACCTGACAGCCCGGCCAGTATTTCCCGACCGCAAACTTTTTGCGGCGACTGGATATTCGCTCATTGGCAATCAGGATGGCGACAATCTGGATGCAACACCGCGGTATGTCGTCTTTGGGCGTGCGGCTGATGCTGGCGGTGAGGGTGGGGCCGCCGGCCCCGGTGGTGATGGCACAGGCGACGGCGGCGCAACTCCGGGCGGCGGGGACTTTGGTGCTGGCCCAATTACAGATGTGAATCAGGTGCCCACTGTAAGTTCCGCGGTTGCCGCACGGATCAAAGCTGCCTGCGGCGTGCACAGCGGTGTTGAAGCCGCCCTAGCGCCGCTCGCGGTAATGCCCGAGTTGGTTACCAAGCCGGGCAGCGAACGCTGGCCAGTAAAGACGGGGCAAGACCCTGACCGTAATGCAGTAGGAAAAAACATCATCAACGGGGAGAACCTGGGTACAGGGATCGTGCCGGCGACAGTCGAAGAGCTGATCAGTATGCCTCGCCCAGTGGGATTGGAGAACATCAAGGCCGATCCTCCAGAGTTTCAAAACAAGAGGACGCAACCAGTGGAGAGCACAATCTGGCGCGTCGAAGGGATCATCACTGTGCTCAACCGGGAGGGGGACGGTGATTATCATTTAGTGTTTCAAGGAGCCAGCGGCGCCACGCTAGTGGCAGAAGTTACGACGGCGACCACAACTTTCATCGGCGATTCTCCATGGTTAGCGAACATCCGAGAGGCCCGCCAAGCCGTGGATGACAAGCTGGTCCACAATTTGAATCCTCATGACTTTGTCTTGCCTCCGGGAGGCAAGAAGCTGGTGCCAAAAAATTCGCTTTCAGGAGACTTTCCTATCCCTCCCATGGCGAAGTACAAGCTGCCGGAATCGTTCCGAACACCTGGAGAAGGGGAAGAGGCTCTGATGCCCACGTTCCAGACGGCAGTGAAGCCCACGGCTGCACGGATCACCGGCGTAGGATTCTTCGACCGTTCACACGAAGCGACTGGAGCTGCGCCTAACGTGTTTGAGCTGCACCCAGTCTTGAAAATAGAGTGGCTATGAGTGCGGACCTTGCATTCGGGGCCGCTACGCTTCTGGCTTTCTGGTCGGTCTTGATCGCCGAGTTGGTGGGCGACAAATCAATCTATGTTTTGACGTCGCTGTCTCTGCGTATTCATTGGGGAGTCGTTTTCGCGGCCTTTGCTGCCGCCAGCGGGGTGAAGATCATGGCAGCTACCGTTCTGGGGAGCGTCGTCATGCGTATTCACGGACATTGGCCGTATGTGGTCAGTGCAGCGGCATTTTTTGTGTCAGCCGTTCTGATCTGGGTGGATGAACCCCCGAAGATAGCTCAGGAAAATACAGGGCGGGGCGACTGGTCGAAGGGCATCCTGGTCTGCTTCACCTCTTTCTTCTTCACCGAATGGGGCGATCCAGGACAGATTGCGGCTGCCGCTTTGGTTCTAAAGTCGCACATGCTTCTCGCGACATGGATAGGCGCCACCTTGGCTCTCATGACCAAAGGCGTTGTTGCGCTAGCGCTCGGCGTGCAGATCCGCAACAGGCTTCCGCAGAAGACGTTGCGCATTGTGGCCTCGGGATCGTGCTGCGCTCTGGGGATACTTGCCATCGTCAGACCATAATGGCTTCCGCCCTTGGCCAACACTCGCAGAACCTCTTAGTGATGTCCGGGAAATGAATTGCCTCATGATCAGATCTTTTCCGCAGCCAAATCATGCCATGGGAGGTCAGGCGCTGCAGCACCACCATTTGTTGTCAATGTCTCCACTAAAAATTGCTCCCACGAATGGGTTAGTGCCGTCTCTCGCTTTAACGATTCGAAATTAGGAGATCACCACTACTGAACTCGCCAAAAAATCGCGGAAAGACTTAGGCCAGTACCACCCAAAAGAAAAGAATTCAGAACACGCGCAATCAACGGCGTCAGACTGGCTTCTTCGCTGAAAGCCATGCCGCAGCAATCAAACACATCGTGATCATGGTTGAGAAAACGATGGGGGTAGTGAAGGCGTATCTCAAGCTCAAAGCTGTGACCGCTGCAAAGCAAATGGCGAGCGCCCACGCAGTGCGTCGCATGCGTGCAAAAATCTCTGCTGGAAGGCCGCCCAGCTGCCACGCCAATACCGCGGCGAACAAAAGAAACACAGAGAAAAAAAGCCCGAACGCGCTAAAGAAGTCCCAATAAGTCCGGCTAAACCCTTGTGCATCGAAATGAATCGACCGCATTGAGTCAATAAGCGAGCCTACTCCCCATTCGGGATTGGTCTGGCGAAACCCAAGTGTATGTCCGATGGCAAAAAGCAGCAGAAGAACAGAAGCGATTCGATAAAGCAAAGACGCTTTCATGTCTTGCCTCCAGAGATCACTCGGCGGCACTGTATCCCTTTCGCCATATAACGGGCAATCTGAAATTATTCCGAGCCCGAGGTTCGCTTATGGGAAGTGGCCGATAAGCGCGTTTACCAGGCGCCCAGTTGGTTCGCCCGGTTCAACGTTCGCCAGGTGTTTCGGAGTTGCCGATGACTAAGAAAAATGGAGAGTGAAGGCAACGATTTCACTTAGAGTGGCCATGCCCTGACCTCCTAAAGTGGCCATTTCCTGGTTGAGCGCGGTGTGGCAAGCTGGCTAGTGAAGCATTGTCATCTCCTCTACAGTTTGTCCTAAAAGGAACCGCTGATGAAATTATGTAGATCTCTACTCGTGTTTGGTTTGATCGGTGCGTCGCTCGTTTTCCCAGGTGAAAGAGTAGAGGGACAGAGCGGGACGGTTGGTGCTCAACAGAGTGTGTCCGACAAACGAGATGGGCAACACGATTTTGACTTCCTCGTTGGCTCTTGGAAATTCCACCTGAAACGATTGAAGCGGCGATTAGCCGGCTCCACCGAATGGGGGGAATTCGACGGGACCACGATCTGTCGGAAGGTCTTGGACGGTCGTGCAGAGGTAGAAGAAATGAACGTCGAAAGCGCGGACAAGCTCGTACACATCCAGGGTTTGGCGCTGCGTCTTTACAACCCCGAGTCCCATCAGTGGAGTATTTACTGGGCCAACGCGGCCGATGGCGTCCTAGAGCAGAATCCCATGGTCGGGCAGTTTAGCAACGGACGAGGGGAATTCTATAACCAACAAGTTTTTGAGGGTAGAGCGATCTATGCCCGATTCGTCTGGTCAGGGGTCACCACGAATTCGCCACACTTCGAGCAGGCGTTTTCCACGGATGGGGGAAAAACCTGGGAGACGAACTGGATAACTGACCAAACTAGAGAGAAGCCGTAGGACGCTTAACGCGGGGACTACGTCAGACGGATTCGACGATCTCTACATTGCCGGCCTTGCGCAGGATCTCTACCTTGATCGCATGGCCGTCCCGATGAATCCGGAAATCAGCGGTGGCATCGCCTATACGCAGATTCTGTACGCGAACTTCGTCCAGGTTCGAAGGCAGACTTGGTTTGGTGAAGCAAATTTGCCGCGCGGCGCCGCGCACGCTGAGGCCCAAGCAAGCTTCCAGAAGCATGTAGACCGATCCCGCGGCCCATGCTTGCGGGGAGCAGGCTACGGGATACAGGGTCGGGCCGCTGGTGTCGGGTCGCTTGTGAAAACCGCAAAATAGTTCTGGCAAGCGATGCAATTCCACGTGGCGGCTGGCCTCGTGCAGGCCTTCCAGGATCCTGGCCACGTAATCTTGCAAGCCGTAGTGCGAAAATCCCAAAGCCGCCAGGGCATTGTCGTGAGGCCAGACGGAGCCATTGTGATAGGACATCGGGTTGTAACGCGGCTCGCCTGCTGCGACAGTGCGAACGCCCCACCCGCAAAAGGAATGGTCGCTCATCAGGGAGACCGCGGCGATTTCGGCGTGCCGTTTGCCGGCGATGCGGCAAAACAGCGCGTGTCCCGCGTTGGAAGTGCGCACGCGACATTGCTTCTTATGTCCGTCGAGCGCTAAGGCATAAGAGCCAATTTCTTCGCACCAGAATGCTTCCTCGAACTGGGCTTGTAGCTTTTCTGCCGCGGCGTCCAGGCTCTTGGCAAACTCCCGTTCTTGGAGAGCGCGTGCGAGTTGCGCGCCGGCGCGCTTGGCCGCGTAGGTGTACCCTTGTACTTCGCACAAGGCGATGGGAGGCTCCGCCATTGATCCGTCCGCATGAAAGACAGAATCATTCGAATCTTTCCACCCCTGCTGTACCAGCCCTTTGGAGGCGCGCTGTTTGTACTGCACGAACCCGCTACCGTTGCAGTCGCCGTAGGTGTCCATCCATTGCAAGGCGCGTTTGACGTTCGGCCAAAGTTCCTTTACGAGTGAAACGTCGCCGGTCCGTTGGAGGTAGGCGCCCGCAAGCATTACGAAAAGAGGCGTGGAATCGACACTGCCGTAGTACCGGCCAAAGGGAACTTCTTTTGTAACCGCCATTTCCCCGCTGCGCATTTCGTGGAGAATTTTCCCGGGTTCCGCGTCTTGCTCGGGCATTTCCTCGGTCGCTTGTGTCTCCGCCAAATATTTCAGGACGCTTTCCGCGATCCGCGGGGAAGTCCACAGGCATTCGAGGGCAGTGATGATTCCATCACGGCCGAACACGGTGCTGAACCAGGGCACGCCCGCATACGGATACGGGCCCTCGGGATTGTTGTCGATCAGCATCCGGAGATCGGCCCACGAGCGATTGAGCCAGGCGTTGAAGCTTTCGCTGGACGTCGTGATCTGGCAATCTTCGCCGCGAGCGCGTTCCGTTTCGCGTTTCAGGGACTGAAACGCGGACTGGAAGGGAACGACACCGTTGGTACTCGCGTCCCGCTGACAGGCAACGGTGCTGTAGATGGAAGTTTCCTGCTGGGGTTCCAGCACAATGCGAAAAAGAGCTTCCCGAGTGGTGAGAGACGTCGGATGCGGAGAGAACTCCAGGTGTGTACGCCGGAATACTCCATCCAGTCCTTTGTACGCCAGTATCGCCGCGCTTCCATCGACGTGATCCTGCAAACGCTCGCCTTTTCGCTCGCGCCTGGTGCCGCGCACTTCGAAAATGTCCGCGAAATCGGCATCGAATTGAAAGAGCAGCGCGAGGCGTACGGGCTCCAGTCCGTAGTTGAGAATGCGGAGGTGTTCGTAGTGCGTGCCCGGGCCGAGGAACTGCAGACGGAAAATGTGCACGGTTCCGCGCGGCACGCTGTCTTCGGTGTGCAACGCGGTATCGACGTTGGTCACGTCGACAGACAGAAAGGCATTGTCTTCGCGAACCGTCGAGCCTAATAGTAGCGGCTGCCGCTCGTTGAGGCGCAAAGTAAACCGTGACAGATGGCGGCTCTCGGCGTGGAAAAGGCCGAACTGCGAGAATCCCAGATCTTCGATGTCACCGTAACGATTGAGAACGGCGAAGGTGTCGCCGCATTTGAGCACACGGGTACGATCGTCCACTAGTGAGGAGGATGCGCGGACGTAATATTCGTCGGCAACCCGGACAATGTCCGTCAATACGGAAGACCTTCCTATTGCGTGAGAAGCGAGTCGACTTGCGTCGTTTCGACGGAGAGGGCGCGGATGCTCAGCATCGACTCGTACAGCTTAACGTACTCCTTGGCCATTCTCGACCCGGTAAAGCGCATTTCGAATGCTTGCCGGCAAGCGGCGCGGTCCAGATCACCGGTGCGAACCACCGCCCTGGCTGCATCTTCCATGTTGTCGACGATGAAGCCGCTGGTGCCATCCGTGATCAGTTCCGGGACCGAGCCGCAGCGGAAAGCAATCGTGGGAGTGCCGCAGGCCATCGATTCGATCATGGTCAGACCAAAGGGTTCGGGCCAGTCAATGGGGAAAAGATATGCATAAGCGTTGCCAAGAAAGTCGGATTTTTGGTCTTCGGTAATCTCGCCAATGTATTCGATGTTCGGATTGTCCAGCATCGGTTTAATGCGCGAGTCGAAGTATTCCTGGTCGACGCGGTCGATCTTCGCGGCAATCTTCAGCGGCATGCCCACTTTCAGGGCAATCTCAATGGCACGGTCAACGCGCTTTTCCGGCGAGATGCGGCCCAGAAAAGCGAGGTAGTTCCCGTTGCCATTCCCTAACGACAGCTGGCCTGCAGGCAAACCGTGGTAGATATTCGCAACCCAGTTTGCAAACGCCAGCGGCGTGCGTTGCGCGCGCGAGATCGAGACGACCGGCATGTCCGGATACCTGTGATAAAGCGGCGGCAGATCAGTGAGGTCCAAACGCCCGTGGAGCGTCGTCAATTGCGGAATGCCAGTAACCCGCGAAATGGGGAAATGCAAATAGTCGATGTGAAAATGGATGATGTCGAATTCTTCGGCGCGCGCAAAAAGCTCTTCCAGCATGATGTAGTGGTGCGCCAGTTTGTCGATGCAATCGGGGTTCAGACGCAGAGCTCTCAGGCAACAGGGAACCAGCCGGGCCTTGGTCTTGGAGTCGCCGCTCGCGAACAGAGTGACATCGTGCCCCAGTTCCACTAATTCCTCGGTTAGATAGGAAACTACACGTTCGGTTCCGCCGTAGAGCTTAGGGGGAACGCTTTCATAGAGGGGCGAGACTTGAGCAATGCGCAGAGGGGTCCTGGGCCGTATCGTCATAATAGGACTGAGGATACAGGCCGACGACGTTGATAGATATAGGGCGAAGTACCGACGCCGGTAAATTAATTTCCTTTATTGCAGCGCGATGGGGAGATGTTTGCTTCAATAAGCCGCCAGCCGCTGGCGAAAAACGGAGTCGCACGTTTTTTCAGCCGACGGTGCTATGGCGTGATGATGTCTTTTCGCTGCGGTTTTACCTGAACCGCGGCCAGACTCGACGCGTCCCAACCGCCGCCCAGCGCTTTCACCAACAGAACACTGGTAACCAAACGCTGACCGCGAATTACCGCGAGTTGTTGCTCGCTGGAGAGCAGATTCTGCTGCGCGGTAACGACATCCAGGTAACTCACCAGGCCGCCCGAATACCGGTCGGTCGAGATGTTCAGCGTCCGGCGTGCCGCGTCCACCGCCTGCTGCTGGGATTGCTGAGCTTCGTTCAGTACGCTCAGGCCCGTGAGATCGTCTTGCACTTCCTGAAACGCGCTCAGGACGGTCTGGCGATAGCTGGCGACGTTGGCGTCGAATCCCGCCCGTGCAAACTGCACTTGGGCGCGACGCGCTCCGCCCGTGAAGATATCTTCGGCCACGTTCGCACCTACTGCCCAGAAAATGCTTTGCACATTCGCGAGCTTCGCGATGTCGGATGTCTGCCAGCCAGCTTGGCCAAACAAATTCAGCGACGGATAGTATGCCGACCGTGCGATACCGATTTGCGCGTTCGCTACCGCCATTTGGCGTTCCGCTTCGGCGATATCCGGACGACGTTCAAGCACATCCGAAGGCAGCCCGGCATCGAGCGGTGGAGGTTCGGCATTCAATTCTCTGACTGCAACGTGAAAATCGGGGGCCGGGCGTCCCACGAGAACGGCAATCGCATCTTCGAATTGTTTGCGTTCTTGTTGGAGTAGAGTCGCCTGCGTCCGCGTCGTATTCAGCAGCGTCTCTTCCTGGGCTACATCGAGGCCGGAAGCGACGCCGCCTTGATGTCGCGAATTTACCAGGTCCAACCCTTTTTGCAGCGCGTCCACGGTTCGGTTCAGGATTCCAAGCTCAGAATCCAGTTGACGCAGATTGAAATAGTCGCCGGCGAGTTGCGAGGTGACCAGCAGGCGCACATTCTCCATGTCCGCAGTATTGGCTTGATAAGCCGCTTCCGCCGCTTCGATGCTCCGGCGGCGTTTGCCGAAGAGGTCCACTTCATAGCTGACCGTGAACGGCAAGACGTACGTGTTTTGCTGCACGGGCTTCAAGGTCACCGGCACGCCGTTGGTCGGCCGATTGCCCGACAACCGCTGGCGTTCGACGCTGGCTCCGCCGCTCAGTGTGGGGAAAAGGGTAGCGATCTGAATCGCCGCGGTGGCCCGCGCTTGTTCCAGGTGCGCAATAGAAACTTTGATGGTTTGATTTTCGGCGAGCGCTTGTTTCTCAAGCGTGTTCAGATCATCGTCGTGGAAAACGTTCCACCACTCGCCTTTTGCGACGCCATCCTTGGGCGCGCTTTCGCGCCAAGGTTCCGCGACGTCCCATTTTGCGGGCACGGTCGCGGCGGGACGTTTGTAATTCGGTCCGACGGTGCAGCCACCCAGGAGCACACCGCATGCGATCACGGTGTGAGCTATCGTGCGTGAAACCCCGGAACGCACCGGCGGGAAGCCGCCACATGGTTCTAGCCTTCGTCGCATCAGGGTTTGGTTCCGTTGGGCGCCGGAGTCCCGCTCGAACTTGGACTGCCACTAACTGTTGGAGCTTGCGCGCCACCACCAGGCGCAGGCTGGCTGGTGCCCACGGGCGGTGGGCTATGAGGAATTTGCTTCACGTTGACTTGAATCCCTTCTTCGAGAGAATCCGGGGGATTCAAGACGATCCAGTCATCGGCGTTGAGTCCTTGCAGCACTTCCAACGCGGTGCCGTAGTCGCGACCTATCGTCAGTGGTCGCAAGTGCGTCTTGTGATCTTCGCCGATCACAACCGCGCGTAACCCTTCCGAGCGGAACAGCAACGCGTTGACGGGCACTTGCAATCGCTCTCCGGTTAGCTTCACCAGCAGATGCACCTGCGCGTAGCCGCCCGGCAGCAACTGGCCGGTCTTGTTCGGCACGTCCACTTCGGTGTTCAGAGTGCGGCTGGCTAGGTCGATGGCGTCTGCCGTTCGGACAACTTTGCCTTCAAAGCGTTGCCCGGGGTATTGCGACACCTCGAGATATGCGCCCAAGCCGGCGTGGATCGTCGAACCGTAATTTTCCGGGACGCGAACGTAAGCGCGAATCGGGTCGGTTTGCGCCAGATAAAAAAGTTCCTGGGCGGCGCCGCCATTTCCGGCATTGATCAAGTTTCCGATATCCACGTTGCGCCGCGTGATGACTCCGCTGAAGGGCGCATAAATATGCTTAAACGATTCGAGTTCTTCGAGCCGCCGAACGTTGGCCTCCGACGATTGCATTCCAGCGCGTTTCGCCGCGTAGTCGCCCACGGCGTTGTCCACTTCCTGCTTGGAGACTCCATCCGTCTTGATCAGGTCCTGATAACGCGTGGCCGTGATCTTCGAGAGGTCTTCGTTCGCTTTCGAGGTTCCGAGATCGGCACGCGCCTGCGAAAGTTGTTGATCGACTTCGGGCGTGTCGATGTCTGCCAGCAACTCACCCTGCCGCACGCGGCTGCCGATGTCGTGATACCACTTCTTCAGATACCCATTCGTCCGTGCGTAGATCGGCGATTCCACATACGCCTGGGTCGTAGACGGCAAGACTAGATCCTCTTGTCCCGGTTCGGGAGTCGGATGAATGACGGAAACCGTCGGCACCGCCATTTTCTCGGTTTCGTTCGCCAACGCTTTATACTGCGTTCGCCGTTCCAGCAGCGTGTAAGCTCCCAGAATGAGCAGCGCGAGGGCGCCCAACATCAGAAACAGGAAAAGGCGGCTCTTCTTCTCCGGCGTTCTCTCGGGCGTATATTCCTCGTACTTGGGTTCCACCTGAGGCCTCATCTCCGTCGTCGTCATGCGTTGCTCCGCAATACTATAAGTCTTTTTTTGATCAAACGGTGGCCGGCGACATCGCCGAATCGCCGCCCAAACGCTTGTGTTCGCGCCGTCCGTGAATGATCGAAAAGACGCAGGGGACGAAGAACAGCGTCGCGAACGTCGCAAACAGCAATCCGCCGATCACCGCGCGTCCCAGCGGGGCGTTCTGCTCGCCGCCTTCGCCGAGCCCGATCGCCATGGGCACCATGCCGATGATCATAGCCAGCGCGGTCATGATTACGGGACGCATGCGCACGAAGCCAGCTTCCAGGGCGGCGTCTCGCGCGCTCTTACCTTCGTTCAATTGCTCGCGCGCGAATGACACCATCAGAATGCTGTTCGACGTGGCCACGCCCACGCTCATGATCGCGCCGGTCAGCGACGGAACGCTCAGCGTTGTGCGCGTCATCAGCAGCATCCAGCAAATTCCCGCCAGAGCTCCCGGCAGCGCCGTAATAATGATGAAAGGATCGAGCCACGACTGGAAATTCACCACGATCAACAAATAAACCAGCACGATCGCTCCGACCAGCCCCAAAGCCAAGCCTTCAAACGACGTCTTCATCGTTTGCACCTGCCCGCGGATTACGATATGGCTTCCCTTAGGCAGCTGCGGCTCGATGTTTTTCACGAGCTTGGCGACGTCGTCGGAAACCCCGCCGAGATCGCGGCCATTGACGGTCGCGTACACGTTGATCATGGGCTGGACGTTGTAGTGCGAAACCACGGCCGGGCGCGCGATCGTCGTGGTCGTTGCCAGGTTGCCCAGAATCTGGGACGTCGAGCCCGGCGCGCTGGCGTTGACCGGTGTGTTCTGCAACGCCTGCCAGCTATCCACGCGGTATTGCGGAGTCTGCACCGCGACGTTGTAGCTCACGCCATTTTTCGGGTCCAGCCAGAAGGCGGGCGCGGTCTGGAAACTCGAACTGAGCGACACCAGCACGTTTTGTGCAACGTCCTTGGCCTGCAAGCCGACCGACTGCAACCGCGTTCGATCCATGTCCATGCGCAGTGTCGGCTGGTCGAACGCTTGCTGAACGTGTACGTCCACCGCTCCCGGGACGTGCTTCATCTCGCCTGCCAATTTCTGGGCCACCGCGAAATTCCCGACTTGGTTGTTACCCATCAGCGCCACGTCAATCGGCGCAGGCGATCCGAAGTTTAGAATCTGCGTCACGATGTCCGCCGGTTGAAAGAAAAACTGAACACCCGGAAATTCTTGCGGCAGCTTTTCGCGAAACTCGTTGATGTATTCGCTGGTCGGACGTCCACGCTTCTCACTGAGCTGCACCAGGATCTCGCCGTCCGCAGTACCGTACGTTCCCGAATTGCTGTAGCTCAGGTTAATGCCGCTGTAAGGTACTCCCAGGTTGTCGAGGACCGTCTCTAACTCGTCTTTAGGAATTGTCTGGCGGATGACGTTGTCGATCTGGTCGGCCAGGCGCGCCGTCTCTTCGATCCGCAAGCCGCTGCGCGCGCGGAAATGCAAACGAATCTGGCCGGCGTCCACCTTCGGGAAAAAGTCTCTTCCCAAAACGAAAATCAGCCCGCCAGACAGTACGCAAAATCCGAGGAAACAGGCGGAGAACACCGTCGCTTTCTCCAGCGCAAATCCCAGCGCATTACGGTAGCCCTCACGGAATCTCTCAAAGGCACGCTCGAATCTTTGCTGCTGCCTCCTCCAAAATCCCTGTTTTTCTCCGCGGTGTTCTTCAGGGATGTATTCGTCTTCCGAGCTCAACAGATACATGGCCATCGTCGGGACGATGGTTCGCGACCACATGTAGGAGGCCAGCATGGCAAACGAGACCGCTTCCGCCAAGGGCACGAACAGATAGCGCGCGACGCCGGACAGAAAGAACATCGGCAAAAACACTATACAGATGCACAGCGTCGAAACCAAGGCGGGCACGGCGATTTGCTGGGCGCCGTCCAGAATGGCCTGAACCGTTTCCTTACCCATGGCCAGGTTGCGATTGATATTTTCGATTTCCACGGTGGCGTCGTCCACCAGGATGCCAACCGCCAGCGCGAGACCCCCGAGCGTCATAATATTGATGGTCTCGTGCAGTGCGCTAAGCAACAGGATGCGGGCCAGGATCAGCGTCAACTTGTTAATACCGTTAACATCGCACCAGGCTACGTACATATCTTCAGTCCGACCACAGTACTTGCGATTAACCCTTACTATCGAGTGGACACCGTTAAATATTTTGGGAGTCCGAATGCGTTTTCCGATCAGCCCATCACTTTCAGCCAGTCGCGACGTTTGAATAATGTCGGCATCAAGACTGACTTGTCCTACGTCAAGGGCATACACAATGCGAAGTTCGGGGTGCAGCTCTCGCACACGTTTCTAACTGAAAGATTTCAGTTCGGCATTACTGATCCGGACTTTAACGATCCTGAGAGTCCGGACTTTCTTGGCCAAGCGGGCATCCAGTTCCGTATCGTCATTGCGAGGAGCCAACGGGTCGCGCGAATGCGCGCCCGATGACAGGCTCAGCGACGAAGCAATCCATAGCGCCGCAAGCGGAGACGTGGATTGCTTCGCGTCGCTCGCAATGACGGGGAAACATGCGTTCTCATTCCCGCGGCTCGATTTCGCCCGAGTTCTTGCAAATTCGTTGTCCCTCCTCGATCAGAGGGCGCAGGGAAAGCCGGGCGCCAACTGCACCCGCAGCCTCGTTTGCAGATGAAAGAAGCAAACGAGCGTAGTCACTACAGGTTCAGCCAGACAATCCCGGCTTTCCCCGCGCAATGGTTTGACGGTTTCCTTCGTGCTCTCCCCGGTGAGCGGCCTCTTTTGCCACCGTCGCCTTTGGATCGCTCCATCGGCTTGACGCCAGGGTCGCGGCGCCAGGACCACACGACTTTGCCGTACGCTGCCAGCGTTCGTCCGCACGAGTTTCCTCGCGCTGACGCCGGCAAGCGTCCATCGCAACCCGCGCCAACGTTCCGTGACGATCGCGTTGCGTCCCCTTTTGGAGGCGCGGGCTGGGCGGAGTGCTGCCACTGATTTGCCCGACGGGGCAAGGAAAAATTTGGATTTCACGAATTCGTGAAAGGCGAAATTGGAGATTGGAAAGGCCGACGCGCCAATTTGGCTCAGGATCTTTGCGAGGTTCGCTTTGGGCCAGAAGCGGAAGTGACCAGGCTCTTCCGATTCAAAGCGCTGCAACAGGGCTCACCGTTAGAGTTCCCGCGCAGGTGATATCCCGCCGCTTGGGTTGCGGGAGCAATTCCAGAATCTTTCGTTTCAGCCGCAGCCCTGGGAACTGCTGTTGTCCTGCCCCCTGCTACGGGTAGCGCCCAGACATTGCCATGAACCTGAACGAACTTGTCGCGGCTTCGCGCATCACGCAAAGCGATCCAATCGGTTTGCTCGAACCCAAGGGTGGGGACATGAAGTATGTGACGGGATTCCTTGCGGCAATTGTCGTAATCCTAACTGTGTCGGAGGCGAGTTCTGCAATACGCATCTCGCATGATCGCGGCGGTCGGATCGCGACTTACGTCCTCAAATATCAGCGCCTGGCCTCATCCGGCGAATTCGTGATTATTGATGGTCTCTGCGCCTCGGCATGTACCATTGTCCTGGGCGAGCTCCCCCGCAACAGAATCTGCGTGACGTCGCGCGCGACTCTCGGCTTCCATGCGGCTTGGAATTACGGTCCCAACGGGCGTACCTTCACCGATCCCGAAGCGACCTTGATGCTGTACTCGACGTACCCGGCGCCGGTGCGCCGCTGGATCGCACGTCGGGGCGGCCTGACACCTCACATCATGTTTTTGAGCGGAAAGCCATTGCAGGCGATGTATCGCTCATGTTGACCAAAGACGCGGAACGTATACCTAGCTTTTTTGTCGCTTCGGCCTGGGCAGCACCATCCTGCCACGTGAAGCAATACCACCCCACCTGGCGGACCAACCGAGTTCCGAGACGGAGTGTTGCTAGGTGCCGCTCTGATCCCAAGCCCCCTGTAGCGCAAACAGGGCGCCTTGGGGATCAG